>Ga0207060_10404_pt1 | contig 11864 bp, 8 predicted proteins | sample Alteio_BWMinCont_30_FD_153270 | JGI IMG/M metagenome (GOLD analysis project Ga0207060, IMG submission 153270) | Enriched cells from forest soil in Barre Woods Harvard Forest LTER site, Petersham, Massachusetts, United States -... | ecosystem: Environmental > Terrestrial > Soil > Temperate forest >...
TACAGCGAGTCGCCGTTGTGGAGTATGCAAATGTTGTCGTAAGAGACGAGATGAATGTTCGATGAAGTCGCATTGATGTCGCGACCGGGCGCGGCAGCGATCTGGACTTCGCCGAACTTTGTTTTCTCAAATTTTTCGCCATCCAGCTGCACTATTTGCTCTTTTGGTACGCCCCATGTGGCAGTGAGATCGCAGGATGATTTTGGCCCGATGAGCACGCCGCCCTTTCCGGTGATCGCAAGCACTGAGCCTTTGTCGCAGTGATCCTTGTGATCGTGGCTTGAGAGGTAAACCGACGGAAGGGAAATCTGGTGCGGGTCAATGGGAAGAAACGACTTGCGTTCAATGTGCATCGCCGGCGCAAGACCATCCGCCGGAATGTCGCCGCCTCGCATGTTGGCGTAGGCATCGAGATCCGTGTAAATCAAAGGCTGATTGTTGAACTTTATTGCAAACGAGGATCCGCCCAGAAACCACAGGTATGCACTGCCCTTGCTAGGATTCTCTTCCTCAATTTCGTTGATCAGCGTCAAGCTCTGCTGGCATTCGTCAGAGCCGGATTAAAAAATGCTTACCTGATTTCTGGCGGTTACCACAAACTTATTTCTTGAGCGGTTCAGCGGGCTCTTGAATTGTCCCTACAGTTTGAATCACTCTTTTCGCCGCTGGATATCGGGCCGATTACAATCAAAAATAGGATCCAGATAACGCCCCACGAACTGCAGTACATGCGCGACGGGATTGCAACTGACGTTTTGAACGACTATTTTGTCGAAAGAGCGAAGGGAGGAGTGGGGCTATCAGAATTATCGCAGCTGATAATCAAACCGTCTTTCGGAGTACACCAGGCTGACTGGGAGTACGACAGCGCGAGAAGGTTTCCGATTCAAAACAAGGCCGAAGTAGTTCCGGGACTACAGAAACTAACGGAGGCGGTGCACAAATTTGGTTCAAAGATTTTCATGGAGGTTTCCTCGTGGATATGGATCTACGGACCGGTAAGTTCGATGCCGTTTGAGACGGGTCTCGAGCTGAGAGAGATTACCGTTTCGCAGATCAGGGAAATAGTGGAACGCTTTGGGGAAGCTTCGAAGCTGGTAAAACAGGCTGGCTTTGACGGGGTCGACCTCCACGGGACTCACGGCGCGATGATCGAGAACTTTTACTCTCCCGCGACTAACCGGAGGACGGATAGATATGGCGGTTCGCTTGAAAACAGAATGAGGTTTCTCTTTGAAGTTGTTGATGCCGTAAGATCGGCTGTCGGTGACAATCTGGCGGTCGGGATGAGACTCTGCGCGGATGAGAAAGTCGAGAACGGCGTTACTCCAGAGTACGCAGCTAAGATGGCCGAGCTGTTCGATGGCAAGATAGATTTTGTCAACGTCGGAACTGGATCCGCAGGATACTTTGAAGCTACGAATCAAACCGCGCACCAGTCAGAGCCTCTGTATGTCTTGCCTGGTTACGGAGCCGTCGCGTCAGCTTCGGTGAAGAGATCCGCAAAAAAGACGAGAGTTGGGGCAGTGGGGAGAATCCTCGATCCACTTTTGGCAGACGAGTTTATCCGGAAAGGGTTCGCAGATTACGTGGGAATGACGCGTGCTCTGATTGCGGACCCGGAGCTTCCAAACAAGACAATTTCCGGGAAGCTGGAAGATATCCGCCCGTGCATCGGGACGCTGCAGGATTGCTGGGGTAGATCGGTTGCGCATGAATGGCCGATGCGATGCACTGTAAATCCGGCAGTGGGCAGAGAGGGAGAACGTGGAGTAGGCAACTTCAAGTCTGCAACCACGAAAAAGAAAATTCTGGTCATCGGCGCTGGACCTGCAGGGCTGGAAGCGGCGAGGGTCGCATCACAACGAGGACACGATGTCGTAGTCTATGAAGCCAGCAGCAAGATAGGGGGTCAGCTAAATCTCGCGAGATTATTACCTGGGCGCGCAGACGTTGGAGGTATTGTCAAATGGTACGAAACGCAGCTCAAGGAAAGCAATGTACGAATTGAGCTGAACAAACGGGTTCCAGCGGATCCAGAAGTAATCCGATTTCTGATCGACGAGGAAAAACCGGACGCGGTGATAATTGGAACGGGGTCGAACGCTAGAAAAGACGGACTGCAGATGATCACCTACCGCGAAGTATCTGGCTGGGACTCTCAGAATGTGTATTCTGTTGACGAGATCTTTTCGCTCAAGGGGAAAATTCAGGGCGAGGCGCTCGTGGCTGACAGCACGACTTACGTCATCGGGGCGGGAGTTGCTGAATGGCTGACGAAAAACGGGGCTTCAAAGGTTACGCTCGTGACGCCGCATCCCCACGTCGCGCCCGAACTATCAAACTATAACCAGCTAGCGTACGTGACTGAGAGACTGCTTGCCGCATCGGTGAGGATTGTCACGTTCAGTTGGGTTAGGCGGATAGATGAAAGAGGAGCTGTAATTTACCGGATTACAGAGCCTGGCCGCGAGGAGGAAATCAACGTGGACCGGGTCATCCTTCACACCGGCCGGACGCATAAGGGTACAAAACTCAAGGATCTATTTTCCTCACTGGTGGGCGAGATCTACGAAATTGGAGATTGCATTTATGCAGGCAACACGATTCGCGGCGCGATAGAAGCCGGTTACGAGGTAGCATCGACGATCTAGATCTCCAAAGAACTGTAGTTTTCTTAAGTAAACTAGGTAACAAAGCATAAATCAATCCCGCCGATTTCAAACTAAATCGTGTACTCTACCAGGTCAAGGGTAAAGCATGCTCTCTCAAGAGCTGCCATGATTGGAATCGTTGTTGTTATTGTCATAATTATAGCTGCAGGTGGTTACTATGCAATATCCTCGAATACTTCTCATTCGACGACTTCGACTTCCAGCAGCTCTACCTCCACCGCATCATCTTCGTCTTCGACGCAGTCATCTGCAACAAGAAGCACGTCCTCTGCTTCCGGTCCTTCGATGACGAGCAGCCAGTCAGTAGCATCATCCAGCAGTTCGTCCTCGGCTTCGAGCAGTTCAACTACATCGTCATCCAGTTCTTCCGGATCTGGTAGCGTGCAATCTCTTACCATTGATGATTCTAACTGGCCGATCGACGACATGAACCTTCTTTACTTGCCGGCGGAGCTTCCGTGGCCGGAGTGGTACGCTTTTGCTGTCTACCAGCCGCTGGTCAACGTGAACTTGGCAGCAGAGTACGGACAGGGAGTCGTTCAATACTTGCCGGGACTAGCATCAAACTGGACTATCAGTCCTGACAATACTTTCTACAATCTTACGCTACGACAGAACGTGAATTTTTCAAACGGCGATCCGTTCAATGCGTACCAAGTGTGGATGGAATTTTACGGATTTTACTATCTCTCTGGTAATAGCAGCTACTGGCTGGAGTCTTACAATCTGTTCAATATGAGCAGCGTGCATTTCGGTCCAGCGACGATCGCTCTAATCAACCAATCCGGGTTGATCAACCCGTCAGCACAGGCGCTTGCTATCATGCAGAACTCATCGTGGCCGATTTACGTAACCGGACCTCACTCGATAGTGTTCCACCTTCAATCGCCGTTTCTTTACTTCCTCGGAATTTTGGTCGCATACTCCGGGATGGCCTTTGACACGCAGTGGGTTTTGGATCACGGGGCATTTGGAACGCCAACCTCTTACAACACTTATTTCAATCAGCACTCGATTCCGGGAACCGGACCTTACGTGGTTTCAGGATATTCTGAAAATGCGTACATGACTTTCACTCAAAATTCAAAGTACTGGGGCAACAGCTTGACGGCGGCACAGATTGCATCTAACGCAGTGCTGGATCCCGGCCACGCAAAGACCGTGACTATCTGGTTCAAGGCCGATGATCTCGCGAGGTACACAGATCTTTCAACTGGCGCTGCGCAGCTCTCCGCAATCCAGTCGCAGGATTGGAATCTGGTACTGGCAAATCCTTCAAAGTACTCGTATATTACGAACCCGGCGTGGACGGCGCAGATCATTGCGATTCCACTGAATGTGAATGAATACCCGACGAATGTCACGCTCGTCAGGCAGGCAATCGTTCACGCGATCAACTATTCTGAAATTGACCAGAAGGTGTTCTTCGGACAAATGACGCCGGCGGTCGGACCCGAGTATCCGGCGTGGTCGCAATACTATGATCTCGGAAATTATACGCCATACTCGTACAACATCACTCTAGCAAAGGCAGATCTTGCGAAGGCAAACGTAACGAATCTCCCCACGATCTCTTTCACGGCGATATCTACTTGCGTTTACTGTTCGGAGATTGGGCAGATCGTACAGGCCGATCTTGCGCAGATAGGAATCAATGTCAACGTGTTAGAGCAGCAGAGCAGCTCGTACTATGCGCCATATGGAACGTACTCGACCAACGTTAAGAACGGAAACCAGGAGGGACAGATGTCAATTCTTGGTGGATCGGTCTGGGCGCCAGCGGCTTTAACGCCGGCTGATTACTGGATTGGCTTTGTCAACAATGGGTCACTTTGGGGGAACTGGGCAGGTTACGCAAATCCAACTGTGCAGGCCTGCGTGAATAGCTTTACGAGCACGTCAAATGTGTCGAAGATACAGTCACTCTGCAAACCGGCGCAGGGGCAGATCTACAACGACGCGCCGTATGCCTGGGTAGGCTTCCCGAAACTGTGGTACGCGAGCGGATCATTTGTCTGGCAGACCGGCACGGTTAAGAGCTTCTACCTCGACCCGGTCTGGAACGGGATGACGACGACGCCCATATTCAACACGGTAACGTTTGGCTAGTGCTCTAACACTCCGTCGGACGACTATGAATCAAGCGTAGCGTTCGGTAAACAGAGCTTGAAACGAGCTCTGCTGTACGGAAAAGTGTGTCCCCTTGCGATCGCGCCGAAAATGGAATAATAAAGCAAGTGAATCTTCAATGGATCCGCAAGAACGAAATTGCTTTCGCACTCTCCCGGTTGGATTGATCATAGGGGCCTCGGTTTTAAGGCAACTATAAAATCATCATGATATCCAATTGGATCCACGCCATTCCGGCGAAGCGCTTTAACCGGGGTTCTAATAGATCCGTCAAAATATCTTTGCACGCACGCGCGTGGGGTTGCGCTAGGGGGGTCGGTTTTAAAGCAATTAATTAAGTTCATAGGGTTCCGTTCCCGACTAGGAGTGAAAAGCCACGATCGAGGAAAATTGTTACTCGATTGAAAAGAAAGCTAGCAAATCGAATTTTCTCGGCGTGCCACATCGCTCCCTTGATGAATGATCTTGAAAGAACCCCAGTGCTGACGGTTGTAATTTCAAAGCTTAAGTAACAAGTTCTGCCGTGGCTAAATTTCGTCGATGGGCAGTGTTTGCGCCCGGTAGAAGACGGCATGCGATAGCGAGGATGGCTGTCGCTCTGATCGCTATTTCGATAATTATTGTTGCGAGCGCAAGCGTATTCTATCTTTCAACTATATCAAACACTACAACCCAGGTTTCAACATCGACGTCGGCATTGCAATCTACTTCGTCAAGCTCATCATCGACATACTCGACCAGTTCTTATTCGACAGCGTCATCAATATCATCTTCTTTCGTACCGCCGAGTACGCATAGTCAGAATGTTTCTTCGTCTTCCACTACTACACCTGAAAGTCCGATTCAGCACATTGTCATAATCATGCAGGAAAATAGAGCCTTTGACAACTTTTTTGGTACGTTTCCGGGAGCAATCGGAATTCCGCCTAATTTGTGTATACCGTACAATCCGAATAGCATTGCTGCGGGTTGCGTCCGTCCATATCTCACGACAAATCCGATAACGAATCCAGATCTACCGCATGCGTACAACGCCTCGCAGATCGCGTATGATAACGGAAAGATGGACGGATTTCTCCAAGCCGCTGGCGGAGCTAATTCAGAGCCGCTCAGCTATTACGGCAATCAGACGATTCCCGTAATCTGGTCATATGCAACGCACTATACGCTTGCGGACATGTTTTTCAGTTCGGTAAAAAGTTACAGCCAGCCCAACCACTGGTACATGGTTGCGGGAACTTCACCGCAGGTTTCAATCTTCGAGACCAGCCAGCAGGAGAAGGCAAATTGCGTTGTAGGTGGCGTGCTGACGATGGCGACGTGTGCATACATCAACGAAGCCCAACCAATCCAGACTATCGTTGATCTATTATCAAATTCTGGTCTGACCTGGAAGTACTATGACGCGCCGCTGACCTCTTCTCTAACTCGGGCAATAATGAATGGTGGTGCCTTTGATTACTGGAATACGCTGGGGGCGAAGAACTCGTCCTACACCCCACCATATTACAAGAACTTTGTTTGGAGAGGTCAGATTTTGAACGATACGCTGGACGGAAATCTACCGCAGGTCTCTTGGGTGATTCCGGCTGGGTCAATCAGCGACCATCCTCCGGCGAACGTGACGTATGGTGAATACTGGATCGGAGAGGTCGTTAACAATATCATGAACAGCCAGTACTGGCGCAACACCGCAATAATAGTTACGTGGGACGACTACGGAGGATTCTTTGATACGGTTGTACCTCCGGTCGTCCCGCAGTTTGGATTGGGTTTTAGGGCGCCAGCGATAATAATCTCGCCGTATGCAAAATCGCACTTCATAGACAATACCACCTACTCTTTCGGTTCGATGCTCAGGCTGATCGAATGGAACTTCAAATTACCTTCGCTTGGAACTCAAGATTCTGTGTCCAACAATATGCTCAATGCATTTGATTTCGGACAGCCGCCACGAGCGGCTTATCCATACCCCCTGACACCACAGGACTATGCCACAATTCAACCCTGCTTGTTTTCAGATCAGTACTGTTCGGTAAACGAGAATCCTGGCGGAGTATTGGCCCCGATAGCTTACAGTGCCAATGGCACGAGTACCGCTTTTCTGGATGGAGATGAGGATTAGAGGTTGGAATTGCGTTTATCCCTCTTATCAGTAATAGATCACTAAAGGAGAGCGTCAGAACCGCCAAAGCCTTATTTTGGCTTCTCCCAGTCGCGACTCCTATGTCTACGCTGCGAACTCGTATACGTCGGGCGCTCAGCCGGTCAGCAATGATTGGTATTGTCGCTGTTATTATCATCATAATTGCCGTTGGAGCTTATGCGGCAACCAGGACAAGTACGTCTTCAATCACGACTAGTTCCAGCACGTCCACGACTAGCTCAAGCGCTCAGAGCAGTAGCAGTTCAACTTCCTCCCTGACAACGCAGTCCTCGTCGTTAGTGTCCACATCGGCGCAGAGTAGCTCTTCGTCGTCTTCATCCACGCTTCTTACTTCCACGAGCCAGAGCTCAACAAGCTCGTCCTCAGCTACCGCCTCGACTTTTACCTGGGAGACAACGTACACGCCATCGTATCTCGATCCTGGAAGGATGTACGACTTTTACGGTGCTATACTGGACGACGCAGCTACCTATGAAAATCTGCTTTGGTACAACGGGAGCAGCAGTACTCAGCTGATCCCGTGGCTTGCACAGAACTATACAGTTTCTTCAGATTTGAAGACGTACAACTTTACCCTGAGGAGTGGGATCACTTTCGCGGATGGAGAACCGCTGAACTCCTCTGCTGTCTACTTCTCTCTGAATAGGGTGCTTGTCATGGACGCAAGCACGCCATCCGGACATGGAACCCAGTTTGCCCCTGACTTTCAGAATCTTCTTAATTCCAGCCTTGCTTCAGCGCTTTGCGGATGCCAGATCAAGTATAACCAGAATTTTGTGACCCAAGTTCTGGGAGAGAATTTCGTCCAGATGACTGGTCCGATGAGCTTCTCGATGCATCTCCAAACGGCTAGCAATTTCTTTCCCTACATTCTTTCGAATTATAACTTTGGCTGGATCATTGCCCCGGAGTACGTGATGCAGCACGATCTCGCGCTCTGGAACAAATCTTCTACGGGGTACACACTACCATACCCAACGCTGAACGGAAATCTCACAAACCAGATCAACGAATACTATCTGGATGAGGTCGCAACCTGCAATAGCGGATTAACCCCGAATGGTTGCGCTACTACTTACCTTGATGGCTCCTACCAGGGATCGCTTGCCGGGACTGGGCCCTATGTCATAACGAGTTATTCCCAGTCATCTAACAACCTTGCTTTCCAGATAAACGCTCACTATTGGGGCGGACCCTACCAGTTTATGGGTGGAAAGAAAATCTCGCCTGTGTTCACAGCCGTCAAAATGAACTACGTTCCGAATATCAACACGAGAGAGATCGATCTAAAGAACGCTGCAAAGTCAGGTCAGGCGATGGCGATCGACGTTCCGAACAACAATATCTACGATGTGGCTGATCGAAATTCCTGGCTAAACAACAACACACTCATTTCCACGATATCGGGCGTCACAATTTACGGCCCTCTTCCGGTCGTGGGAACGAATTTTGTCCCCTTTGCTCAAAACGTCACGAACGCCCTGACTGGAAGCTATTACACTTTTCAGCCCTTTGCCGATTACAGAATTAGGCTCGCCTTTGCAGACAGCATCAACATGACGGCGATCAATCAGGTCTACAACAATAATCTGGGGCAGAACGCCCTGAACGTTATTCCACCGCCGGTTGCACCGAACGGTATTTACAATTCTTCCATCGCTCCCAAGTATAGTTTGAATCTTACGGCAACGCAAGATCTCCTGCTCCAGGCGATGATGCATCCTCTTACTCAGTTCAACTTTGTCAATGGAACGACTGCCCCAACCGGTATATTCAACGACACCTTTGGATGTTCAACGCTTAGCTCAAGCGGGCAATGTTCCAGTCCAGTTCAGAGATCGGTTAAACTAACCTATGATGCTGGGGACACGTTCTACGAAGCAATCTTCACGAATATTGCAGACGCGATCAATAATATCAGCTCCGCCTACAATATGGGTCTGACAGTTGAAATTCAGCCGGTTCCGGTGGGACAGATGTTGACTCAAGGGCTGTCCGATCAGCTATACTCTTCCTACCAGACCTGGGTCGTGGACTATCCATGGGCATCCAACATTTTGGGCGCTGTACTCGCACCCGGTCACTTTACTGCGGCATCTGATGGCTGGAATCTTACTCAAATGGGACAGCTGTATAGGCAGGATCTCGTAGCTGATGCTCAAAATAACGTCTCGGGCTTGATCAAGGTGAGCAATGCAATGAATGCGCTAGCAAATCAAGCCGTAGAATACATTTGGGTAAATCACCCGGAAACCGTTGCGATCATGACATCCAACATTAAGGGCTTTACATACAATCCGGCGCTTGGATGCTTGCCTTCGACCTGCATCGGTTTTGCGAACCTGTACATCGGTTGATTTCTCGAAGATCTATGGACCGATTCCGGCCGTTTTAGAGATCTTCGCGTTTCGCAATCGAGTCCCCCGCGAGGTTTAGGACGGTATTGAGAATTACGATTGTATAAACTATCGAGGCAACCGAAATTACAATGCTCGTCTGAAGGAGAAATCCGCCACCGATATAGCTCGCGGCCAAAACTAGAAGCATTATTGGCCCCACGAAAAGCAAGTTTACTATCGTCTGGTAAATGGTCCTCTTCAGATTCGTCAGATCCTGCCCCTGTGAGGAGAGGATGTCGTCGGCAGAACTCTGCGCGTACCTGGATGCAAAGTACATGCTGCCTCCCATCGTTATCGCAGCGATCTCAATTGCCCCCGCGAGGGCGAGCCCAATTCTAAGTAGCAACGCCGCATTTCCCAGATTGCTGGCAAAGAGGACGCTGCCCACGATCAATATCGCTGGCGTAAGATAAAGGAGAAGAGGAGTTACCCTTGCAAGGAAGACCTGCTTTACGTACCTTCGAAGGCTTACTGACGAGGTCTTCAAAATCCAAAGTCTTTCCTTCTCAATCCAGCTCCATGCATTGCCCGAGCCGAAAGATCCTATGATGAACAGTATCAGAAGAAATGAGGTCGGCGAGGAAGTAAAAGTCCCGGCAAGTGCGTAGACTACTAGAAAGAGGGAGAGTATGAGCGCGCTGAAAAATAGTCCTCTCCCCTCCTTCGCCCTTTGCATCACAATTTTTTCCTTTGCAGTGACCGCCGCCCAAACCGACATATCGCTTTCAGTGGCAAGTTTCGAATTCGCCGAGAATTTTGTCTTTGGATTGCTGGAATCTACATATGCATCTGTGATTTGCAAAGTTTCGTAGAATTGCTTCGTCGAAAGTTTGGTCCCGATTACGACCAGTAATACAGACCAGATCGCCAGTACCGCAAAATCAATGATATAACTTTCAAGACTGACTGCTATACCGCTGACCAGACCGACAGTTATCTGGGCGACCACGCCGCTCGGCAGGATTCTAACAAGAGATGATAAGATGGAAATGTACGGAGCAGGAACGCCTCCTCCTGGTAAAAGGTAAATCAGTGGAAGAAAACTAATCGCAAGGATCGCGCCGGCGAAGAGATATTTTAGCACCGAGATCCTCCCCTTGCTAGAGTTCGCTCTGAAAGCGAGAGTGATATCAGCGCTCAAAAGTAAGCCGATCATGAAAAAGACTAGTGTAACGAGTCCAGCAATTAGGGCGGTTACAAGCGGAGTTCCGTAGAATAAAGCTGACCTCAAGTAGAGCAGGAAAATTGGAGGGAAGGTAAGGAGAATTGTCGTCGAGCTTTGCAGCATCTTTGCGGCAAAAACTTCGTAGGTTTTGACGGGCGAGGTAAAGACGTACTCTACATCAGCCGTGGTTATGGGCAGCCCAAATCCGCTCAAACCTGCCTGAATAAGACCGATCAGATAGAAACTCAACACTAAACTCCAAGAGACCTCGGATAGCTGGGCTCCGCCGGTTGAGCCGAATCTACTTGAAAATGAGAGAAACGTGTTTCCGGCAAACAGGATGAAGAAAGAGAACGCGATCTCTCCGAGCAGCATGCCAATTACGGTTGTTTTTGTGAATCTACCCTTCAGCCAGTACCGAGTAAGGAGACCAATGTTCTGCCACGATTGTACGACGCTCAACGCGAACTGAATGCCTGCTTGATTTTTTCACGCGGCAGCAATGTCTTCTGTAAGTTTCAGAAAAACATCGTCCAGCCTTGCATCATCGTTCGAGTTAGCCAGCTTCCTAAGAGAATCAAGCTCTCCCATCGCAACTATTCTTCCTTTGTCGATTATCGCAATCTTGCTCGCATACTCCTGAGCAATGTCGAGGTTGTGTGTAGAGAGGAAAACAGTAGTTCCGGCAGCTGCCGTTTTCGAGATCCACTGATTGACAAATCGTTGCGTTCTAGGATCAAGACCGCTCAGTGGTTCGTCCAAGACAAGAAACTTTGGATCGTGGAGCGTTGACGCTATGATTGCGACCTTTTGCTTTGTGCCTTTTGAAAGACTGCCCACGAGAGCATTCCGCTTTTCTTCAATGTCGAAAACCTTCAGAGAACGCGATATCTTGTCGTTGAGATCCGTGTCCGGAACCGCTCTGATCTTTCCCACGAACCTTAGAAACTCGGCAACAGTCAAATTTGTGTACAGCGATGCGTTCTCTGGCAAGTAACCGATGATCCGCTTAGCCGCTTCAGGATTTTCGAGGATGTTAATGCCATCCAGTCTGACAGAACCGCTTGTCGGTCTTAGTATCCCCACTACAATCTTCAAAAGCGTGGATTTTCCAGCACCATTCGGGCCAAGCAGTCCGACGATTTCGCCAGATCCGATCCTGATTGAGACGTCGTTTAGCGCGACTACCTCCCCGTATTTCTTGGTCAAATTTTCAATCACGAGGTCAGCCATGTTTGCTCAAATTATGATAAGGGCTCAAAGTGGCATGCAATCATATAGGGATTGTTGAGTGCGTCATTTTCCTCTTAAGGGAAAAGCAAATAGCC
>Ga0207060_10405_pt1 | contig 11863 bp, 8 predicted proteins | sample Alteio_BWMinCont_30_FD_153270 | JGI IMG/M metagenome (GOLD analysis project Ga0207060, IMG submission 153270) | Enriched cells from forest soil in Barre Woods Harvard Forest LTER site, Petersham, Massachusetts, United States -... | ecosystem: Environmental > Terrestrial > Soil > Temperate forest >...
TGCACTCTTTCACGTCTCGCTACCGGTTGATGCGCCCGGTCGATCGATTCCTCTCTTGATTGACGTAGCTGCTGCTGGTGTGGCTGCTGCGGCCTACAGCATTTTCTACTCAACCCCACTTCGCATGATCGGATGGCCCATCATCATTGGAATGACTGCACATGGCATCAGATACGAAGCTCTGGCATCTGGGGCAGATGCAGTCACTGCAACTTTTGCTGCAAGTCTCTTGGTTGGACTTGTTATGGCCCCGATTGCCCGATTTCGGCACATGCCGTTTGCTGCAATCGGCTTTGCAAGCGTCGTGGCTATGATCCCCGGCCTCAACTTGCTAAGAATGGTGAGCGGCTTCTTGCAGCTAATCAACACATCGACAACGAACTCGCAGCTCCTGCTTGCTACATTGTCTGACGGTGTGACCGCGGTTGCGATCGTTTTAGCTCTTACGTTTGGTCTTATTGTGCCCAAGATCGTAATTGATCATTATTTATCAAGAAGGATCTCGCTCTGAGAGGAGCGATCCTGTTTTGACGGAAGAATCTCGGAATCCTGCCCCAAACGAAAACCTAGTTGCTCATACTGTGCGATGGCAGAGTCGGCTCCCTCCTATTCTGGCAGTAATTGCAGGGATGTCTGACGTGATCGGTTTCTTGAGCTTCAAGCTGTTCACCGCCCACATCACGGGGAACATCGTAGTCATCGCGGCCCTTTTGGTGCGCGGCGGGCCACCAGACATTGCACAAGTTCTTGCGGTCCCAGTCTTCATGGTCGCAGTAGGTTTCGTTTGGGGTATTTCAAAATCATATGGCAGGCGCGGACGAGATTTGGCGAGACTGCTACTCATAATTCAATTTCTATTGTTCGTAAGCGTACTACTCGTTAGTGTGGTCTTTAACCCAGCGGCGAATCCGAATGGTGTTTTTGCAGCTATAGTCCCCTTGCTGGCGGTCTCGGCTATTGCATCGCAATTCACATTATTACGTATTGCATTTCAGGGTGCGCCTTCGACGGCTGTTATGACCGGGAACACGACAAACCTCGTTCTTTCTTTGCTCGACTCAATCTCTCGAGGTGAACCCTTGATTAGGGGAGCGACCGAGCGCTTGAAAAAAACGCTCGGTGCGTTGGTGGGCTTTTTCGCAGGATGTCTAGCCGGGGCAGCTGCGGTTTCTTGGTTTGGGAATTGGTCGTGGTCATTTCCTGTTGCAGTAGCGGCTATTGCAGTGATTCTTTTGTAAGATTGCCAACCCGGTTTGCGATAAATTCGAATCTTACTAACATATGCGGACTCGAAATCGAGCAGCGCCGGGGAATCTTCAAAAAGGGGCTGAATGGGCTGCACCATAATGTCGGGCGAGAAGGGCTTCGATCAATCATTCCGCGTCGGCTGGAGTGACTTGGATGGGAACGCTCACATGGGCAATACTTCTTACCTCGAATATGCCTCTGACACGCGAATGCTTTTCTTCGCTCGTCACGGGTTCACAGTAGCGCGATTTGCGTCGGAAAAGTTCGGCCCGGTCGTTGTGCGCGACGAGCTCGTTTACCGGAGAGAGTTGCGACTTTTGGATGAGTTCACAGTGGATTTTCAACTAGCAGGTATATCCGATGATGGAGTTCGATTTCGGGTGAGGAATACATTCAGGAACGCTAGTAATGATGTCGTAGCTACTGTAACATCTGAGGGCGTATGGTTCGATCTGGAACTGCGCAGACCTCGCTCCCCGCCTAAAGATTTGGATAATCTAATGCGCGATTTGCAACACAGCGTCGACTTCGCGGAGATTGCTGCCAAAACCTCCGCTTGAACTATTCGCTGAAATTCGTATTATTACAGCAGCTGTAGGGATCATTTAGCAGATCCCTTCAAACTCTGCCGTTAGCTTGTATGCAACTGGTTTCCGTTGTAAGTGATCGAATTTAGTGACGCATCATCCAGCCCCCAATTTACCCGGTTAGGAATCTAATCTTTGGAGGCTCGTCTCGTCTTTGCGAAATCATTCGTTTTCTGCGAAGAATTCTTGCTTAATTTACCGAGCCCGAGGTTTCTCAGAAACTTCTCATAATCTGAGCGACTCATTAGAAATCGCTGACTATTGAAGTGCTCCAAGATTTCCGATTCGGACACTCCCATCCTTTTCGCCTCGTTCAACATGGCCCTATATGGTTCAATAGAGCTGCCTCCAAATTCTCCTTTCGCACTCTTCCCGGAAGCTGGATGTAACATGTTCAGTGATAGCAGTACGTCAAGATATATTGAAGCAGGGTCGCCTTTCTTAAGGTAAGGCACACCGACAAGGAGATGGCCGTCTTCACCCGGAATTATCCGCATGAAGGAATTATGCATGAATTCTACCTTGAGTTTGTCCAGTATCTCATCCGTCTTTTTGCCCAGAAGAGTATTCACCGCAGCGACATTCTCAAATCCCTGAAAGTAATCCGTAAAACGGAACTGGGAAATCGGAGCTTTGCGATTTATTCGTACAGGGAATTTTGTTTGGGGCGTCGACTTTGCGCGTCCAAGTTCCATGACCTTCAAGAATTTTCCAAAAACTTTCGGAGAGACAGGCCCGAGCTTGAGATACTCCACTATCTCGTCTTTTGGCATTCCTATCCTTTCCGCCTCCCTTACGGTATGCATGTACGCGGGGACCTCAATGGGACTGGAGTAATACAGAGAAAAATCTCCCATGAACTTCTGGTGCTCTTCCCCGAAGGAGATCTTGTCCTTGTTCCACTGCTTGATGTGGAACAGCTCGTGGACAACGTCAAGATACAGCGTCCGCAGATCGCTGTGCCTGAGGTGGTAAGTACCGACGGCGATATTTCCGTCTTCGTCTCTGATCCCCATGTACATGAACTTGAGAGAGATGAAAGAAACCTTCAGTTTCCCCAAAACTTCATCTGTCTCATCTCCAAAGACACTCCTGACCGCCTGAACTTTCTCGAAACCTTTGAAATAGTCCGTGAATGGATAAAGGTAGGGAGGAGGCGTCTCACGATTTATCTTGATGGGAAGTTCTGGGCGCCTAATAAGTTGGGACATATTCCAGGTTATGATCAGTCCGAAGATAATGTTTTACCCACGCGTGATATCCTCTAGATTTTACTTTACACGTTTCTTATTCTCCAGCTTCGCGATACTTCTGTGATTATCGAAACATCGCACTGTTGTTTTTGCTTAGAATTGAATGAGGTTGTTTCTGCAGATGCGGGGACGTGAATTGCCCTAAAAAATAAGAGGAGTGTAATTTAACCCTAATTTACCGGCAAACATTCAAGCTTTTCTTGTTCTTGGTGGTCGCCGAGCCCGGTTAGACGGAAGTATTTATCCATCTTAACATAAAGTCAGAAGAAAGAGCCGGGTGGACTGTTCAACAGGCCAGCTTGATCCGTGTTTCAAAGCTAGGACCATTGCGGCGACTATTAGGAACATTGCAATTGCGTTGAATTCCGGAATGATTCTAGATTCCCATCTTCCGTAGAGGAAGACTTACGATGCAAAGCCCAGTACACAGGACCCGCAAAGTTTTCCTATGGCAGGGCCTTGTTCCAAAAGCTCAATCTCTGTTCTTCCACATACATAGCAACAACTCTCGGCCGGGCAAAAGTGAAGGTTCTCATCACTGTCTAAAATCAGCTGCTGGGTCTTTGACATGGGGTAATAATCCACTAAGAATGGATTCGCGCATTCGTCCCTAATTTTGTTGTGTTATGTTATGACCATCTATAATTGAGTAACCAATCTAGAGCTCCCCCAAGCTCATTGCCGGAAAGCCGTACGGTTCTAAGCGGCTACGGTCAGGACCGTCTTGATCTCCTGGGGAACTTTCTGAAATTCGAAAATGTGGCAATGCCAGGCAGGAACATCAAGGTAAAGTCCGCGCGAGAGTAAATCTTTGCCCTCGCGATCGTAATTGGCATCTCCGAGTAGGTCCCGCAGTTTCCACTGCTTGCCATCTAGTTCGGAGAAAGGAAGCCGCACATAGCACTGACCAGGATGAGGGGCGTAATTAACAGTGACAAGCAAGCGCTCGCCTTCAGTACCAAGCCAGGAGTAGGCGATAAAATCATCATACGTTCCATTGCCCTGCCATGCAGGAACGCATTCCAGCAGTTGCCATTGCCCATTGCGTACGACGGGCCTTGCGAGTAGACCTAACAGACGATCATAGAAAAGGCTGATCTGCCTGTCAACAGGTTCTGCCGGCCCTCGTACGAGATGCGGCGAAATCCGCTTTTTGAAACCTTGCAACTGTCCCTGGTGAAAGAAACGCAACCCCGGAGAAAAATATGTAATGACAACCGCGGCTTCTTCGACCTCAGGTGGAAAGACTGTTGGCGCGCGGGCTTCGTCATGGTTTTCCAGAAAGCGAGCCATTTTGGCCTGGTAACTGAGATCTGCACGGAGATGCCCCCGCACTGACTGTGCGTTTTGATCCCGCAAGCGGTCGTACAACCGCTTGTCGTAGGTGTAGTCAAAACCTTGCTGCTGCATAGTCCATTCCATGTCCCAGTACACCTCTGCCATGAAGAGGAAGTCGGGAAAACGCTCTCGAACTTGTTTGGTTGCTCGAGGCCAGAAAGGTTGAGATTTGATCCCCCAAGTTCGTTCGAATATTTCTGGGAGCACAAGCATGGCCATATCGCAGCGCACGCCGTCACATTGCCCGGCGATCCGTACCAATTCGCCGATCAAGGCCTCCTGCGTCTCCAGATTACTGTAGTTAAGTTGCAACGAGTCCGGCCAACCGGAGAAGTATGGGTCCCTGCCATAAGCAAAGATCCGACCGTCTTCCGCCATTTGGAGCCTAGTATAGTTTTGTGGTGCCTGGGCCAGATTCTGCTCAGTTCCGGAGACGTAATAATCTGGGTGTTCTTTCACCCAGTAATGGTCCAGCGCAGTGTGATTGGGAACGAAATCCAGTAGCAATAGCAGCCCCCGCTTGTGAAGGCGCTCTCGTAGCCTCGCGAGAGCGGCATTCCCGCCCATCTGCGTATTCACTGTGTAGCCGGCGATTGCAAATCCGGAGCCTCCGATGTCCGCCTCGGTGAGATCAGGCAAAGTTTCCTGGAATTCCTTACGCCACTGAGGATTAGCCCGCGAAATTTGTTGTCCCTTCGGTCCGGTTTGCCACACGCTTAGAAACCAGATCCAGTCAAAGCCCATATCAGCCAGATGATCGAGTTCTGAATCCGGAATATTGTCCAGAGTGGCGGCACGCCCTAATGAGCGTGAGAGCGCGGTGAGCCACACTCGTGTGTTGATCTGATAGAGAGAGGGATAAAGTAATCCACTGTCTGGAGTTCTCAGAGTCGATTTCATGGTAGATCATTTCTCCGCTATCCAGATCGCGCCCTATGTTGCTTCAGTTATCGCGAAGAATAAGTTACAAGCTAAGTTAGAATTAGTTGGGATTTTCGGCTGGGGAAATCCGCGAAAATATCTTGCTTATTTTTGTACTGACATTTTTTACATCTAGCTTATTTCGGAAAAGAACCATCGAGTTTATGTTTCAAAGTGACACCAGAACAAGAAAGATTAGACGAGGCTAGGGATAAACACGTCCCTTGGCGCAAATGGGGTCCGTACCTAAGTGAACGCCAATGGGGTACTGTACGAGAAGATTATAGCCGAAACGGTAGTGATGCCTGGGGTTACTTCTCTCATGAACAAGCACGATCAAGAGCATATCATTGGGGAGAGGACGGCATAGCAGGAATTTCAGATGATAAACAATATCTTTGCTTTTCCGTCGCTTTCTGGAATGGCAAGGATGCCATCCTCAAGGAGAGAATGTTTGGATTAACCAACGGCGAGGGAAATCATGGCGAAGATGTAAAGGAGTATTACTTCTATATTGATAGCACACCAACCCATTCATTCATGAAATACTTGTACAAATACCCTCAAAGCACTTATCCCTATACGGACTTGGTAAGCATAAGCAGATCGAGAAACAAAAACGAATTCGAATATGAACTTCTTGACACCGGCATTTTTAATGAAGACAAGTATTTTGACATCTACGTAGACGTTGCCAAAGCAACGCCTGAGGACATTCTCATAAAAGTGACAGCGACGAACCGAGCGAATGAAGAAGCAAGCATAAACTTACTCCCAACTTTGTGGTTCCGCAACATATGGTGGGGGAGCAAAATTCCAGTTGAGCGTCCAACAATCAAGAAAATAGAAGGGATACCTAATGTTAGTGCCGTTCAGGCAGAACATCAGTTTCTAGGAAAGCGGTATCTTTATTGTGAAAAACAACCACAGTTGCTCTTTACTGAAAACGAGAACAATAATCAACGCCTGTTTGGTGGAACTAACCTCACACAATACGTCAAAGATGGAATCAATAATTATATCGTTAACAAAGACAACAATGCTGTAAATCCAGCGAATGTCGGGACCAAAGTCGCTGCCAACTATCAATTTTCAATTCCTGCAAAACAGTCGAGGACTATAAAGCTACGACTGACAACCATGTCACCCGCTGACGCACAGAAAGCGAATCCTTTCAATGACAACTTTGACGCGACATTCTCCCTGAGGAGCAAAGAATCCGATGACTTTTACGAATCGATCAGTCCAAAGACCCTAACCGAAGATGAAAAGAAAGTTCTGAGACAGGCTCTCGCAGGAATGATGTGGAGCAAACAATACTATGAATACGACATCTCGAAGTGGCTAGACGAACACCATATTGACTTCTACTCTGAGTCGCAGAATACAATCCGAAATATGAATTGGTTCCACATGTCAAACAGTGACATCATATCGATGCCTGACAAATGGGAGTACCCGTGGTATGCGGCGTGGGACTTGGCGTTTCATACTGTAGCAATTTCGTTGGTTGATCCAGATTATGCCAAAGATCAATTGAGTCTAATGTTAAACGAGCGCTATCTGCATCCAAACGGTCAATTGCCAGCGTACGAGTGGAACTTCAGCGATGTTAACCCGCCGGTTCACGCTTGGGCAGTGATTTTCAACCACAATATAGAGCAAGCATTGTACGGCAAAGGTGACACTGCTTTTGTTGAAAACGCCTTCCAAAAGTTGCTCATGAACTTTACGTGGTGGGTAAATCGCAAGGACCCTTCGGGCAATAATGTATTCCAAGGTGGTTTCTTGGGATTAGACAACATTGGATTATTCGATCGCAGTGCACCGCTCCCTCCAAATGTTACCTTAGATCAGGCCGACGGCACCGCTTGGATGGCGATGTTTTGTCAGAACATGCTAACCCTTGCGACTATCCTGGCTCGCGACAATCCTGCTTATGAAGAAGAAGCGATAAAGTTCTTTGAGCACTTTCTGTGGATTGCGCATGCTATGAATAAAACTGGACCAAATACATTGGGACTATGGGATGAAGAAGATGGCTTTTACTACGACGTAATACGGTCTACAGACGGGCGAGCGGCCAGACTCAAAGTCCGATCTATGGTTGGGTTGATTTCTCTTTGTGCTAACAGCGTATTCACACCCAAAGATATCGAAAGAATGCCACACATCTTAGAACGGGCGAAATGGTTTGGTGAAAACCATCCAGAGTTGGTCTCAAATATTCACCGACCGGGCATTCAAGGTGCCAACGGCAACTATCTAATCAGTTTGCTAACTGAAGACCGACTTCGCAGAATTTTATCCAGGATGTTGGATGAGAAAGAATTCTTAGGACCGTATGGAATTCGGTCACTGTCTAAAATCTATGAAAATCCGTATACCGTCCAGTTAGGGGGACAATCGTTTAGCATACAATACGCTCCTGCAGAATCCCTCACAAATGCATTCGGCGGAAACTCAAATTGGAGAGGACCAGTGTGGTTCCCGTTGAACGCCTTGATAGTCAGGGCATTAATCAACCTTTACGCCTATTACGGTGACGACTTCAAGGTAGAATGCCCAACTGGGTCTGGTAAGCTGAAAAACCTCTACGAAGTGAGCTCAGAGATATCCTCTCGACTAAGCAGTACTTTCCTACTTGATAAAAGCGGTCGAAGACCAGTCTACGGAGGAAGTCAAAGGTTCCAAACAGATCCTCTCTGGAAAGACAACATACTCTTCTACGAGTACTTCCACGGAGATAACGGGGCGGGATTAGGTGCTAGCCATCAGACAGGCTGGACAGGGCTGGTTTCAGTACTCTTGAAGCTCAAAGGTATAGGCGGCGAGCTGACGGTAGAAAAGGGAAGGGAACAAGTCTTCAGACAACTTGTCGCCCCCCAGAACTGATTTGCCCTTGTGCGAAGAGTAGGCATTGTGGTAGGACTTGCGTCCAATAGCATAAGCCTACTACGATTTTCTCAAGCGCGGGGCAAACAGTTGTTTTTCTTCGATGAAAGGCCAATTCGCGTGACCAATTACCTGAGGATTTTCGAGACAGGTCGGTAAATGTTAACGGCTTTCGCCTAGGCTGGTAGGGTGGGAGAATTTATCCCGCACAGTTTTCGGCAGAAATGACGCACCCGGGGTCAGATGAATTAGGGCAATATATTCTCTATTACTTTGAAAATGCGAGGGGTGGGATTTTGACCCTATTTTGCCGGTAAATTATTGCCTTGGTCTTCTTGTGTTGGACTTCGGATCGGACAACGAAATGTTAGGAAAGAACAAGGCAATCCTCAATGAGCGTTTTGAGCCTATAGCATATTGATAACCTTAAACAGGAAATTGACACTTAATCTCAAGGTTCTATAGACGGTAGAGAAAAATAATAGCAGTAGCCTTCAGAATTATGCCTATCGTGGAAACGGAAAAGGACAACCATGCAGTATAATGTTGAAGTGAAGCATTCCGAGCCGACGTATACGGCTGTGATCCGAAGTCGCGTGCCACAAGAAGAATTGTCGAGGTTTGTTCCGGCAGCTTGCGGCGAGGTCTGGTCTTTCATTCGTTCCGCTGGCCTCCCCAAGCCAGGGCGTCTCGTGGCTTTATATTTGGGCGATGGACAAGGATCTGTCGAGATAGGAGCGGAAGTAGGCGAACGGTTTAGTGGCGACGACCGTATCCAGTGCTCGGAGTTGCCGGCAGGGCAGGCGGCAACAGCCGTCCATTTTAGCTCCTACGCGCGCTTGGGCGAGGCGCATGTGGCGATACGTCAGTGGTGTGTTCGCCATGGACACCAGCTTTGTAACGTTGCGTGGGAGATCTACGGCCATTGGCAGGAGAGCTGGAACAACGATCTTTCCAAGATACGCACCGATGTTTTCTATCTCCTTGGTGATCAGCTAAGGTAGGATCTCTTTCCAGTAAAGATGTGTGAGGGGGATTTTGAACCCTAATTTACCGGCAAAGAATTCTGCGAGTCAACTCAGGCTATGTTGGGATTTGGTAACGAATTTGCTAATAAAGGAGAGTAACCTCGACAGCATACTCCCACAAGTAGGACTAAAACCCGACATTCATGTTTTTCGGAAACTTGTACTGATTAACCCAAGCCAATTCATGTGCGGGGGTCCCACACTCAGTACTCAGGATTTACTAGTGAGCCCAAACCCATTATCGAGGGTTAGGGAGAACCTAGGAAGTTGACCTTCAAACTGAAGAGGAAGGAAACAAATCGAGTCCAATTTTACTTATCAATGAAAGATATCTCGGGTCAGACCTCGCGTCATCTAGCTCGCGGTCAACTGCTAGATTGAGCAACTCATGTTCACTTCTCTCGTACGCTTTTTCCATGAACTCGAATGCTTTGTCCACATCGCCTAGCACGAAGCATGTCAGAGCCATAAAGTAGAGTGAAACCGATCCCCCCTTATCTTCAGCTTCGGCGATTACCTTTCGTACCTTCTCTTTCTCTCCCCTATGCGCGTCCACGTAGGCCCGATAGAACTTTGCTTGGTCCGGATGGTTTGCTATTTTTTCAAATTCATCGATTCTACGAATTGCGTCTTCAAACCTTTTCAGATAGCACAAGGGTTGAATCTGGCTATAGTAAGCTGGTAGAAATTCCCACGAGATCTCTAGGGCTTTACTGTAATATTCGAGTGACGCCTCCGGATTTCCTGAGTAGTAGAGGGCATCGCCCATGTTGGTATTAATTATCGGTGAGAGAGGATCTAGCTCTATGGCTTTTCGAATTTCGGCCATCATTTCATTCAACGACCTTAACGCCAACAGAAAGTGGGCATACCATTGATGCGCAGTTGGATAGTTCGGGTTGAGTTCTATAGCTCGTCTGTACTCCGCATCAGCTTTTTTGAAGTTATGTTCGTCATAGAACAACATCATTGCGAGCGTGGCATGTGGTTCCGCTATACTATCGTCAAGCGAAATAGCTTTCAAAACAAGCTCTTTTGTTTTCATCACCTCTCCTTCTTCTCGGGAAATACGATTGCTCCTCAGGACGTAATAGCAGTCGGCCAATCCCGCGTAACCGAGCGCAAAGTTGGGATCTCTCTTTATCGCCTCCTGGAAATATTCGATTGCCTTGTTTAGCCCGGCTTTGTTTCTCTCATTCCAGAAATGCCTGCCCTTCAAGTAAAGTGTGAATCCTTCCACGCTTTCCGTGTGCCTAGATTCCAGCTTTTTCTTCTCTGCTCCCACGAGTTTGATTCTGAGGGCATCAGCGACTTTCTCAGCAATCTCGCTCTGTATCGCGAATATATCGTCCATTGTTCTGTCGTAGTTCTGCGCCCAGAGGTGCCCCTCACTGATCGCGTCAATGAGTTGAACCGTTATCCTGACCTTGTTTGCGGCTTTTCTTACACTCCCCTCAATCAAAGTTCCCGTCCGGAGATCTCTGCCTATCTCGGACGCCCTCTTTGGTGTGCTCTTGTATTGCATTATTGAGGTTCGCGCAATGACCGTGAGTTCTCGCACTCCTGAAAGGGCCATGATGAGCTCCTCCGTCATCCCGTCTGCAAAGTACTCATCATTGGGATCGGGGCTCATATTCTTCAGGGGCAAAACTGCAATTCTGAGATTGTCAAGTTCAATCCTGTCCTCAGGTTCTTGCTTCCTATGCATCAAGATCCTGTACACATTGACTTGGTGATTAACATTCTTGAGTGGAGTCGCGTCGAGCATCTCCAGTTTGAAATCGATCTTGTTTCGCACATGGTCGTAGACCTGCTGCGAAATGCAGATTCCCCCCGGTTCCGCCAAAGGCTGTATGCGAGACGATACATTCACGGCGTCTCCGAGTATGTCTGTTCCGTTCTCTACCACTTCGCCTACATGAATTCCTATCCGCAAAGCAATCTGCTCTTTCGGAGGTAGATTCGAATTTCTCTCGCGAACCTTCTCTTGAATAGCAATCGAGCATCTAACAGCTTGCAACGCGCTCGCAAACTCCACCAAGAATGAGTCTCCGATCGTCTTTACTTCGCGACCGCCGTATTCTCGAAGTATGTTTCGAGTTAGGCGATTATTCTCCTGAAGAAGTCGAAGCGCTATTTGTTCATTTCCTTGAGCGATTGCAGTGAAACCCACGATATCTGTAAACATGATTGCAGCGAGTCTTCGCTTTCCTGAGTCTATGGGAGTATCGCGCTCGGTCTCAGCAGCCAATAGTGGTCTCACTGTGGGTTCAGGGATACTAGCTCATATAAGTTTCAATCCTGAATCGAGAACGCGTACCATTATTTTCAGTGATAATCTCTGAGGCTATGACCTTCTCTTCTCAAACATTTCTTTCGTACAAATCTTAGGAGAATGGACTTTCTTTTTGCGAGATGAGGTCGGCCCCGATGCGGTGCCAATATCACTATTCAGATCAAAAGAAACAGCTTTGTGAAAAACTTCAGATGGTTTGGGCTTACTAGTAAATTGGGGTACAAATACCACTTCCCACTTAAAAGAAGAGGACTCAGATCACAATGGGAGCTGGAATATGATTTTGGATATCTTAGA
>Ga0207060_10407_pt1 | contig 11770 bp, 11 predicted proteins | sample Alteio_BWMinCont_30_FD_153270 | JGI IMG/M metagenome (GOLD analysis project Ga0207060, IMG submission 153270) | Enriched cells from forest soil in Barre Woods Harvard Forest LTER site, Petersham, Massachusetts, United States -... | ecosystem: Environmental > Terrestrial > Soil > Temperate forest >...
AGAGTTTCGCCGACAAGTGCGTTCCCAAGTACAACTTGGGAACGAGGGGAAGGGGAGATGCAATCATGCGGGTCAGATAATGGCGGATGCATCCACGCGGCGGGGCTTGACCGGGGAAAGTTTGACGACGTTTTCGGGATCGTAATCGACGAGCTTGAGCCAGTCTTCCGTGATGTCGTTGGGCGGGAAGATGTCGTTCTGCTTGTACTCGACGTTGAGCGCTTCCATGAAATCGCTGATGCTGAGGCCGGTCGGCTCGGGCGAGGCGATGGCGCGTTTGATGGCGGTTTCCTTGGCCCGCTCGACGATGCCCGCGATGATCGCGCCGCTGACGAGATCGCCGCGGTGCAGATATTCGTGACGACCGCTGCGGAGCGTGACTTCGAGGAAACGGTTGTCTTCGCGCTGGCTGAATTGCGCATCGATGACCTTCTCGATAATGGCATCGACTGCCTTTTGGCGATCCTCGCCATGCTCGCGCAATAATGCGGGATCAAGAGGCAGATTCGTCGGAATATAGATGCGGTAAATTTCCTCGGAGCCTTTCTTCGTGGGACGCGAGACCTTGATTTTGCGGTCGATACGGCCGGGGCGCAGGATGGCGGGATCGATCATGTCCGCACGGTTCGACGCGAGGATGATGACCATCTGCTGGAGCGATTCGATGCCGTCCATCTCGGCGCAGAACATGGGGACGAGCGTATTGAGAATGCCGCTGGTGCGTCCGGCGCGACGCGTGCCAAGAATCGATTCGGCTTCGTCGATGAAGATGAAGGGCAGGAAGCCTTCCTTGGCTTTCTCGCGGGCGCGGGCGAAGAGTTCGCGCACCTGCCGCTCCGACTCGCCGACCCACATATTGAGGATTTCCGGCCCTTTGACGTGCATGAAATACTCGCGGTGATCGACGCCGGTTTTCTCGCGCAACTGGCGCGTGAGATTGTAGGCGGTCGCCTTGCCGAGGAGCGTCTTGCCGCAGCCGGGGGGGCCGTAGAGCAGAATGCCCTTCGGGCTGGTGTGATTGTAGGCCTTGAAGAGATCGCCATGGAGGAGGGGAAGCTCGACCGCATCGCGGACGGCTTGTCGCGCCTCGTCCTGTCCGCCGACTTTTTCCCACGGCAATTCGGGAACTTGCTCGAGAAGGTGATCGCGCGACTGGGCGCCCGCGACGACTTCCAAGGCGACCCGTTGGGAGGAATCGAGGCGGATTTCGAGGCCGGGCTTGAGCTTCTCTTTGCCAAGATTGGCGGAACGGATCACGAGCGTATTGGCCATGCCGCCTTCTTGTCCGACGCGGAGGCGGCCATCGGGGAGAAGGTCCTGAATTTTCGCCACGGGTCCGCCGCTCTCGAAACCGAGATCGCCTATGACGACATAGGCCTCGTTGAGCAGCACGCGCGTGCCGATGAGCAGTTTGGATTGCGCCAATCGAGGATCGATCGAGCAGTAAAATTCGGTGCCCCCATTGATGACGAGCGCAATGTCGGCCTTGGGTAGATTGAGCAGGGTGCCGACACGATTGGCGGGCTGTGTCAGCTTGGTGACAGCGGCGTCCAGTTTCTCGACAGCCTGACGCGCCTGTTCATTGAGCACTTCAAGCTCATCAATCCGGCGGCGCAGATAGCCGAGCTCGATCCGACGCGGTGAATCGATCGGATAAAATTGGGTGAGCAGATCGACGAGTTGCAGGGCCGAGAGCGTGTCGAGACTTTCATCCAGAATTGGTTCAAGTTCGGCGTGCGGTCCCTGCAAGGGCGAGTAGGAGGGATTGCTGCCCGGTTCTTCGGAGGGATGGGATTTGGATTTTCGTGCCACAGGGAAAGTTAATGGCGGGTTGGTTGCGCGCAAATGGATTCTGTCCGAACGATCGGATGAAGGTTGCGCGCGGAGGTGGAACGTCCGACTAAAATACTGGCGTCAGCAGGACCCCCTGTGCCCGGTACATGTCGGACTTGCATGTCCTTCCTGTAGCACAAGGCAGGCCAACTCCAACCAGGATGTTTTTGTCTCCTTCGTAAAATAAATTTACGGACGTCCCAATGACATTTTATGTCAGAGGTGGAAATTCTTTGCGCGTGACCGGCGTCGTTTTTTGGCTCAGCCTTAGGTCATGAAGTTGTCCACATGGGTCCAGTTTAGCTGGAATTTAAAGACGTTGCCGGCGGAGACGGCCAAGCTGGCCTCCCGCTACACCGTGGAAGCGGCCACGCTGGACGACCGGAATTTGCTGCTCGCGGCTGTGAGTCGGTCCGTTTCGATGGAACCGGCCTGGAGCGATGACATGGCGGCGCGGGTGAAGCTGGCCGAGGATATCATCCAAACGGCTTTTCCGGCGGGCGAGGTGACTTTTGTCGCGATCAAGCACGGGGCCCGCATTATCGGCACGGCGGCCATTCGCGACGCAGGTGACCAAGTGAGCAATCTACCGGTCGGGGTCTGCGTACTGAATGAATATCGCTGCCGGGGGCTGGGAACTTATCTTTTGCATGAGAGCCTGCGCCGCCTGAAGGAGCGCGGACTGGAGGAAGCGCGATTGGTGACGAAAAAGGGGCTTACCGCCGACAAATACCTTTATCCCAAGTTCGGCAGCAAGCGCATCGTGTTGGATGTTGCCCCAGTCTGACGACAAGCCAGGGCGCATTTACGGGAGACCTTCGCCATGCCTGTTCTTTTGCCGCGTTCAATTATTGGTCAGGCTTTTGCCGAGCAATGGAGTCGTCTCAAGCCATCCGCGCCTGAATTTGATGTTGCCATAATTGGTGGCGGCAGCGCGGGATATGCGGCGGCCCGCACCGCTGCTGCGCTTGGCGCACGCACCGTGGTGATCGAGGGCGGAAAAGAGATCGGTGGGCTCTGTATCCTGCGTGGATGCATGCCGTCGAAATCATTTTTGGAATCGGCCCATCGCTGGCACGACATCGGACGGGCACGAGAGTTCGGCCTCGTCGCCAAGCAGATCAAAGTAGATATGAAATGCGTGCAGGCGCGAAAGAAGCACCTGATTGGCGAGTTTGCCGCCCATCGACGCAAGCAATTGGGCCGAGGTAAATTTACTTTTGTGCGGGGACATGCCTCTTTTCTCGATGCACAGACTTTGTTGATCGAGCGAGGGAACAAGAAGGAATTGCTGACGGCCTCGACTTTTATTATCGCCACGGGATCGGTTATTACGCATGTGCCGGTGCCCGGTTTGTGGGAGGCGGATTGCTTGACCAGCGATACCGCGCTGGAGCTTGATAAAATTCCGAAGCGGCTGGCGGTGCTGGGCGGCGGCGTGATCGCGGTGGAACTGGGCCAGTTTTTTGCGCGGGTGGGATCGAAGACGACGATTCTGCAGCGGAGCAAGAAGATCGTTCGCAATTATGATCCCGATGTCAGCCTCGAACTTGAGCGCGCATTGAAGGCTGACGGGATTGATGTGCGGACGGGCGTGAAGCTCCTGGAAGTGCGCAAGACTTCCAAGGGAAAGAAGATCCTTTTTCAACGTGGCACGAAGCGCGAGGAAGTTGTGGTGGATGAAATTCTTTATGCGCTGGGCCGCGAGCCGGCGGTGAAGGGGCTGAATCTTGAGGCGGCGGGCGTGTCGCTGGACGAGGGCGAGTTGCATGTGGACGATACCATGGCGACTTCTATGCCGAATATTTTTGCGGTGGGCGATACGGTGGGGCCGAACGAGGTAGTGCACATCGCCATCCAGCAGGGGGAAATTGCCGCGCGCAATGCGGTGGATCATTTACGCGGGGACCATGAGATACCCGAGAAGATCGATTATCGCCTCAAGGCGCTGGTCACGTTTACCGATCCTGAGATTGCATCGGTGGGACTTAACGAAACCGAAGCGAAGGAAAAGGGGATCGATTTTCTAAGCGCGAAGTATCCGTTTAATGATCATGGTAAGTCGCAGATCGGCGGGTACGAATTTGGTTTCGTGAAGCTGATTGCGGAGAAAAGCCGGGGTGAGATTATCGGTGCGGAAATCATCGGGCCACGCGCCTCGGACTTGATTCACGAACTGATTGCGGTGATGCGCTATCGCGGGACGGTGCAGGAACTGGCGGTGATGCCGCATTATCATCCGACGTTGGCTGAAATTGTCACTTATCCGGCAGAGGAATTGGCGGAGAAGCTTTTTCCGGCGTAACCCAGGCTTGATGCTCGTTATACAGGACGTTAAACCTGTTTCCATGAATGCCATTTCATACACCATGGCTCGTGAAAATCTGGCCGCGACTATGGATCGAGTCTGTCAGGATCATAATCCCGTTGTTATCACGCGGAACCGCAAAGAGGCAGTTGTGATGATGTCTTTGGAAGATTATTCGTCTTGGGAAGAAACTACTTATCTTATGCGTTCGCCTGCTAATGCGCTTCGATTGCTGGAATCGATTATGGAAATTGAAAAGGGGAAGAACGTTGTGCGGAAGAAATTGAGCGACCTAATCGAGGAATAAAAAATCACTCGATCTTAACCGAGTAGATCATGAATTAAGTGGGGCAATTCTGGCTCACGTTTTGATCGGATATGTCCCACGTATTTGGCCGCATCTGGACCCCAGTCAAAATAAATACCCTGATCGCCTTGTTTCAACGCGGTAGCTTCGGTGCCAGTTAATTCTAACTGGATCGCGTGAAGTAATCGTGACCCTCGTTGGCCCACAACAGTTGCAAATACCTCGACCGTATATTTGCCCTCTAAAAAATGAAAAGAAGTGCCATCAGAAGGCAGCATGAAATGGTGATTTGCGGCTACGCCACTTTCTGGAACAAAAAGACCACTTCCTCTAACAAGTTGCTTATCCCCATAGACCCAAATATTGAAGTTCTGCGTGGTTTCGCCCCGTCTAAGACGAATATACATGCTCTCGACAATGCGTCCTCGTTTTGATGTCGCATAAAGCAACGTTCGAAGGAATACCTTTAGCGGAGGATTATCCGATTTAGAACCTCCATCAGGACCAAAGAAAATAACCGTAGGCTGAGTCATTAAAACCATTCCCCGTCGGAGCAATGTGAACCAGGCCGTAAGACACGAAACCCCTAATGCCAGAATCGAGATGATTAGGCTTATTGTCATATTATAGTTCTAACGAGCGACGGTCATAGACCGCCGCTACATTAAGAGATTAGTCCTCCGACTGCTTCAGCTTGGCGAGGACGTTGAGGTCTTCGAGGGTCGTGGTGTCGCCTTTGATTTCGCCGGTGGGCGAGGCGGCCACTTCCTTGAGCAGGCGGCGCATGATTTTTCCGCTACGCGTCTTGGGCAGGCCATCGACGAAGCGGATATCGCTGGGCTTGGCGATCGGGCCGATTTCCTTGCCGACGTGCGCACGGAGGGCTTCCTTTAAGCCGGGACTGTGTTGGATGCCGTTTTTCAACGTCACGAACGCGACGATGGCCTGGCCCGTGAGATCGTCCGGGCGACCAACCACGGCGGCCTCGGCGATGTCAGAGTGACTTGCCAATGCGCCCTCCACCTCGGAGGTACCAAGGCGATGTCCGGCGACGTTGAGCACGTCGTCGATCCGGCCCATGATCCAAAAATATCCATCCTTGTCGCGATGCGCGCCGTCCCCTGCGAAGTAGCAGCCCTTGACCTCGCTCCAGTAGGTTTTGCGATAACGCGCGGCATCGCCGTAAATCGTGCGGAGCATGGAGGGCCACGGACGGCGAATCACCAGCTTGCCTCCGACGTTGGGCTCGGTTTCGTTGCCGTTGTCATCGACCACGGCGGCATCGACGCCGAAGAACGGCAGCGTGGCCGAACCGGGCTTGAGCGGCGTGGCACCGGGCATGGGGGCAATCATGTGGCAGCCTGTTTCCGTCTGCCACCAAGTATCGACGATGGGGCAGCGCTTGCCGCCGACCTTGTCATGGTACCAGAGCCAGGCCTCGGGATTGATCGGTTCGCCCACGCTGCCGAGCAGCCGGAGCGAAGAGAGATCGTGCGGGGTCAGCCAGTCATCGCCCCACTTGATGAAGGAACGAATCGCGGTAGGTGCGGTGTAGAAAATGTTCACCTTGTGCTTATCGATGATGCGCCAGAAGCGGTCGGGCTCGGGGAAATTCGGTGTACCCTCGTAAATCAGGCTCGTTCCGCCATTGGACAGGACGCCATAGGCGACGTAGCTGTGACCCGTGATCCAACCGACGTCGGCCGTGCAGAAATAGACGTCCTCGGGCCGGATATCGAAGTAATACTTCGTCGTCATGTGGCAACCGAGCAGGTAGCCCCCCGTGGTGTGGAGAATGCCCTTCGGCTTGCCGGTGCTGCCGCTGGTGTAGAGGATGAAAAGAGGATGTTCGCTATCGAGCACCTCGGGCTTGCAGACGGCGCTGACGGTCTGGACTTCCTCGTGCAGCCAGAAATCGCGACCCGGAGTCATCGTGACTTCCTGCTTGGTGCGCTGGACGACGATGACGCTTTTCACCTTGGGCGTGCCGAGCAGGGCCAGATCGACATTCTTTTTGACGCCGAGCGCGGTGCCGCGCCGGAAGCCGCCGTCAGCGGTGATGATCACCTTGGCATCGCAATCATTGGTCCGTTCCTTGAGTGCTTCCGCGCTGAATCCGCTGAAGACGACACTGTGCGGGGCGCCGATTCGCGCGCAGGCCAGCATCGCGACGACCGCTTCGGGAATCATCGGCAGATAAATCATCACGCGATCCCCCGTTTTCACGCCATGCTTCTTCAGCACATTGGCCATGAGACAGACTTCGCGATGAAGCTGCTGATAGGTCAGCGTCGTGACGTCGCCGGGTTCACCTTCAAAAATAATGGCGGCTTTGTTGCGCAACGGCCCGGTCAGATGGCGGTCGAGGCAATTGACGCTCGCGTTGATCTTGCCGCCCACGAACCATTCCGCAAAGGGCGGTTTCCAGAGGCAGACTTTCTTCCACTTCTTAAACCAAGTCAGTTCCTCCTCGGCGGCTTTGCCCCAGAATTTGTCCGGGTTTTTGAGGGAGGCTTTGTGAAGCTTCTTATATTTCTTGAGGCTATCGATCCGGGCGTTCTTGACGAATTTGGCGGACGGTTTGAAAACCTTCCCTGCCTTCGACATCGAATCGATATTGACGTGGGCCTTGGGGGAAGCGGGGGACGGTGAAGCCGACTTGACTTTGGTTTCGGTAGACATGGAATCCTTGGAGATTGATTTGGGGACGGCGCGACAGGTTCGATGTAAGCAAGAACACTTAAATCGGGCAACTCAAACACCGTGACATTTTGAGGGGCTGCTGAGCCACCTGGTCGTTCATGGCGGTAGACAAGCGGTCAGTCACCATGGCAGACATGGAGGCAGCATGATCCAGGTTGTGTCCCATTCCCATTTGCAGGATGTTGGGCTCGTTCAAGTTCGAACGAACCCGCTGCCGGGCCGGTTCCCGGTGGGTGTTTGCCATTATCACGCGATTGATGCGACACGGATGGATGAGCAGGACCGCGTTCCACGGCAGTTCATGGTTTCTGCCTTCTATCCTGCCGAGGCACGCGAGGGTGCGGTCGGGGCACGATTGGTGGATATTTTTGAGCCTGCTGTTACGGAGGCCTTGGAGTACCTGACGGACGATCTCGAGAGTGAAACCAAAGAGGAACTGCTTCGGAAACTGCGATCAATTGAACTTCAATCGGCTCGCAGTAGCCCGCCGGAACACTCTGCCGCGCCTTATCCTGTGTTGATCTACTATCCTGCCGGGGGATGCAATCGCTTTGCCAATGCCGATGTTTGCGAAGCTCTGGCCAGTCACGGGTACGTGGTATTGGCCATGGATGGGCCGCATGACGCTTCTCTTGTCGTGTTTCCAGACGGGCAGCTCTGCAAGGGACCGCTTCAGGGCGATTATATCTCGCCCGGAGTCGGCGATGTCGGGTACTTGCTCGGCCAACTCGATGAACTGAATGGCGAGGGCATTCTTTCCAGGATGATCGATACGAAGCGGGTGGGCATCTTTGGTCATTCGCGCGGGGGATATATTGCCAATATCAGTGCGTTCCTGAACGAGCAGGTGAAGGCTGCGGTGAGCATCGACAGTTTTCTCTGGGGATATATGTCGGAAGGAACCGGCCTTGAAAAGCACCCGCTCGATTTTCAGGCGAAAGTGAGATCGATGTCCAAGCCGCTGTTGCGTTTGTGCGGACGTCCCGATGGCACTGATCCTCAGAAAGAGGCTGAATTTTGTCTCAAGCGCGATGGCGGGGATTTCATAGGAGACTTTTCCGTGGTGGCTTTTCCAGGATGGTCGCACTCCGATTTCATGACAACGCCCTGGTCTTGTGGAAAAGGCTACGATCTCGTGGCGAATCAATCACGAGTACGGGCAGATGCTGCCGAGACGTTGACGGACATTCTCACGACGTTTTTCGATAGCCGTTTACGCGGTGCGGATACAGATCAATTGCATGGCTGTATTCGACGGCATCCGGCACTCGGGGTAGCCACGCAAGCAGCCATGAAGTGATGAGCTCAGGATCTGTAGATAGCCCGCGATCTCCGAGCGCGGGTCTGCACCCCTGACCGTCGCCCGGAGGTCGACGGCTACCACGGAGGGAAGGCATCCGCCGATAGGGACATCGGCGGCTACCACGGGTTCTTTCCCTTTTTACGCCATCTTGGCGGGTGGACTCTGCCTCTTGTCGCTCGGCGCTTTGGCATTGGAATCGACGCAGCCGCCTTCGCCGCTGGGGCGCACCCAGACGGTGTTCAGTTGTTCCGTGCCTTTCCAAGCATAGGGATCTTCGCCAGCAATCATCATGATGTCGCGGCGATCTGCCGTTGCCATGCTTTCGCCGTCGCGCGGCAGTCCCCAGGGAAGGAGCGATTCCGCGCTCATATAGTGGTTCACGAGCACGCGACGATAGCCGGACTTGGCGTGATTGGGCAGGGAGCGATGCAGGAGATAGCCATTAAAGAAGACGATGCTGCCAGCCTTCACTTCGACGGGGACGGAGTCCTCATCGCTGTAGGGAAACTGATAGGACTGCCCGGCGCAATCGAAGCGGCGGTCGTTCAGGTTAGGCTTTTGCGGATAGATGATGCCGCGACGATGGGAGCCGGGGAGAATCCAGAGACAGCCATTTTCGACCGTCGCGTCGTCCATGGCCAGCCAGCCGCCCGAAAGAGACCTATCCCGCGTGGGGATGTAAAACTCGTCCTGGTGCCAGGCTTGGCCCGGTTTGCCGGAGGCCTTGATGAAGAGCATCGATTGCATGCACTTCACGTTGGGCCCGATGATGCGGGTGAGGATATCGACGTAGGAAGGATGGGCGACGTAACGATTCATGGCTTCCGAAATCTTGTGCGGGAAATGAAGGCATAAATATCTGCGAAGAACTTCGTCATCGGTTTCGCCGGGCGTGGCTTCCGTGATGCCGCCGAAGGCCCCGCGATTGCCGCGACAGACTTGCGTGGTTTCCTCTCGCAGTTCGGCGATTCCCTCCGGCGGGATGCAACCCTCGACGACCAGAAAGCCGTTTTCGCGGTAGAATGCGACCGCTTCATCCGGCAGCGGCAGGGTGTAATAACCGGCGGGGCGACCGGTCTTCGGCCAGCTGGAGAAGGGCTTGGTGAACTTCGGGGTGAAGGTCGGGATTTGTGGCAGGGTTTCGAGGGTAGCGGGCATGGCGATACGGACTTAGGTGGTTAGCGCAGCTTCGTTTTCGAGCTGCACGTCGTCGGCGCGCGTGCCGGAGGTGCTGGGCAGCTTCGGCACGAACACGTAGTTAGGGGCGGCCTGCTGGCGGCGATGGATTTGGAGGATTTGCTTCCAGGTTGCCCAGAGGCCGTGGGTGGCCGGCGGCAGGTCGTGCTCGATCGCCTTGCGCAGGCGCGGCAGATTATAGAAGGGCACGGAAGGGAACATGTGGTGTTCGACATGGTGCTGCATGTTCCAGTAGAGGAACGCGGGGAACCACGAGCAGGTGAAGGTGCGGCAGGAGAGGCGGTGGTCCGGCACGTCGGGAGACAGGCCGACGTGCTGCGGCATGCCGCAGAGGAAGCCGAGCCAGCTGCAGTATTGGGTACTAAAGCTGACGAGGACGATCAGGAACCAGTGGCCAGTCGCAATGAAGATCGCGGCGAGCGTCGCGTGGCCGAGGAGTGTGAACCGGGCCCAGTCGCGGTGTTCCTTGCGGAGCTTCTCGTTGCTTTCGGGCAGCACATGCTCATACCAGTCGTTGTCCATGTGGCCCGTGGCGCGGCGGTAATACGCGCGCAGAATGTTCCAGGTGTTCACCGGGTTCCACGCGAACAGGCTCAGCCAGAACTGCCAGTCCCTGAAGGTGAATTTCTGCGGCAGGACGACCTCACCGTCGTAATCGTGATGGACCGTGACCTGATGGTGCCGGATGTGGCTGGGCCTGAACCAGACCTGGTCCCACCAGGAGAGAAAGGAGAAGATCTTGAGGAAAAATTCGTTGAGCGACTTCGTCTTGAAGGGCGTCTTGTGGCTCATTTCGTGACAGGCCGTACCGCCGAGGAACGCACTGAACGTGCCGTGGGCGAAAAGCGCCGCGAGCAGCACCGGAATCGACCCGTACCAGTTATCGCGATGGACGTTGGTGAAGGCGAGGTAGGCAAGCGAGCCGGTCAACACCCACAGGCCGAGTTGCCCGAATACCTGCTTCAGGCCGTGCCAGTCGCTGCATTTCATCAGCTCGCTCATGAGCTTCGGGTCGACTTCGCAGCGGTACCACCGGATTTTGGAATCTTTGCGGAACTTGGGCTCGGCCGGGGCGGCGGTTTGCATATAGACAATTGAAGCATTTCGAGGGAATTTCAGGAATGGCTGAGCTGACCAAAAACATATCCACAGTTAACATGTCTCGGAATTCGCCGGACGTGGTTTTCGGCGATGTCTGGTATAATCCGGGTGGGGAATGCGGGCCGCGCATCCAGCAGGACTATCAACTGGTTATCGTGCATCTGGGCGAGGCGAATGTGTCGTTTGACGGTGAACGGCGCACGATCTCGCCCGGTTCAGTTGCGTTGATGTTGCCTGGACGAAAGGAACATTTTCGTTTTTCGCGTCCACATCGGACCCATCATAGCTGGTGCGCGGTTCATCCCCATGCCGTGCCGGGTTCATTGCGAAAACGGTTGTCTGCGTTACCGCAGGTGCAGGTTCAATCGCAAACCTTTGAGTTGCTAATGAAGGCTGCCTTTGGCATTCGCGCTTGGCGCCAGAAGGAGGGGCAGGACATGTTTCGGGTCCTCGGATTGGCTTTGCTCGAAGAATACATTCGGATGGCGAAAGCGGGGGCGGATGAAACGAATCGCGAAAGCCCCTGCGAACGGGCGCGGCATTATCTCGAGGAACATTGCGGCGAGGAGGACTGCTTGAAAAAGGCATCGCAGCAGGCGGGGGTGACGCCGCAACATCTCATCCGGCTCTTTCGGCAACAGCATTTGCCCACGCCGGGAAAATATCTCTGGCAAACACGCGTAGAGCAGGGTGCGGGGTTGCTCACGGCGACGGGATTGACCGTTTCTGAAATCGCTGACCGGTGTGGGTTCAAGAATCCATTTCATTTCTCGCGCCTATTGCGAAAAATGCAGGGCGTTTCACCGAGAGAGTTGCGGCAGAGGGCTTGGGAAAAGATATCGGTCGATAACAAGTAGCCGCCGCCGTGAGGCGGTGGTTTTCCCACGCTCTTACGAGCGCTGCTACGCTGCTACGCCGCTAGCGAGTGTCGGCTGGAAGTGAGGCGGTTCGGATTCTGGCAGGAGGAGTTGAACCTCGATTTGCTGGAGACCGGCGGCACTGAGCCACTCGCGCAGAT
>Ga0207060_10408_pt1 | contig 11767 bp, 11 predicted proteins | sample Alteio_BWMinCont_30_FD_153270 | JGI IMG/M metagenome (GOLD analysis project Ga0207060, IMG submission 153270) | Enriched cells from forest soil in Barre Woods Harvard Forest LTER site, Petersham, Massachusetts, United States -... | ecosystem: Environmental > Terrestrial > Soil > Temperate forest >...
CTTCAGCCTCAAGTTCTTCGACCCGGGTTGTCGGGCGCGGAGGGTCTGAGGCAGGGCAACTGTCGAAATCAGGTCAGCATGACCGGACTCCGGTCACAACGAAGCATGAAAAGAGGCTCTGCGCCAACCCCCTGTTTGCAGTGAGTTACGGCTCTTTTCAAGGGAGGCCATTTCGCTCATTGAGGGGTTTTGAGCGTAATCGAGATTTTGCCCAACTGACATGAGATGGAGTCGGGCGATACCAGATGAGTGCCCTTCAGAGACCTCTTCAGACCTTCCGGCCACGATCTACGGTGAACTGAAGGATTTTACTGACCAGGGAGGTTATTGTTTACGATGGAGAATAAGTGTCGGCGGGGGAGATCGCGGTAGCGCGGCTTTGGCTTGCGCGACTTTCAGAGCGGCTGACTATGAGCGCCAGTTCCGACACTTGCCCGGCTAGACACAGCCGGTCTCGCGTCTCAAGGCGTCAGCTTGAATACCACCCCGCACCCCGGCCCACCACAGCCGCCCAGCACACCGCCTTCTATTGCGGTCCCGTAGAGGTTGCCTTTCTCATCTCGAACCAAAGTTGCCTCTGGATACGCGCCGTCCGTTCCTCCAGTGAAGCTATACAGCACGGTCTCTTTCCCGTGCTGGTCGAGCTTGAAGATCGCTCCAAAATTGTTGGCTCCGCCCTCAGGGGTGGCCCCATAGAAATTGCCCGCTGCATCCATGACCAGCCCTGCCTCTGGGCTTCCCCCGTCTTCTCCGCCCTTAAACCCATAGAGAATGGATTCCTTCCCACTTCGATTCAAGCGGAACACTGTCCCCCAACCGCCGGGACCACCGATGGCGCACACGCCGTAGAGATTTCCTGACCGATCCCGAATCACGGCGGCATGGGGAAGTCCGCCATCATTCTCATGGAAGCGGTGCAGTATCGTCTCCTTACCAGACTGATCCAGTTTGTACACCGTTCCACAGCCGGTGCCATTGCAGCCTGACCCTCCGCCCTCACGGCTTGTACCGTAAAGCGTTCCTGCGCTGCCTAAGATCACGCCCGCTTCCGGATCGGCTCCGTCTGTTCCGCCTTTGAATTCGTGGAGCACAGTTTCCTTGCGATTCGCGTCTATCTCGAATACCATCCCACAGCCCGAACCTCCGCAGCCGCTTCCGCCACTTTCTGCAGTGCCATAGAGGCCGCCTGTGGCATCGCGGACCACACCGGCGAAGGGCAACTGCCCGTCTGTTCCTTTGCCAAATCTGTGCAGCACGGTTCGTTTTCCGCCCGTGTCCAGCCAAAACACGGTTCCGCAGCCGGAACCTTCGCATCCACTCCCACCGCCACGCAGGGTGGTGCCATACAGATTTCCGGCTGCATCGCGCGCAAGAGTGCCCGTTGGAAATGCGCCGTCCGTCCCGCCTCTGAACGTGGAGAGCACTGTTTCGCTGCCTGCCGGAGTGAGCTTGAACATCACTCCGCAACCGGGCTCAGTCCCAAAACCGCAGTTTAGGTCGCCGCCGTACTCGGCGGTCCCATAGAGGTTGCCTGCCTTGTCGCGCACAACGCTTGCCACCGGACCAGCACCATCGGCTCCCCCTTGGAATGTATAAAGCACCTGATAATGTGGCTGGTCTGCACCCAAAGGGCTGTCGTTGGGACCTGCGAGGGCACCTGCGGGAATCAGCGCCGCAGTGCACAAAGCTAGGAAAGCGTGGGGCAGTATCCGGCGTTTCATAAGACCCTCCTGTGCAAGGCTTTGTAGCCCTGCTCTTTTGAGGAGCTAGTCAGGTTAGAACGGAGAACAATTGCCGGTTGTCATTGTGTGGTCAAAAGATTGTCACATTTCGGATCGCGGGACCAAAAGCTTACCGGGTCTTGCAGCAATTTCGCTTACAGGAGTCTCATCTGAAATGGCACAAGCACAACGCAAGGCGATCCGAACTGCAGCGGTGCTGCTGAAAAAGAATCGAGAGTTGTCGAACGAACCCTCAGCTGACGTTGGAAGTTCTGTGCAATCCAACCTGCAAACGCATACCCCAGAAGTCCGCCTGCGGCTGCGCCACAGACGAAGCATGCGAGGAAGACGAGCACAATGGCTGCCAGAGCGGTGTGGTAGCGGGCATTGACCAAGGCGTTGAGTTCGCCTGGAATTTTGGGGTCCAAGGCAAAAATACTCAAGCTACTTACTGCGCAGAGTTCGCTGAGCCTTCCCGTCTCCATATCGATAGTCCGGGTGATCCTAGCGCGAGTAGGCCCAGCGTGGTTGTTTCGGGAGTGGGTATGGTAGCAGTTGCGTCCGCCTCTGACCCGATTGCATGCCGGGCCCTTGGTCTTACCCGCGATGATCGGCTTGTTCGGGATTGTCTCGTAGGCGTAACCGGTGAGTGTGGCTTTGATGACTGATCGGCTCGTTATCTGAACCGTGAGTCGCGCCCAACCGTAGTGTGTTTTTCCAGCGATCTTAAACCGCAAGCCAACGTAGTCATTCGTGACGTTGACCCAGTTCCCTAGGTACTGCTTGACCCCGCCAATCGAGTCGGCCTTGACGAATATTCCTCCGGCAAAATAATCCTTGGAGCCGATGACGGCTCCAGCCTGGAGAGCAGACAGAAAGTAACTGTTAGTCGGGCGTTCGAAGTCCGTTGCCCGCAGCGGGTTTTCCAGTAAGGAAGGCAATGAAGCCGCCCGAATTGGTTGACCAGTCCGTAACCTTGAGGGTGAAGTCCGTTTTTCCATCGTGATTGAGGTCGAGCTCGTAGATGCCTTCCGAGCAGAAAATGATTGTCGAACACGTCCATGTTCATAAAGGGGGGCAGGCGATCGTGGGGCCCGTGAGTCAACACAATTCCGGAGACAGAGGTGGCGGTGATGAGAAGGGATAATCGAGCCTATGGATCGCCAGTAGGATGGCTGAAAAATGGCAATCCCCCAGGGGACCCGAACAACGCCCCCAGATGTGGGGCAAGGACGCGAAAAGGCAAAGAGTGTTTGGCTCCCGCGATGCGCAACGGCCGCTGCCGAATGCATGGAGGAGCCAGTACGGGCCCGCGAACTCCGGAAGGTCTGGCGCGATCTCGACGTGCACGTTGGAAACACGGTTTGTACTCCGCGGAGGCAAAGGCCGAGCACCGCCTCTTTCGCCAACTGTTGCAGGATGCTGGAGGATTGCTCATACGGTTCACTGATTCCCCTGGGTAAATTCCCGTGGTGCATGGGGTTCATCGCTCGCTTTTTGTGACCGCCCCCCTCCCCCGCGACGACTCAAGAACATTCCGATTAATCTCGACGTGCACGGAATAGATGAAATTGCCACCGTGCGATAGTTGTTCGCCCGCCTGAGCTTCGCCGAGATTCCTCCGGAACGCGGCCTCCCCTAGGGATCGCACTCCGGAGTTTGTCGTACACAGCGTCGCGTCTACCCCGCTAGTTGACGGTGAAGCTTGTGGAACTGGTGATGGTGCCGCCCTTGGTGGTCACCCCAATCTTCCCGCTGGTGGCTCCCGTGGGAACTGTCGTCGTGATCTTCGAATCTGATTTCACGGCGAACATCGTCGAGGTCCCGTTGAACGTCACCTTGGTCGCTTGCGTCAGCCCGGTGCCTGTGATCGTGACCGGAGTCCCGACCGGCCCACTCGTGGGCGAGAAGGCCTTGATCGTGGGCCTCACCTTGTAAGTCGACGTAGTGGACAATGTGGTGGAACCGGTCGTCACTGTGACTTTGCCGGTTAGCGCACCGGCAGGAACCGTGGCTAACAGAAAAGTCTTGCCAGTCTGGGTGACGGTAGTAGCCTTCACGCCGCCGAATTTGACTATGGAAGCAGTGCTGAAGCCCTGGCCGAGAATGCCGACTTTGGTTCCCTCCTTGCCCGCAGGCACCGGCGTGACCAGCGAAATGAACGGAGATGCGCCGATGTCCAGCGAGAAAAAGGTGCCTTGTGCGGGAAAGGGGCTGCCGCCTGTGCTGTTCGTTCCAAAAATGGTTCCGTTGGTGTGCTGCATCAAAGGCGCAGCAGGTTGGTTTCCGAGGGCTGGTTTGGTCGCTTGGTCGAATAGGAACGAGGAGAACACGCCCGCGGAAGTGAGTTCGTAAACGTCGCCCTGGTTCCCAATTCCTGCGCCAAAGCCTGCCCCGTAAAAGTTTCCGTCCGTGGCTTGCAGCAAGTCATTGTAGTTGGCGGGGCCGGTTGCGTTCTCGGTGCTGTGTAGTTCCGTGAAGGTGCTCCCCCTAGTCACCTTGTAGATCGCGCCATTACCGTTGGTCGCTCCGAAGCCCGTTGTTCCGTAAAGTTTTCCGTCGGTTCCCTGAATTACACCCGAGTTCGGGAACGAACCCGTTGCATCCACAAAGCCATAAACGGTCTTGATTGCTCCGCTCCTTGTGAGCTGGAAAACTCCGCCGCGGTTCCCAGTCGTCGGTGTAGTCGCAATTGTGCCATAGAGATTCCCGTCGCTGGCAAAAGTCAAAGGCGAAGGTAGACTGTACCCTCCGGTCATGGTGTAGAGGTTTTTGTAGACGCCTGCCGGAGTAATGCGGTATATGTTCCCGGAGAGGGTATTTGTATTCCCGGTCTGACCGTAGAGATTGCCGTCCGGCCCCAGGACGGGAGGGCCTTGGAACGGGGTGCCATCGTTTGCCAAGCCGTCGAAGTCGTGCAAGTCGGTCAGAACACCGGCCGGTGTGACTCTGTAGATCAGACCAAGGTTGTGAGCTCCGCCCCCGAAACAGTCTCCGTAGAAATTCCCGTCCATGCCCAGCGTGAGCCCTTGGCAGTTGTTATAAGTGGACGGAAAGCTGACCAGCAGGGTTTCACTTCCAGCGGGGGTGATCATCCAAACGCCCCCTCGGCTGTTCGCTCCTCGAGCCGTGCCGGTCCCATAGAGGTTGCCGTCCCTACCCTGAGCCATGGCACCAACGGGAGACGGAGCGTCAGTCGGCGCGCCCTGGAACTCGTAGAGAACGGTGGGAGTGGGAATTTGTGCCTGTGCGGGAGTGGCTACCACTACGAACAGAGCGACGAGCGTGAGCACAAATGCGGCCGCGCCGGACTTCATCTTGGTTTTGCGGTGGAGCGGATTCATGGAGGTTCTCCTTGCGAGTGATGTGCTGTCGAGAATTTTGGGGTCCGTTAGAAAATGCTTCGAGGTTCGTGAACCAGTCCGCTATCAGTTAGCGAAGACAACCGCGAATGCCCTTGGACTATCGCCCGAAGTGGCATTCCGGTCAATGCTCTGGAAACAACGCGTTCACTGCATTCATGTAACGAGCCAAGTACTGTATTTGCCATTCTTTGTGAGAAGTTCTTGTCTGAAGTGAATAGCTCGAAAGTGCCGGTCCGTGCGCCGTGCAGCGATGGTAGACTGGAATCCCCCAACGGAATTTTCCTTATGGGTAGTCGAGTGTGAGTGTTTCCGGCGAGCTTCCGACCGTCGTCCGTTTTGGGATGTTTGAGGCCGACTTGCGTGCGGGAGAGGTGCGCAAGAAAGGTCTCAGGGTCAAGATTCAGGATCTACCATTCCGTACCCTCATACTTCTGCTCAGCCGCCCCAACCAGGTAGTCACTCGGGAAGAGTTCAGGCAGGCACTTTGGCCGCAGGATGTTTTTGTCGATTTCGATCGTGGGATCAGCAGCGCCATTAAGCGTTTACGCGATGCTCTTGGGGATTCTGCAGACAACCCCATCTTTATTGAAACCATCGACCGCCGTGGCTATCGTTGGATTGCGCCTATGCACCTTCCCGAAACGGTTCCGGGGCGAAGGGAAGAGCAGAAAGAAACAGTTCTGCCTGAAACGCCGTTGTCGCCAAGTGTTTTTCCATGGCGGAGGTTGATTTTTGCCCTGCCCGCTCTGGCGCTATTATTCGCGGTTTGGACCTTCCGCCCCAGCTATCGAAACGCCAAAGCCGGCGCGAAATCCTCAGCTGCAGCTTCGGGGAGCAGCCTTCACCATGCGGCCAATCGTGAGGCCGAAGATTATTACCTCAAAGGCCGCTTCTATTGGAACAAGCGGACGCCCGAGAGTCTGAACCAAGCCTTGGATTCCTTCACCCAGGCCATCGTTCACGATCCCAATTACTCCGACGCCTACGTCGGTCTGGCCGACTGCTACAACCTGCTCCGCGAATACACTTTGATGCCTGCCGGTGAAGCCTACCCACGCGCGCTCGCGGCGGCGAAAAAAGCTGTGGAACTCGACGATCGTTCCTCGGCAGCCCACACCTCACTCGCCTTCGTCTCCTATTTCGGGATGTGGGACGCGGGAACAGCGGACGAGGAATTTCGCCACGCCATCAATCTTGATCCCAACAATGCCAACGCCCATCACTGGTATGCGACGTATTTGCAGTCGGTCCGCCGCTTCGACGAATCGCTGAGAGAGATTGACCGCGCCCAGGCACTCGATCCGAACTCCCCTTCCATTCTAGCCGATAAAGGTCGGCTTCTTTGGATTGCCGGACACCACGAGGAAGCGCTGCGGCTTCTGCGGCAACTCGAACAAGCTGATCCGGATTCCCTTTCGCCGCACCGCTACTTGAGGTTCGCCTACCTCGAAATGGGCGATTACGCCGGCTACCTGTCGGAATTGAAAAAGGAAGCGCTCCTGCTCAACGACGCCACGCTTTCGGCGATTGCTGAAGCAGCAGAAGAGGGCTTCGCCGCCCATGGTGTTCGAGGAATGTTAGAAGGCCAACTCGATCGACAGAAAAAGGCTTACAGCCAGGGAAAACTTTCACCCTTCTATCTAGCTGAGACCTATTCACGTCTGGGGAAGACGGAAGAAGCGCTCAAGTACCTGGAAGCCTGCTATGACCGGCACGCCGACGAAACCGTCAACGTACCGGCCGACCCCGCCTTCGACAATCTGCATCCCGTCCCAGCGTTCCAGCAGTTCCTTGCAAAAGCTGGCTTAGTGCCGTGAACTAAACGGCAAAGAAAAACGGACAACCTCAGGCCTGGAGGACACCTGACGCGGTAGTCCCAGTTCGCAAGAGTCATACGGTCACGCTATCGACGAGTTTATCGGGTGGTATTGCTCCGAACCGCGTCTTTCATTCAACTCGAACTGTTGTCCTTCGCTACCGGTTCTTTCTCGAAGAGAAAAACCTCGCGCCCTCCACGATCAAATGTCCGCTTGGCCGCTGTGAGGCGTCTTGCCTATGAAGCCTCTGATACGGGCCTTCTGAGCCCAGACTTAGCGGCAGGAATCCGTTCGTGTCAAAGGTGCCAAGCGTCTCGGTGTTCGGATCGGTAATTGGTTGACCATCGATCAGTCCAGAACCTTGCTCAGTAAACCGTCAGACAGCCTTCAAGGCAAACGAGATCGGGCGATTCTGGCACTGCTGATTGGATGCGGCCTGCGACGGGCGCTGATTGACGTGTCATTGTAGAGCCTGGCGACTCGGCGCCGTTAGTGGGTGTGAGCGAATTGGGTCATCTTGGCGAGCTCGCACTTGATCACTACTCAAAAGTCTGCCCCGGAGTGTGCTGGCTTCCTGGCTTTGTACCGGTTAAGGTATAGCAAGCTATGATTTGTTGATGTCTTAGCCATTTATCAAGCCGTTTGCCTTGGTGCCTTCCTCGGCCACGTCTTCCTTACGATCGCTCCGACTCGAGCGCCGACACGTTTGGGTTGTCATCAAGATCTCCCTCCGCTCCGACCAACTGCTTCTCGACCTTCGCCAATCGCTGCTCGAGATCCGCTCTCTTGATCGTGTGTAGTAATAAGTTCATTAGAGGTGCTGTCCCTCAGCTTCGACTGCTCCAACTTTGCCAGTCGCTGCTCGAGATCCGCGATATTGATCGCCTGCAGCTGCAGGTTAATGAGCGGTGGGAGGACAGCAGCGATCCTAGGGTGAACCTTCCCCGCAATGACATCCGCGATCAAACGCCCCGCAATATCCCGAAGCGCAACGGCGCTGTCCAATGTAGGCAGCGGATCGCCACTTTCGGCGGCTGCATGACGTTTGCTCCTGCCCCCGATTCGGCCTAGTTCCGAGGCCTTGTTGGGGTTCGCGTGAAAAAAGCACAAGCCGCCGGCTGTGGCCGCCGCGCCACAAGGCTTCCCTGCTTTCGTCCGGCCTTTGCAACGACTTTCTCTTCGCTTGGTCTCCATTTGGTCTCCTTGTAGAACAATCGGCAGCGACGTTTCAACTTACTGTCAGTCTGCAACGTGTCGAAATGATGTTTGTTCGCTTATCGGCGTACACCGCGGCCGATGAGGAATTGAAGAAGGATCAATACCTCCTCCGGGGACGGCCAATATATATCGGTCGGTTGCTTGCTTCGGCCTCCGCTTTCTTCTGCAGATACCGAACGCGGGCAGAGGTAAAGTCCCTTGCTTCAAACAGGGGAGCAATCTCCTCAGCGGCCTTCATCTGCCATGTCTTCTCAGCAGGATTCGGCCTGGTAAGAAGCAGATATTTAAGACAATCCCGCAAATGGTTGTCTTTATCGATGATCTTTTCTGTGGGATTTTTGGTGGCTAGCTGGTTTGGTGTGGATTCTGCCCGTCGAGTACGACGGAGCTCCCACAAGAGATTAGGGCAGCCTTCGTTGTGAACACCGAAATGCGGCTTCGCGATGTCACGGCTGCGCTCCGGACACACGATCTTAAGCATCGGCTCCTGTTGGTCCAGGTTCATCCAGAGCTGAAGAATCCGCTCCATTCCAAGAAGCTCGTTGTTTTCTGGCGCCGGCGCCAGGTTGTCGATGCCCTCTTCTTCGTACAGGAATGAAATGGACTTGAAAGTACCGTCGTTCTGCGCTTGGTTGGCGTAGAAAATTGACGGATCTGAATAGATCGGGTTGCCCATAAATCCCTGCAAGCGCTGCAACGATGGCGCGTGCTGCTTTGGGCTCAACTGAGGCTGGTAGTATTCCCGCAGGATGTAGATGATCCCATCGAAATCGGTGCATGCCACGAGGGCTGCAGTCGGGTTCGCTTTTCCTGAATCGAACCCGCCGAAATAGTTCCAGTGGGGGGAGGGTTTGAATCCCGAAGTTTCTGGATCGATGATGATCTTATCGGCGTACCGCGTGAGGATTTCAGCGAACAGTCGTTCCCCTCCGCCAGCCCCGAATACGATTTCCTGCTCGGCCTGCCAAGCGCTCTCCGAAGTGTACTTGCGCCGCTCTCGCTCTTTCCATTCCGGCGCCCGACGCTCGGGGTCGGCGGTGTAATGCACACGCAGCACGCAAATGCCTTCCGGAGTGCGCTTTTCAGTTAGCCCTTTTACGACTTCTTTCATGGTCTACTCCGCTGAAACCACAACACTTTCAAACCAGCCAGTATTGGCCGACGACAACACCGCAATCTTCTGACATGCCGCAACCGCTTCGTCATACGACTGACCAGCGTCCGGCACGAACGCGGCCTCATCAATGAACAATGCCGTTGGGTGATACGACCGGATCTTATCTGCGCCATGTGGAATCCCCACGATGCGGTTGTCGTGGGCGAAGTTCAGCTCGAGCCTGCTTTGCTTTGCCAACGGCGCATCGAGAGGATAGAGCTTCTTTAGGTCTTGGTCCTGGTGGCTGTAAAGGATTTTCGCGTAGTCCACCAATTCCGCAGCCTTCTCTTCGGTCTGGCTCTGGAACAACACCTCCACGCCAGGCGTGGTCATGCAATCATGCGTAAAGAAACCAACAAACAACCACGACAGCATCAGGTCGCGACTTTTCGCGCAGAATACAATTTGCTCCCGCTTCAACGCTTCAACGATCGGCCGGAAGTATGGTTTGTCTGGAAACGGCCGGTAGTGGGATTTGGCCCTGGCCTCCCGCCAGTGTGGATCCTTGGTTTGGGTATGGTGCTGAAGCCAGGTCAACGGATCGCGGACTTTGCTGGTAACTAGTTCCACATCCCTGGCTTCGGGTTTAGCACGAAGGAGTTTGGATTGTCTGTCTTCCTGCTCCAACTTTTCCAACCACTTTTTTATCAACTTTATTTGGTCACTGTGAGCCATAATTCCCCGTCAGCGCTGAAGCGCAGTTCTCCGCGATTCCGAAATAGTACCGATCCTGGTCTTCGTTGCTTCCGGGGAATTTTGACTCGCGTCCCGGCATAGTCGAATGCTGCCGGCGAATACTGCTATCCTGCGTTTGATCGTCATGATACTCATACTTTCCCTCGGTTCTTGCTCGCGCACTGTTTCTCAAGGAACTTAGAGCAAGGAAAACGCCAGAAGCGCCGACTGAATAAGTTACCGAAGGTCACGTATCAGCCGGAAGCGAACAGACTTTCGGGAGAAAAGCATCGATGAGCAGATTGCGAGAGGCAACTCTGTTTGGAAATATCGGTTAGAAACAGCTGGGAGAATAAATCTATCTTCGAGAACCGCACCGCTCCACTGCAAGACAGCCGAGCGACTTAGCGCCCGTCTTCTCTTCGGAGACGAGCCTTGCTACGGAGGATGCAAAGTTTTGCAATTAAGGAGACAATCCGTGGCGCTACTTGGAACTTTCGTGCTATCACCTGGTGGTAGAAGCTAAGGTGCGACGCCGGGATTGCGGAGCACATGTTGCTCTCTTTGGATCATTCTAATGGTCTTTCTTCTCTTCTTCTTCGCTTTCGCCCATCGCGCCAGGGCTGCGCGTCGCATTCTTCGGGAGATCCGAGCTCAGCCGGAATTTGATGGCGAACAACTGTCTATTCAATAGTAACGTAGCAGATCGCGCGTGTGGCGGTACTAAATAATTACCTGACCTTTAGTGCCGACATGGCGTAGGTGTTCCAGTCGACTCTCGTACGCTCAACTTTTTGGAAGTCACTCCTCGTCCGTGCGACGAGACAAAAAGCGATGAATGTATTTCGTCCCATCCTTCTTATACGCAGATAGTCCTGCACGCAGGAAGGCCTCGCAAATTTGGGCCACACTCCTGCTTTCTTTTGCAGCCACTGCTTCTACGTCTTTCTTCAATTCGGAGCGGACTCTGAAAGTGAGGCGCTCATCCTTTGCAGTCATCCTTGCGGATTTTACCACCATTCGTTAACCCGCTTGACGAAAGAGCGAGAGTATGTCATCCTGTGGATGACATTGGATGTCATCAAAGGAGATCCCGTGAAAACGTCGACCAACATTTACGAATCGAACCGGCGAACAGCAAAAAGAACCTGGGGAAAGCTCTCAGTGGAGGTACTGCATCAACTCCAGGAGTTGACCGTGCGTCACAAATTGTCGATCGGATCGGGCGAACTTCTCCTACTTGACGGCCACTGGTACGTGACGCATGTCGGACTCTTACGGCTTGCAACTAGGAAACAGTGCGCTGGAATTCAGGCCTCACCTTGCAGGGAGTTCTGCGACGCCGCCGGAAGTCGCTGGATGTTTCGAGCCACAGTGTACAAGACCTCCAAATCGAAAGGCTTCGTCGGTTACGGTGACGCCGACCCTTCCAACGTTTCTCCACTCGTTCACGGCGCAGAAATGCGCGTTGCCGAAACTCGAGCCGTGAACCGGGCCTTACGCAAGGCTTATGGTATCGGCATCTGCTCGGTCGAGGAGATCGGCTCGGCCAACCGGCAAACCGAGTCGTCCCGCGAATCGAAAAAAACACCGCAGCCTGCAAATGGAAACGGCTACGGTGGCCGCACGGTCCGCGATCGTCTCTGTCAATTGATTCGCCAGCATCAACTCGACGCCACGCTGGTCAAGTCCTATGCCACCGATTTCTGCGGTGTGAAAACTCTTCGCGAAGCTACTCGCGAACAGGTCGAAAACTTCGTCGCCTACTTGGCCGACTGGGCCGAAAAAGATCGCAATGCCCTACTCTGCCAGCTC
>Ga0207060_10409_pt1 | contig 11760 bp, 7 predicted proteins | sample Alteio_BWMinCont_30_FD_153270 | JGI IMG/M metagenome (GOLD analysis project Ga0207060, IMG submission 153270) | Enriched cells from forest soil in Barre Woods Harvard Forest LTER site, Petersham, Massachusetts, United States -... | ecosystem: Environmental > Terrestrial > Soil > Temperate forest >...
GTGTAAGCGGGATCGCTGAGCAGAGGAGTCATGATCGGCCATTGACTCTCGTTCTGGCTGGCGATGGGCAGACCTATACCCCAGTTCGCGGTCTTGCCGCTCCAGTCAATTTTGTTGAACCAGTCGCCGGAGTTATAGCTATTCTGATCCATGTCCTTGGAACGAAGCAGGTCGTCACCAGCCTGGAAGAATGGGATCCCCTCGCTGAGTGTGACGAGGCTCGTGCCCACAATCTGTCTGCGGGCGCGTGTGGCAATGCTGTCGCTGAAGCTGGACTTGAGCTGGACAGCATCAAAGAGATCCTGGTTATCGTGGACGGAGGCATAGTTGACGGACTCAATCGGGCTCTTAGTGTAGCCGGTGGGCTGGCCGTTATAGCTAACCTGCGCTCCAGTGACGGTCATGCCCGCGCTGTCGGTGAAGGTGTAATCGCGGAGGTTGCCAGTGAGGCCGACGAGAATCCAATCAGAATATTGCAAGAGTTGACTTTGTTGATCGCTTTGCGGAAGGGTGCTACTGGTGTAATCGCTGGAATCGGTGAAGAGTCCGGTAGCGAAACCCTGAACGCGCTCGTCAGTAAAGGGACTGCCGCCGCGGATACCGTCGCGGATACGGTCGTTGAAGGTGCCAACTCCGAAACCGTAGAGATTGATCTGCGAAGCGTTGGGGCCGATCTGATTGTTGGCGGTGTCGCCGAAGTTGAAGCCTTCTCCATAGAGGTAGATCTTTGATCCGTCGACACCGTCCTTTTCAGGCGTGAGCGCTGCCAGCGCTTTCTGAATGTGTTTGATGTTGTAAGTGAACATGAAGCTCATGATGTCGAAGCGGAAGCCGTCAATTTTGTAGTCGCGTACGTTGAGCAAGAGGGTATCGATGATCAGCTTTTCCATCATGCGGTGTTCGCTTGCTGTGTCAGGGCAGCACGAACCCGTCTCGAGATTTCCATTCGCATCGAGGCGGTGATAGTAACCTGGTACGACCTCATCGAGATTTGAGTTGGGTCCTTCGCCGCTGGCGTTGGTGTGATTGAAGACCACATCCTGAATTACGCGCAGCCCTTCATGGTGCAGGCCTTCCACCATGGTGCGGTATTCACGCACCCTATTGTCGGGATTGATGGCGTAACTGCCTTCCGGGGCGAGATAGTGGACCGGATCATAGCCCCAGTTATATGGAGGACTCTTCAGCGTGGCGGCGACAGCGGCCTGCTGTTGCTGTCCGTCCGGAGGATATTGGGAGAGATCGCCTGGAAGGAGCCAGGTGCTCTTGTCTTCGTTCACGCTGGCAAAGTGGAACGAAGGCAGAATATGCACGGCTTTGAGTCCGCTCTCGGCCAGAGCGCGAAGATGCTTCATGCCGTCGGAGTGATCGTCTGTAAAAGCCTCATACGTGCCACGATGAGCCGTGGGTACGGTGAGATCGTTCACGCTGAAGTCGCGGATGTGGAGTTCGTAGATGCTCAAGTCGCTGAAGCTTCTTAGCGGAGGCGCGGAGTCTCTGTCCCAGCCTGCTGGTTTCGTTTCGTCCGAATCGACATCTGTGATTCTGCTTTTCGTGCCGTTTAGCGCGATGTCGATGGAGTATGGGTCGCTGGTCAGATTCGTGTCGACGGCACCGTCAGCAGGCACCCAGACCTTAACGCTGTAGAGGTAATATTTGTCTTTCCAATATGGCTTGCCATCGACAACCCAGACTCCATTGTGCTGATGCATGGCGACAGTCGCAGAAGGCGTCGTGTCTGATTCGTGGTCGAAAATCTGTACGGAAACACTCTGCGCTGTCGGTGCCCAGACCTTCAATTTCAGATCGCAGTTGTCATCATCATCCCAATCGCGCCAGAGGCGATCATCATCATGCCGGAAAACAACGCCAAGCTTACCCGGATAATAGTAAAGATCATCCAGCACTCCTGCGGTCTGAATTCCGGTTGCGTAGGTGAGCGAGCCGTTTTGCGCGACCACCGAAAATGCGAGCTGCCCTCTGAGAGCTTTTTGCACAGCCGGGAGCCGCACGTTTGCCGGAAGCAGAAGAACGGTATAGCCACTCAGTTGTGGATAGCGGAGCAATTCATCGGCGGTCAGAGTTCCGCCGACGGTGAGCGGAATGCTGGTTCCTCCTGTGATGCCGGTTGGAGTTACGGACAGTCCACCAGTCAGACTCGAAGTGATTCCATATATAGCGGCGTTCTGAGCAAACTGAGGCTGAATCGCGATACGCTGGCGATCGAGCCAAAATGCTTGCTCTACATTCAGAAGGCTGTCGAGAATCTGCGTAGGTGTCGGCGTGGAGGTGAAGACGGTTGCGTTCCCTGAGATCGCCCAGGCCTGGCTATATGCGGAGACATCGAGGTGCATGTCCGGACCGGGATCTTTTGCGCCCGTAGAGATGTTGTGAATGATAAACCCAAGGTCATGCGGGGTTTGGATGAGGCTGGTGTCGAAGTAGGCTCCATAGGAATCGAAGCTTGTGACGCCGGTCAGGCCGTCGTTGAAGTCGCCGGTGTACTCTGCCGTGTCATTGAAGGCGTAGACGGTCCAGTTCGCATAGTTTCCATCGGGACGGAAATAGTGGATGCGGGCGTATCCCGGCAACAGTGCGTTCGGGTTGCCGACGCTCACCGCGCTTTTATAGAGCTTGCCAATGCCGGTGTATCCCCAATATTCAAAGCCTTCGGTCGCTGGATCTACAAACTCGTTCGGGCCGGGATCTTTCTGGTCGCCTCCAGGCGCAGTCGGGTTGTGAATGATGAGGCCTACATTCTGCGCGCCTGCGGTGACGCCGACATCAAAGTAAGCGCCGTAAGAATCGTAGTTCGTTGGGCCGACGAGACCGTTGTTGTAGTCTCCGGTATACTCCGTCGTATCGAAGAAGGCATACACCGTCCAGCCACTGTAGTTATTGTCGGTGCGATGGTAATGAACACGAACGTATCCGGGGAGAAGCGCAGTCGGGTTGTTGAGATCGATCGCGGTGTTGTAGAGCTTCCCGATGCCGGAATATGCCCAGTACTCGATGCCCTGCGTGGCCGGATTCACAAATTCGTTGGGCCCAGGGTCCTTCTGGTCGCCTCCGGGTGCGGTTGGGTTGTGAATAATGATCCCGACTTCTTGCGCTCCGGTCGTTATCCCTACGTCGAAATATGCACCATAGCTGTCGGTGCCTGCTACCTGAACGGGTCCGCCGCCATAGTTGCCGGTATCCTCCGTAGTGTTGTCGAAGGCGTAAATTGTCCAGCCCGTGTAAATGCCATCGGGGCGATGGTAGTGGATGCGTATGTGTCCTGCGGGAATGGGCGGATCCTCCGCAAAGGCTTGAGCTGACGCGAAGATGCACAGCAAGAGAATGAGAAGGTGCAGAAGGTGAGGTGCTCTAATCCTGAATGTCATGTGTGGGGCCTCCTCAAAGACGTTGTGGCATCTTGTTCAGAACCGGCGCGGCGGCTCACTATTTAAGGAGTTGATGGCTGCGGCGGCCATATTATTCAGGTAGAAAGCCTCGTGTCAAGGTATCGGAGTTAACTTCGCAGCAGACTTGGCCGTCGCCACAGTACTGGCGGCACTCATGCTTTGTCTGGGGTTGTTGGCACGTTGCTTAGCCTGAGCCCTTTCAGGACTATGCCTCATTACTTACTCGCCGAGCCAATCAACAGCTTCCAGTTTGCGTAGTCCGTATTCTTCAGCGTCCCCAGTGAATTCGCCAGATATTCCAGCCTTACTGTCGCCGGCGTCTTGGTCTGATAGCGGTCCGATAGGAAGTACGGCGGCAGCGTCTGCGAATACAAACTCACCGTTGCATGCACATTGACCGCGCTTGCGGCCGCCGGCAGCGGAATCTCATATCGCACAATCGACTGTCCCTTGCCCGCAAGGTACACCGGATCCTTCAGTGCATCGCCGACCGGCAGCGTCGCATGCAGATACGGCTCTGGAATATCGAGATCCTTTGGTCCATGCAGAGACCAGCCGACCGGTAGAAGGCGGTTGTCCTTCACGTCATAGTCGCGCCGCGTAAAGCTGGTTGTGAATTGGTGCTGCGCGTCCTGGGTCAGCTCTTCGTAAATCTGCACCTGGTCACTCGACCGGATCGGGTTCGCCTGGCTGAAGTGCGGCTGATACGCGCCATTCTGGAACGACTCCGTCGGTAGCACCTGCCCGGCAAAATCCGTAATCTGTCCCATCGCGTTCGTCGCCCCCGAACTGAAGAATGGCTTGCCGTCCATCGTCACCTCCAGGCCCACAAACGCTCTCCGAAACCCCACTCCGCTTGGGAACCGGTGCCCCGCCTTGTTCGTCACCGTCACTTCCACCACCAGCGTTTTCCCCTGCACCTCCCACTTCGAGATCTCCACCGTCGCCGTGATCGTCTGCGCCTGCTGCACCACGTTATCTGACGCCGCCTGCAGATCCGTCGTCAGCCCCGACATGTAATCGCTCAGCCGGACTCCAAGTGTCTCGTTATTTCCGATTGCATTCATTGGCCTCAGAAACATCTGCAGCAGAAACCCATTCATTCCCAGCAGTTCATGCCGCTTGAACCCCGCCTCGCGATAGCGCACGTTCACGTCGTCCGGCTTGGCCAAGTCCTCCACGTCCGGATACGTTCTGTCCTGCACAATCGCGATCTTGTCCTTGATCTGCGCTACATTCATGCCCGTCTTCGCATTCACATACCCACTCGGCATGTGGCAGTCCTGGCAGGTCTTCGGCGTCGCACCCACTGATCCATACTCATTGCGATAATCGCTGTTCAGCCACTCCGGATATGTCGCCTGCTCTACCGACATCTTCCCCGGCTCAGGGCTGTCCACCACCGGCAGCAGAATCGTGTGGCATGTGCCGCACATCTGCGGCGATTGAATGTACGCATCGTACTTGGGCTTCACGTTGATGCCCGTCAGCATCGGATAGGTCGTGATCTCATTGTCTTTGAAGGGCCCGTGCAGCTCCCCTTGCGGAGTCACATCAAACACCCCGTTGATCTGGTGCTTGAGAAAATACGGCAGGCTCGGGTCCTTCGGCGCCCGCATGCGGTGGCACACCTCGCAGCTGATCCCATCCCGAGCCAGGCCGCCATACTTGAACCCCTCGCTGTGCGGATCTGTTTCATAGACAAAGGGGAGCTTGTAGTCCTCGCTCGGATGCTCCGCAGCAAACGTCCTCTTGCCCATGGCGTTGTGGCATTGCGTGCAGGTGTCGATCACCTGCTGCTGCTTCGCGTGTTCCTTCAGGTAAGCCAATTCGCTATCGAGCTGCGAGTAGAAGACCGGATCGCGCCCGGCGAGCCCCATCGGCGTCCACCGCCACTCCCCATACTGCGACACGTTGATCGTCTGCGATGAACTCGACGTCAACACCATCGTTGGCCCCAGCCCCGCGCCCGTCAGTCCGCTATGGCAACCCGTGCATTGCGACGAGGTCACGAACCCCGGTGAGCTGCTTACTGGTGCGCCCTCCGGCGGCTTCTGCTCTGGCACCACCGTGTCGAGCGGCTCGGGCGGCATCTTTTGAAGATTCGACGGCAGCGCGCGCCGCAGTTTCACCAGTGGCAGCGCCTTCACGTTCTCCTGGATCGCTGCATTCTGCTGGTGCTCTGGAAACAGCGCTGGCGGAATCGCCTCCTCGTGAGCCATCCGCTGCCGCTCCTCCGGCGGCACCTGCATGCTCTGTACAAGGTCGATCAACGTCGTCGGTCCAACTCCACATGTCTTCGGCGGCAGCGGCGCGCTCTGGCTCCTCCAGCTATCATCCACGCGGAACTGCAGAGGCCAGCCCGGCGAGCCTTCTATGTTGCTCAGGGACGCAAACGTGTGTTGGTTCTCCGCCGATGAGTGGCAACGCAAACACACCAGTCCATACCCGGCGTTCGGATATTGGAACGGATTGTCGAAGTTCATCGAGTTCGACGGCTTGCTGCCGTTCCATACCTCGGCCCAGAACCACCCATCGAACGCTGCCTTCGATTTCTTGATCATGACTGTCCAGTCGTTCGAGCAACCCAGGTCCTTCTCAGCAATATCGTGATACCGCGCCGCTGGAACCGGCGAGAACTGCTCCTTGATGATCACCGCCCCATCCGGAATGTCACCCTTGCGCCCGTTCACCAACCATTTCGACACCTCAGGCGAGTAGTAGATATGTACCGCCGGATGCACCGTCGATGCCGTCCCCTGGATCAGCGGCCCGGTGTCCCGCACCCACTTGTCCCGACACCAGCCCAGGTTGCGATACTCCAGCTTGTTCAGATAAGCCAGCAGTTGCTGCTCCACTGCCACCGGCTCACCCGGCGGAAGGAATGCCGGCAGTTTCAGCTGCTTTGGCACTGGCTGTGGATTGGGGCAGGGATTCGTCACACTCTGCGCATGGGCGCCCACAGCCAGCGAAACCGCGAATAGAACACTCAGGACATGCATCGCTCGATCTCCTCGGAACAGCTGATCGGAAAGCTAAAAACCGAACCGCGAGCAGCTTTCATGCAGGCGCACACATTTGCACGCAGCTTGAGGGGCGCAATTTTCTGAGCAGATTGTGGGGGTAGATATAGAAAAGAAGGCCGCTGTTGTTTGCTGTCTATTTGAGGACGACAGTAAGACTGCTCAACAACTATTCCTATGTCAAGGACTAAGTTGGAAAAATCACGCGATTCAGCAGCCACTTCGTTTTTGGACCGCTCTTCGGTCTCATACAGGGAGCGCCCAAAGCGCTTGGTTCGATTTCCAGAAGCTGATGAGACAGCTAGCTCGATACTGCAAGTTCTAATTAGAGCTGTCTCTTAATACCTCTTCAGCGCGTAGCGCCAGCCCACGTGCAACTGAGGTGAACTCATTGCCGCTTCGAATGCGGTCCTCTCCAAACCGCGTCGCGAAGATCTGGCGGACGATGGGGACAAAGGAGCTCCCGCCGGTGAGAAAAACGCGGTCCACTTCACGCGGACGAATGCCGGAAGCGTTCAAGAGTGAATCGATGCTGTGCTCGATGGCCCGCAGTTCTTCTTCAATCCACTTTTCAAAGTCGTATCGGGTGACAGAAATGCGCAGGTCCATGCTGCCGTCGCAGAAGTGAAACTCCGCCGACTGGGATCGCGAAAGTTCGAACTTCACCCGCTGAACTGCCTGGTGAAGCTGATAGCCGAGATCTTCCTCAATAAGGCTAATGAGAGCTTCAATTTTCTCAGGCTCAAGAGCGCGCAGGTGTGCGCTCTTCAATATCTCCATTACGTTCCGAGTGCGCAGGAACGAGAGGTAGTGCCAGCGTTCGAGATTGGCGTAGATCCAGGCTGGGACGGCAGGAAGTGTCTTGTTCAGCGATCGCGCGTGGGACTCCGACCCAAGAGCGGGCGAGACCAGTTTGCGAACGATCCGCGCATCGAAGGCGTCGCCGGCAAGTCCCACACCGCTGTTGCCCAGCAGATCTCGTGCAGTGCGTACACGCCTGCGCACGCTGGGACCGACCTGAAGCAGAGAGAAGTCGCTGGTGCCTCCGCCGAAGTCACCAATGAGGATCAGTTCGTCATGGTCGAGCGTGGATTCGTAAGCGTAAGCGGCGGCGACCGGCTCCATTTCAAAATCAACATTCTCGAAGCCGGCAATCGTAAAGGCCTCCCGCAGTCGCGTCACGGCATAGAGATCATCCTCTTCCGTCTCCGCACCAACGAAGTGCACAGGACGTCCCACCATGGCGTAGCGAATGGGCATGCCGAATTGTTGTTCCGCGTGTTTGCGGAGATCGAAGACCATCTTGGAGACCAGCTCTTCAAGCGTGTATCGACGACCAAAAACCTCTGTGCCGATGAGGGTCGTGCTTGAGAGATAGGACTTGAGAGACTGGATGAGCCGGCCTTTCTCCTCGGCCTCAAGATAGTGCTCGATGGCGGCCGGTCCAGTCCACGAATGCATTCGCTGAACCCCACTCGTCTTCTTCTTCCGTTCGAGGTAGAGAACGGAGCGGAACGACGAAGTCTCTGCGCCGCGAACAGGAAACGAGGCAAGTTGCACCTCCGAATCTCCCGTTGCCAGGGCCACAGAACTATTGGTCGTGCCAAAATCGATGCCCAGAGCGGGAACTTGAGGATGTGTTTTCTGCATTCACACCATTATTTCTCAGCCGTCTCCGAGCCAGCCGACGAATGCAGTGACCGACGACTCTCGATACCATAGGTTGAAAGGTAAAGAGGACTTATGTCGTCGAATGATAGTGCTGCGCCTCGCCAGCACGCATCCACCGGACCAGCATCGCCGCAACTCCCTGAACCAAGCCACGCCGAGCGAATCCGCACCCTCATCTCGCTAACTTCGGTTGGTACGCTTTCGACTCTTTCCCGCAAGCATCTGGGATTTCCCTTCGGATCTCTCATGCCCTTCGCACTCGACCCCGCGGGCCGGCCTCTCTTTCTGATTAGCAACATGGCCATGCACACGCAGAATCTGAAGGCGGAACCGCGATGCAGCCTCTTCATCGGGCAGACGAATGCAGATGGCGACCCACTAGGATCTGCTCGGGCTACTCTGATCGGCCTTACGGAATCTGTTCCCGCAAGCGACCTGCATTCGGTTCGAGAGGCTTACCTCGCTCGTCATGAGAATAGCCATTACTGGGTCGACTTCTCGGACTTCAGTTTCTTCCGGCTACAGCCCATTGACCTTTACTATGTGGGCGGCTTTGGCGTGATGGGATGGGTCGGGGCAAGTGACTACGAGAGTGCGGCTCCTGATCCCCTGGCGGACGCGGCCCCTGGAATCCTCTCCCACATGAACGCAGACCACGTAGATTCGATGATCCTGCTGGCACGTTCTCATGCTGGACTCGAAGCAACGGAAGCGACCATGACTTCAGTCGATCGACTGGGCTTCACTCTCCGATTAACAACGAAGGAGGGAATGAAGGGCGTTCGCATAAATTTCCCCCACCAGGTAGCTACCTCAATGGAAACCCGGAGGGTGCTGGTCGAGATGGTCCGCCAAGACAGACAATAGGCACAAATCCAGTCAAACAACTTGCCGTTCAAAGTATCGGAGGCCACCATGCATCAATTTACAGCCAGCTTCGCCATCTGCCTGACGGCGATCACATCGTCGTTGTTCGCTCAGACCCCAATTCCAGGCTGGTGCCGCGCCCTCCCACGAATCGAATACAAACCCCTCGATCGCGTTACCATTAGCGATCCCTGGTTCGAAGTCTATAAACCTGCATCGAATGTCTTCGCCATATACGAACCGCATCAGGCTGAAGAAGTCATCAGTTATTTGATCGTCGGCCAAAAACGAGCCTTACTGTTCGACACCGGCATGGGAATCAGCGACATCAAGAAAGTAACGGCCGAATTGACAACGTTACCTGTCATCGTGCTGAACTCCCACACGCATAACGACCACGTCGGCGGCAACTGGGAATTCGCCACCATCTATGGCATGGATACAGATTTCACCCGTAACAACGCAAAGGGCTCACGCGAGGACGCGCAGGCCGAGATCACTCCTGATCAGATTTGTGGCACACTGCCTAGCGGATTCGACGCGAAAACCTACGTTACGCGGCCATGGAAGATTACAGCCTACACTCATGACGGCGATCGCTTCGATCTTGGCGGTCGGACCCTGGAAGTCATCGCAACGCCGGGCCACACACCGGATGCCATTTCTCTGATCGATCGTGCGAACGGCCTTCTCTTCACCGGCGACACCTACTACCCTGCCCCTATCTGGCTCTTCCGGTCCGAAACCAATCTCGATCAATATGCCGCATCCATTCGGCGGCTGGCGGCGCTTGCGCCACAAGTCAGGCTCGTTCTCGGAGCGCACAACATTCCCGTCGCCTCGCCGACAATACTCCCACGTTTGGTGTCAGCGTTCGAGGTCGTGCGCGCTCGTAAGGTCGCTCCCACTCCAGACTCCCCGGGCAAGGTTCTCTACAATGTGGATAACATTTCTTTCCTAATGCGCACACTCGTAACTCAGTGATCTCGAAAGGCCTCCGAAAGCGGTTTCTAGCGGGACGGGATTGTCGAGCGAGGCATCGCGGGACCGGTCGGTGCATGCTAACCTCAAAGCGCCTCCACCCCTTCAGTAGGACCGGGTGTCTCATCACCGATGGCACCCTGCTCTACACGGGCATAGGGTTGGTCTGGAGTCCAGCGAATGGTGGGCAGATCGTCGCCACCTACCCGGTTCCCGCCGCAACGATTTTAGACAGCGTCATTCCGGATACGAGCACATTTCTTCCACTGATGCCGCCCTCGGCCGATGCCAAAGCCAGAACCCGATCCCCCGCCGTGTGATTCAAGCTCCACTTGGGCAATTGGGGAACGCCAAATGTTGGGTAGATCAGAATCTGGCAGCTTGACTGGCCGTGGCATGACAATCGTGGCGTTGACGGCCACCTTTGGGTTGTCGTTGTGAAGGATCTGCGGGGCACAATCTGTGTCTTCGCCATGAGACGCAGGTGCCTACCGCGAGGCTTCAATGAAGTTGTGCGCGCCACCGCTTCCGCCCAATGATCTCTTTCATTCGGATGGTCATGGGAATGAACGACATCACGTCTGGTGGGGTTGATATTCGGCCTGTCACACAACTCATGGGTCACGGTACAATACAGAATGACGATGCCTACGCCTATCTTGCTCTAGACTATGCACAGATGACAGTTGATCGGTTGGTGTATTCGTCAGAACAGATGGCGACTAAATCGGTGACTGACAGAAATGGCAGAAAGCGATAATGCTGCAGGTTATTGAAAATAACGCTATGCGAAAGTGGCGGAATTGGCAGACGCACCAGACTTAGGATCTGGCGGGTAATCCCCGTGGGGGTTCAAGTCCCCCCTTTCGCACCATCTCTCATCCTTCCTCAAGACGCGATACTCTGAAAGCATCATGAACTCCTCGCAGCAGCCTCAGCCTAAGATCAATCTCACCCAATCCTCCGACTATCGCGAAAATTATGCGAACAGCGTACAGGTACGCGTGAGCGTGTGGGATTTCTTCCTCGCCTTCGGCATCGTCCACCAGGACGCGCCGGATTCTGTGACCATCGAGAACTCGCAGGGCATCTACCTCAGCCCGCAGCAGGCTAAGGCGCTCTGGAATATCCTGGGGCAGAACATCTCCCAATACGAGCAGGCCTTCGGTGCCATAGCACTTGAACCACACCATCCGCTGCCCATTCCTCAGGGACCGGTCCACTAGAACTTGCTAGCCAGCCGCGTGTCATCACCACAACAAGAAGACGTGCAGCTTTCGCTCTGGCTCGTCTTTCCGGTAATCTTCGCAACAGTTCTGGTGGCACATCTGCCGTTGCTTCGCCTGCCGTACTACTGGGACGAAGCTGGATATTACATCCCTGCTGCATACGACTTTTTTCAAACCGGCTCGCTGATTCCCTTCTCGACGCTCTCGAATGCGCACCCGCCACTGCCGTCTATTTATCTTGCTTTGTGGTGGAAGCTTTTGACCTTCGCCCCTTGGGTCACGCGCCTCGCCATGTGTACAGCGTCCTCTTTTGCGCTGTTGGCAGTGTATGAATTGGCAATCGTTACGACAAAAAAACCGAAAGTCGCGATTGCAACCGTTGCTCTCACTGCAATGTATCCCATTTGGTTCGCGCAAATCTCTCTTGCCCACGCAGATATGTTTGCCGCGGGCGCCACTTTGTGGGCGCTCGTCTTCTTTCTTGAAGATCGGCTGTGGCTTTCCGCGCTGTGCTTTTCACTCGCCGCGCTATCAAAGGAAACGGCCATCATCACGCCACTCGGGCTCGCAGCCTGGCAAACG
>Ga0207060_10278_pt3 | contig 11750 bp, 9 predicted proteins | sample Alteio_BWMinCont_30_FD_153270 | JGI IMG/M metagenome (GOLD analysis project Ga0207060, IMG submission 153270) | Enriched cells from forest soil in Barre Woods Harvard Forest LTER site, Petersham, Massachusetts, United States -... | ecosystem: Environmental > Terrestrial > Soil > Temperate forest >...
GATATGGTACAGGTTGGCAACGAAATAAACCACGGTATGGACTGGCCCGACGGCGAAATAAACAACCTCGATAGCCTGGCGCAACTGCTCTATTCGGGTATAACAGCCGTAAAAGCGGTAAGCCCGAAAACCACCATCATGCTCCACATTGCTTTAGGCGGCCAAAATGCCGAAGCACGCTTTTTTGTCGACAATATGCTGGCGCGAAAGGTACCTTTTGATGTGATAGGTCTCTCCTACTATCCAAAATGGCACGGCACGCCAGAGGATCTGAAGAACAACATGGCCGATCTATCGACCCGCTACAAACAACAGGTTATGGTTGCCGAATACTCGCAGCTGAAACAGGAAGTGAATGATATTGCTTTCACCGCACCGGGGAAAAAAGCAATAGGAACGTTTATATGGGAGCCGATAAGCACCTGGGAGGGGATATTCGACCGCGACGGTAAATCCAACGCGTATATGAATGTTTATCCGGGGATTGCTAAGGAGTATGTGAAGTAGGGAGAAATCCCATCAGACATTAACTTCCGAAGTTTTTAAAACTTCGTAAGTCTCAAGCACCATTAATCGCCGGCAGTCGACCGTGCAATTTTGTTGGCAAAAAGCCGGTATTTTATGTTAACCATGATTTCGAGATTTTTTAGTTAAATAATTTATAATCAATGTTTTAACAAATAAAAATCTGAAATTGTGTTAACCTATGTTAACCATGATTTGTTGGGGGTTAGTCGTAAAACAGACTTACGAAGTTTTTGAACGGCGAGGCCCTCAACGAGGCCTTTAAAAAACAATTAAAACCGAATTAAACTTCGCAAGTCAATCTAAGCTTCGGCAGAGAAATGCGTTGATTTCTCTGCCGCTTTAAAGTCGGCTAAACGACTGCATAAGAAATCGAATAGTTCGTTAAAATCACACTTAAGTACCGATGTGCTTATGCTTAAGGCAACACCGAATCGATTATAACTTAACGACATCATCTTCTTACGCCAGGTTACTTTTTGATCATTGATGTATTTTTCAGTGTTAATCAGATAAATGTAAATGAGTGTTACATTCTTGATTTCCCCAATTTCAAACTTTTCTATGTCGAACCATGACACAAAATTAGGCGCGCCAAACGCTGAGGTAATAGCTATTCCTTCATCATCAACAATCAGCGCCGGCTTATTGCTGACAAGCATAACAACGGCCGCGAGAGCACATATTCCAAAAAAAACGACAGACAAATAGCCAGCAACAATCGCTTTGGTTTCAAGCCGATGGTCAAAACTATCCTGTGGTGTTGCAGGGTTGATTATAAACCACAGTCCCGCTGCTACAAATATTAATGCGCCTATTAATAAAAGCAAGGCTTTTAGCTTGCTATTTGGAATTGCAACAAATTTTGAATCAGTGTTTATTTTGAAATTAGCCATTTTGTAAATTTAGTAAAAACAGAGTTCAATATTATTCGTTTCAAACTCTTTCTTATCAGCGATGTTTATTATAATTAATAAACGCATTTGTTATGAGATCGATCTGGAAAGGTTCGCTTGGTTTTGGGCTGGTTAGTATACCTGTTAAATTATATTCGGCGGTGCAAAGCAGCTCGCTTGATCTGGATATGCTGGATAGCCGCGACCATTCGCGCATACGTTACCAGCGCATTAACGAGCATACACATAAGGAAGTGCCTTATGATAAAATTGTAAAAGGTTATAAGCTGAATGACGACTATGTGGTACTGGAAGAAGCCGATTTTGAAAATGCCGCGCCCGAAAAAAGCAAGGTGATAGAGATAGAAAGCTTTGTGGATATTGCCGATGTGAACCCCATGTTCTACGAAACATCGTACTACGCCGAACCCGATACCAAAAACAATAAGGCTTATGCGCTGCTGATAAAGGCGCTCATCAAATCAAAAAAAGCGGGGCTGGCACGTTTTGTTTTGCGCAGCACCGAAACACTTTGCATAGTGCATCCGGTTGAAAATGTATTGGTGGTTACACGTATCCGCTTTGCGGAGGAAATACGCAGCACCGACGACCTGAATATCGACGACGTTGAGGTAAGTAAAAAAGAGCTCGACGTAGGTATGGCGCTGATAAACCAGTATGCCGAGCATTTTGATGTGTCGAAATTTAAAGACGAGTATCACGATGACCTGCTGAAGATAATTAAGGATAAGGCAAAAGGCAAGCACCCAACCATCAAAAAGCTCAAGCCCGAAAAAACAACCAGTAATGACCTGTACGACCAATTAATGCAAAGTTTGAACGCTAAGAAAGGAGCCTGACCGTGAGCTTAAAGGAGTATGTTAAAAAGCGGGATTTCAAAAAAACCAGTGAGCCTAAAAGGGGCAAGGCTGCCGGCAAAAAACTGGCTTTTGTAGTGCAAAGGCACCACGCATCGCACCTGCATTATGATTTCAGGCTGGAGCTGGATGGTGTGCTGAAAAGCTGGGCGGTGCCTAAAGGACCATCCATGAATCCCGACGATAAGCGCCTGGCCATGATGGTTGAGGATCACCCTTATGATTACAAGAATTTTGAGGGCATTATTCCCAACGGCAATTATGGCGCGGGCGTTGTGCTGATATGGGACGAAGGGACTTATGAGTCGCTGGATGAGTCGCGGGAGAATGATGTAAAGGCTTTGCGCGCTGGGCTGAAAGCGGGCAACCTGAAATTTAGGCTCGACGGCAAAATATTAAAGGGTGAATTTGCCCTGGTGAAGCTGCATAGCGCCGAGGATAACTCCTGGCTGCTGATAAAGCACCGCGACAAATACGCTGTTGATGAATTTAACAGCGAGGACATGGTGCCCGATAAGATCAAGGCCATGAAGAATAACAAAGACGGCAATGCCACGGACATCCCACACGTAAAAGTCAAGGCTGAAAAAAAAAGTGCTGACATTACCGAAGAGACTGATGATGATCCTCCGGCAAAAGCCTTTAAGCCGATGATGGCCAAACTGGAGGCCAAAGTATTTGATAACAAGGATTGGATATACGAACGCAAGCTGGATGGGTACCGCGCCATTGGCTACACCGGCAAAAAGGCAAAACTGATCTCGCGGAACGACATTGACTTTAGTAAGGACTACCAAAAAGTGGTGGATGAACTAAAAGATATAGACAAGAATGCAGTTTTGGACGGCGAATTGGTGATAGAAGACAAAAACGGCAAGAGCAGTTTTCAGCATATTCAACAATACGATGGGGACACCGCCGACCTAAGCCTGAAATACTACGTTTTCGACCTGCTGAGCCTCGGCGGACACGACCTGCAGCACCTTGAGCTCATCAAAAGAAAAGAGCTCTTAAAAGCCCTTATTGAGCCCTTAAAAAGCAATGCCATTATTTATAACGGCCATATAGAGGGTAAAGCTACAGAATTGTTCGCGAAAGCAAAAAAAGAAGGCTGGGAAGGTATTATAGGTAAGGATGGCGGAAGTTATTACGACAGCGGGAGGCGGTCGGACCGGTGGTTGAAGTTTAAGCTGCAAAACTCGCAGGAGGCCTTGATATGCGGATTTACTGCGCCCACAGGTTCGCGTAAGCACTTTGGCGCGTTGATATTGGGGGTGAATGATGGTGGCAAAATACGCTATATCGGCAATTGCGGCACGGGATTTAACGAAAGCGGGCTAAAGGATGTATACGGCAAAATGCAGCCGCTGGAAACGGACAAAAGACCATTTGCCGAAAAACCAAACGGCTGGAAAAAGATAACATGGATAAAACCTGATCTAATTTGCGAGGTTTGGTATTCTGAATGGACGGCCGACGGGCATTTGCGCCACCCGGTTTTTAAGGGTCTGCGCAAAGATAAAGAAACTGAAAAAGTGGTTATGGAAACACCCGATAAACAATTGCCTGATGACGAGCTGATCACCTACGGCAGTAAACAGGTTAAGGTAACGCATTTAAATAAGCTGTACTGGAAAGATGAAGGCATCAGCAAGGGGCAACTGATCAACTACTATCGCGATATGGCAAAATATATTTTGCCATATTTAAAGGACAGGCCCATATCTATGCGCCGGCAGCCCAATGGTATCGAGGATCAGGGATTTTTTCAAAAGGACAACGATGCCGCTCACCTGCCATCGTGGATAAAGACAGAACCGATGTATTCGGAAAGTAATGATAAGCATATCAAATACATTATCGGCGGCGATGAGGCGACATTGATATACATGGTAAATTTAGGTTGTATCGAGATAAACCCCTGGCTCAGCACCTACAAAAAACCGGAGAACCCGGATTATGTAGTAATTGACCTTGACCCGCACGACGTACCTTTTGAGCAAGCTGTTGAGGCCGCGCAAAAAACAAAAGAGGTGTTCGACCGGATGAAGCTGCCGGTATTTATAAAAACGTCTGGCTCAAAAGGCTTGCATATTTATTGCTACCTGGGCGCCAAATACGACTACGATTTTGTAAAAATGTTTGCCGAATATGTGGCCGGCATCATACATGAAGAACTGCCCGATACTACCAGTATCGAGCGCAGCCCCGCCAAACGCAAGAACCGCATCTACATTGATTTTTTACAAAACCGCCGCGGGCAAACCATTGCCTGCCCCTATTCTGTACGCCCCAAACCGGGGGGCAACGGTATCAGCGCCGCTGCACTGGCACGAGGTTAATGACTGTTTGAAGCTGTCAGACTTTACGATATTTAATATGAAGGAGCGGGTGGAGAAAATTGATGATCCCTGGGCCAATTTGACGGAGAAGAAGGCTGATCTGAAGAAGGGGTTGGAGTTATTGAAAGATAACAGTTAAAAAACACGTCCTTGCGAGGAACGAAGCCATCTCTGCTGCGGATATTCAACGAACCTTTAAGGCTTTCAGGGCCTAAAGCCGCATTCTTTTTCTTCCACACAAATATTTAGGATACTGCCCGTCCTTTGCAGAGGTTGCTTCGTTCCTCGCAATTGTAAAGGTTAACTAATTCGGTAACAGAATTAGCTTTATATAAATAAAGCTAAACGTTATGCGGAACATTAACAATGATCTCACCTTAAAACGGAATTATCTCAGCAAGTATCGTTTCCTGATCCATGAGTATGAGCAGGTAAAAAACAGAGCGCATCCTATTTTTAGGTTTGCTAAAGATTTTTACTTGGCTCATGATACAGATGCGAGAGCTTTCCTGAAGTATTATAACCTATTTAAGCAATCGGGTAACGAACTCGATCTGCTGCCGGGTAAGCGCGGTCCCAAATATGGCAGCCGCAGGCCATCGCCAGAGGATGAAAAACAGGTATTGGAACTTCGGGACCGGGGTTGCAATAAGTTTGAGATCAACAGCCAGCTTAAACAGAAATCAAATAACTTTACACCATCTCCATCAGGCGTCTATAATATCCTGAAGCGTCATAACCGGAATCGTTTAAAGCCTGCAGACAGGGGAGTAAAAGTAAAAATCATTAAGGAACGTATGGGCCAGTTAGGACATATCGATTGTCATCACTTGAGTAAAAGCGTGATCAGGGGCCAAAACAGGAAGCTCTATTTGCTTTGTGTACTGGACGACTATTCGCGCCTGGCCTGGGCGCAGGTAATGGAAGACATTACCGCACTGACCACCATGTTTACGGCTATGCACTGCATGCAGGCATTAAAGCGGGAGTTCGGTATACAGTTCGAGGAGCTCATTGCGGACAACGGGCCGGAGTTCGGAACATCTGCCAGCCTGAACAAAAAGAACCACCCTTTTGAGCGAATGCTAATAGAGACCGGCATTAAACGCCGTTATATGAAGCCGTACCGCCCGCAAACGAACGGCAAGGTCGAACGCTTTTGGAGGACGCTAAAAGAAGACCTTATCGAAGATACAGACTTTGACAGCCTTGAAGAATTGGAGGACGAATTATTGAAATACCTTGTATACTACAATTGGGAACGTCCCCATCAAGGAATTAATGGCAAAAAACCTATCGAAATGAGCACCCTAAACAACAAAAAATAATACCTGATTCTGTTACCGAATTAGTTAACCTTTACAGCAATGACGTGGAAGAAAGGCGGCTTCGTTACCCGTCGTGCCGCTTGCTTTTTTGATTCTTATATAACCACCCCTGCCGGAAAGGTCAGCTTAAACGTACTCCCCTTGTCCTTTTCGGATTGCACATCTATCTTGATATGATGAAAATCAGCTATAGAGCGCACAATAGGCAGGCCCAGGCCAAAGCTGTCCTGCTGCAGGGATTGTTTTAGTTTTTTAAAGCGGTTAAATATAAAGGGCAGGTCGGCGGCGGCGATGCCGATGCCGGTATCTGACACCTTTACAACAAAGGCGTTATCTTCCTTAACCGCTTCAATATTTATTTCGCCGCCCTCGCGGTTGTACTTTATGGCGTTGTTAACCAGGTTGAAGAATAAGTTGAACAGCAAAAATTTATTCACATTCACCAAATCACAGTTATTGGCAATGGTGATGTTGGAGGTAAGGTTTTTGTCCTGCAGCCGGATGGAAATTTCGTCATAAACCTCGTACAACAACTCGCTGATGCTGATCTTGTCCTCCTTTAAAAATTGTTCGTTCTCGATCTGCGAGATGAGCAACAAAGTTTTGGTGATACTTTTAAGGCGGTTCAGTATCCGCTGCATCTCTAACAGGCGCACTTTAAGGTCATCATTAATATCTTCCTCCTCAAACATGTTCTCAATTTTTGATTGCAGGATGGAGATCGGCGTCATGAGCTCGTGCGAAGCATTGGAGATAAATTCACGTTCCTTTTGGAATGTACTCTCAATAGTGGTGATCATCTGGTGGATGCTGAGGTCCAGGTGGCGGAAATCAGAAGTACTGGTCTTTACCTGCTTATACTTTCCAAAATTGGGGAACTTATTGGCCACAAGCTTGGTTTTGATAATGAAGCTAAGCGGCCGCAGCAGGTAGCTGGAATACAGCTGATCGGCGGCGATAGTAAGGATGATCATACCGAGCAGGATAAGGAAGGCGATGCTTTGCAGCGGCCCGCTTGTGGCATTTACCGAGTCCTGGCTGATGCCTATTTCCAGTTCGTATTGCTTATTATCAGCCTTAAATTTGTGGCTCAGGATGCGGTATTGGATGGTATCGCCCTGTACTTTGCGTGGTGCATCCTCAATGGTATCAGGTGTGCCGGCCAGCGAATCTTCTTCTAAACTCACATACACATCCTTTATCGGCGTATAGGTCGCATAGCTTTCGCCGTTCTCGATATAATATTTTATGCCGAGATTTTTTACCGTTTGCAGTACTTTATCCTTGTCCTTTTTCAGGCGGATATCGGTATAAACCTGGTTAATGTATTTGATGAGCACGGGCAGCAACAAAACAAACAGGGTTACAATAACCAGTTTTGAGATGGTATTAAACAGCGTGAGTTTTGTCCTGAGTTTCAAGCTTTAGTTGTTCATCTTAATTTTGTAGCCTAATCCCCGCACAGTTTCCAGCCAGTCGGGCGCTGCGTAGGCGTTTAGTTTTTTGCGGATATTTTTTATGTGCGCGTCTATATAGTTCGAGTCGTAATCGTCATTGATAATGCTGCCCCAAATATGTTCGCTCAGTTGGTTGCGGGTTACCGTGCGGTTCTTATGCAGAATAAGGTAGGCAATAAGGTCAAATTCCTTTTTGGTGATGGCGTTTACTACGGTGTTCCCGTTGGATATGGTGCGGTCGGTTAGGTTCACCGAAAAATCGCCCAACTCAATAACCGTGTGTTTTAAGCCAAATTTGCGGCGGGTAATGGCCTGCATGCGGCTTTGCAGTTCGAGCAGGGAAAATGGTTTGGCCAGGTAATCGTCGGCGCCCATATCAAGGCCTTTCACACGGTCGTAGATCTCGGCGCGGGCGGTGATAATGATCAGGGCCGACTCGGGGTTATGCATCCGCGCTTCTTTCAACAGGTCAAGGCCCTCATAATCGGGCAGGCCAAGGTCTATCAAAATAAAATCGTACAGGTTTACGGCCACCTTTTCAGACGCCGACTCGCCATCAAAACACACCTCGCATACGTAGTTGTAATTGGTGAGGAAAATTTCCATTTCCCTGGCAAGCGCCTTTTCATCCTCTATAATTAAAACATTCATTTTTAATAAAATACGTAGTAAAATGTTAAATTATAAAACGATTCGCGGTGGTTCATCAGTATACCTTCTACGTTAACCGGGATGGAATATTTATACGAAAACTCAAAAGTATAATGCGGCCTGTTGTAGGCAATAGGTATTTTAAAACTGTAATTCAGCATGTTGAACATGCCATTTTCATGCGCCATGCGTGGCTCATTTACCGGCTGGATATAAATATTATCGGCCTCATTTTGGTATTCATGATCCAATGAATAGCGCTGCACAAAATTTTGCGTGCCGAGGATAATATTTACACCGGGGTTGAACGACAAGTAATCCTTATCATCAAAAATGCTCCAGTTGGTCTCGAAATATTTTGAGTTGGTGATAGTAACAAAGTAATCATGCGATTTGCCAAAAAGGTAATCGAGTATGATACCTGATTTGGCTATCTTCCAGTCGTAGCTGTTGTTCCAGTTAACATCATTTGATGAGCCGGATTTTATAATGTACGCATTGCGGTTAAATATAAAACGGGTATAGCTAACCGAGCCGCCAAAATCCTTTGAAAATTTATAAAGGTAGCCGCCACCCAGGTCAACCTCGTCAAAAACGGGGCTGTAGCCCAACACCTTTAACCCCGAACCATAAATAAACAAACCATTTTTAGTATTGTAAATGGCATCGGCCGAAACGAACGGATATTTAATAGGCCCGGTACGGCCAAAGAACATAGCATCGCTGCCATACGCCACGCCCACAGAGGCCGACTGCTTGCGAACAACGGTATCAGAATCCGCAACGGTATGCAGCCGTAGGTTTGCCGCAGTAAGCCTGTTACAGGTTATAAGAAAAAGGATCAAGCAAAAATATTTCATCAACTCAATAATTGTCCGTTACATTTATTAATCACCATTTCTTCGGGGTATTTCGGGCGGCCGTTCCAAACCTTCAGGCCTACGCTGCCGTTTAGGTTTTGTTTTTTTATTTTTATCAGCATCGCCCGTGGCATCTATCTTTTCGGGTTTTGGCTGCCGCCGCGCATTGCCTATTTCCTTTATTTTCTTTTTTTCCTCGGCCTCCTGCTGCTGTTTGGTTTTTTTTGATAATACAGTATCGACAGATATGATATTATTATCAGGCAAACTTAAATAGTATTGATCAGAAAAAACAGGAGGCGCGCCCTTATTATTTGCTAATGATAAACATGGTGGTAATATCAATAACAGGACAATATACGGAAACCACTTTATCATTGAGGGTGAGAAAACTTAAATTTAGCGAATGCCATCACATCAATAAAGTTAAAAGGCCGGCACATATAACCCATGTGCCGGGATATTGCTGTATTATTAAACTAAGGGGTTATTATGTTTAACGCAGCTTTTATGCGGATAAATTTAACTATTATATTAAAACGACATACAAATGCAACAAATTTGCTACAGTGCTAATTTGCTGCCTGCACCCCTTTTGAAGTGTAAATGCGGTTATGATCGTCTATAATTACGCAGGCAATTTGATTGAGCTGGTTTATTAAGTAAAGCCCGGCGTTGATGCCGATAGACATTACCGGGTTTGCCATAGCGTCAGACAGTTCGGCGGTTGGGCTAATAATGCTAACGCTGCTGGTACCGCTAACAGGGAAACCCTTTTTGGGATTAACCCTGCTGCTGTTGATGGTGGCATATTTTTCGGCGTTAGCGGAGGTTGCAATACTCATATTGCTGATGTTGATATGCGCATAAGGCTTATCCTGCTGTTCAGGATCGGCGGTACCAACGGTCCATGGCTCGTGGTTTGGCTGTGCGCCCCAGGTAAGCAGGTCGCCGCCAATGTTAATTACCCCGCTGCTTACACCCTGCATTTGCAGTATGTATTTGGCACGGTCGGCCGCGTAGCCTTTGCTGTTTGCCGCAAAACCAATACGCATGTTTTTATCCTGTAAAAACACGGTCATGGCAACGGCATCGGTAATAACCTGCTGGTAATTAATGCCGTTTAAATTTTGCTGAGTAGTATTTATAGGGGTACTTTTATCTGCCGATGAATAAGTAATATCAAACGCGCCATAGGTAAGCTCTGATATTTTTAACGAACGGTCTATCAGCCAAAATAATTCGGGATCAACTTTTACCGGCTGTATACCTGCATTACGGTTTATTTCATTTACCTGGCTGCCATTGCCAAAAGCGCTCAGCATTTTTTCAATACGGCTTATCTCGTTAACGGCATTGGTTATCTTTTCTTCGGCCCAAAGCATGTTATCGGCAACTATGCTGATCTCGAATTGGTCGCCCATCAGCCGCACCGCACGGCTAAAAATATTTGAATTACTCCTAAGGGTTTTTACAGCCAGCATGGGTAAATAATTTAATATACGTGTAAAATGAAGTACAAAATATTAGTGCCAATGGACCTTTTTACGATAAGTGCAGGCCACACCCCGCCTAATATTTGCAACTAAAGTACCGGGGTTATATGAAATTGAGATGAAAACGAGGAATTGATGAGCGGATTTGAAAATTTGCTGGCATGCGGCAGGGAAAATGAGATTGGGATGAGATATGGCTTTACCGCCCGTCGTGGCGAGGAACGAAGCCATCTCTGAAACGGATATTCAACGGAATGTAAAGATTTTCAGGACTGAACTGCCGCCTGCCTTTTCTTCCCCACAAACACCTTGGATTTTGCCTGTTCTGTGCAGAGATGGCTTCGTTCCTCGCAAGGACGCTCGGAGAAAACTTTATGCTACCGTTCCCTCTTTAAGCTTTTCAGCATTCTCCGCAAATTGGAGGGCTTCCATAATTTCCTGCAGGTCGCCGTTCATTACGCCGGCAAGGTTGTAAATGGTAAGGCCTATGCGGTGCTCGGTTAACCGGCCCTGCGGATAGTTATAGGTACGTACCTTGGCCGACCTGTCGCCGGTGGATACCATTGTCTTGCGTTTTTTGGATGTTTCTTCGAGGTGCTTTTGCAGCTCCATTTCATACACCCTTGAGCGCAATACCTGTAAGGCTTTATCGTAGTTCTTTAACTGCGATTTCTGATCCTGGCACTGCGCCACTATCCCCGAAGGTATGTGGGTTAACCGCACAGCCGAGTAGGTTGTATTTACCGACTGACCGCCCGGCCCCGACGCGCAAAACAGATCCTTGCGGATATCGCTTACCTGCAGGTCAATATCAAATTCATCCACCTCGGGCAGTACAACAACCGTAGCTGCCGATGTATGTACACGGCCCTGTGTTTCGGTATCGGGCACACGCTGTACACGGTGTACTCCCGATTCATATTTAAGGTTGCCATAGGCATCTTCGGCATTCACGTTAAAAACAATTTCCTTGTACCCGCCTGATGTACCTTCGGTATAATCAACCAGCTCAGTACGCCAGCCGCGGCGTTCGCAATAGCGCATGTACATACGGTAAAGGTCGCCGGCAAAAAGCGCTGCTTCGTCGCCGCCGGTACCACCGCGGATCTCTATAATTGCATTCCTGGCATCTTCCGGATCCTTCGGTACCAGCATCAGCCTGATCTGTTCTTCCTTCTCGTCGCGCTGTACCAGCAGTTCGTCAAGTTCGCCTTTGGCCATCTCACGGAACTCCTCGTCTTTTTCGGTAGCTAATATTTCCTTGTTAGTATCAATATTGCTTAAAATGTTGCGGTAGATGTTATATTCATCAACCAC
>Ga0207060_10400_pt1 | contig 11614 bp, 8 predicted proteins | sample Alteio_BWMinCont_30_FD_153270 | JGI IMG/M metagenome (GOLD analysis project Ga0207060, IMG submission 153270) | Enriched cells from forest soil in Barre Woods Harvard Forest LTER site, Petersham, Massachusetts, United States -... | ecosystem: Environmental > Terrestrial > Soil > Temperate forest >...
AGGCGGACACCAATTTCCACTTGCCTACAAGTTTGTCGTTTGTGGACCCGGATACAGCAGCGTCAGCCATTACTATAATTGCAGTTCCACCTTGATTCTCTTTTCGATTCTATGTTCGCGAAGTGTGGCTGTAAAGCGCTGCGCGGGGTTGAGGTCGACATCAGGCAGCAGAACAGCTCAGAGGAGAAACACACTTGACACTCATCGCTGTCTCATTAAAAGTACTTGAGCATACCGGTTTGACAGAAACTTCACGTAACGCCTACACTCCGCGGTTCTGTGTTGAGATGTCTGCGTGAAGGAAAAACTATGACACAGGAATTGGAAGGCAAAGTTGGGCTCGTGACTGGTGGGACGTCGGGCATTGGCCGCGAGACCGCCGTGCTCTTCGCAAAGGCTGGAGCCAAAGTGGTGGTTGCGGGACGGCGTGCACCGGAAGGCGAGGAAACCATCGAACTGGTCCGCGCCGCCGGCGGCGAGGCTCTGTTTGTGAAAACCGACGTGTCAAAAGCCTCCGAAGTTGAAGCGCTTATTCAGAAAGCGGTGGAGAGATTTGGCCGCTTGGACGTCACTTTCAATAACGCCGGAATCGAGGGTGTCTGGGCGTCCGTGGTCAGACAATCCGAAGAAGACTGGGATCGGACCATCGAGATCAATCTCAAGGGCGTCTGGCTCTGCCTGAAATACGAAATTCGGCAGATGCTCAAGCAGGGCGGTGGCGGAGCTATAGTAAACATGGCGTCGATTACCGGCCTGGTCGGTGCTGTAGGGGCAGCAGCGTATTGTGCGAGCAAACATGGCGTGATAGGGCTGACGCAGACCGCCGCGCTGGAAAATGCTAAAAGCAGAATTCGGATCAACGCAGTGTGCCCCGGATTTATTGAAACGCCTATGGCTGATAGGATTTTTCGCGTTCCGGGGGTTCACAAATACGTTCTTAGTTGCCATCCAATCGGGCGTTTGGGAAGGCCGACGGAAATCGCCGAGGCTGTGGTATGGATGTGCTCGGACCGCGCCTCTTTCATGACAGGCCAGTCCCTAGTTCTCGACGGTGGCTTCCTGGCGGGTTCCAATTCTCCGAGCTAGATCACGTTGGGGACAAACCAGCCGACAGGCTATCTTTTGAACTTCAAGCCCAAGATGATGTGCGTGACTAGGTTAAAGATCCGTCCGAAGAGCTGGCGGTGTAACGGCTGTTTGTGAACTTGTAGTTGCGGATCCAGCCAGCGCGAGCCGATGGCAACGTCCGCGCCATTCGCCAGCGCGGCAAATAATTTGTCGGCTTGCTCGATTGGAGCGGAAAGGTCAGCGTCGCTGAAGAGCAAGGCCTCGCCCTGCGCGTGGAGCATTCCGCTGCGTACGCAGTATCCCTTTCCGCGGTTCTCGGGACTTTCCAGTAACCGCACAGCCTGATGCTTCCCCGCATACTCTCGCACGATCTCTCGCGTGCCGTCACTCGAGCCGCCATCCACCACGATGATTTCAGCATTCGAACTATGCTTGGCAACGTAGGCGAGAATCTTATTCAGCGTGTCTACGATGCCTGTGTTGTGCTCTCGTTGTATGCGGGCAAGATGATGCTATATGTAAGTGCGGCCAAATGAATTTTCCCTGTTACTGCCTAAGCGCCGAGTTTGGATGCAGGCCAAATGTGACCGTTGTCTTCAGAAGGCATCCAGTCGAGGCGTCACTTCGATTGAGTAGTGTGCTCGATGATCTTGGTAAGTTCGTCCTTGATTACTTTTCCGGTCGGAGTCACGGGCATCGCTGGCACGATCAATACGTGCGAAGGGCGTTTATATGGAGAGAGATTCCTCGCAGCGTATTCCGCCAAATCAGTCGCCGTGACTGAGGAGCCAGGAATTAACTGAACAAAAGCGACGACCTCTTCATTTCCTTCTATTGATCGGCCGATCACGGCGGACTGGACGACTCCGGGATGAGCATTCAGCACTGCCTCTACTTCAGCGGGATATACGTTGAACCCAAAGCGGACAATCAACTCCTTCGTGCGACCGACGATGAAAAGATTCCCGTGTTCCAGGCGGGCGAGGTCCCGCGTGTTGAACCATCCATCCGCATCGATAGCAGCTGCGGTCTCCTCGGGGGCACGATAGTAGCCTTTCATGATACTCGGCCCACCTACCCACAATTCGCCCACTTCTCCTTCGGCGACCGGTTTGCGATCACGCCCGACCAACTTGATTTCAACTCCTGGAAAGACGGGACCTACGGAGATATCATTGCGGGGTGCTTCGATCCTAGTCTGAGCGATCGTTGGAGAACACTCGGTCACACCATAGCCGTTGTGGAGCACCATACCAAATAGACCTTCAATCTCCGATTTGATTGCAGGGTGCAGTGGAGCGCCAGAAGAGGAAATGATCCGAAGGTTGGGCAACTCAAGGGATTCGATCCCGCGTAACTTCGCGTATTGCAGCAACAGCGAGAACATCGCTGGTGTGCCGAGCACGACTGTCAACTGGTCCTGCTCGAGCACCCCACGTGCTCTCATGGGATCAAACCGCGGCGCCAAGTAGAGCGTCGCACCGCTGAGCAACGTGCCCAGAAGGACGACGGAAAGGCCGACCGCATGAGACATCGGCAAAATGCCGTAGAGACGGTCTTCGGGAGTCAACGACCGAATCTTCGCCGAGACGGTGGCTATAAATAAGAGGTTCCTGTGGGTCAACATGACACCCTTCGGAAGGCCAGTGGTCCCGGAAGTATAAATCAGCGCGGCAACGCCGCTGGAGGGGTTCGGATCGATCGGCTCGGGGTCGACTGTATCGTTCAGCGGACCGAGTCCGACCTGACCCAAATGTCCAACGTCCCCGATGACTGCGCCATGCCTTTTGGCGTGTTCCGTCGCGTGGGGCGACACGCTTGTCGTATAAACGACGCAACGGGCTCCGCAATGATCTCTTACTTGATCGAGCTCTCGCGCCGAGAGACGAGCATTCACGAGGACGGGCCACGCATCCATGCTCGCCGCAGCAAGAAAAACTGCAACGAATGCCCGGCAGTTTTCTGCCACGATCATGATCCGGTCCCCCGGGCGCACACCTGAATCGACGAGCCACGCTTGAGTCTCGGCGACTATAGAAGCCAGTTGACGATAAGTCCAGGTGCCAGCAGCTTCGACCAGAGCCGGCTGATCGGGCGAACGCTCGGCCCACGGCTTCACGACATCGATAATGCGACGTGGAAGGGTGGGAAGAACGTCGAATGCGCGATTCTCAGGCATGATCTACGGTCTGGTTATTTCGTTATTGATGACGTGGGTCGTGGGCTGCGAACTCGGGCCAAAGTGGGAAAGGTAGGCGTTTCAGCTTTCTTGATCAACACGTACTGCAGCCAATTGCCATAAATGGCCGTTGCGGACGAATGCCACGTCTTGTGTAGTGCGCCAACCAATGCGGCTTGAGGGAAGCTTTCCATCAGTTCTTCCCGCCGATCGGACAGAACAGAATCTCGAAAATCGGTAACAAGATTCGCCCCCGTTGCGTCGAAATAATCCCTTGGCATGGAAGGGTATGTCTCTCGTTCCCTCCTCAAGAAGCGCTTTATATCTCTCCGGTATTCTTTCAGAAGAGTCTGCGCGACGTACTCCGGATGACCCTGGAAATGTAAGAACAGGCTCTGCTTTTTCTTCTTGACGAACGAGTCCACGCCACCCTCGTCCGATTGAGTCAGCACGAGGTAGCCACATGCTGCCAGCGCATCCGCTTGCACTTCGTTCCATCGAGAATGCGGAAGGCGTACGAGCTGCCCCGCACCGTCGGTCAGGGGATGATTTGCGGTCTTGGCGAAGTCAAAGACACCAAATTGCTTGTCATTCAACGGGCATCGCTCGATGCCATCGCTATGCAAGACGCCGGCATGTGCCGCCAAACATGACAAGATCGTCGAGGTCGTATTGCTTTCCGCCCAGTCCAGAACGTTTGCGAGCGCGGACCAGTAGGGTTCGTTGCGCAGGTTGGGTTGCCGTGGCTCCGTTCCGGTCATAATCACTGCCTCGAAGCGGCTGTTCAACAAATCGTTCGTGCCGAAGTAGAAGCTGTTCAGGTGCTGCTGTCCCCGTTCCCCGCGAGGAACTCCAGTTAGCGAATAGAGACCGAGCAACACGGGAATCTCGCCGGACGCTGCATCGAGCAGTTCGAAGAACTGCATTTCGGTGTCTTCGAGTGCCGGGTCTGGCATGTTGTTGATGAAAGCAATTCTGAGGCATTCTCTTTGCGTATAGTTGTCGTCCGAACTTGCTGGGCGTGAGCTCTTACGCTCAGCCCAACGAGGCGGCACTCGCCCCCCTTCAACAATCAACGGCATGTCACCCCTCCCCGACCCACCACGCGTGCCTGACTGCAGAAACCTACTGCTTTGCGCTCTCCAGTGCCTGACCCAAATCCTCAAGAATGTCGTCGATGTGCTCGATGCCCACGCTGAGCCGAATCATCTCGGGCGTGACACCCACCTTTTCCTGTTCTTCGGGGGTTAGTTGCCGGTGAGTTGTGGAAGCGGGATGACACGACAACGACTTGGCATCGCCCATGTTCACCATTCGCTTGAACAGACGGAAAGCGTTGAAGCACTTTCTTCCCCCCTCATAACCACCCTTCACTCCAAAGGTCAGCAGCGAGCAGAAGTTGGAGCCCAGATATCTGTGAGCCATCGGATAGAGCGGATTATCAGGAAAACCCACGTAGTTCACCCAATCAACCATAGGGTGAGCCCGCAGAAATTCCGCAACCTTCCGTGCGTTCTCCACATGGCGCTCCACACGCAGGGCTAGCGTCTGAATCCCTTGCAAGAACAGAAAGCCATTGAACGGAGACAGCGTGGCTCCAGTATTTCTCTGGCAGACGGTCCGGCAGCGTGCGACGAAGGCGGCCTCTTTGTAATGCTCCACGTAGACCACGCCGTGGTAGGCGATCTCCGGCCGATTGAACATATAGAACTTTTCCGGATATTGTCGCCATGGAAACTTCCCGCCATCCACAATCATCCCGCCGATACTAGTGCCGCCCCCTCCGATGAATTTCGTCATCGAATGCACGACGACGTCGGCGCCGTATTCGATGGGACGCAATAGAATTGGTGTGGCAACCGTGTTATCGACCACCAGAGGAACACCGTGTTTGTGCGCGACTCGCGCCAATCCTTCTACGTCCGCGACGTTTCCCGCGGGGTTGCCCACGCTCTCGCAGTAGACTGCGCGGGTATTCTCGTCGATCAACTTTTCCACATCTTCAGGACGATCGCTTGCCGAGAAACGTGAACAGATTCCCCGCTTTGGAAAGATGTGCGCGAGAAGAGTGTAAGTGGCGCCATACAGCTGCGGCGTGGAAACGATGTTGTTCCCAGCTTCGGCGATATTGATAAGCGCGTACTCGATCGCGGCCATCCCGGAGCTGACGCTAAGTCCGTCTACGCCGCCTTCGAGCGCGGCCATGCGTTTTTCCAATACCGTATTCGTGGGATTGCCGATCCGAGTGTAGATGTTCCCTTCGACTTCCAGATTAAACAGAGCAGCACCGTGTTCCGCACTATCAAACTCGAAGGCGACGGTCTGATAGATGGGCACAGCCACGGCTTTCGTCGTAGGATCGCCGTCGTAGCCAGCATGTATTGCGATAGTTTCTCTCTTCATTCCTTCAAGAAGTTCGGCAGGCGAAAACCGCCACCGAAACGCACAGACACCCGTTTTCAAGTCGGCCCTAGTGTTCACTTCGCGCGGTAACGGCACTTGCGACGGTGACAAACTCGGCCTTCCGCGAAAGTGACTTCGCCAGAGCCCTCGTGACGGTGCGAGCGGCGAAGTCCGCGCCGAAGGCAAACCGCATGACGGGGCCAAAGCTGTTTGCAGCCGCAATGCCAACGAAATAAAGTCCCGGCACAGACGACTCGCAGGTGGAAGAAAGCACAGGAGTGCCGGCCAGAGTATTCATTCTGGCGCGGATCTCTGAACCGACGAAGGTCAAACGTTCAAGGTTAACTTTGTAGCCTGTAGCCGCGATAATATGATCAGCCCGAATCTCACGTTCCACACCGTCGTGCCCCTGAATGTGGACATGAGCCTTGTTGTCGCGCACTTCTGCGCCTTGAACTGAGTGTCCGAGTAGCTGAGGCACGTGATTCATCACTCGATCCTTGACAAACCACCCGCCAGAGGGACCCAACGTTCTTTTGACAATTTCCAACCGGAGGCTATCGGGTAAGCGATGAAAGGCGGCCGGCGCATTGGCATAGAAGCTAGAGCGCCAACCCGGACCAAGCCCGCTTTGAGGGCGCTGAATCCGCTCCCACAAGGACCGCTGGTTGCCGGTCAGCTTGCCGTGAAACTTCAGCACTGTCTGACGCGCCACCAGCTGTACATCTGCGCCAGCTTCTTGCAGCAAGGCCGCCCAGTCCAAAGCCGAAGAACCTCCACCGATGACGATCACTTCGCGACCGCGGAACTGATCGACGTCGTGATGCCAGGCGCTGTGGGATAGAAATTCCGCCGGGAGATGCGCGAGATTTTCCGGGACGTAGTCGAAGTGGGTAATGCCTACAGCAAGCATTACATTTCGAGCACTCAGTTTCTCGCCATTGTCGAGTTGCAGCAGATATCCTTGCGAAGAACGTTCGACACTGACTACCTGGTTGTCCTCAAGCTCAGGCACTATGCGTTCCTTGAAGGCAAGCCCATATCTCGTGAAAGTATCAAGGCGAACTGGAATTCCTGTGTCGGAGTATTCGATCCCGTGGTCCGCACAGAACTTTCCTAGGGTGAATTGATCGTCCGGATCGGAAATGTTTGAGGCAAAACCATCCGACTTGAGTAACATACCTTTCGGCATGTGTGCTCGCCAGCTGTCCATCGGACGGCCGAAGATACGGAAGGGTATTCCGCGACTTCGGAAATGCGCAGCCATTGAAAGCCCATAGGGACCCGCGCCAATGATCGCACTATTCAGCATAGCCTGATGTGAAGCTCTACTTCTTTAATGAGACAAAACACAGCAAAACTGAACGGGAATGGCGTTACGGGGAGGATTAAAACCTTTTTTCACCTGCCCTCAAAACTGATCGGCAGCCTGAGTACACGGACTCCGTGTGCTCCAATTCCCTTCAGATGGCCCCAAGCAGCAACCCGACTACCGCCGCTTTTATGCTTTGCTGCGAAGCTTCCTTTCGACGAAAGTGACGACATTTTTCAAAGAACCCAAATTTTCCGGCGTTACTTCTTCGTCATCTACCGCGACGGCGAAGCGCTCTTGGATGAACACGATTAGCTCGATCACTCCCGTGGAATCAATAACATTGCCGAGCAGCGCTACATCGTCAGTCAATGCTTCGCTTCGGTCAAGAAGAAAGTTCTCGATGAGGAAAGTACGAATTTCCTGCTCGATGTCCGTTGCCTGTATTTGCAGATAGCCCCCTTACTTTTCACCGATAAAATTGTGAAGCGACAAATTGACTGGAAAGAACTGACGCTAGCATCAAGATTACTCTGACTGGCAAGACTGGGACTAGGCACGAAGGTGTAGGGGGTAGGTCACAAAGCTCGCCGGACAGCGGTTAGAGATCAACTAACGCTCCATTCGTGAGACTCCGGTTATAAGAAGTCTCATTGCACGTGGAGGCCCAAACCTCCCTTCGTGACATGCACCGGAGTACAACATGGCCGCAAGTCTCTCGGACTCGCGCGATCCTTTGCTGGTTGCCGAAGGCCCCGGTCGGACCAACGATCGGGGTTTCTGTCGTAGGTTCAGCCACAAAATCTTACCTCTAAATGCTGCCACTCCAGAAAAACGGTCTGTCGACCAACGATCAAAGGACGGCGGCCGACTCAGGTGTCAGCGTCCGATACAAAAAACTCCTTATAACGCGCTAACTCTTAAGCTCCGGGAAACCACACTTCACAGGAACTCCGGCCACAGGGACTGTATCCTGCCGATCGGCCACAAGCGGACGAACGCATCCAAGCACCCATTTGCGCTCGAAAAAATCGTACTGCTTAACGATCCTCGTCGGGTCGCCCGCGACAACGGAGAACGGCGGAATGCTACGCGTGATCAAAGAATTCGCTCCTACCACGGAGTGCCGTCCAATCACCAGTTCCCCTTCATCGCAGACAATCACGGCTCCATACCCAATCCAGCAATCTTCCTCGATCCGAATGGTTCCACCCGTCCGCTTTTGCCTATCGATTGCGAGACCATCCTCCTGCGGTTGGAGGACGTGATCCGTCACTAGCACCGACGGGCCGAATATAACATTACTCATTACATGGATGCGATTTCGGGCCGAAATCATGCACCTGCGCTGCATGCCGCTGCCCGCTTCCAGAATAATCACTGGCGAAGTTGTTTCCGGAGTTGCGGAAACATCGAGTCGAACATCCCGCGCAAGCCCGACGTTTTTTCCGATGCTTATGTACCGTGCGGCGGATCGGGCAATGCGACCGGAGTAATGCACCCAAGCCCCCTTAGCGAAACAAGCGAACGGATATGTCCATGCTAACCAAAGCGTACGCAGTTTTCCGGCAGCTCGCGAAACCCACGACAGGGGATCTTCCTCGCTCATCCCTTGCAGCGAATACGTAGTTAGCTCTTGCTCCGAATCGCTTTCCTTCACTTCAGACCGTGACGCAGACATCTCCTGGCCGCTTCTTGCAAGTGGCCCAGAATCCCGGGAAAGTCCCCCTGATTCGTAAAATTCCTTTGGTAGACAAAGCGGACCGCTCACCCGTCCCGCGCCCGATTTCTGCACGACTCGGGCAGGATTGCCCGAAAGCACTGAATCTGGCGGGAAACTTCGAGTGACTACGGCGCCCTCTGCTACCACGCAATTCTGCCCCAGGACCAGTTCACCCTTGTCGCATAAGACGACGGCACCTTGTCCGATTCGACATCTTTCCTCGATGCGGATTCGCCCACCTTGCGTTGCGCCTTGCGCACTGATGGGCTTACTCGGATCTTGATAAGCATGGCCATGGTCCATGACCAACACATCTGCTGCTACGACCACATCATGCTCAAGATAGATAGAATTCTTGGCGGAGATGGTGCACCTAGGGCCGATGCGACAGTTGTCTTCGATGGTGATCCTCACTTCGTGCGCACCGTCCATGCCAAGATGGAACCAAGTATGCTTCCCGATCTCAACCCAATGCCCTAGGCGAATACGAGGCGCTAGACAGCGCGAGATCTCACTCGCATAGTGGAGCGAGAGTTTGCGGCCCTTTCCCGCAAATGGGTAGGTTGCCCTCACCCACAGGCTGTTCAGTTTTGTCAGGACACGGGAGAAAAATCCCTCCCGGTCAGCGAAACCGACAGAAGCTTGGGGAATGGGATGAAGCGTACGTCTCATACAGAAAGTCTCTTCCCTTGGGAAAATCCCACGGCGGCCAGGTTCGCGAGGGGGAACGAGGATTTCTCAGAATTGACTAGCATCGCACAAGATCGCTGCTCTAAGTCCACAGCCGCTCGCGCGGCATGCAATTCGCGCCTGCGGGAATCGAATCCAAGGAAATGGAGACCGCGAATGTTCACGAAGGTCTTCGAAAAGCTCCCTCTAGGGCTTACCCCTATCGACGAATCGTTCTCACAAAGACTCGGGCCCCGCAATTCAGTTATCCCATATGCAGCGATGAGGGCCCAATTACGAAAGTAACCTAGAGACTTCGGCTCGAAGCGAGCAGGCGCAACAAACTTTAGCCATACCTCGGACCGATGCTGCTCTTGACACCGGCTTAGACTTCTCGGCGCGTTCCCGGTGGTTTCGGGTGGATGCCGAGTACGATGGGACTCTCCATTTTTGAGGGCTGATCCCAGAAATAATTCTGAAGATGGCTCCGTCTGGTGGCGAACCGTGCAAGACGGCGGATGTTGGTAAGTTTAGGGCCACCCACTTCTGGAGTAACAGCCGCATTGAGTACTTCTGTGACCGCCACGAACGAGTCATTGCACAAGCCCCGAGTACAAGGGAAACTGATGCTTGATGACGCACAGGTCATGGTCGCAGCAGGATGAGCCGAGTACGCGATGATGATAGCAGTCATACTCGTGCTGGTAGCTGGCATTCTGCGGCTCATCGGATCGGGCGCGACCAACACCTTTGCTGCTGTTGGAAGTTCAATCACGCAATAACAGCTCTACGAAGGATTTTCCATCGGCACGAGTAGCCGAGCGCGACAACCATTCGGCAATCACGCACCCAGAATCGGCGTCAATCAGAGTACCCTGCAAGGTGAAACGAATAGTCGCAACAGACGCCCCTGGTGTATATTTGCGCACATCCGGTGAGGGGCCAAAGATTCGAGTCCGGGTATGGCAGGCAAGTTTCGTTGTGACGATATGTCGTGTTGGTCAGTCGATGCCTTCTCCGGAAATCCACGAAAAGGAGAATGAACATGGAGAAACAGCTAGGTACCGTAGCCTATTGGATCGGTGTCATCTCCGCGGTCCTTGCCGTAATCACAAGGCTGCTCGCAGTGCTTGGTCACTTTGCTCTCCCTGCTGCGACGGCGGGGAGAAACCCGATTTCATATAGGAGCTTCCTGGATGGGGCCATGCTGTTCTTTGTCATGGCAATTGCCAGTTCTGTGGCGATGTGGGTCAAGCAGCAAAAGTCGTAGAAGGACAGGTGTCTGCCTACATCCTCTGACAGCCATCGCCGTACGAACGACCATGGACGATGTGCCTGAAAGGCATGCTTTTCTGGTCGCACATAACAGATTTGCCTTTATGAGTCGCCTTGCATGCCAGCAAGTCGACACGCTCAGCCGTAATGCACGGTAGCGCCTAGCTGCGAAACTTTCGGTGGTGAACTTCAAGATTGGAAAATAGCGCTGCGCCACTGGCATCTCCAGCCATCACGACGTAGAACCTCGTGGCGCAGCTGTTCGTACCGCTCGGGATCGAGCCCCAGGCGAAGCTGGTTCGGTCGTACCTACCTGAAAATGGTCTCCAGCTTACCTTCGATCAACCTAAATCTCCGCCAAGTTGACGCAGACGTTTTGATTGACGCGGGCTGTTCTTGCTGAATGCCTGTTGCAGCAAAACCAAGTACTGAACCCGAATACAGCTGTGAGGGTCCGCCGTTGTGATCTTATTGGTCCGAGATTCAATCGAAAGCACTTCTTGGCTTTGTTTGGAAAAAACGTCACTTAGCCAGTTATTGGCGAGGGGCCCTCCGCTGCAGTTCGGGTCCGCTGGAGGTTTCTAAGGCTTTCTATTGCGCGGTACAAGTCCCTTTTCCAAGTGGTTTGATAACGCAGGATCGTGTCGGCCGAATCACCTAGCTTGGCTTCAAATTGCAGCCTAGATTTTTTCTTCTCTTGGGAAGAGAAACTAAGCTCCATCGAACTTGGTTCGTCGTTACCGCCGACTTTCACAATCAATTCCCTACAGTCCCACCCGGCTCGAGCCGCATTACGAACTTTTTTCTCCTGTTTCGAAAACGGATTACCAGCGCTGTCTGATGAGTTGATGAAGACATCGAGAATTGCAGTTGCTGCATTGCGGCGTGAATAGAGCTCTTCGAGAACCCAACGTTCGGCAGTCGCCATTTTCCACAAGGACACCGCAATCTCATCCGTCAACGCTCGCTCCACAACACCTTTTGG
>Ga0207060_10414_pt1 | contig 11604 bp, 8 predicted proteins | sample Alteio_BWMinCont_30_FD_153270 | JGI IMG/M metagenome (GOLD analysis project Ga0207060, IMG submission 153270) | Enriched cells from forest soil in Barre Woods Harvard Forest LTER site, Petersham, Massachusetts, United States -... | ecosystem: Environmental > Terrestrial > Soil > Temperate forest >...
CAACGGCCCGGTCGGAGAAAAGGGCAAAAGAAGTGGGTATACGCAAAGCAATCGGCTCCGGTAAAAAAGAGCTGATATTTCAATTTCTGATCGAATCTGCGCTCTTAACATTCATCGCATTTCTATTTTCCATTGTTTTTGTTCAATTGGCTTTGCCATACTTCAATACGCTTACCGGGGGTGCAATTAGCATTCCGTTTACGAGTGCCACGTTTTGGATAATTACCTTATGCTGCGTATTGGTTACGGCATTGGCTGCGGGGAGCAGGCCAGCCTTTTACCTTTCGTCCTTCAATCCCGTAAAGGTGTTAAAAAGCAGCATCAACGTGGGTAAAGGGGCTGTTCTGCCACGCAAAATATTGGTGGTGCTGCAATTCAGCTGTTCCATAGCGCTCATCATCAGCACTTTTATTATCTACCAGCAGGTACAGTATGCCAAGGACAGGCCTTCGGGTTACGATAAAAACCGGCTGGTGATGACGGATATAAATGAGGACCTGGGCCACAATTACATCGCCATCAGCAATGAAATAAAGCAAAAAGGCATTGCCCAAATGATAACCACTGCATCAAGCAATGCTACTACCGGCGGCAATCACCGGGATGTGGATGCATGGCCGGGTAAAAAGCCGGGCGAGTCGGTAAACATGGGCTATATACATGTTACGGCCGATTATTTTAATACGCTCGGCATGGCTATGAAAGAAGGGAGGAATTTCGCCGGAAATTCGGATACCCTGAATGTTATTTTTAATGAAGCCGCCGTTAAGCTGCTGCGGCTGAACAACCCCATAAACCAGGTGATCACTTATATCGATACCCGGATGAAAATAATCGGCGTTGCTAAAGATGCAATAATGGCCTCGCCTTTTGAGCCTGCCGACCCAACAATTTTTATGTACGAAGCAAAGCCTCAGCAGGTAATGATGTACCGGTTATCCGCCGGCGTAAAAACCCAGGATGCCATTACAGCGCTTACAGCCATTTTTAACAAATATAACCCGGCTTACCCCTTCACTTACACCTTTGCCGACGACAGCTATGCAGCCAAATTTAAACTGGAAGTACTGATCGGCAAGCTTGCCGGATTATTTGCAGCCTTTGCCATTTTTATTTCGTGCCTTGGTTTGTTTGGCCTGGCCGCTTACATGGCCGAGCAACGGACCAAAGAAATAGGCATCCGCAAAGTATTGGGCGCATCGGTGCCTCAGGTATGGATGCTGCTTTCAAAAGATTTTATCCTGCTGGTACTGATAAGCTGTTTTATTGCAACACCCGTTGCTTTTTATTTTTTAACGGGCTGGCTGCAGAAGTACGATTACCGGGTATCTATAAGCCCCTTTGCATTTATTTTGGCAGGCCTCGCGGCAATTGTAATAACCATAATTACCATCAGCTTTCAATCGATCAAAGCAGCTATTGCAAATCCGGTAAAGAGTTTGAGAACGGAATGATGTGTTGAGTAAGTTAGATTAAGTTAACAACGGGGGAATATTCAGCTTTCTGCTTTGTGCATTCGGCTTTAGCTTCTGTCCAAATGTCTTTAAGCATCAAACTCAAATGCCGCCGAACCTTTATAGCCACAATTACGCCACACAAACAACGAACCCGCCAGGGGCTGGTCTTTGAGTTGGTTCTCAGTCAGGCCGATCCTTGCCGTAGTAATATAAAGGTCCTCAAAATGCTCCCCGCCAAAGGTACAGGACGATACTTTTGCCGCCGGGATCTTTATCGTTAGCAACTTTTTGCCTGTAAGCGGGTCCCAGCGTGTTACCCGCCAGCCATCCCAATGGGCTATCCACAGCATTCCTTCGGTATCGATGGTCATCCCATCCGGCCACCCGTCCTCTTCCGGGATTTGAACGGCGATCCTTTTATCGTTGATAGCCCCCGAAGCCGGGTCGTACCGAAAGGCGGCCACCTGCCATGTAGGCGTATCAACGTAATAGAGCGTTTGGCCATCTGCGGTCCAGGCCAGCCCGTTGGATATGGTTACGCCAGGAATTTGTTTGGTAACTGTTTTATCTTTATCAACCCGGTAAAGGCTGCCTTTACCCTCGTCAAAACCATGTGTCATTGTACCGGCCCAAAACCGGCCTTCAGGGTCGCATTTACCTTCGTTAAAACGGTTATCGGGTAAGCCGGCTTCCGGGGCAGCGAATATATCCGTTTCGCCGGTTTCGCGGTCAATAAACCCTATCCCGTTTTTTAAACCGCCTATAAACCCACCGTTTTTACAAACAGCAAATGAACCTATCATCTGGTTTACGCTGATCGTACTGAACGTCCCTTGCCCGGGTATATATTCATGTATCTCGCCATCTACGATGTCTATCCAGCAAATGGCCTTTTTTTGGGTATCCCAAACGGGCCCCTCGCCTACAAGGCAGCGGTGAGGAACAACAACTTCTATTAACGGTTCTGATTTATGTGTCATGACTGTTTGACAATTATCGGGTAAAGTAGTGAGTGGGTTCCATTATTCTAATATAGGGTTTATTATACTTCAATTTTTTTTAATTTTAACTGAGCGAACTAATCGTTTCGCGAATTATGTTTCCATACTTAAAAATTTAAAAAGACCCCCGTGTTCAAAAATTATTACAAGATAGCCATGCGCGGCTTGATGAAGAATAAGGTATTTTCATTCATCAATGTTTTCAGCCTCTCTATAGGGCTTGTTTGCTGTATCCTGATCGTACTATACCTGTATGACGAATTAGGTTACGATTCGTATCATAAAAATAGTAAACGACTGTACCAGGTGGGCACCGTTTTTATTACCTGCGGAAAAGAGGACCGTTTCCCTGCCGAGCCTGCGGTGATGGCAGGGAATATGAAAAGAGATTTCCCTGAAGTGGAACAAACAGCAAGGCTTGTGGTCTTCAGCTTTTTTGGGGAATACCGGAACCTTGTTCAATACACACCGCCGGGCGGAACATTGCTGTCTTTTTATGAACCGAAAGGCTGCGCGACTGAAGCTTCTTTTTTTCAGTTGTTCGACTATGATTTTATAGAAGGCAAAGCCTCTTCGGCCCTTAGCGAACCTAATTCAGTGGTCATTTCAGAAGAAATGGCCCGAAGGATCTTCGGTGATCAGCCTGCGCTTCACAAAATCCTTCATATCGCTGACAATCTTAACGGGGCACATGACTTTATGGTGCGAGGGGTTTTCCGCCCCGACAGCAGACCGTCTCACATCGACGGCAATTTTTTTATTTCATTATATGGCGGCGGACTCGAAGACCGCATCAAAAAGGACGGGGCCAATATGGTGTTTGATAATTTATATACCACCTACCTGCTTTTGAAGCCGGGCGCCGATGCAAAAAAACTGGAGGCAAAATTCCCTGCTTTTGTAAAAAGATATGCGGAGAAAGACCTGAAAGAAGCAGGCCTTTACCGGAGGCAGTTCCTGCTGCCGGTAAGCGATGTCCACCTCCATGCCGATATGATGGAAATGACTCCTTTGGGAAATGTTTCGTATTTATATATACTTGGGTCTGTAGCCGTTTTTGTCCTGCTCATCGCCTGTATCAACTTTATGAACCTCGCTACGGCACGTTCGTCAAAACGTTCCGTCGAGGTGGGCGTGCGCAAGGTGCTTGGCGCGGACAAGAAATCCCTCATTATCCAGTTTTTGGGGGAATCTTTATTGATGTCGCTCATTGCTTTTGCTTTCGCGTTGGTTATGGCGGAACTGCTCATACCTCTTTTCGAAAACCTGTCGGGCAAAAACCTTTCTTTGTTTTCATCATCGCATATCATCATGCCGGTGCTCTTTTTTGTACTCTCTTTGCTAACCGGCATCGCAGCGGGTATTTATCCTGCATTTTACCTGTCCTCGTTTCAGCCCGTGAAAGTGCTGAAGAAAAGCTATCGTAACTCCCTTGCGGCCTTGTCCCTCCGCAAGCTATTGGTGGTATTGCAGTTTGCGGTCTCTGTTGCCCTCATCATTTCCGCCATCATTATTTCAGGCCAGATGAGTTTTCTTCGTTCAACAGATATGGGTTTTGCAAAAGACCGCCAACTGGTGCTTCCCATGACCAGCGACCTGGCCAGGAGCCTCTATCCCGCATTGAAGGTTGAACTTGAAAAAAAAACGCAGGTACTGTCAGTCGGCGCCTCCACTTATTATCCTGGTATTTCCAATTCAGGCAGCGATAATTTCCACAGGGAAGGAGCAGGCGTAGATGCAGGCCCGCTGATAAGACTGAACCGTGTGGATGAAAGTTTTCTACAAACGCTGGATATAAAAACGGCCGCTGGCCGCCTTTTTTCGCCTGCTTTTAAAAGCTCCGATATCAACAAGCATATCATCCTTAATGAAGTCGCCGCCCAAAGAATTGGCTTTGCGTCGCCGCAGGATGCGATAGGGGAAAATATATGCAGTATATACAAGGGAAAAGCAGATACTTTAAAAGTAGTGGGCGTGGTTAAAAATTTTCACTTCGAGGATCTTCATCAACCCATACAGCCTTACGGCTTTTTCCTGGGCAGCAATGCAAGCTTCAGTTATGCCATTGTACATGCCGGCCCGGGGGATACCGGCCCGCTGATCAAGTCGTTGGAAAACACCTGGCGCAAACTTGATCCTTCCGAACCATTCGATTACAGCTTTTTAGATGAGGATTTTCAGAGAAACTATCTTTCCGATAAAAGGTTATCATCTCTTGTGAATTACTTTACAGCTATCGCGATCCTTATTTCCTGCATGGGCCTGTTCGGCCTTGCCACGTTCAGCGCTGAACAGCGCAGTAAAGAGATCAGCGTACGCAAGGTGCTTGGGGCAAGCGTTTCATCACTCGTTTTATTACTTGCAAAGGATTTTTTAAGGCTGGTTATCATATCAGTAGCAGTGGCAGCCCCTATTGCATGGTTTGCAATGAACAAATGGCTGCAGGGCTTCACCTCGCATATCCCGGTGAGTGCCGGCGTATTTATTTTAACAGCGGCAATTATAATGGCAATTGCGCTATCAACCATCAGTTTCCAGGCGATTAGGGCAGCATTGGCAAATCCCGTGAAATATCTGAATAATGAATAAAACCTCCTGCTATTAAGTAGCTTTACAGTAAAACACAAACCCTTGCAAGTGACGATTTGCAAGGGTGATAATCTTTGCAGCACCGACGGAATCGAACCCGTATCTAAAGGAAACTTATCCGGCACAGGCGAGCAAATCAGGGCATACCTGTTCTTGATAATCAGGAAAGCGCATTTTGCCGGTTACGCCTATACTGCCGCGCAGCTTACGTTGTAAAAAACATTTTGTTAACGGTCTCAATTTCAAGTTGGCTAATGGTATGCCCCATGTGTTTATATACCTGTTTGGTAACATCAGCGCCCATTTCTTCCAATATACCGGCACTAAGATTCACCCGTTCAACAGGTACATGCATATCCGGGTCGCTGGTGCCCATAAATACGGGCGTCTGGTTGAAATTGCCGCTGTAATTAGCCCTGTTTATATGTTCCCCTATCAACCCGCCGGTAAACGCAATTATGCCTGCATACCTTGCAGCATTTCTTGCTGCAAATTCAAGGGTGAGGCAGGCGCCTTGTGAAAAACCGAGGATGAAAATATTTTCCCTGGTTATTCCCATGCTTTCAATACCTGCCAATGTTTTTTCCACCAGGCCAAGCGCTGATGATAATGAAGGCTCATTTTGGGCGACCGGCGCCAAAAAGGAATAAGGATACCATGAATTCCCGGTTGCTTGCGGGGCTGCCAGCAAATAATCTTTTATATGCAGGTATTCAGCCAATAAAAGGATATCGCTTGCGATACTCCCTCTTCCGTGCAGCATAATAACAGCCTTCTTTGCGCCTGTTTTTTTGCCCCCGTAAATAATTTCGTCATGGTTCATGATGTCAGCTATAAAATTATAGATACTATTATTTGGTTTGATACTGCAATAAAGGATCCGAACATGCGACGCTTTCTTTTAGGTCAGTTTCGGCCTCCTCCATTGGGAAAAATGCTAATGCCCCGCAAAAAATAGCCATGCCTGCCGCTGCAATTTTCATCACCAGTAAAGTGGTCAGCATATTTGATAAATATCCCCAAAACATGCTCGACAATGCAATGGAACCCTGGAAGACGGTTACATTCACAGCGAGGAACCTTCCCTTAAATTCGGTGGGGGAATGTTGTTGTGCCAGCACATTCAATGTGGAAGTAGCGTTGATCCAGCCGATCCCGGCCACGAACATAATCGCGTTCAGCAGGTAAAAATCCGGTGTCACCGTAAGCAGAAAAAGGCATATTGCAACCATCTCGCAACTGATCAATACAATTTTAGCCGCAGTTAAAAATTTGTTCCAAATCCCGTACAGGTAACTTCCGGCCAGCGCACCTATGCCCAGGCTTACCCAAAGCCAGGTATATTGCGCACTATTTTGATGCCATTCATACTTTGAAAATTGCGGAAGAAAGGCAAACAAAATGCTCACAAACGCGGTAAAGGACACCGTTCTGACAAGCAGGTGGCGAAACGGTTTCGATTTTCTTACCGCCCGCAAGCCTTCAATAGCCGTTTTCCTGAATTCAATCGTCTTTGCCGGTGACGGCGTGTTTTTCCACCTGTAGAGCCCCACGATTAGGGCGAGAAACGAGACCGCATTAAATAAAAAAATGGAACTGATGCCGCCGGCCACCAGGAGCACGCCGCCTAACGCAGGGCCTATTGCCCTTGCCAGGTTGAAGTTAACACCGTTTAAGGCGACGGCTTCCTTCATCAGGTCCTTGCTGATCACTTCGGGCGTGATGGCCTGCCATACCGGTGTGGTAAGCGCCGAGCCAATGCCAATCAAAAACGTAAAAAAAAGCAGCAAACCGATATCCAGTACTTTAAGCCATGTTAGTAATGAAAGGGCTAATACAACCAGGAACAGGAAGGCCTGCAGCCCGATCAGGAATTTGCGGCGGTCGGAATGATCGGAAATTACGCCTGCCGGGTAACTTACCAATAAAGCCGGTAATGACGCTGCCGTCTGGATCAGCGAGATCACAAGCGGTGAGGCGGACAGTGTTGCCGCCAGCCAGCCCACCCCTACATTTTGCATCCAAGTACCTACGTTGGAGATAAAAGCAGCCACCCATAACGTACGAAACAGGGTTTCCCGGAATGGTGCAAAGGAGTCGGTTGAAAAGAAACGTTTCACAGGCAGGCAAGTTTTTGGTTAGTCATCAGGTTAATGAAGGCAGGTGCTTTTCTATCTCGGCCCGGCGGGGTTCGTATTGCTTCGGCAATTTCAGGCTGCTTCCCAGTTCGGCCACGGGCTCATCGACTGTAAAACCGGGATTATCCGTAGCGATCTCAAACAGCACCCCGCCCGGCTCCCGGAAATAAAGGGAAAAGAAATAATCACGGTCGATTTTTGGGGTGATGTTCAACCCGGCTTCCAGCACCTTTTCACGGTAGCTCATCTGGATATTATCATCGGCAACACGGAAAGCGATATGGTGATTGGTACCCGCCGCCCCGCGCCCGCGCTGGCCGTCGGGCTGCTCAACCAGGTCGATGATGGACGCCTCTTTAACTGCGTCTGTTATAAAGCGATAACGGCTGTCTTGCTGTATCACCATGCGGTAGCCTAAAATGTCAGTCAGTATCTTTGCTGTCGCGTCTATTTTTGCAAGCGTTAAAGTAACGCTGTGAAATCCCTTTGTTGCAGCGACGGCGTTTACCTCCGGTGTTTCCCATGGTTTTCTTTGATCTTTGACGGAAGGTACGATAAGGGCAATATTTAAACCATCAGGATCATTGAAAGGCAAAAGCGTTTCGCCGAAGCGCTCCGTCCGTTCACTTACCGCAATCCCGTTTTCCTTGAACCGGTTTTCCCAAAAATCAAGCGAATTTTCCGGGACGGAATAACCGATCTCGGTGGCCATACCCGTTCCTGCATAACCCTTTCCGATACCTTCCCAGAGGAAAAAGGTCAAAATGGTGCCGGGTGTCCCCGTTTCGTTGCCATAGTAAAAATGATAGGTATCAGGATCATCAAAGTTGACAGTCTTTTTCACCATCCGCAAACCGAATACTTTGGTATAAAAATTGAAATTCCTTTGGGCGCTACCCGCGATTGCCGTAATATGGTGCAATCCTAAAATTTTATTTTCCATTGCTTTTGATCTGGTAGTCGTATTTAAATATATCCTTATCTGATGCCCGGTTTTTTCCTCCCGGAGCACGGCGTTTGTGCCGGCATATCTAAAATTCCGCAACTCCGCTGCTGGCCTGCATTCACTTCCGACGGCGCGGCTGCCTTCGTAACTTCATCACCGGTAGTCATTAGCCACACTTCGTTCTGCCTTACAGTATGCCTGTTTAATCAATATAAATACCAAAATTAAAACCATTAATTTACAGTATTTTCTCATATATAGTTACAAGGGAATTTACGATATGTCGTAAATTTCGTGAATGATCTTAAAATAAGCGGGTTGCGAAAAACCAAAACCGGATGTCTTTATACAATTAAAATCAATGCATGATATGCTATTTTTTTCGCCGTCTTTTTCCAGTACTGAATTCCGCGTTTTCTAATGCAAAACGGTTTAGTGTCTGTAAGATAAAAAATAAAAGCCGGTTAACTTTCATTGACCGGCTCAGTAGCGGTAACGATAGGTACTTGAAACAGTTATCAAAGCTTTTGGAGGTTTTGGCCGAGATTTCTGAAAACAATGAAAAGAATAGTCATAACTGTAAATCTGAGGGCGCTGAAGATCAAATAATTAGCGATAAGGACATTTTGCTTCTTCCTGATAATGAGAACAAAACGTAATAAATAGCAAGACGCTACTATCGAGTAAATCATTTGATTTTTTATCGCCTATGATAAGGCCGTAGCCGTTCTAACAGTATTATGGATAGCAGCAATATAATCGGCTATAAATCTTTTTTTAGGCCAGGATATAGAAATTCTTTAATCGTGGACTGTGCTGCGAGCAAGAGTGCTCATTCTGCTAATCGCCTGGTCTGCAAATGCCGCCGAAGCGGTGTCGTTTAACTTTAGTCGGTCAGCTTTGACTTGGTTAAGTATTTCAATGAACCTGGTCAGCTTATCATATTTTTTTAATCGGATAACCAAATCAGCAATGGCTTCAATTCCCTGCTGTGCAAAGGCGGGGTTGGCAACGGTTCCGGTCAGGCTGGCAAACTTGCCGGTGAAGTTATACTGCAATACCGAAGCAGGATTGGCAAAGTTGTAGTAAACATACGGCCATTCGGCGTCGCCACCGCTCTGGCAATAGATGGCTATGATGGCATCCCGAAGTTTTCCTTTGCTGCCCTTTTCATATTTTTTGGCAAGCGTAAACGCATCCTTCGGATCGGTGAGTTGAATTGCGTCCAGTGCAGCGGCCTGTACCGAATAGGAATTGCTCGAAGCAAGCGCTGCTTCAAATAGCTTCTTATTTTCAGGTAATTTTAATTTTCCTAAAGTAGCGATCGCTTCGGCGCGCGCCAGGTTGCTGGTGTCTTTGGCAGCTAAACGTATCAGCACGGGCAATACAGCTGTTTTTAGGGTTGCATTATCCATGGATAGTGCCCGCATGGTTTTGATTCGCAGGCCGTAATAGGGATCATCTAAGGCCTTGATCAGGATATGTTGCGCAATGTAATCAGTTTGGCTGGCAGCGGCGGCAGCGATGGCCTCACAACGGTCAACATATAAAGGCGCATGGGCATACTGGAAAGTAAATTCACTAAGCGTTTTATGATCGGTCTTTTTTACAATCGTTGTTTTTTCAGCATCCACATTGACCAAATCAGGCTGGACAGGCGCCGGGAAATTCAGGGTGTCAGCTTTGTCCCGCATCCATATCTGATAACGCTGTGTTTTGCCTCCTGCATAAATATCAACGGCCATGGGGAGTATAAACACATTTCCTTCCTGCGTCTGTTTGAGGCAAACACTTTCCGTGTGGCTGGCTGCGTCCCAATGATAACTGATGTCAAGGATGGGGTGGCCCGAACCATAGAACCATTGGTTAAAGAACCAGTTCAGGTCAAGACCGCTAGCTTCTTCCAGCGCCAGGCGAAGCTGTTGGGCATCAGCGTTGCCAAAAGTATGCTCCGTGAGGTAAATATGCAGCCCCTTATAAAAAGCGGCGTTACCCAGGTAATGGCGCAGCATATTCAGGATGCGGCCACCTTTCTGATAGGTCACCCCGTCAAACATATCCTGCTTTTTGGCATAATCAAAACGGATGAGGTTTTCCTTCCATTCCGAAGTATTATTCAGGTAACCCTGTGTCCCCTGGTAAATATGCTCATCCGCTACATCCTGTCCATATTTGCGTTCCGCCCAAAGGATTTCCCCAAGGTCGGCAAAGGATTCGTTTAGGGGAAGGTTGCTCCAGCTTTCACAGGTCACGTAATCGCCGAACCACTGGTGGAACAGTTCATGCACATTGCCGGACTGGTAGGGTAGGTCCGCCAGTTCGCGCGGGCTGCTTTGTCCGTCTTCATTGAATTCGGTGGCGGTGGTATTTTCCATACCGCCGTTAAAGCCGCGTACCCTGATCTGGGCATATTTGTTCCAGGGAAAATCTACGCCTAAGATTTTTGAAAAGAAGGTCATGGCTTCCGGCGTATAACCAAAGATCGCTTTGGCATCCGCGGCATATTGCGGCTCCAGGTAATAGTCTACTGGTTTTCCATGCCAGCTGTCTTTGACGATCTGAAAATCACCCACTGCGATCATAAACAGGTAGGGTGCTTGCGGCAGCTCCATCTTCCAGGTATCGGTACGGGTGCCATCCGGGTGTTTCATTTGCGTGGCCAGCCGGCCGTTGGACAGGGTAACATATTTGTCCGGTACGTTCAGGCTGATCTCATCGGTGCATTTTTGGTTAGGTTCATCGATGGTCGGGAACCATGCCGAATTATAATCAGGTTCACCAGTGGTCCAGATTTGCGTAGGTTTGCCTTTTTCGCTGCCCGTTGGGTTAATGAAGTACAGGCCATGTGCGTCGTTTGCTACCTTTAATTGATTGGGTTTGGCGGTATAGCCGATATAAACGGTATAGCTTTCTTTTGCGCGGTACAGCCTGTTCAAATGTACCTGGATAGTTAAACTATCGTAGCTGAATTTTAGCGGGATGAGCTTTCCTTGTTCAACCAGCGACAAATTTTCTATATCCATGCCCTTAGCATCTAAGCGCAAAGTGTCCGTAGAATAAAAATGCGGTTTCAGGGTCAGCCACGCTTTACCGTATACACAACATTTGGTATAATCAAAATGCAAGTCCAGCCGGGTATGCACCAGGTCGTTGATCTTCAGCGGGGCAGAGCGGTAGGTCTGGCCAAAAGAATTCAACGCCGTAAAAAGGAGCAGGCTGAACAAAGCATAAGGGGAAATGTTTTTCATAAAGGCGGCATTACGTGGAAGAGGGTCGTTATGTTTACAGGACAATCAAAGCTAAGAAACGTTACATAGAAACCTAAATTGCTTAGTACTTGCACGGGATGAAGTTTACGCCTTGCTGGGCGCACCAACAAGAAAGCCTTTAGATTTTTCATCCAAAGGCTTTCAATAACTTTTTTCTTAAATAATTTTAACACCATAATAAAACAGTGTTAAAAAAGTAGCCCC
>Ga0207060_10415_pt1 | contig 11583 bp, 10 predicted proteins | sample Alteio_BWMinCont_30_FD_153270 | JGI IMG/M metagenome (GOLD analysis project Ga0207060, IMG submission 153270) | Enriched cells from forest soil in Barre Woods Harvard Forest LTER site, Petersham, Massachusetts, United States -... | ecosystem: Environmental > Terrestrial > Soil > Temperate forest >...
ACCAAAACGATGGCACCAACAGGCCATGTCATTTTGCGTATACCACCAACCGTTCTATCTCGTCGTTGAATATTTTTTTGGAGTTAATAAAAAAGACACAAGAGCCGATGATTGTTTCTGTTTTTAGCCAGGCAATTGAGGTGACATTTAATGCACGCGATAATCAATTAATCCTTATTTTTGCAAAAGATTTTAGTTTTTTTTGTGAGCTTCTTGAACAAACAAAAACTGTTTGGATTAAGCACTTAGAGACTCTTTATGGTCATGCGGTAACCTGTTTAATACAATTTTCGACAGAGTCTTTGAGCATGCCAGTATCAAAAAAAGAGGTAGGTCTTGGTAAAGAAAAAAATGTTTCTCCGGTGGTGAGTAATTCTAAAGAACAGCTTCTCAAAATAAAACCTCAGTTTATTTCTAAACAATCTGCTTGCAAACCGCAAAAACCTTTGTTGAGCAGCGCCATTATACAAGATATGGCCGATGCCACCCGTTGGCCAAAGACGCATTTAGTATTGCGTTACTTTCCGGCCTCCATTTATGAAGTGAAAGATTTATCATTATGAAAAAATTCGCTATTCCACAGGTTGCTATTGTAGGCAGAATGAATGTGGGTAAATCAACTCTTTTTAATCGTCTTTCAGATGAAGTAAAAAGTTTAGCCTTTGATACTCCTGGGGTTACCAGAGATGTGTTAAAAGAATCGATCGAATGGCAAGGACGTACTTTTACCATAGTAGATACGGGTGGTGTCACGATTAAAAAGGTTATTGATCCTATAGCACAACAAACGCAAGAGTGTGCGCGAGCAGCAATGCAAGAGGCAGATTTACTAATTTTTGTGTGTGATGGTGTTGTTGGATTAACGCAAGAGGATCTTGAGATTTCTCGGCAGCTTCATCGATTAGGCAAAAAAGTTTTGGTCATTATTAATAAATTTGATGATAAGCGTGCGCAGGAAAATGTGCATGAATTTAATAGGCTTGGCCATGATAAAGTAATTACCATATCGGCACAACATGGCAGAGGCATAGAAGATCTTCTTGAGGGAATTGTTACTCATTTACCACCGCAAATAGCAACGAACGATGAGATAGTTCCTGCTTATAAGGTAGTAATACTTGGCAAGCCGAATGTTGGTAAGTCTTCATTAATTAATCTTTTGTTACAAGAGAATCGTTTTATTGTTGCTGATCAACCGGGTACTACACGTGAGGCAATAGGAGAAATGGTTCGTTTTTGTAAGGAAGATATTTTGTTGACCGATACGCCTGGCATTCGTAAAAAGCGTTCAGTCAATGAGCTTCTTGAAACATTAATGGTTAAAAGTTCGTTTCAGGCGGTGCAACAGGCAGATATTATTTTACTTCTTGTTGATGCGTCTGCGGGTGTTATCGTTGATCAGGAGTTAAAATTAGCTTTTTATGTGTTTGAGCAACAACATAAAGCATTGTTATTAATTTTTAACAAACAGGATATGGTTGATGAAGAATCAAAACTTACTCTTGATCATAGTTTTGAGTTATATAAGCATTTGGCAGATAAATTGGCGACACTTTCTATTTCATGCAAATCGGGTAAAAATGTTGGCAAAGTGATGCCAATGGTTGAAAAAATTTGGCAACGGTATACGCAAAAATTTGGTGATGATCAGTTAACTTTATTATTTAAAGATGCTTTTGCGCATAAGCCTATGTATAAAAATCAGCAACTTCTTAAAATTTTTAATGCGCGTCAAATTAAATACGGGCCACCAACTATTTTACTGAAAGTGAATCAAGCGCCTCTTTTTGGCACAACTCAATGTGCTTTTCTTGAACATGCGTTACGTGCTCAGTATGATTTGCAAGGAGTGCCAGTGAAATTTGTGGTTAAAAATGTGTAGGGTGAATTTAAATTTATGGTAAGGAGTTTTTTATGTTTAAACGAATTACTTTTCGCCACATGGATCATTCAACGGTGATGGAAGATTATGCGAATGAGCAACTTGCAAAAGTTGAGGAATTTTTAGCAAATGAACGTGAGCCGATTTATCTAGATCTTATGTTAGAGCCATCAAAAACACGTGAGCATAATCGTGTTGAGCTACGAGTGAAAACACCACATTATGAAAAAATTTCCGATTACGAAGGCCCAAAGTTTTATGAGGTACTCGATCGAGTAATCGATACGATGTATCGAGAGCTTCATGAAGAAAAGCGCCGCCAGATTGATAAAATCAAAGAAGAGGGTCGTCATGATGAACTTAAAAAGCAACGTTAGAGTTGGTCTGTTCGGGTTTGATTCTTTTTGGTTAATTATTTTGTTGATTAATTGATAGAAAAAAGTTGTCTTGGTGCCTTGTATTGCATTGTTTCGTAATGTTTTTTATGAATAAACTGAAGGCATAGTTTGATATCTTTTTTGCGAACTTTGAACTCTTTGTAACCAAATAATGGCATTTTATCTATGGTATATTTTGTAGAATAGGTATCTTTAGCTTTTGCTAATTTTTTAAAAGTTTCTCGTGCATAATCGATTGCTGTCTTGTTAAAACAATCAACATTATTGGTAGATGCGTTAAATTTAAGCAATAAGGCGACAATAGAGGATTGCATATATATTGTTGCGTGTATGAGCGGTGTTCTTTTTAAACTATCGGGTAAATAGATGTATTGATTGTTCTGTTGAATGTGTTGTTCGATTAGTTCTTCGGTTTGCTTAGTTTGTTGGGCAATAGTATTGAGAAAATCTTTTGGCATCTTAATTTGGTCATCTAGCATCATAGAGCATTTTTCATTAATCATATCACTGGTAATTCTTGCCAAGCTTTTTATCTCTTTTATGACAGGATTTTTTTGTGACGGCGTTTTATTAAATTTGTCCATGGCAGTGAGATTACTTGCAAGAATCAGAGTAAAAAATAAAAATATTCTATTCATTGTTATCCTTAAATGAAAAATACAAAAAAAGACAAATTTTATCACACAGTCGTTGCGATTCCTCGCAAAGACGATCTATACGCATTATTATTTTTTTCTAATTTTGAATTTTGTGTTCAATCACTTAGAAGATCTTTCATCGGTTGTTGATTTTTCTCATGGATAAGTTGGAGGCATATTTCGATATCTTTATTACGAAATAAGAATTCCTTGCAGCCAAATAATGGTGTTCCATTGGTGAGATATAAAGATAATGTTCCGCCTTTATTTCCCCGAATTTGAACTTTTTCCGATTCAATTGATTCATTAAAACTTTTTTGTGCGTAATACATTGCTGTATTACCTAAAAGATCGGTACTGTTTGTCGGCGCATTATATTTAAGGAGTAATAATGTAACAATAGAAGATTGCATATGTATTGTTGCTTGCATCAGTGGTGTTCTTCCCAAACTATCTGGTAGTTCAATAAAAATTTTGTTTGATTTAATGAGCTTTTCGATCTCCTTTTCAGTTTTTATCGTTTGATTATTAATGCTTTGTTCGACTTCTTTTGGCATTGTTAATTCGGCTTTTCTAAGAACTTTATTATTCGAAATTACAGTTTTATCATTAATAGTATCGCTGACAAAAGTTGCTAATTTTTTTACTTCTTCTATGACAGGATTTTTTTGTGACAATAATTTATCAGGCTTGTCCATAGCAGTGAGATTGCTTGCAAGAATCAGAGTAAAAAATAAAAATATTTTATTCATAGTTGTCCTCAAATGAAAAATAATTATAGCGCTATTCACTTAGTTTTTAAAAAGTAGTTAATACAAAATTATACAACACAATGCTTTTAAAGTGTTCTTCACATCCGCACCACGTCATCCCCGGCTCGAACGGGGATCCAGTTTTTTATGAGGTAATTACATTATTATTTCTGGATTCCCGCTTAAGGCGGGAATGACGTCTAGGAGGTAAATTGTCCATCCTTTTTTTAAGATTAATATTAAAATTTACATTTTAGTGAACAGCGCTATATTATTAAAAAAATACGATTCCTCACAAAGACGATCCATACGTTTTTTTCACTATTAAAACTATTAAAGTTTATATTAATTTTATGTTTAATCACTCAGAAGATCTTTTATCGGTTGTTGATTTTTTTCATGAATAAGCTGAAGGCATATTTCGATATCTTTATTACGAAATATAAATTCTTTGCAACCAAATAATGGTGTTCCATCGAGGTGGTATCCAGAGTATTCTAGACCAACTTCAGCTTTACGAGTTCGAGCTTCTATCATTTTAATTGATTTTTTAAAAGTTTCTCGTGCGTAATCCATTGCTGTTTTGCCTAAAAGATCAGTACTGTTTGTCGGCGCATTATGTTTAAGCAATAATTTAACGATAGAAGATTGCATATGTATTGTTGCTAGCATAAGTGGTGTTCTTTTCAAACTGTCTGGTAGATCAATATAAGTTTTGTTTGATTGAATGAGATTTTCGATATGTTGTACAGTGTTTTTAGTTTGATTATTAATGCTTTGTTCGATTTCTTTTTGCCCTGTTAGCTCTATTTGTTTACGTAAGTCATTGAATGAAATTTTAGTTTTATTATTAATGGTATCGCTGACAAAAGCTGATAAAAGTTTTATTTCTCCTATGACGGGATTTTTTTGCGATGTTACTTTATCAGACTTATCCATAGCAGTGAGATTGCTTGTAAGAATTAGGGTGAAAAATAAAAATATTCTATTCATAGTTGTATCCTTAATAGTTAACTAATTTGTTTGTTTTATAGTGTCCCGTTGTTTTGTATTAAAAATATATGGCATTACCAGTGCGCGTCTTTGTTCAATTTTTTTCCATTCCTTCATAACAAGCTCATAACATTCTTTTCGTGAGCGGATTTTATAAAAAGGATACCAAACTTGTTGCATCATATTTTGGCCACAAAAATTGTAATGAAATATTGTTTGTCCTTCATTATCTTTTGCTTGTGGATCAGCGCCGCATTGAATTAAAGCGATTGCAATCTCTGGCAATGCTTCCTGCATTGCATACATCAAAGGAGTAGTGCCATTTTCGTTTTTTTGATTTACCAAAGAAGGATTGTAGATTGATCGTCGAAGAACTTCTCGCATTAAACAATTGTTTAGTTGATTTTGCGGGAGAATCATTCTTTAGATATTCACTTAAAATCTCTTCAGCACCGCCTATTATTAGTTGAGCTAGTGGATTGGTTTTATGAAAGTACGTAAAAACTATGGCAATGGTAATAATTCGTATCGTTGTGTAGAGAAAAAATTGTTTTTTATTCATGGTGTGTTGATTACTATACATCTGTTGAAACTTCATTTTTCCATTTTGTAAGGCTTTTCGCAAATGATTGTGGTCCTTTATCAAGAAGTTTGCTTCCCCATCGCTTGAGAAGTTTTTCTGTAGCAGGATCGATTAAAAGATAAGTAGGAACACCGATTATTTGATACGTTGTTCGTATGCGCATAGCCTGTTTATCCGATTCATCATCAAGATTAATTTTTAACAAAATAAACGATGAAAGTAAGGGAGAAATTTCGGGGTGTGAAAGAATACACCGTTCAATTGCGCTGCATAAGCTGCAAAACGGAGCAGTTAAATAAATGAATATAAGTTTTTTTTCTTGTAACGCTTTTTGATGCGCTTGGTCATATTGAGTTAACCACTCAAGTGGAGAGCTTTTCGTTTGTGCGGAACTGGTAAAGTAGATTTTTGTTGCAAAAAAGATGGCGATTATAATGAGGATTGTACCTATTATTTGGTGTATAAAATGCCATATACGAACTGCCTTTGTTGCAAAATAAAATTCAAGAATTCCCATGGCGGCAATACTCATCGACATAAGTATTGCAAGAGGAAAGGGTGCCATAATATTTTTGAGAAAATAAAAACAGGTCATGAGCATCATAAGGCCAAACAGTTTTTTTATTTCGACCATCCAAGGCCCGGCCTTAGGGAGCATTTGGAGCGAATTTGAAAAGGTTCCGATAAGGAGGAGGGGAAGGCTTAGGCCGACGCCAAAACTAAATAAAAGAAAAAAGCCAAGAAAATAGTTATTTAATGTACTGACGACGGTCAGCAATAAAAGAAGGCCCGGAGAAAGACATGGAGAAGCTACCGTACCACTTGCTGCACCAAAAAAGAATGCTGAAATCAAAGAGCCACCTTTTGCTGAATTTCCTTTTGGTTGTAAAAAACGGGGAATATGCATTTCATAAAAACCGATCATAGAAAATGCAAGATAGATGAGAAAACAAACGATAGTAATGACTACAATCGGTTTTGTCATGAGATTGCCAAATAATTGTCCAGTAAATGCTGCAAAAAGGCCAAGAAGTGCAAAGGTTGATGAAACGCCGAAGGTGTATGAAATAGCAAGTGAAAAATTTCGCCATAACGAGCTACTGCGTTGCGCATGCAATACGCCAACAGTGATTGGTATCATTGGATAGATGCAAGGAGTCAGGCTGAGCAAAAGACCAAGAATTAATGCCAAAAAAAGACGAATAATTAAAGAATCGGTTGTTTTAAAAAGTTTTGTAAGACGAGAAATAATACCTTTATTTGTTGCAGACGTCGTTGTGTCAGTTGGGCAGGAAGTAGATTCAGAGGAAGAAGCTAACAATGATTGAGTATTGTTTATTGGCAATACAGTGGATGATTGTTGTGTGTTATGAGCATCATTTTGTTGTGCAAGTGGTATAGTAATAAGTTCGTGAGCAAAATTACCGCGAGAGTGTTGATAATAGGTGACATGTAAATGAACATCTCCTTCTGGCCGTTGCTCTGCGATGTGTGCGGTACAGGATAGGGTAAATGGTTTTTGATAAATCTGTTTTGAGTTTCTAAAAATTCGATCATATTTAGTTACCGATTTGCAAGAAGGTGTCCATTCAGAAAGATGTATCTGTGGATGATCGACAAAAGCGGTAATTTTATCACTATAGATAAAATCATTTGGTGGAATTGCAATAGCAAGATCTAGTTGGTAGGTGTTATTATTTATGTGCTGTGTGTTCAGACTGCATAAGGAACCTTGCAGGTGAAAGGTTGTCGCAAGCAATATTAAATAAAATGCATAAAAAGGGCGATGAACAAGAATATATTTATTGATCATGATTTATGTATTTCGGTTACTTATTTTAATTGGTTGTTAATTTACAAGTCGAATGGCAGAAAGTATACTTGATATTTCTTGCGAAGTTAATAACTTATTTGGGGCTATAGCTCAGTTGGTAGAGCACATGCATGGCATGCATGGGGTCACCGGTTCAAGTCCGGTTAGCTCCACCAGGCTTCGCTCTACGAGCTACGCCTGGCGCGGCCAGTTTTTTAAAGGAATAATGAAGAAATTATAATTAATAATCTTAAAAAGGAGATGGTTAATGTTGCAAAGTCAGATGATGGGTAATGGAAAAAAGATTTTTTTTGTAATATCAATTTTGGTTGTCAGTTCTTTCATTTATTCTATGCATGATTTAACGTTGGAAAAAAGTGAAGAAATATCGCGAGAAAAATATCCCTTTGCTTTTGCGCTTGCCATAACATTACAAGATCCACGTATTAATCAAGTAAGTACTACTTATGTGCTTCATCAATCAATTGATGCGTCAAAAAACTTGATAAAAACATTAGGTGAAGTTTTTCTAGAGCATTTTGATCCACAAGACATTCCAGCAGTACAGGATGCGAGCGATCAGTTGCGTGAGTTATTTATGCAAGCAATGCCGGAAGCTTTTGAAAGTACGGATGATACAGTTTCGTTGTCTGGTGAGGATGCAGGACAACTTTTAGATTTTCTAAAAAAACAAAAGGAGATTTTTGATGAGGCCGAACATCTTTTGGCAAAAGCTCCAACACCTTCTAACGTAGATTCTTTATGGAATGATGCATTTGTTGAGGTTGAAAACTCAAAAGGAATCAAAGGCACTATGTCAAGGTATGAGTTGGCAAAACGGTGTAAAAGGCGTCATAAAGTAACTACACGATTATGGGGAGAGATTTGTTGGTATGAAGGCAAATTAAAATTTCCTGAATTTGGCCAGCGATCACCAGCTTCTAAAGATGATATTGAACGGTTGAAGAAAAAATTTTTGTATCGCAAAGCAAAAGACAAAAAACTGATGAATTTATTGGGGATAGAGTATCAGGATTATGGTTCGAATGATTGTATGCTTCCTAAGTTTTTGGCAGAAAATAAGTAGGATTTGTATTGGCATTGGATGATTGAAAAAGGGGCTATTTTACAGTAGCCCCTTTTAAATGCGTTATTTAAGCCTAATGACTACATCAGGATCTTTATCAGTTGCTTTTTTATATGGTGCAAGCTGATCAATCAGAGACAGTGTTTCCGCCAAGCGTTCAAGAAAAAGTGGGAATTCAAATTCCATGTGTACAAGACCGCGATTTTTGATGGCTAGAATTTTTTGTAAAGCATTCTTAATGCCGGTAACTCGTTTTTCATATTTTCCAAGAATATTAAAATCTCGTTCTGTCCATGGCGCAAGACCTATCCAGGAAATGCGCGCCTGTTTTAAATTTTCCTGCGGTTTAAAGTGGCGACCAGATAATAGTTCATATTCCGAAAATGGGTTTTGCCATTTGGTTACTTTTTGCCAAGTATATTTTGCTTTATTTGCTATAAAACCAGTCAGTGGATTGAATGATTTTGTAGCCCACGCATCTTTAAGTAGTTCAGAAAATGCGGTAATTCCTTGAGGATCCATAATTTGCACAATATCATCGTGAGAATGAATATTATAAATTTCATTAAAAATTGGGCTTTTTGCTAAATTTTCAGTTTCTTGTTGGACGGGGCACGCAAGTAAAATAGCACGGATCGATGCATCATGAAGTTGTTGAGATGAGCATGATTTTGCCATATTGAGTACGACATTACCACCATGGCTGTGCGTGATAAAGGTAATTTGTGGGGGATAACCATCCTGTTTAATATATTCTTTTATAAGATGTACTAGTTCATTACACAGTTGGTAACCAGCTTGCCGGCGATCGCTTGGATCAAGATTTCCTGACCAACCAAAAAGATAGAAATCATCCAGCGGAAACTGTTGTGGGTCGGCAGCGGATATAATTATAGGAATTTCGTGATGATAAAGTTGTGGATTTATGGTGTTTGCTCGATGAAGGCCGGGTGGGGTATATAATATTTTGTGTTCAAGGCTTGATAAGCTTGATAATACAAATATTGGCATCAAAGAGGCAACACGAGTACCGTGGACCCAAATGGTTATTTTTCGACTTTCGGCAAATAATGGTAAGGCAGTAAAAATAAGAGCGCCAAGGAAGGACCATTTATATTTTTTGGTAAAAATTTTATTCATTTTTAGTAACTCCTTTCCATTTATTTTTATTGCTTGTTTGTCTTAATGGTGATTAATAATAACTAACATTGATAATTTGAGTATCGCAATAATTATTCAAATTGTGCAATAAAAATTATTTTTGATATTTTTTGTGGTTGTGTGCTTGTATGGCATACTATTAAAAAATAAATAAGGGGGAAGTTGAATGGGCAATTCTATAAAAATGGATAGTAAGACGCAAAATTCTCTTGAAAATTTATTACGTAACTATCCCTTATTATCAGTCATTAGCAAAGCAATTATAGAAGCTGGTGGTCGTGTTCTATTGGTTGGTGGAGCGGTACGTGATTTATTGCTAGAAAAAGCGGTTAAAGATATAGATATTGAGGTTTATAATATTGCGTTAGAACAGCTTGAAATATTATTAAGCAATTGGGGGCCCGTTGATTTAGTTGGCAAATCATTTGGGGTGCTGAGATTGCATAATCTTGCTGTTGATTGGTCGATTCCTCGTAGTGATAGTGCTGGCAGAAAACCAACGGTTTTATTTGATCCTCATTTTCCTATCGAAAAAGCATTTGAGCGCCGTGATTTGACTATTAATGCAATGGGGATTGATTTGCATACCTATGAACTAATTGATCCATTTAACGGGCGCGCTGATTTAGCTTCGCACCGTTTGCGTTCACCAAATATTAATCTTTTTGTGCAAGATCCACTTCGTTTTTTTCGCGTGATGCATTTTATTGGTCGCTTTGAAATGGAACCTGATGAAGAACTTAATAACTGTTGTACGTATATGGTTGTCACCCATGTTTCTAGCGAACGAATAGCAGGAGAGTTTGAAAAATTATTATTGTTATCACGTCAACCATCGCGAGGTATTCGTTGGCTTGCAAAAATTGGTCGCTTAGCAGATATTTTGCCGGAGGTTTATCAATTGTGCGGAGTACCGCAAGAGCAGGCATGGCATCCAGAGGGGGATGTTTTTGAACATAGCATGCAAGCACTTGATGCTGCAGCTTGTGTGCAGCAGCCAACCGATTATGAGATGCTTGTATTGCGCTATGCAGCACTTTGTCATGATCTTGGCAAAGCACTGACTACCAAGTGTGAAGGTGGCGTGTGGCGTAGCATTGGACACGAAATTGTTGGTGCAAAACTGAGTCGCACATTGCTCCATCGTATTTGCCAAAAACTAGATCTTATCGATGATGTGGCACTTTTGGTAAGACATCATATGGCACCAGTACTTTTTGTAAAAGGTGAAGCGGGTTCTGCCGCTTATAAGCGTTTGGCAAAAAGTTTAATGCCACGCATGAATTTGCAAATGTTGGCGCAATTAGCGTGCGCTGATCATCAAGGTCGCAATCCATTGAGTCACGAACCGCTGAAAATAGTATCCGATCAGGTAAAAATTTTTATGGAAAAAGCGGAGCAAGCTGCCGTTATGCATACTGCTGAAAAACCGATCTTGCAAGGACGTGATCTGCTTGATTTAATTCCACCAGGTCCTGCGCTTGGCGTTTTGTTAAAAAAGGCATATGAGATACAAATTGAAGAAGGTATTACGGATAAGGATGAATTGAAGCGGCGAGTAGTTTTTTATTGATGGATACATGTGGGGGTGCCATAATCCCATTCTTCTTCTTCACTTTCTTCTGATGCTTCTCCTTCGTCATTGTGGATTATGTTAGGCATTGAACTTATTTTTTTTTCTATTAATTGAAGACACTCGCGTAATGGACGTCTTTTTTTATCATAAGCAAATTTCTTTTTACGATCTTCTTTATTTTTCTTAGCACTTAGGTAACTTAGAACTTCAAGGGTAGATCTATTGATGTTTTTGTCTTTTTCTAAAAGAAGTTTTACTACTATTGGCAACTGTAATTCAACGGCAAGGTCTAGTGGTTTTTTAAAGTCTTTATTCACTGCTTGTATGCTTGCGTTATTTTGATCGAGTAGTTTTTTAATATTGTTGACTCGCATTTGTGTTGTTTTCTTTAAAAGTTCTTTTATTTTTTTATAACAAGTATCATAGTTGAGTTTTCTATATGCGCATTCTGTTCTGAGCATTTCAGCGCAATAGGAGAGTTTTTGTATATCAAGATCCAGAAGCATAATTTCGGTGATAAGAGGAATGTTGGGCTGTACGGATTCTTTATTGATTTTTTCTAGTTCACGAGCAAAGAATTCGTGTTGTTCAGCATTGTTTCTGGTGGTTTCAAAAAGTTCGTCTATTTTTTCTTGCTGATTCATAGCATGTATAGTAACGCTAGTGAGTGCAATGATGGTGAGCGTAGTTTTAGAAAAAA
>Ga0207060_10417_pt1 | contig 11521 bp, 9 predicted proteins | sample Alteio_BWMinCont_30_FD_153270 | JGI IMG/M metagenome (GOLD analysis project Ga0207060, IMG submission 153270) | Enriched cells from forest soil in Barre Woods Harvard Forest LTER site, Petersham, Massachusetts, United States -... | ecosystem: Environmental > Terrestrial > Soil > Temperate forest >...
CAATACCGCTGAAACAGCTAAATTACCTTGTTTGATGGCTTGGCTAATAGGTTCTGATAAAGGACCTGAATTTCCAATACACGTTGTGCAGCCATAACCGACCAGATAAAATCCTAATGCATCTAAGGGCGCAATAAGACCTGCTTTTTCTAAATAGTCTGAAACCACTTGCGAGCCGGGGGCGAGACTGGTTTTAACCCAAGGTTTGGTTTTAAGCCCTAATTCAAATGCTTTTTTAGCTAATAAACCGGCACCAACCATCACACCTGGGTTAGAGGTATTGGTACAACTGGTAATGGCTGCAATCACAACCGAGCCATGATCAAGGGTAAATGTTTGATCTTCTGTTACAACCTTTTGAGGGTTACTCTTAATATTTTGCTCAGTAAATAATGAGGTAGTTGCTGCTTTAGATGTTTTTAAGGGAATTCGATCTTGGGGACGTCTCGGGCCTGCAATGCAAGGTTCTACAGTGCTTAAATCTAAAACTAAAGTGTCGTTATAATGCGCTTCTTTTGAATCTTTAGTATGGAAAAGTCCTTGAGCTTTTGCATAGGTTTCTATCAGTTGAATATGCGCCTTATCTCTTCCAGAGAGTTCTAAAAACTCAATGGTTTTAGTATCAATCGGGAATATCCCACAAGTTGCCCCATATTCAGGCGCCATATTTGCAATGGTTGAACGATCGGCAATGGGAAGATTATTTAGGCCTTCTCCAAAAAATTCCACAAATTTGCCAACCACATTCTTTTTTCTAAGCATTTCAACAACCGTCAGTACTAAATCTGTTGCTGTAGTACCCTCTTTCAGTTTTCCGATTAATTTAAAACCGATAACTTCGGGAATGAGCATGGTAATGGGTTGACCCAGCATAGCGGCTTCTGCTTCTATACCACCAACGCCCCATCCTAAAACGCCGAGGCCATTGATCATAGTGGTGTGGGAGTCAGTACCCACCAGCGTATCTGGGTAGGCAATCCATTCACCCTGGTGTTCTTGATTAAAAACAACTCGAGCCAAATATTCTAAATTTACTTGGTGGACAATGCCGGTGCCAGGAGGTACAACGCGAAAATTTTCAAAAGCCATTTGTCCCCAACGTAAAAATGCATAACGTTCTTCATTGCGGCCAAATTCAAGGGTGGTATTTTTTTGAAATGCTTGTTGATTGCCGTAATGATCGACCATTACCGAGTGATCAATCACCAATTCTACTGGAGATAAGGGATTAATTTTTTTTGGGTTACCTCCTAGGCTATGCATTGCATCTCTCATGGCAGCCAGATCAACCACGGCTGGGACACCGGTAAAATCTTGTAAAATGACGCGGCTGGGAGTAAAAGCGATTTCGACATTAGAAACTGTTTTTGGCGACCAATTTAACAGTGCAGAGATATCTTCTTTAGTTACAGTGACACCATCTTCAAGTCGCAATAGATTTTCTAAAAGAATTTTTAAAGAAAAGGGGAGATGATCAATGGGGTGAGTTTTTGAGAGGGTGTTTAAATCGTAAAAAGTGACTTCTTGTCCATTAACTTTGAATTTTGACCTAGTATTAAAACTGTTTGACATAAAAACTCCTATAAAAATCCCCCCGCCAAAGAGCTTCGCTCTTGGCGACCCCCTTTTTCAAAGTGGGTAAACAAACGTCAAACAATCATATCAAAATAAAAGTAATACAAATAGTTCCCCACTTTGAAAAAGGGGGGCTAGGGGGGATTTTAAGAAGAATGGGGTCAAATCGCAACTACTGACGTAAGAACTCAGTTAATGTCAATTGTTGCGACTTGACCTTAATTTGTTTTATATTCACAACAGTTTTTTATGGCAGAATGTGTCTAATCTCAAGCCTTTTCGTGTAAAATGCATTACGGACAAGCATTAAATTAAACGAAAATATCTAACTTTCCTATCTTAAAGTGAGCAGCATTGAAAAGAGGTTACTAATGAAGGGACAAACTGTTGTTTCAAATGATTATGCTAATGTACATAGCAATATCATAAAACTGCTTGAAGCTGCCAGACTTGCCGCAGTACGTAGTGTGAATTCCTTAATGACCGCAATCTATTGGGAAGTTGGCCGACATATTTTTGAATTTGAACAGAATGGCGAAGATCGTGCTACTTACGGGAAAGAACTTATAAAACACTTGGCTGTTGATCTAACTACTAGATTTGGCAGAGGTTTTTCAAAACGCAATCTTGAGCAAATGCGACTTTTTTATCAATGTTGGCCAATTGCGCAGACACCGTCTGCGCAATCTTTTGTAGCTCCCCAAGGCCAAATGCATCTTTATCTTAATTACGCTCATGCACATTGGACAAAACCAGGAGAAAATCCCCCCGTCGGTCTAATTCTTTGTGCTACTAGAGGTGCCGCAGAGGCGCATTATGCATTAGAAAATTTGCAGAATAAGGTATTAGCAGCTGAATACCAAACAGTACTTCCAAATGAAAAATTATTAGCAAATGAATTAGAACGATCGAGACATGAATTAGAGACCAAAAAATTGATAAAAAATGATATGGAACTTAATAGTGTTAAGGAAATAGTATAACATCAAAATAAGATATAGGAGAAGTTCATGATCACTGCAATGAATCATATTAGACTGGTCGCAACTACTGACTTAAGAACACTTGTTAATGTCAATTGTTGCGACTTGACCCCATTCGTTTTGAAGCAGAAGCAGGAACAGTAGGACTTCGTTCTAAAATGGCTGCCATATTATACCCCATATTTGTATATACATATTTGAATTACTATTCTTTTAAATAAACCATTCACCATTCTCTCAGTTTTTAAAGAAAAAACAAGTTTTTTAACTAAAAATGCCTGGCCCTAAACTGATGCATATGAAAAGCAACAGGGTCAAGCAATGGTATGTTAGTAGCAGCTCTAGAAGAAACCAGTCTATCAGAGTATAATCATCTGATTATTTGTGCAAAAAGTTGGTGGAGTAGCTTAGTTATGACGATTGAAAGAACCCTATCTATTGTAAAGCCAGATGCCGTTGCTAAAAATGTTATCGGTCAAATCCTTGCCCGTTTCGAGAAATCTGGACTCAAAATTATTGCCGCTAAAATGCTGCGTCTCTCGAAAACAGAAGCAGAAGCCTTTTATGATGTGCACAGAGGACGTCCATTTTACAATGATTTGGTTAACTTTATGATTTCTGGTCCGGTCTTAGTTCAAGTATTGGAAGGTGAAAATGCAATCCTAAAAAATCGGGACATTATGGGAGCAACCAATCCTAAGGATGCAGCACCGGGTACAATTCGCGCTGATTTTGCAAATAGCATTGATGAAAATGCAGTACATGGATCAGATGCGCCTGAAACCGCTAAAGTCGAAATTGATTTCTTTTTTAAACCTGCAGAGATTTTGTCGAGAACATAAATGAATGAGGAAGGTTCTTCTAATTCTAAAGTCAATTTGTTAGATCTCGATGAGCAGGGATTGATTGATTTTTTCTTAAGTTTAGAAGAAAAACCTTTTCGAGCACGTCAAGTTTTAAAATGGATCCATAAATTTGGCGTTTCTCAATTTGATGCAATGACCGATTTAAGTAAAGCATTACGTAATCGCTTAAATCTTGTATGTGAAATTAAAGCGCCTGAAATTACGGAAACATTTTTATCCAGCGATGGTACTCGAAAATGGTTAATGCGGGTTGAGGGCGGTAGTTTGATTGAAACCGTTTTTATCCCTGAAGAAAATCGCGGTACTTTATGTGTTTCTTCGCAGGTGGGATGTGCATTGAATTGTACTTTCTGTTCAACAGCCACCCAAGGATTTAACCGCAATTTGACCGTCGCAGAAATCATCGGACAGGTTTGGCTGGCAAATAAATCCTTACAAGAAGATTGTAGGGGCCGGTCTCCGTGCCGGCCCATGCCCACAAATGCCCTATCCCTATCTGGGCCCATGCCTAAAAACGAATCAAATTCACCCCCTCTTGCAAACCGTATCACAAATATCGTCATGATGGGCATGGGTGAACCTCTGTTGAATTATGATGCTGTGGTAAAAGCCATGTCCTTGATGCGACATGATGAAGGGTATGCATTACCTCGTCGTCGAGTCACTTTAAGTACCTCAGGTGTTGTACCGAATATTGAGCGATTAGCAGCGGACAGTGATGTTTCTTTGGCATTATCTTTACATGCCCCCAATGATGAACTGCGTAATATTTTAGTACCCATCAATAAAAAATATCCCTTGGCAGTGTTATTAGATGCTTGCAAACGATATATTGGCGATAATAAACGCCGTCGTATTACCATGGAATATGTTATGTTACGAGGGATCAATGATACTGTAGAACTCGCAAAACAATTAGTTAAAATCTTAAAAAATGTGCCTGTAAAAGTAAATTTAATTCCTTTTAATCCTTTTCCAGGGGCAGATTATCAACGTTCACATCCTGAGGTTATCAGTGCTTTTAGAGATGTTTTGCATCAAGCTGGATTTGTTGTAACAATTCGTAAAACTCGAGGTGGAGATATTGCAGCAGCCTGTGGGCAATTAGTTGGACGCGTATTGGATAAAACTCGACGACAAGAACGTTTTATGGTCAAAATATCTAAGCGTTTAGATGTTAAACCTAAACCGTTAGAATTAGAAAAGAATGAGGAGCTTCCATGTTTTGGAAAATGTGCAGAAGCTTAATCATTATTTTTAGCATGTTATTATTAGTGAGTTGTTCTAAGCAGTCGTTGCAATTCAGTAGCAACAGCAACAGCAACAATAACATGAAAAAAACTGTAAATTTATCTGAAAATAACATTGATGAAGCACATAAACATAAAGCAGCTTTGGTAAATGTTGAATTGGGTTTGGGGTATCTTGCAGAAGGGGATAGGATCCGAGCAAAAACCAAATTGATCAATGCACTGAAATTAGCCCCGTTGTTAGCAGAAACCCATTCTTCGATGGCGTATTTTTTAGAAGTGGTGGGTGATACCAAAGAAGCAGAATTAGAACATCGAAAAGCGATAAAGTTAAGGTCGGAGACAGGCGAAGGCGCTATGTATAATAACTATGGTGCTTTTTTGTGTCGAGCAGAACGATTTAAAGAAGCAGATAAAGTGTTTCAAACGGCATTAAAAGATAAAAGTTATTCGCGGTCTGCAGAAGTGTATGAGAACGCAGGACTCTGTGCATTAAAAGCATCATTGCCTGAAAAGGCAGTCAAATATTTACAAATTGCACTTCGACAAGATCCGCATCGTGAAAAAGCAAAAATGGCATTGGCAAATTTAAAATTGGAAAATACTCATGAGCGTTCGTAAACCAGAAGGCATTTCTGATTCAAACAGCCGTGTACAGAATCAGGGTGTTCGAGTACAGGGTATTCGAGGAATGCCAGATATTTTGCCCTTGGACACGCCTTTATGGTGGTCGTTTGATACGCATTGGCAACAGCTGGTTGAAAGCTATGGTTATCAGGAAGTTCGTTTGCCGATTCTAGAATCCACGGCACTTTTTAAACGTTCGATTGGGGAAGTCACCGACATTGTTGAAAAAGAGATGTTTACCTTCCAAGATAGAGAAGGCGAAAGTTTAACCCTGCGCCCAGAGGGGACAGCAGGATGTGCAAGATTGTGTTTAGAACATGGTTTGTTGCACAATCAAGTTCAACGTTTGTGGTATAAAGGTCCAATGTTTCGTTATGAGCGGCCTCAAAAAGGTCGTTATCGTCAATTTCATCATGTAGGGGTTGAAGCTTTTGGTTTATTTGGTCCTGATATTGAAGTAGAACATATTTTAATGATGAAACGTTTTTGGGAAACCACAGGGATAGCAGAGGATGTTATTTCCTTGCAAGTAAACAGTTTAGGTTCGCCAGCTTCAAGACAATTGTATCGTGATCGTCTTGTGAATTATTTTTCAAAATATTCAAAAGACTTAGATGAAGATAGTTTAAGACGTTTAAACACCAATCCTTTGCGTATTTTGGATAGCAAAAATCCGGCATTGGCAGGCATCATTCAGGAAGCGCCTAAATCACATGAAACCTTGGATGAAGACTCTAAACAACATTTTGATTCTTTTTTGCAAAGATTAAGCGATAATGCTGTCAATTATGCGATAAATCCTACTTTGGTTCGAGGATTAGATTACTATAATCGAACAGTTTATGAGTGGGTAACCGATCGACTGGGTGCTCAAGGCACAGTATGTGCGGGTGGAAGATATGATAATTTAGTCGGACAATTAGGTGGAGAATCTACCCCTGGCGTTGGTTTTGCCATGGGGATAGAGCGTTTTTTGTTATTGTGGAAGGAAAGTGGGGTTGTTTCAGAGACACAGGTGGATGCTTATTTAATCAGTGTTGGAGAAGAACCGGAAAAAAATGCATTGAGAATTGCAGAGTTGATTAGAAATGCCTATCCAGAAATTCGTTTAATGACGCATTGTGGTGGGGGGAGTTTTAAAAATCAATTTAAAAAAGCAGATAAAAGTGGTGCAAAAATTGCATTTATTTTAGGAGAGCTTGAGTTAACAGCAAAAACGCTGGGGATTAAATTTTTGAGAGAAGAGAGAACTCAACAGTCTATTTCCATGGTCGAGTTGAGTCAATTTCTAAATCAATATTTTAGGGGGTCATTGTGAAAAAAGACATTCGGTTTTCTGATAGTAGTCATGGCTTCAGTTATGGCAAATGGGTAGCTTTGGGTATCATCGCTTTGCTAGGTGTTGTGGGCGGATGGCAGTATTTAGAACATCGTTCTAGTTTAAAAACGGAAGAAGCTTCAAATCTTTATGAATCTGTATTGGATGCTTATCGTAAAAAACAGATATCAAAAGCTTCTGAAAAAGGTACTGAGCTTATGCAAACGTATCAACAAAGTCCTTATGCACAATTAACAGCTTTATTATTAGCTCGCATTGCGTTTGATCAAGAAAAACTAGATGTGGCAACAGACTATCTTCAACAAGCTATTCAAATTGGTGAAAAAGGACCGGTGTTGCACATTGCTCGCGTTCGCTTAGCAAAGCTCTTAGCAAGTCAAAACAAAGCAGCAGAAGCGTTGGAAATATTAACCGCTGTCAATCCACCTAAAGAGTATCTTGCTTTTTATGAAGAAGCGAAAGGCGATGTTTATGTCATGCAAAAAGATTTAGAGAAAGCACGTGTTGCATATAAAACAGCTGTGAAAGCAGCCCCAGAAGGCGTTCCAATCCCTTGGTTACAATTAAAACAAAATGATTTAGGGGATAGTAATAACAGTAGCAATAGCAATAGTAATAATAGTAATTTAAGTACCAATGTTAATAATCAAAGTAATAATCAGGAGACACCGTGATGTGGGCATTATCGTTACGCATTTTAATTTGCTTAATTTGTAGTTTAAGTGTTGTCGGGCTGTTAACTGGGTTAAGTGGATGTGCTACCATAGAACATCGATCGGAAGCGCCCGAAAAAGAATCTTTGCCTGCTTTAACCTCTAATATTCATGCAAAACCAATATGGTCTAACTCAGAAAGTCGAGGTATTGGTAAAAGTGATGCTCGATTAAAACCGGCGATGACAAACGAATCTGTAATCATCGCTGATCATAAAGGTCGTATTTATGCCTTTAATCGTGCAACTGGTGCTGTTGTGTGGAAAGTGGAAACAGAGGCGTCCATTACAGCAGGGCCAACGGTAGGTAAGGATTATGTTTTTGTTGGCACAAGACAAGGAGAAATTCTTGCCTTTAAAGCAAAAGATGGCTCTAAACTTTGGCGTGTTCCCTTAAGTGGTGAGGTTTTGGCTTCTCCGACCATTGGTGGTAATCATTTATTTGTGCATGCTTTAGATGGCAGTGTCACTGCTTTAAGTCTTGAAGAAGGTCGAACACTTTGGCGTTATAGCAGCACTCATACCCCCAGTATTGTTTTAAGACAAAGCAGTAGCCCCGTATTAGCAGGCAATCAAGTTATTGTTGGTTTTTCTAATGGAAAACTTCGATCATTTAACGCATTTGATGGAACAGTACTTTGGGAGCGAGAAGTGGGTGCACCCAAAGGAAGATCAGATGTTCAACGTATGGCCGATATCAGTGCAGATCCCATTGTGATTAATGACATTGTTTATGCCGTTAGTTTACAAGGAAATTTGGCTGCAGTATCTTTAGAAACCGGATTCCCTGTTTGGGAGCGCACCATTTCTTCTTATGCAGGTATGTCTTATGCAAAAGACAAGATCTATATCTCTGAAGTCGATGGTTCTATTCAAGCAGTCGATCGTAAAACAGGCAAGACTCTCTGGCAGCAAAAAAGTCTAAAAGGGCATAGATTGACAGCCCCAGCTATTTTAGGAAATTCAATCATTGTTGGGGATGATGAAGGATATTTGCATTGGATATCCGGAGAAAATGGTTCATTCACTGGGCGTGATCGAATGGATAGTAAAGGCATCGATGCAACACCGGTTGTGCTTGGCAATACTCTGATTGTTTTAGGACGTTCAGGAAAATTAGCAGTTTTACGGTAGAATGTTGTGCAAATTGTTCCAGTTGTTGCAATTGTTGGACGGCCGAATGTTGGAAAATCCACGCTTTTTAATGAGTTAACCCGTTCTCGTCGTGCTTTAGTCATTGATTTACCGGGGGTTACTCGGGATCGTCAATATGGGGAAGGACGCGTTGGCGATCAACCCTTTATTGTTATTGATACTGGTGGATTGGGCAATGACTCAAACGCGGTTGATGACTTAACCAAAGATCAAGCCTGGGTAGCTATTCGAGAAGCGGATCGGATCCTCTTCATGGTGGATGCCAGAAGTGGATTGAATGCATTAGATGAGAAAATAGCCGAAGAACTGCGATTATTGGGTAAACCCATTCAGATCGTTGCAAATAAAACCGAAGGTTTAGATCCCGATATTGCTATTTCAGAATTATATTCATTGGGTTTAGGGGAAGCAATCCCCATTTCTGCGAGTCATGGGCGTGGTATTGTTCAATTAGTTGAAAAAGTATTAGCGAATTTTGCGAATGGTGAAATTGAAATACCTCAGGAATTAGAAGAAGACGGCGGCATTAAATTAGCGATTATTGGTCGACCGAATGTTGGAAAATCTACTTTAGTGAATCGTATTTTAGGCGAAGAACGTGTATTAGTGTTTGATGCGCCTGGTACAACCCGAGACAGTATTTATATTCCCTTTGAACGTTTAGGTAAGAAATATACCATTATTGATACTGCAGGAGTCAGACGCCGTGCACGGGTTACCGAAATAGTTGAGAAGTTTTCTGTAGTAAAAGCTTTGCAATCGGTTGAAGCGTGTGATGTCGTGATTTTAGTGATTGATGCTAAAGAAGGGCTTACTGATCAAGATTTAGGATTATTGGGATTTGTGATTGAAACCGGGAAATCTTTAGTGATTGCGGTTAATAAATGGGATGGCTTATCTGTACATCATAAAGAAGAAGTGAAGAAAACCTTAAATTATCGGTTAATTTTTGCCGATTTTGCTAAAGTGCATTACATTTCCGCTTTGCATGGCACAGGTGTTGGAACTTTGTTTGGGTCGGTTCATAAAGCCTATGAAGCAGCGACCAAAGAGTTATCAACGGCAACTTTAACCCGAGTGTTAGAAACTGCGGTAATGCGTCATCCACCGCCTATGGTTCACGCGCGTCGCATTAAATTACGTTATGCCCATACGGGGGGGCATAAACCTCCAATTATTGTAATCCACGGTAATCAAACGGAACATGTACCAGACAGTTATAAACGGTATTTAATAGGTGCTTTTCGAACGGCCTTAAAATTAGAAGGTACACCCATTCGCATAGAATTTAAAACCAGTAAAAATCCTTATGCAGATAAACGGAATACTTTAACTCCAAGGCAGGAATATAAACGTAAGCGGTTGGTGAAGTTTTCTAAGAAGAAGAAATAACATCCCCTACAATCTTCTTTTTAATAAAAATCTATTTTTTAAAAACTTCATCTAAAGAATTGGCGAATACAAAATTAGTACCCCATCGTTCTAAAGTGCTTGCATCTGCACCATTTATTTTATCGATATAATCTTCTGGAATTTCATTAAACTTAACCTTTAATTGGTTTATTAAAAGGTGGGCCTCACCTTGCTGATATCCATGCACTTCGCCTTGTTGGTATCCATAGCGTTCTATTGTGGACATCAGTTTCATATTAAACTCCTGATCAATTTGTTTAGCCTTTTCAATATATTCTAACTCAAATTTTTGGTTTAAGGTTAATATCGTATCTAAAAAGCGATATAAATTCATACTTTTTTCGATATTCCATCCATGTTTATGCAAACATCGGAAGTATTCTAATTTAGTCGCCAATCTTTGTTTGTCATCTGGTCTGGTATTCATGGCTGCTAATTGAAGCAAAACTGCCATTGCAAAAGGATTGTCACTTTTTAATAATTCAGCCTCTCTTGATTTATAGTCAATTAATTTCACAACTTCATAAGTACGGGTAATTTCAGATTTCCAAATACGTCTATGAAACTGATTGGGGCGCCAACACTTATCTTTATCAGCTAATACTGCCATACTGGCAATGTCTTTATTATACCTATCGAATATTCTATAAAAATAAGTAAACATGCGATTTGAAAAACTTTCATCGTTGGAATGCTGGATTTCAACATGCAGTAGAATCCACTGTTCTTGCCCATTTTTTAAAAAAACCTTGAATAATTTATCAACAAATCGTTTACCAATTCCCTCTTTATCTTTAATTCCTAATGTCATTAATTCTTGTTCCAGCAGTTCATGAGGTTTTTTCCAGTCTATATCCCGAAAGGCTTCATCCCAAAAAAATTCCACAAAATCTTTCAAATGTAGTCTTAGAATTTCCTTCCATGCAGTATCATTTTCTGAACGTGGTATGACTTCTTTTTCGTTAACCATAAAATCTCCTATTGGTTATACACTCCATTAAGAAAAGTGTTTTTCAGTTTTTCCTTGCGGCGTATCTTATCTCAAATATTTGTTAATTTGTAAAGGTAAATCTTTATTTTTTTATTTGAGGATATAGGGGTAAAGTCGCAACAATTGACATTATTTCCACAAAATTCATGTTTAAACTTAGCCGAGTTTCTAATGTCAATTGTTGCGACTTAGCCCCAGCGTCCCCTGGGTTGTTTCACCTTCGGTTCGCAATGACGGCGATGAACGTTTTCATAAAAGGAGGCGCTCCCGCGCAGTTTTTTACCTGTTTCTCCCACGAGGATTAGGGATCTTGTACTTTTAAGATCCTAAAATAATCTAGCACTTGGTATGAAATTCTACTAAGATTAGATATGATGTTATTTTATAAGTGGAAAGATGTGTTTTATGGAACGCAACTGGATTTGTAGGTTCTGCCATTGGTTTTGGGTTAGTGGAACAGGTCCACAGGGTGCTGGAACCTTGTTGATTGGCATTGCTGCATTAGTTACTCTTTATCAAACAGGAGGAGTACTTGAGAAAATTCTTGAAATTAGAGTGGTTGTAAATGAAATTAAAACAGCAGTAGCAGAACTTAAAACATATAATGAAG
>Ga0207060_10418_pt1 | contig 11503 bp, 11 predicted proteins | sample Alteio_BWMinCont_30_FD_153270 | JGI IMG/M metagenome (GOLD analysis project Ga0207060, IMG submission 153270) | Enriched cells from forest soil in Barre Woods Harvard Forest LTER site, Petersham, Massachusetts, United States -... | ecosystem: Environmental > Terrestrial > Soil > Temperate forest >...
AAATAATAGACCCACGTGGTCTATTTTATTATTTATATTAATTAGTTTAAATCCTTATAACCAATTATCATAAATGTATGGAAGAACAGCCAGCCTTAACTTGTCATAAATGTTGCAAAAGAGAACATCCTGGTCAATGTGAACTAACTACCGTTACCGCTTCTCAAATTAGCGCCTTTCTTGGTTTTCTAGTATACATTTCCTTCGAGGTAATTCATTTATTGTTTTTCGATAAGCAACCTAAAAATGCGGAAGGGACTATCGACTACTTTGTAAAGTTTTTTATTACTGCAACCTTTGTCATTACTATACTCTATTATTTTTTTGGTTGCTGGGCAACTGAAGAGGAATTAATTGATGATTTAAGAAGTTTAAAGCCAAAAAAGCTTTTCTTTTGGCAATGGTGGATTAGAATTTTAATACTGATGTTATTAGCATTTTTCTCTTTTTTAACAAATACATTAATTAGTCATTTTGACAACAATAAATTGAATGATCTTACGGATTCTGAGAATTTCGCACTTTTAACATATCTTAGTACACTTTTTTTAGTCTTTATTGTGTGGGATATAATTATTTGGTTAGGAAACAAATGGCAGTTGATTAAGCCTTATTTTTGGATAGATTTTTCAGGTTTAATAATCATGTTATTCGGGTTTGGATACCATTCTTGGGAGTTATGGTTTTTGTGTACAATTTTAATTGCATGGATAGTTTTGATAGTTTTTATTGTAATAAAAATGAATAACAGCAAGTCATTCCATGTGCTCTTTCGAATATGCAAGATTAAATATATTAGGTAAAATGAAATACACTGCAATATTAGACGGTGAAATAAATAATCAACAGATATTTGTTTCCGGATCAGGGACCATTAATTTAGGTTTAACTATAGGAAATTATCAATTGCTAAAAATTCCAGACAAGCTAGATCCTTTAATTCTTAAGGGATGCTTAATAACAGGATATCCTAACGCCTCTGAATCTATAGATGATTCTATAAATATTTTTAAAGGAACATCTTATACATACAAAAGAAGCCTCATTTTTAATAACGGTGGACAATTAGAAATGACTGCAAAATGTGATGTCGAAAATGATAATTTAAGTTCCGTTTTTACCGTTACTGGAAATATTGATTGTCCGTTTTTAATTGGATCAGAGCCTATTATAGAAACATGGGAACCGACTGTAAATAACAATTTATCAGGTCTTTTTAGGATTACCTGGAAAACAGAAGATGGTAGTTATTTGAGTGCAGACGCTCATTCAATCTATAGCCCACATAATTCTGTTGAAAGTTTACCTATACTGCATAGATACATTGAAATTGAGTCTGCAATCGAAAATAACATTCTGTCTTTGAGGCAAGATTCAAAATTATTCCACCGGCTTGTTAACTTATGAAAGAATGGATAAAGCTACCTGTGGTAAAAGATAGCACAGGACTTTATATAAATAATTTAAGTATAGTTGAAGCCTGGGAACGCCCAATTCAAGAACAATTAGCAAAATCGGTTTGTATAGGTGACCATCTCGAAATTCTGGAAATTGGCTATGGCTTAGGACTATCAACAAGAACTGTTCATACTTATTGTCCTAAGTCTCATATTTTAATTGAAGCACATCCTGACATTGCAAAAAATGCTAAATTAGAATTACCAAATTCCACATCCATTATAGTAGCTTTTTGGGAAGATGCTGTTAAATGGTTTAAAGACGAAATATTTGATGGGATAATTTTTGACTCATACCCATTTGCTGCGGTTCCCTATAACGGAACAACGGATAGTACGTTTGAATTTATAAAAGATTTTCTACAAAAAGGAGGAAGGGTTTTAAAAAAAGGCGGCAGATTAGCGTTTCTTGACTTTTCTTGTAAAGTTCATACAATTTCAAAATTCAAGGATATATGTGAGGAACGATTCTCGGCTTTTACAGCTATTTCAGTTCCGCTGTCAATTCCGAAGCAATGTACCTATGCAAGCGGTAATAGTGGTAACATCATTGTTCTAACAAAATAGGTTATGATTTTATTATTTCTACTTTATGGGGCAATCGTTGTAGCTATTTCCCTTTGGTATCGCAAGCATTCAACTGGTGATGAATATTTAATGGGCAATAGGCAAACTTCGGCTTTGTTAGTTGCATCCGCGCTATTTACCTTAATTGGTGGTGGCGAGTTAGTCACCCTCACCGCGTTATCATATACTTATGGATTTGCAGCATTATCCCTCTTTGGAGGGTATGCCCTATCATTTTGCTTTTTGGGCTTTATCGCAAAAAGGATTAGAAAGGATGGAGCCGAACAAGTGAATTTATCATTACCCGACTACGTGCATAGTAAATATGGCACCATGGCGGGACAGATAGTATATTTAATATCATTCGGTGCATTTTTTTCAATGTTGCTCATTCAGTTTATCGCGGGTGGACAAGTAATCAGTGCTCTTACATCACTGTCATACACACAATCAGTTCTACTAACTGCGGCTATTTGTACTACATATTTATTTATTGGTGGATTTAAAACAGTGTTGGCAACTGATCTTCTTCAAGGTATGGCGAGGTTGTTGCTTATGCCGCTTTTGGTGTTTGTTGCAGCAAAGGGACTAACTAACACTATTCAAATAAAACATGTTGATGTTTTACCTGGAAGTATATGGATAAGTTTAATAGTTACAGGATTTTTTTCTGCATCATCAAGTGCCGATGTCTGGCAAAGAATTTATGTTGCTAAAAGTAATACGTCCGCGCGTATCGGCCTAATATCGGGGGCGGCATTAATGATGCTTTTTGGGGTTGCTCTCGTGGTATTAGGATTGATTGCTAAAAACTCTGGAACCATAACAAACGCAGATAATGCATTTGTTCAATCACTTTCTACCATGTTACCACATTGGGCTCTAATTGTGGCCATAATTTTGGTTTTAAGTACTGTAATGTCCACGGCTGATACGGAAATGTTTTTGCTTAGCGGTATGACCTTAAGAGAGATACTGCGACTTAGGGGAGAAAGGAAAAATAATGAGATTAAGAATAAACAATCGGTTATTGGAACTAGAATTTTGATGGTAATCATTACTTCATCAGCCGTACTTTTGTCTCTGAAATTTAATAATTTAATATCAATTTATACGTGGTTACTTTCAGCTTTGCTAATAATGGCGCCAATGATTCTGGCGTCACTATTCTTCCCTAACAGTATTCAGGCTGGCAGAATCAGTTTGATTTTGAACTTAGCTTTGTTCGTGATTTTAATTTTTATTGGCATTTTAACCCCCGACAACTCTTATTTAATTGTTATTCCGGGATTACTTGTCTATGCACTAACCTATTTGTTTTTTAGAGATAAACATAATGTTGCGGATACAGCGAATGAGAAATTTGAGTAGGGTTCAATAATAGCATTCTATGTCTCCATGACCATTGGAAATCAACAAAGCTTTATTTTATAAAAAAAGGCCCATCACTGGGCCTCCACTTCCTGTTCAACAAGATTCTCTTCACTTTTCTGATACGATTGCACATTTAAAATGTAATCGGTCGCCCGTTGCGCTTGCCCGCTGGCGTACACAATCATCCGCCCATCATCCTTCAAAACCTTGATCCAGCCCTTGATATAGGCCACGCTGTTATCAAATTCCTTATTGATAATACCGGCAACGGAATTGAGATAGCAGGCCCCGATTTCAGCCGTCAGCTCTTCGATGCTGTACGGTTCCGAACCAAACTTGTTTGGCTCGGCTACTTCCCTCCTGTTTAACCGGGATTGGTGGCCGGTGCTGTGAACGAGTTCATGGAACAGGGCGCAATAATAGCTTTCGGGGCTGACGAATGATCCCTGCTTGGGCATGTTGATATAATCCTTGATCGGATCATAATAGGCGCTTTGCTTGCCATGCTTGATGGCAGGGCAGTTCGGCATCCGCTCAATGATTTCATCGCAGGCGCTTAGCTGGTTGAGGGTGTCGGGCGGATACGGGATAGTGATCACTTCCGGCAAGTTTTCGATTTGGGCAATGTTAAAGACAAAGTAGTACCGTAACACGGATGCCACTTTCTGCGGCTCCGCACTATCTTTGGACGGGTCGGGTGGCAGCCGTTTCCAGAATACCACCATAGTCCCCTTCTCTCCTTTTTTGACGCTGGCCCCGACTGCCTTGATCTGTTTCCAGGTGAGAAAGTAGTTTTGAGCATAGCCCAATGACCCCAACAGCCAGGTGTTGATGCCGTTGTAGGGTCGTTTGGTGAAGAGGTTTTGCGGATGGCCGCCTTCCGTCCAAGGCTTGCGCCAGGGAATGACCTGTTTCTCTAATTGTTCAATGATGCGGTTGGTGATGATGGCGAATACATCAAGTGATTGATTTTGTGTGTTCATGGCGTACAAGTTTTAATGTCAAAGAATTTTCTTTGATTGTAGCCAGGAAGGGGATGTGAGATAAGACAGGTAAAAACGGCTTGAGGGCGATTTTTTAGGATGCATAGTTAAAAGTCGTATGGCATAAAAAGTGCCGCCTGTATGGTTCGCTAACGGGTTAATAAACCAAATTCGATATCACGCAAGTAAAGAATGACAAGTATGAAATTATTTTAGTAAATATTCTAAATGTAAATATCGCTTTATTATATTTACGCTAATTACCTTATTCCAATCATTTAAACCAAATCATTATGAAAAAGTTAAGCTTGATAATTTTTATTTCATTTGCTGTGACTTATTCAAACGAGGTAAAATCCCAAGATATTCCAGCAACTTTAACGGTTGCAGGACTTCAACAATTAGCAAATGGAGTGATCGGAAAATTAACAACAGCCGGGACAACCTTACTAGGTGAAGGGTCAACCGTTATTAATGGAGCATCGAGTCAAGTCAGTGTTCTATTAACACAATTTGATCGCATGACTCAAAATGATATAACTACACCCATAAGAGAATTGTCTAGTGATATAAAAAACCTGGCAAATCAATTATATTCAATCTCAAATAGATTAAATACTATTTTAAATCAACAACAGGCTTGTTTGTTCCTTAACTCTCAAATTATCATTGCAAGTGTTCAAAGTATAGTCTCCGAGGTAAAAAATGGAATACCAGTAATCTCAAAAGATGGACCTCGTCTTAGTTATTTTCAATTTGATGGGCACACTCCAAGTGTTGTCCCGCTAGAGGGCGGAAGGATTGAAATTGATGGATTCAATTTGTGGAATAATGAAAATTTGCCGCCAATTGTCACTATCGTAAATGAAGGTGAAACTAAAGTAATTCTTTCAATTGTGCCCCAAAGGGCTTCTAATAACAATAATTTCTCTTTTTTTTTAAGCCCATCTTTTATCCATCAAAACAGTGGTAAATGTCTTCAAATTAAAGTTCAACCAAGAACTAAAAAATGGTTCCAAACGAAAGTACTTGGCGATTTTTATTTGCCGATTTGTATTCCGTCAAACTATAGTTTAAAAGTGAAATTAGTTGCTCATCTGCAGTATCCGTGCATAACTACTAGACAAAAAACTTTGGAGTTCAAACAATACACCTTTGATAATACTAATTGTGATAGAGTATCTGTTGCTCCGCTACAGATGTGTTGGGTAATGCCTCCAAATGCCCAAATTCTATCTTATATATTTAGGCCTGCAGTGCCTAACCAACCTGGACAGCCTCATGTATGGAATAATACAGGTATTGGAGTCACCTATGCGGCTAATTGTATTACTGCGGCTGGGTGGCTTGACGGAGCCACATGCCGTTTTGGAAAAAGAACTCATTCAACATTCTGGGATGCAGGGATTGCTCCGGTTATCAGTTATCCAGACACTGCAATTTCTATTGCTGATGCTTCATCAAACTATCTAAATTTTGGTCAATCAATTACAAACCTTTGTGTAAATTTACCAAAGTCTTGTCCTGGAAATCTTGGTAATGTGTTTTGGTTCGAGATCGTGCAAACAAATGGCACCGAGATGAAGACACTTTATACAAGCAGTAGGGCAACCGATAATCCATTGCACGACGATTATAATGGTTTTACTATTGATGCTAGTTTGAATCCTATCCCAGTTCGGGGGCAAGCGCAGTTATGTGTCCAAATAAAAAGACCTATTTGTGGTTTATAATGAAAGTAAGAAGTTGGATTTTTAATTGTTGACCATTATTGTCAGACTTAATAATCCATTAATATGTATATAAGATTATTGCGCTAAAAGGTCTGCAACCCACTCCGTCAATTAATAGTTTTAAATAGAAACTGAACTTCGGCAAATTTAATAAGTCCTCAACTGTAAAAACTGGATAAAACTCTTCCGCCATTATTTTGGCATCGGTCGTGCCCAAGCGAAACGTGATGATCGTCCCAACATTGCCCAAAATACCGCTTCGGGCTTCTTCCGGCAGTTGGTCGAAGTATTGATGCGTTAAAAATAACCCTACCTTGTATTTACGTACCTCGCTTAACATTGTTGCAAACGAGTTGGTAATAAACGAATGGCACTCATCGATGTAGACAAAGCATGGGTTTCTGTCCTGCTCCGATATTTTCGCTCTCCGCATGGCAGCCGTTTGGATGCCGGTAGTTAAAAGGCTCCCTAATATCTGCGAAACATCTTCCCCGATAATACCTTTCGAAAGGTTGCATATCAAAATCTTGCCTTTATTCATTATTTCCTCCAGGGATATGCTTTCCTGTTGGCCAACAATACTTTTCAGTATTGTATTTGCGGTAAATACGCCGGCCTTGTTGAGTATCGGCATAATAGATTCGGCTTTAAGGGTGGCCGGGTATTTGTCAAATTCATTGTGCCAAAATGCGAGGATTGCGCTATTATCGGTGAATTGCAGCACCAGGTTTCTGAAAGCCTGGTCCAATAGAAGCGGTTGAATATCCAACAGCGTAGCTGTTGGATATTCAAGCAGGGTCAATATGGCATAGCGCAAGATGTACTCCAATCGCGGTCCCCAACTGTCAGCCCATATCTTCTTGAAGGACACCACGATTTCAGAAGCGACCAAGTGCCGTTCTTCTACCGGCACATTGAGAAGCGGGTTAAAGCCGGTGCGGTGGCTCTCGTCAGTCGCATCAAAGTATATGACGTCCTGTCTGCGATGCTCCGGGATTTGCGCTAAAAGCCTCGTACAGGCGTCCCCGTGGGGCTCTATGAGTATAACGCCGTATCCCTTGTAAATGTCATCTATGGCCATATTTAGCAGCAAAGTGGTCTTTCCGCTTCCCGTCTTGCCAATACTATAGACATGGGAAAAACGGTCCTGCAGCTTAATCCCAAAAAGCCGGTTCAGATTGCGAAAGTTCGTATAGCCGATGGGGGTGAAAGGTTTTGAATGGTCATATAAATTGGTCATGGACAAAATAATGCTATGCCTTTTCGCTTTCCATTTATAGGCCAGTAGAACTCCGATTGCGGCGAATTCTATCGGACTTTTGCCGACCCTGCCCCTCTGCCATACTTACTCTATACATGACAAAAAAAGATGCTATAATAAATCCGCAAGGCAAAAAACTAATTAACGTACCCAAAGCGGAGCCACGTAGTTTTTTGCCTTGCAGCAATGACGTTAATCGTGGCTCCGCTTTGGGCTTTAAAGACAAAGAACCGACAGTAGAAATGCTTATTAACGCCTTATCAGAAATAATAGTTGACGCTTATGTATTTTCAAAACGAACAAAAAAAGAGTAACCGCGCGGTCATTTACTGTCGAGTATCTTCCGAAGAACAAGTAAAAGGGTACAGTTTAACCATACAGGAAAAATTATGTCGCGAGTTTGTCGCGGCGCAGGGATTTGAGTTGGCAGAAGTTTTTATTGAAAAAGGTGAGAGCGCTAAAACGCTCGACCGCACTGAACTCACCCGCATGTGGGAGTTTTGCAAGCAAAAGAAAAATGAGGTTCAATATATCGTAGCGTATAAAGTTGATCGTATCGCGAGAAATCGACATGACTATAGGGAATTGGACGTTAAACGGCTGAAGTACGGGCTGCGGTTTAGGTACGTCTCGGAACAATTCGATGATAGCCCCGCTGGCCGCTTTATGGAAGACATGTTTGCCAATATGGCCCACTTTGATAATGACGTACGCACAGAGCGCGCTATGAGCGGTATGCGCGAAGCCATGCGCCAAGGGCGCTACGTGTGGCATGCCCCAATTGGATATATAAATACAAAGATAGATGGCAAGGCAAATATTATCCAAACCACCCACGCGCCACTCATTTTAGAAGCCTTTAAAGAGATTGAGGCTGGGCTCTATTCGACTGACCAAATCCGCCTAAGGATGGCCCAAAAGGGTCTACTAACCAAAAGGGGGTGTCCGATAACTCGTTCTCAATTTTATAGATTGGTTAGAAACAAGGTGTATGCTGGCATCATTGACAAATTCGGCGAACAACATAAAGGCACATTTACCCCAATCGTTTCCGAAGGATTGTTTAACGTTGTACAGCAGCGTCTAAGTGGCAGAACCATTAAAATTAAGGTTTACAACAAGGAACATCCGGACTTTCCTCTTAGGAGATTTATCGTCAACGAAGATGGGGTGAAATTAAGAGGCTATTGGGCGCAGGGCCGCAAGAAAAAGTATCCGTTTTATGGATTTGAATTAAAAAATACCACTATCCGAAAAGAGATATTAGAGCAAAAATTTAAAGAGTTTTTGAGCGTTTTTGAATTTGATACTACCTATTTAGGAGTATTACGCCAAAATCTGACTTTTCATTTAAAGCAAAGGAATAATGATGATATGAAAGGGAAATTGTCAATTGAGGCAAAAATTAAAGAAATATATACCCAAATGCATCATTACAGCAAGAATGAATTTAAAGGAATAATAAACGCCGATTTGCTCAAAATACATATGGACGAGTTAACCTCTCAATTGCGGGATTTAGAGAAACAAAAAGAACTATTAGAAAATCAGGAAAGTTTCAATCTTGATGAGTTGTTATTGTTTGCAAAAGAATTTCTTAAAAATATTAGTCATGTATGGACTACAAAGGCATTTGAGATTAAAACCAGGTTTCAATGGTTCGTGTTTCCCGAAGGCGTAATCTTTAATAATAAAATTTTGCGAACCACTAAATTGTGTAAGCTTTTCAAGCTAAAAGATAAAATTGCGGATGCAATATCCACTATTGTGCACAATAGCGAAATAAAAGAAAACACCCGGTCGGGACGAATTTTACCTCCTTCCGATCAATACCTCTTTGAAACAAATGATTTTTGGATAGAGATTGCGAAGGAAATAAAGGAGCTACACCATATTATTGGTCGGTAGGCATCAAAAGTTTATGATTAAACTGTTACCAAATCGTGCTCCAATACCAATCCATATCTCTTTGTCGCTGAGACCAAAAAATAGCGCAGTTGTGCAGCCGCGTGTTACTTAGTAAACGGACTTTTTTGTCTTATAGACAACTTTTCAAAAAATTCATGCATAGTGCAATATGGCGAATAAACTTCCTGTTTTTCAGAAGCCCTTAATAAGGCTTTTTACCATTATACAATAATAGTTTTTACAGGAAAGACCGATAAATTGCGTCCGTACCTACTATTGTGCCCTAGTAGACGAAGTGAGAACTGGAAAATAAATTACTCAAAAGGTTCGCCACATTGGCACGTATTACCAATTACCATGCCGTAAGAAGTACCGCATTTTTTACACGTTACATTCGCATATACATTTGAGATAGGTGCGTCATCGGCAACCATTAATGTTCCGCATGAAGGGCAGGTGGGTTCACCAATTCCAATACCTACACCGACTTTGCTATTGCACCTTGGGCATTTAAACCCCACATAATTTGTAAACATAACTATCCAATTCTAGTTCCTGTAATATTTCCAATGCCCGTTGCAGTAACTTTGGTACCCGGCATCATTTTCGTTGGTTTTTTGATGTCCAGTCCGATGACTTCACCAATACCTGAAGCCGAAATTTCTCCATTTACCTCGGTAAGTTGATTTTGCGGTCTTTTATTAAGATTCCCCCTTATAAAGTCCTCGTGCTGGATTTTCCATTCTCTTAAAATATAAGCAGGGCAATCTACACCACCATTTTTATCAATCATTATCGAACAGTTGGCACATAGAAAAACACCATTATTAATATGACCCCTTTCAGCCGTAGACAATGTTACATCATACCGTGGACCCCCTGGTGCAGCAGCAGTTATGTGGGCAATGATTCCATTGTAAATTACCGAATTTTCATCTGCTTCAGAAGGGGCTACGGTTGAGCATCGGCAATCCGGATTAGAACAAATGTATGCTGCTCTTAATTTTAATTGTTCAATTGTTTGTTTATCAAAATTCTCTCTCAACATGACCTAACTATTATACAGGCAAATTTACGACTTTTTATCAATGGTTCCATGAATCCATAAGTAATAGGCCATAGGCGATGCAACCCACCACCGACCAGATCAAACGATTTCAGGAGTTGAATAAACAAGTATTTGGAGCGGAACTAAGTGACCAGCAAATTTATGAGCAGGCCGCTTCGGTGGCGCGTCTTATTGGGGGTGGAATACAGGAAATGTCCGAAAATCTGACAATTCAAAGGAAATCAGCCTTATGCCATAATAAAATCAGTGTGCAAGATGGGTAAATATAGTGAAACTTAAATTTACTCCCCTCCAAGTATACAGGAAAAAACTCCCCCTTGAAACGAAATTTACCTACTTTCAAAATAAACCTTTTAGAAACAAAGGTATTTTGGGAAGAAATTGTGCAGAACTGGAAGTACTGAACGAAATTGTAGGAGAAAAGAAGAATATCCAACAATTTTAAATCCTATACTAGGTCTAATGAAAATTGTTGAGCTTTTATTTTGAAATCATTCAATGTACTCGATTGGATTTTCCTACAATGAACCGAATCTCCCGAAATAAGTATATAGCCAAATGAGGCTTCTGAATAATAAATCCCGATACCATATTTAGGGTGTGAGGAAGTTAATAAATTTGCTTCAATTCTGTTTTTAACGATATCCCCGCCAACAGTCATCGAAGCGTAGACTTTGCCAAGGTATTGGAAGACTTTACTGCTAATTATTCCTACTCTGATCACATTATCACCAATTATTCCGACAGTGGAATCAATCGCGCGTCCAGACACTTTCTCCATTGCAGCGGCAATTTCTATAGAATTTTTTATTGTTTGAGATATTGTTGATGGCACCAATTTATACGTTCCGTCCGAGCTAAATAAGGGAGTGACAGATACGTCAGGGACTCTTTTATTCTGAAGTTTTTTATAAACCCTACTATCTCCTATATACGCTTTTTGACATTTGTGCCATTCTCCATTTTCTATTTTTACTAAAATATTTTCATCATCACGTATTACCATAACTAGAAAGCTACACGCTTCAGTTTTATTGGGGCGACAAGTCTTTTTATAAATGTTACAGATACTATCAAATAATGTATCATCTAAAGTCTTGTTTTCAAGGATATTGCTAACTTGATTAATCACACTAATCGCAAGATCAACC
>Ga0207060_10421_pt1 | contig 11479 bp, 8 predicted proteins | sample Alteio_BWMinCont_30_FD_153270 | JGI IMG/M metagenome (GOLD analysis project Ga0207060, IMG submission 153270) | Enriched cells from forest soil in Barre Woods Harvard Forest LTER site, Petersham, Massachusetts, United States -... | ecosystem: Environmental > Terrestrial > Soil > Temperate forest >...
CTAATTCCTGTTCAATTGGAGGGACAATGGACGCAAATGAGAAATCAACGGAATTAAAGCCATCGAGCCGCAGACGTTTTCTGAGGCAGAGCGCCGCGCTGGCCGGATTAGCAACCGTGGGAGGAGTACGCTCCGCGCATGCCCAGAAGTCCGAGTCCAGAGTGCCCGACGAAAGAAGCTTTTCGAGTTTCTACGGCGTGCCGTCGCATTTCGAGAACAACGTGCGCGAGATTGCTCCCAATCAGTACCCGCACATGTTATCGGCATTGACTCCCCATCAGGATTCGGTAGGAATCATTACGCCGTCGGCGCTCCATTTTTTAAATCTCCGCAACCATGACGCCCCTCCGAGCATTGACCCCCAGCAGCATCGTCTGCTCATCCATGGTTTGGTGGATCGTCCTTTGATTTACACCATGGATGAACTGAAGCGCCTTCCTGCCGTCTCCCGGGTTCATTTTATCGAGTGCCGCGGAAACACCATATGGCCCGGGGGGAACCACAGTGGTTTCCGAACCGTCCAGGAAACCCACGGTAAGATGAGTTGCAGCGAATGGACCGGGGTACTAGTGTCCACGCTGCTCCGGGAAGCCGGCTTGCAAAAGGAAGCCAAATGGATCATTGCGGAAGGGGCGGATGCGGGCCATCACGTCAAGAGCATTCCGATAGAAATGGCTATGGACGACTTTATGGTGGCTTACGGCCAGAATGGCGAGGCAGTGCGTCCCGAACAAGGTTACCCCATACGGATGGTCGCCCCGGGGTCGGTGGGAATCTTCAACGTAAAGTATTTGAGGCGAATCAAGGTGGTGGACCAGCCTTACATGTTGGCAGCGGAAAACACCTATGCTGACGCTCGGCCGAACCTGCAGGGTAAGAGGTTGTGGTTCAATTTCTACTGGCAACCGAAATCGGTCATCACCCGCCCATCGGGCGGACAGCGGCTGCCCAGTCCCGGGTTTTACCAGATCACCGGTTTGGCTTGGTCCGGCGGGGGCGTCATCCGCAAGGTCGAAGTATCCACTGACGCGGGCAAGACCTGGAAGGACGCCAGGCTTCAGGAGCCGGTGCATTCAAAAGCCTTTTGCCGCTTCTTCTTTGACTGGACTTGGGACGGACAAGAGGCTGTGATTCAGTCCCGATGCACGGATGAGCAGGGTGACGTTCAGAAGTCACTCGACGAGTTTGGCGAGCTCTGGGGCTATAAACCCGGCTCCATAGACATGAATAGGGACACTGGAGCAATGGTGAATGTCATTCAACCCTGGAAAGTGGACCGTGAGGGGAGGGTAGAAAATGCGTTACTTACTTAATCTGTGCATGCCAGGGTTGGCCTTAGCGATGTGCGTGGGGGCACAAGCTCAGGGTCCTACCTATAAATTAGGCAGGACGCCCACCAGTGAAGAAATCCGCGCCTGGGACATCGCTATCAGTCCAGATGGGAAGGAGCTCCCGCCGGGGAGTGGATCCACCGAGGAAGGAATTCCTCTCTTTGCGCAAAAGTGCATGAGATGCCACGGGCCGGGAGGGAGAGGGGGTGGTGTCGCCGGGGTGTTCGTTTCTCCGACGGGTCCCGGCGGTGCCATCGTAACCCAGAAAGGACCACCGAATAACTTTCCGCTTGCGACGACCTTATGGGATGCTATCAACCGCAGCATGCCCCGATATCAGGAGGGATCGCTCACCGCGAGTCAAGTTTACGCTGTAACCGCTGCCTTACTTTATTGGAACGGCGTCATTCAGGAAAACGACGTTATGGACGCCAAGAGTCTGCCGAAGGTTCAGATGCCGAGCCGGAATTCCTTCGTTCCTTTGCATCCGGATTATAAGAAGTACATGGACTGCAATCCCAATCGCCTGAAATGCCTCAATCAGGGGGTGCTCGCTCCGACCGAGAAATAGCTAGTCTGTCTGAGTGCGGCGCAGAAACTCATTCCGGGTCGTTTAGCTTTTTCCCGGAATAATACGGGCCTTCCGCCGCCTTGTTAAGAACGGCGGGTGGCTCGACTGGAAGTTTGGGGTGTCCCGGCGCTCCAGGAGCTCTAGACGTTGCCGATACGTCATCGATGGAGCTCATGAAGACCGAGCTGGCGGTTACCCGACAAACCTCGCCTCTCAGATACAAGGATAGACACAGGACACGATCATTAGACCACTAGACTGGTGCGCGACGGGTGCAGACGTGATATCGAACGCGTTGATTTCGAGCCATGTGACGTCATCATGTGTGCCATAGAGTGCTTTCGTTGGTTCCGCCACATTGGCGACCGGAACGCGCGCGAACTCACGATTATTTGCGGGGCGACTGGCGAAGTAAGGCACCTCCGAGTATGTGTGCAGGCATCCACGGTCACGGCGGGCGCGGGCGTTGTTCGCGATGCCGATGGCATAATCTCCGTTGCTGAAAGCTATTAGGTCAACGATGTTGAGGAAACACCAGAACCATGACGCGCAGTCGGTAACTTACACTTTGCCGACGCTCCGAGACTTCCCAGCGTTCAATGCAGCGACGAATTCCTCTTTCGTCTGGGTCGGTGACGTTGGGGTTTCTTCGAGCGACTGCTCAATTTGCTCGAGTGAATATCCTTTAGTTTCAAATCCCATAAAAAGGTACGCGAGGCCCGCGACTACATACCAAAATGACAAATACAGGAACGCCGGCACGATGGACGCGACTGTGGCTTCGGGTTGAATGTAATTCGATGCGCCAATAAGTAGCGCTAGCCCAAGTGGACCTGTGATCTTGCCGATGCTTCCGACGCCGTAGGCAAATCCGGAACCGCTCGCGCGCAGGCTGGACGGCCAGATCTCGGTGGTATAGGGCCCGCTGACAGCGACCCCTCCGTCGACCAGAAAGAAAGTGACTAGGAGAAACAGCCAGAAGAATGAGCTAAGTCCAACCTCGCCTTGTGCCACCCACCCAGTGAATACCAAAAGAATTGCCCCGCCAAAGCAGGAAATCGCGCCTGACGCGCGGCGGCCAACCTTTTCGGACAGGCATGAGAAGACGACGCGCCCTAAGATGTTTGTCAAACTGATGGCGATCATCACTTCAGACGCGGTGTGCGGTGAGATACGCTCGACCATAACTAGGAGCGCCGGCGACCATAGTATTAGGCCGTATATACCAGTGATCACTCCAAGATTTATAAGCAATCCGATGGTAACGCTTCGACGATATATGAAGATTTCCGTCCACTTAGGAGTTCGAACCTCGATTTGTTCGGGCGGGACGAGATCCACAGTCTCCGGAGATATCCCGAGCAACCGGGCACATGACACGCGTGCGAGATCCGGCCGACCGTGTCGTAGTGCCCAGCGCGGTGATTCTGGAACGAAGATAAGGACAACGATCACGAAGAACGCCGGAAGCGCTCCTAAAATAAAGAGGCCCCGCCAACCGATGATAGGAGTGAGAAATGCGGCGCAAGCGGCGCTTAGCAGTAGCCCTGCCGGCGCGCAAACCGAGATGACTCCACTCGCCCATCCTCGGTTCCGTGCTGGCGCGCACTCCTGGACGAGCGTGATATTCACGATGTACCCGCCGACTCCGAGGCCGACACCGACGCGGAAAATAGCGAAATAGATCCAATTGCCCACCGGGGTAAACGTTAGGAGCAGGCTTGACAGAGAATAGGTCATGACGATCGCGACCAGTGCGGGACGCCGGCCAAACTGATCGGCAATATAGCCCCACACGATTGCGCCGATGATTGCACCAATTCCTGATGAAAGAAGCACAATAGCGGACTCGCCATAAGTCAAATGCCAAGGCTTCATCACGAAGATTAGAACGAACGCTACGATGAATTGATCGAAGAACTCCAGCATGCCATGAATACTGGCAATGACGAGAATTATTTTCTGCTGGTTCGTTAGTGTATGACTTTCATCGAGCTGCCGGATTCCTGCGACCATCCTATCCCCCCGGCTGACGGCAGCAAGCGATTCCCATGCGTCTAACGATTGGGTTGGAGCTCTTGTAAGCCCGACGCGGAAAGAGAGTCAAGCTGGATTTTCGTTTTGGGACGGGCCGTAAAGACGCTGCTTTTAGTGACGTACACAACGGCACAGCCGGGGATGCGCGTTCAATCCACTGGGTGTCCTTCACCAAAGCTCTTTCCGTATCCCAAAAAGCCGACGACCACCGGCTTGTTGCGATCCGACATCGATTGGACCGCAGCAGGTTGAACGTGGTTGTCTGAATACCAGCCGTGACGACAACCTCCGAGCCTCGAAACTGGATCTCGCGAAGTGTTGGGTGTTGCCGCCTCACTGGATTTGGTACTCAAGAATTTGTGCGTTCGTCGCATCACGCTGGGGCACCGCCACATAGTACCGTCCAAGCGCAGACACTAACTCTCCGGTCCTCGCCCCAGGTCCGCTGGGGACCTGGCCGAGGGATACATAGTGGTCAGGATCCAATTGTTTGTACACATCGATGGAGCCATCCCCGGCAGGGCAGGCGGCATAGAGGCGCCTGGCCTTTACATCAAAACTCAGGTCGTCCACACCTTGATTGATGGGAAGCGCCTGGAGTTCCTTGCCCGTGGCCGTGTCAAATACGATGATATGCCCGCTTCTGCAGCCCACAAATAAGCGATGATGCGGTTCGTCCAACGCCAATGTTACCGCGGTCTTGCCAAGTGTGATGGGCCAGGTTGCAATGACTTTGCGAGCCACGCGATCAATGACCACAATGCGATTCTTTGCCACGTCAGTTTCATACAACCTGGGTCCGGATGGTTCAATGGCCATGCCATCGAGGCCCGGCGTGTCAACTGTCAGTGAGGCAAGGTTCTCGCCACTCGTGGTGTTAATGATGTTGATCGTGGAATAATCCATCTTCGCGTCCTTACCGCCATTCTCCACGTAAAGCAACTTTGTTGCTGGGTCATAGATACTTGGGTCCGCGTCGGGAAGAAGCGGTACGCTTTTGAGCAACTCATAGGTTTTCCCGTCAAAAATTCTCAGCGCTCCTCCTTCTCCCCCATCGGTCACGTAAAGACGGTTTAGATCCTCCCGGTAGAGTAGATGGTGCGGGATCGCAATTCCTGGGAGTGTGTGGATCAGCTCGCGGGTCTTCAAATCGAAAACCATAACTGCTTTTGTGCTCTGTGGGGTAGTAAACAGTCGCTGCGTTTTGAGGTCGACAAGGATGTGGTCAAAACGCCCCGTCACGTTATTGGGGAATTCGTATTTGCCTACCAGCTTGAGCGGTGTTCCGTTCGAAGCCTTACCCGGACGGGAATCGTCTTGCTGCTGTGCAAAAATCGACGCTGACAACAACAAGATCCCAGATGCCATTAGAAAAATGACGAATCTTCTCATCTGATCATCTCCTCGGTTGCATTTCGGAGCTTCGTGTTTCTCAGCGATATCAGGGCTGACTCGCTGTGGTCCTGTTGTCTTCATAAAATTCTCCTCCCCGAATTCTGCTTACGATTAAAATGTGAATCGGATCTGCGCTTCCAGCCGGCGATTGTCCGCAGTTTCAAAGAAACCCTCGCCATTGGGCCCACCGGCGATCCGGTTCGCGGACCCGAATAGAGGTGAGGTGATGTCACCCGTAATTGGTCCGGGGTTGTTGTGATTCAGCAGGTTTTGGATGGACATCGAGAAGATCATGTTATATCGGTGCACCGTCTTCGGCGCGCCGATTATTCCGCCTAACCCTCTGCCGGAAGCCTGTGCTGCGGTGGCTCCTCCCGCGGTTACAGATGACCGTGCCTCAGCCCGTCCAGTCACTGGCCCGAATCCGATGGCCTTTGCGACTCGAAGGTTCACACGCAATTGACTTGGTCCGCGCCCGTAATTTCGGCCAAGGATGACTTCGCCCGGTGAAGGGTTCGGGTCCAGCAGGCCGTATTGCGTTTGGATTAAGCCGGGCTTGCTGGGATCGGTGGCGATGCCAGGACGCCCATTGAACAATGTCGTGCCATAGAGATCGCTTCCAGCCGTGACATCAAACGGCGCGCCGGACTGGAGAACTAAAAATGGGCTGATGCGCAGATTCCACTTCGCGCTGATAGAGCCACCAAACGTCACTCGATGACGGACGTCCGTTGCTGCCGGTCCGTACTCGCCCGCGATGCTATACGGGTTTGCCGGCACGGTGTCGATGCCATCCGTACTGCTCATCGCGCGGCTGAGCACGTAGAACGCGAACAGTGAGACTCCCTGTTTCAGCCTCGTGTTGATGTTGGCGACGACTTGGTTCTGGTTATAAATCCCCGAGGACTCCATCAGGAACACGGGGCCTGGATGCCCGAACGGAAACGTGCCGCTGTTCGGCACGTTAGGGTTGTAAGTCCCGGGCAGTGGCGCGTTGATATCTTCCGAGCGGAACAGGTGCACCCCATGAGAATTCGTATAAGTGATTGCGAACGCGGTGCTCGCCGAGATTTGGCGCTCCAACGTTAGTGCCGATTGCATAAGATATGGAGCCCGCAGGCGGGAACTCACTGCCTCGCTGGACTGGTACCCTAGCGTCGCAAGCGAGCTTGTTGAGGGAATCGTCGGGAAAAAATCCGGATTGGCCGCCACGAACTGTTGTTGGAGAATTCCGTTATAGCGTTCGGCAGTAACCACGTCCGAAAGAGGGAAGCGCGTGTAGAAAATGCCAAATCCAGCACGCAATACGGTTTTAGGGCGAGAATTGCTGGAGCCTCCTCCAGGAGCCCAGGATATCGCTACGCGCGGAGCGATATCCCGCCAGTCATGGATATAGCTTTGGGTCTCATACCGAAGTCCGAGATCCAGAGTCACGTTCGAATGCACCTGCCATTCGTCGCCGGCGAAGAATCCAACGTCAACCTCGTGCGCCGAAAGACTTGGAGTGCCCGTATCGACGCTGAACTGTGTAGCCCCGCCACCTAATGCTCGAATCTGTGCCGGAGAGTCACCCATTTGCTGAAACAAGAGAGTCCTGCGATACCGTTCGATGGACTTGACGGAGGTCAACACGGGATTTCCGAAACCGTCGAGCACAGGTTGGTTGTTGGAATCCAGTTCCGGAGCGAGGCCACCCCCAAATGTGAACGTGCCGTTGAAATTCTGCCGTGTAATGCTGCTGTCCGTCTGCCCGCGCAGGCGAACACCGAACCGCAAGGTGTGCCTGTTTCGGACCATCGATGTGTAGTTTTGCAGCTCGAAGTTGTTCTGCGTATCGAGCGAGAGACCACTTTGCGAGCCGCCACTTATGAACGAACCGAGTACCTGGATCTCCGGGTCGAGGCTATTGGGCGTTGTCTGACTAGCAGTCCGGTAATACTGAAAACGCGTTTCATTGATATTTGAGCCTAATACTGCGGTTTCCGTCATTTGGACGGTCTGATCGGAGTACGTCACGTGATAACCCTGGGAAATCAGGTTGAAGCCGCCAATCCCGCCATCTCGGATATCCGAATGAGTGAACTCGTACGCAACGACCAGAGTATTGTTTGGGTTGAGTTGGTAGTCCACGCGGGGATTGAGCCTCGTGAAGCGCTGCGGTGTCGTAAGCACGGAGTTAAAGGGCACAGCGGTGAGCGTCTGCGGGTCCAGAATAAAGCCATTCGAGATGGAGCCATTGTCGACCATATTTCGCTGGTATTCGACAGCGAATGACGCGCGCTCGCCAAGCGGACCGCCGAGATTGCCTTCAAATTCATCCAGCAGGAAAGGCGCTTTCTGGGAGGAATATGGGTTCCGCGAATTCCAGAAGTCCTTGCCGAAGTTGTAGTCCATCGTGCCGTGATATTTTTCAGTACCGGGTTTTGTGAAAATTTCGATGCGACCGTAGCCCAAGGTGTCGTACTCCGGCGAAAACGGATTCTGGTTGATGCGAATCTCGCGGATCGAGTCCTTGGCGGGAAGATTTCCCCCGCTAAATCCATTGACAAACATCGCTCCGCCGCTAGGTCCCGCCGATGGGCCGGCGAGCGCCTGCAAATCGGCCTGAAGGTCAGTCGGATCATCGGAGAGCGCTTCCAAGTCAGAGCCCTGCAACGTCAACGCGCTGGCGTTGCTCGCTGAACTGAGACTGACACTAGGGGCTTCTTCTTCGTTCACCGTGAACTCTTGCTGCTCCATCATTACGTCCAGCTGGAGGTTCACAAACTGAGGCTGGCTGCGGATGATCACCACTCCTGGTTTTTCGATGTCAGCGAAGCCTTTCACGTGGACGCGCAGGGTATAGGTGCCTGCGGCAAGATCCCGGAAGACGTAGCGTCCCTCTAGTTCATCGGTTATCGCCTCGCGGGCACTACCTCCAGGCGCGATAAGTGTTACCGGGACCTTGGGGACAATCGCGCCAGATTGGTCTATTACCTGGCCGCTCAGGCTGACTTCGCCGGACTGAGCAAGCAGCGCGGTAGGAATAAGACATGAAATCAGCAAAACGCAGAAAGCGCGGCTCAGGATTTTACGCAAACGTATCAACTCCCTCACCCACCTTTGGGAACTGTCGCCGTTCTGCTCATTCCCTCCGCCCCAGACTTATCCGATGCATCGCTACGCATCCCCTGGGAGCACTCCGCAGCTATGGACCGCCCTCTCCTCCGTTCATGCTCAGACTCCACGATCCCAGCACTGCCTGGTTGCTGCCTTTTGGACGTGCGGCCAGAATTGGCGCCACATCGGCTAGGACCTCGATCGCCGTGACCTCCGACGGCTTCGCTCCTTCGGTGCTCACCACGATCAAAGGATCGCCGGGCTTGATCTCGCCTAAATCCAGCACAGGCGCGCGCTCGAGCATTTGCTGCACGTCGAGCTGCTCACCGCCCGCCTCATTTGCGGCCTTGCCTACTGCCCCCCCACCCGAGTTGAGAACAGCAAGTACATGAGCCACAGACGGCGGGAGGTGATGCAACTTTGAATCGGCATTCGTTCGGACGAGGATGGCTTGGTCTGAGACTAAATCCTTGCCGATTATGACGCGGTTTTCGACGTCAACCGAAACCACGGCAACGCCGAAGTTTCGAAATGTGCCGGACACTAACTTTTCCGCCGTGAAGCGGCTTCCATCGTCGCTCTTCGCGCCCAGCGCTCGTAATTGATCCCCTACCTTGATTTGCTCAAAAGTATTAGGCTTGGCGTCGCTGAACTTTACCGAATCCGGAGCATAGCGGAGCAAGACCGCGTCGGCCTTCAGCACAATGGACACCACACGTGTGGGATTGCCCGGCGCGGATGGCGCCGCGGGAGATGCAACTTTGATTTCCTTGGTCTCTGGATTCACCGCTTGAACTGTTCCGCCAATGCCACGCTGCTGCCAATCCAATCGCTCAGCGTCGCGCGCGCTCGCCAAATCCGACTTGGTCATCACGATCACGGTCGTGGCGATAATGGATTTCTGGTCCTCTGAAACGCGGCCACGCACCAGTACCCGATCCCCAAGACTAATGCTACTGGTGGTGACCTTTGTGGCCGTACTCAAATTTGTCGCACCTGGTGGAACGCGCAGAAACGACACTCCATCCCCAATCTCGATGAGCAAATCGGGGCCCGCATCCGTGTGCAGCGTCAAACTGCCGGCTTGAAGTTTTGTAACTACTCCGATCGGTCGAATGGAGGGAGAAGACGAAGCGGCTCCAGAACCTTGCGCCAAAGCTGATAATCCTGCTCCGAGGACCACCAGAGGCAGAATCATGAATCCCTTCCTAATAGGTTACCTCTCTACTTTGCTGCTGGGAGCTTGGCATTCCGCGATAGCAAACGGCGATTCTTCTGTTTGCCATCCATCTACAGTTAGGAGACGGCACGCGTATCGTATTGGAACAACCTGAAGGCTCCCTGAACTTGGTTGGATTATGTAGAAATCTAGATGCTTGCAGTCTTTAATCATTGCGGAGTGCCCCGACGGTTGCATCGGAAGGAATGCCTTACGGAAGCGAGTATTCCCTAGGTGCTGGAGCCCGACTCTGCCACGTTTCCTGGGTCGTTCCCGTAGTCACAAACTTGCCAAGAATTACCTCTAGCCCTCGTGGCCTGAACAGTTCCAAGATTTTAAGCCGTCCGCTTCTTTTCTAATCAGTTGCGATCGACCTTCAGGTTAGGGCGCGCGACCATCGGGTATTCAACCCAAAGGCAAAAGGCTTGCTCGGTTTGAGGCAAGCCCTTGCGAACAAAAAATAGAATCGTTGCGGGGCTTGATTTGAACTGAGGATCTCGATTAGGGCATGCCCCCTGCTCATGATCCGCGTGTTAGCGGCTACGGGTTCCCGTGAATAGCCAAAAAATTCCCTGTTTTCATGGCGCCTCCTCTTAGTGCTAAACCTGAATTTAGGCGAATTGCCCGCTAGATTCCCTTTCCCAGTGACGTAGATCCCTGTATTCTTCCCTGTTAGCAGGGAGAGCGGTTCGCACTTGACTGCATCCTCCGCCATCTAAATCACTTTTGCAACGATGGTACGGATTTCCGTAGCGAGTTCGTGGCTCTCCTTGAGCAAGTCCAACACGCTTCGCCAGTTCTTTCTGTGTCTCAGCCACATTTCTTGACCGACGACCTTGGCAAAATCAATCTTGTGCGGTTCGCGCCAAGCCTCATATCTTTGGAGTCGAGCCACTCTCTCCGGCAAATCAGGAATTCCCCGAGACTTGGGCGAAAGGCGGGCACTCCTTTCATCCAAGAACGCGAGTAAGACTTGCGCTTCGATTGATTGCATTTCCCGCAGCTCGGAACCAGGTTTGCTATCTCCGTAATGAATCCCGTCGGTTCCTGGTTGCTGATGATGGGGCGAAGGTGGTCCCATTTCCGTGTATTTGTCTCCACAGTAGGCGCAGCGGATGTTCATCGGATCGATGTGAAGGATTCGAGGCGCCTCCAACTCTTCTTCCTCGGTTGGCTCAATAACCGGAATGATGGCATTAACGAAAGCGTTTGTGATGCTTGAGGAGCGTCCAGTTACGCTCATCGGCGCCGGTAGCTGACAGTATCGATTACGTTTGGCGTTCTTCTTAATTGGCGGCATTTGCAGGTTTAGCTTCCATCGCGGATGATGCGGCAGGATTCGATATCGAAGCTGACGTCCCCGATGGTAAGGCGCGTTTGGTCGCGGAAGCCAGCGATGAAGCGGAAGAAGCGCCAGACGTCGGCGAAATTGGTGGCGAGTCCTGTGGAGGCGCGGATCGCGCCGGCGCTTTTGTGGCCGCGCTCCTGCATCATGCGGACAAAACTGAGCAGGTTGATTTCCTCGCCCAGGGTGAAGCCGGCGCGCATATCGTCTTCCGTCAGGCCCTCGGCGATTTCGCCCGCGCCGGGATTGCAGAAGCATCCGGTACGCAGCGAAATCCCCTGTTCGCCGGCGAGCTCCTCGACGCGGCGGTAATCGAGCAAGTGTCCCTGCGGGTCGTAGAGATTGAGCGTCACCGTGCCGCCGCGCGCCTCGGTGTTGGCCGGGCCGTAGATGCGCACCATGGCGCGGCCGTTGCCGTGCCGCAGTGCGAGGAGTTCCTCCAGAAGCCAGCCGGTTAGACAGCGCACACGCTCCCCGATCGT
>Ga0207060_10422_pt1 | contig 11404 bp, 10 predicted proteins | sample Alteio_BWMinCont_30_FD_153270 | JGI IMG/M metagenome (GOLD analysis project Ga0207060, IMG submission 153270) | Enriched cells from forest soil in Barre Woods Harvard Forest LTER site, Petersham, Massachusetts, United States -... | ecosystem: Environmental > Terrestrial > Soil > Temperate forest >...
CGATAAAACTATTCTACAAATTAATATTGACTACACAAAAGGTCCGAATTGGGATCAAATAACCATTAAAGGAAGGGATTTAAATGGTATGACTATTTCTCCTTACGGCAACCTATTTGCAATTGGCGAAAACAGGTCTATTTTGAAAATGATTTTTTCTGATGTTGAAATAAATTTTAACTCAGCTTTCATTCAAACAGTGACCTCATCCTCTCTTGACAGGCGAGATATATTTAATGAAAAATCCACACCAAACATTGCAACTGAAATTGCACAACTTTTAGTAGATGTTCAAAACGCGGATGCTCTAGACCTAAGTGAATGGGTCAAAAAAAACATTGGGCAAGCTCCCTCGCGAGAAATAGTTGATCCTAGAATGAGAAGATTTACTAATGCATTTGAACAAATGTTTCCTACAAAAAGATTCAAAAATATTTATAACGTTCAAAATAATAAAAAAATAGTATTTGAAGAGAATGGCAAAGAAATGCCAATAGACAAACTTAGTTCTGGTGAAAAACAGATTGTCTTTCGCGGTGGATTTCTATTAAGAAATAAAGAAAGTTTGAAAGGAGCAATTGTCCTAATTGATGAGCCAGAAATCAGCTTACATCCAAATTGGCAATTAAAAATATCAAAGTTTTTTAAGACATTGTTCACAGACAGTAGTGGATTACAAACATCACAAATTATTATTGCAACCCATTCTCCGTTTATAATCCACAATTTTAACAGGAAAGATGATAAGGTGATTGTTATTAACAAAGACAATCAGGGGTTAGTTATTGTTTCTAAAGAACCGAAATTTCATTCTTGGTCTACAGAAAAAATGGTGCAGGATGCATTTAACATATCTCATATTATCAATGATAAAAGATTGACAATATTAGTTGAAGGTGAAACCGACGAAATTTATTTCTTAAAAACCCTAGAGATTTTCAACAATAAAGAGAAAAAAATAGAATTCAAATGGATTGGAAGAATAAATGAATTCGGAGCTGCTGAGAACTCAGGAAATACCGCACTCAATCACGCTAAGTCATTCTTTTTATCAAATATGGAATTGCTTCATGAAAAAATCGTTCTGCTTTATGACTGCGATACAAAAAAGTTAGATGAGGATCATGAAAAACTTTTCATAAGATGCATGTCAAAAAATAATTTTAATGACACATTCAAAATAGGAATAGAAAATTTATTATCATTGACAGCGGATATAAAAGTTCAGGAATTTTATACAGAAAAAATTAAAAAGAATAATTATAGCGCTGAAAGTACAATACGAGATCTCGACAAAATGAAACTTTGTAAATTCATTTGTGAAAGTTTAAGTACTGACAAACAAAAAGTTATTCTTGCAAAAGTAAATAATGAAATCGTTAAACTTCTTTCCCTGATTTAAGTAATGGGCAAGAAAGAAACCATATTAAATGTTGATATAGCTATCATGTATTTGGAAGCGGCATTTTTTCATTACGGCAGGAAAGAATTTGTGGTAGCTATTCATCTTGCCGGAGCAGCCGAAGAAATATTGGGTGATATTGCAATGGAAAAAACTAAGTCAAATGCTCTAATGGAGCGTATTAGGAAAATGGATTCGGTCCATAATAATTTCGGAAGTCAGGTATCAATAGATAATATCATGGATAGGCTCAATCTTTATAAAAACAAGGTTAAACACATTGATATCCCGAAAGACAATTCATCTGTTACGGGAAATTTTGAACTCGAAGCAGATTTAATGATACTCAGAGCAATTGATAATTACGATACGGTTTTTGGAAGCCTCCCAACTAGCGATGGATACTATTCATATTTAGAGAATGGAGATCCAATTGCTGAATAAAATTGATCCCATGCTCAAGGATATGCTAGGATACAATTTCCCTCTCAATCATTGACAATATTTTTGAATCAATTCATATACCCTTGAATTTCCCAATTCTCCAGCTTTGCTAAAATCTGTACAAGCTCCATCTTTATTTCCCATTTTCTATCTTGAACTTCCTCTCATCAGAAATGCTTCATCACTTTTGGGGTTCATACCAATTCGAGGCCACTCGCCGGAGAATTCAATCTTAATCCCATTGCGGATATTAAAGAAAAACTTAGATATTATCGATCATTTTTTAATAAGGCTCATGATTTGCAACAAAGAGAATTTGATCTGTTAAAAAATGATATTTCTACTTTTTTTAATCTAAAACATAACATGCATTTTTGCCTGGTCGATCTTTGCAAGGTTTGAAAGCAAATGCAATTTAATTTTCTTGGAGCGCACCATTTAAAGCGATTACCATGAAGAATTTAGCGCATAAAAATGGGCCGGAAAAAATGAGAAATATCGGGTATACATGAATATTTTATCAAAGAAAGGCCCATTAATCACTGATTTTATACCCTGAAAAGGTTTATAAGAAATTGAAAATCACATACTATTAGTGCGAATCAATTCTAAACTAATAAATTATAGGGATAGATCCAATTTAGTATAACTTTATATATCGCATATATTTGGTCATCGGCCTGATTGTAGGGACATTCAATAAATTCATATTAAATAGCAAAATATGAAATACCTACTTGTTGCAATAATTGGCCTTTCATTTTCATTTACATCCTGCACAAAAAGTAGTAGCAACTCCAATAACAACAATAATACGGGTCCACAAAATGTCGCGACTGATTCTTTCTATCAAAGCACGACAGGCCAAAGCCCAATTAATTTTGTAACTGCTCAAGCAATAAGTTACAAATTTGACAATGTAGTTACTCATTATGCGCCTTTTAATGGAACGGTAGAGTATAATGTCACCCATTTTGTAGCAGATCCAAACAATTCTCAAGATCCAACAGATCATTACGAGTATGCATTAAGGGTGTTAACCGGTGATTTGTCCAATTATATTACTGTAAATGATACTAATTACTACCTAAAAAATTTTCATTTTGTTTATCCGAGCTGCCACGAAATTGATGGAAATACTGGTGCGATGGAGGTGATTCTGACTCATATTTCAGCAAGCGGAAATGCAACAAATATTGGTATTTTAATACAAAATGGGGCAGCTAACTCGGCTATTCAACCTGTTTTTGATGCTTCGCCCCTGAGTGGTGCCGACCCGAATGGAGCCATCAATCAATTCAATCCAGCGACATTATTGCCTGCAAACTTTTCCAGTTATTTTACCTATAGCGGTTCATATATTTTCCCCACCGCTCTATATCCGGTAATTCCTTATTTTACTCCAGTAATATGGATAGTTCCCGTATCTCCTATAACAATCTCTACACAACAGTTTACGCATTATACGGGAATCTATATTTCGCCAAATAACCGGGTCATTCAGCCTATTAGTGGCAGAACGGTGTACTTGCATACACAATAAATTCAATTTTACTTGAATTCTTCGCGTTGTTAATTTAAGACCTAAGGTGGATTTGTGTCTTGGTAAATCGTTGCTATTTCATATTGAGGTAGTTAAATTACAAAGAATTTTAACTAACCTCCTGGTCCGATTTTAGGGGAGTATTATACTATTCGATAGTTTGATGGTTACTTAAGGAGAGCACCTTGAATAATTGCCGAGTTGCAAATCAAACCGACCCTCTGTAACGACTACAGAATCCAATGTGTTGATACCAATAACTCCATAGAGTGTAAAGGCGAAGGTTCCGGACAGGATCTTATTTACTGTGTCCAATTTTGAAATTTGAAGATAACGGGGACTATTTTGACCAGGATTAATTTGATAATTTGTGTACTCTGTTCCTGAGGCTATAAAGTGAATGAGGAGTGAATCAACAATATTCCCAGTTCCATAAATATGATCGCTGTAAGAAGAGTTTTGTTGAAAAATAAAAAAGGTTTCGCCGTTAGCGTAATTTCCAGCATTAATTGAAATAAATATAGGCAGCGTGGATGTGTTATAAATCGGTTGGATATTATAAATTAATTCATTCCCCCCGTTGAAACAGCGAAAGTAAGGAACCCAAACCTGACCATTTACATTACACCCAAAAGTGTTTGCTCCGGTTTCGGTTATCGGTGGTAAAGTGACTGACGGTGTGGATTTTTTACAAGAAAAAAAAGACAATAATAATATAATGACTTTTTTTTTCATATAAATAAATCGTCGATACCGAATCTCGTGTTTTCGGAGAGTAAAAAGTATTTCATGCAATATAGTTTTTAAGGATTTAATAATTATTGTTAAATGTGAGTTGACTTTTATTGGTACCATCGGCATTCATAATCCATATTACCCCATGCGTCTGATCAATAACTGAATTTGGGGAACCGTCTGTTAAATCCAGATTTACATAAGCGATCGTACCATCCGTAGCAATCGAAAATCCCTGAGTAGAATTTACCGCTATCTTTTGAAGACCGGATCCATCTGTATTGGAAGACCAAACGCCATAATCTTCAAAATAAATTTTGTTGCCGAATGATCGTGGATTGTGAATGTATATATTCGGACTAACGTTGTCGGTCAGCTGCTTCACATTTCCCCCACTGGAATCCATGGTAAATACATGCGTTGATTGCTGGTCACCTCTGATATGCAGCACCTGATTTCCAGGTGTGCAAAATGGCTCGCGCGAGTAAACTGAATCAATTCCCTTGTCGCCAATAATTGTCTGACCCGTTCCGTCCGATGCCATTTTATAAATCTGGAATGGCTGGCTCGTGTTTTTCATATCGGAATCGTAATAGATTGTATCCCCAAGCGGACTCCAGGAAGGAAAGAAATGTTCAGAATTGTCTTTGGTAAGTTGAATGATATCTGTAGTATCCAGATTACTGCCATCAAAAGCCATCTTATAAATTTCGCCGCCATTACAAAATGCCATCCATTTCCCATCCGGAGACCAGGATGGATCCTGCAAAAGGAATTTAGTAACTCTTCTCATGGCAGAACCGTTTCTATTCATCAGCCAGAAACCCGCAGAATCAGAAAAGTAACCATAAGTGTAAACAGGAGAACAGCTTCCCTGACTTGCTTTATTCACTGCCTGCAGTGGTATATGATTAAATCCTAATATTGTTCCGTCAGGATGCCATACAGGACTTGAATAAGGCGAAACCGGTAACATATTCTGGCTTAAACAGTCTTCGTTTTGTTTACAGCTGATAAAAAAAATCGCCGGCAGAAAAAGAATGAAAAGAAATTGTAAAAATTTTCCATGCATCAAAATAATCGTCGCAGAATTATTTGCGGTAAGCATATAATAAATGAATTACAGACAGAAAATTAATTAAAAGGCGAACGATGAACAGAATGTTTGCAGACCATCATAACTACAGCAGAAAAATACATAAATGAATTGGCATGGGGTTTTCAGGTAAGAATCCTATTGATTTTAAATTTAATTTATTCGCTGGCATATTCAAAAATATGAAATATAAAAAAAGCATAATTTACTAACGGTAAACACTTACAGCCGATTAATTATAATTGGCATTGAAAACTTTCGTTTTAATGTGTTTGCGGATGAATTTATTATTTTATTTAAAGACTTTGTATATGCTGAACACGGTGCGAATTCTACTGGGCCTTATTCTGTTTGTAGCTGGAATTGGTCATCTGACATTTTCAAGGCATGCATTTCAAGCACAGGTGCCTCCATGGGTGCCGATGAATCCTGATCTGGTTGTCGTTTTATCCGGGATCGTGGAGATATTGCTTGGCGCATCTTTGATTTTTCTCGTAAAACAACGCATGACAGTCGGCTGGATTGTTGCGACTTTTTTCGTATTGGTTTTTCCGGGAAATATTGCGCAGTTAACTGAACACAGAAATTCCTTTGGACTGGATACCGATTTAAAACGTTGGCTTCGTTTACCGTTTCAATTCGTACTCATCTTCCTGACACTGTGGTCAACCGGCGCCTGGCAAAAATGGAAAAGAAAGTGAAAGAGGCTTTGTAAGGCATTGGTACAGGTAATTGAAACCCTTCAAATGGATATAAGTCAGAGTCCATGATGGCTACGAGCATTTTTGACAGTTGATCTCTTCTGATATTTTGATAATTGCCTTCATATTTTTTAATTAACAGCGGCATATGTTATTTATTAATTCCCTTACTTATATAATGCTTGTGCAAAGCATAATGCATTTGATTCTACAATGTAAATCAAGCGAGTGTTTCTTGGTACATTTATGTCAAACACTACTGCAATGAGTCACTCTTCTGTAAAAAAATTAGTCACTTATTTTGCCCTTGCAATCTTCATAGGCTTGACCTCCAGCGCTTCTGCCCAAGCCATCACCGGAGAACAGGTTAAGGCGCAATTCATCAAGGATTGGCAACGGGCGAAAGTCTACACACTTGATTATCTCAACACTATGCCGGCCGACAAATATTCCTTCAGGCCGGTCGACAGTATCCGCAGCTTCGCGCAACAGATGCTGCACCTCGCCTGGGATAATGTCTTCCTGAACATGGTCGCCACGGGTAAAAAGATAGACTGGGTGCCCGGCCAAAAGTTCAACTGGCATGATGGTGAAAAAATCGATTGGCCCGACGGCTATCTCGAAAATAGCCCCACCGCGCAGGGCAAGGATTCCGTCGTGTATTATGTAAGTAAAAGCTACGACATTGCCCTTCAGTATATACAAAGTCTGGATCCAGGCAAATATGGCGAGATGACGGGCATGCCCAATATCACAGACACCCGCTACGCGTGGCTGCTCAAGGCATTGGAGCACCAGACCCACCACCGCGGTCAGACCACGATCTATATCCGCCTGGTGGGCGTCAAGCCACCAAACGAGAGATTGTTCTGATCAGTTTTCCAAAGTTTGCGAAAATCCGGTTTTCCCGAACGATTTTCGGAATATCCATATAGTGGAAATTCCGCAGACTCTTACCATCTTATTACGTTTTAAATTGACCACAAATGATATTGAATATCAACAACAATGGTAGTTCATTAACTCGTCGAAGACGACTTCATTTTGGAATGCATTTCATAGAACTTGTCCGGACTATACATGAAAAGGCAGGAACCGTTTTTTATTTTCTCTATTATGTTCCTTCGAAGTGTTTTAGGAATGGCCGGGCAGCCTTCACTCCTTCCGATATAACCCTTGTTTCTGGCGATACGTTCGTTTACATAAGAGGCACTATGAATCACAATACCCCGCGAACAGGCATTATCATTGATGCCTTTTTCTTTACCATTAAGCTTCAGGGAATAACCATTATGTCCGATGTAAGTATCTCCGGTAACATAGAAGCCCAGACTGCTTTCACAACTATTGGGTTTGTTTGAAAAATGAGTGGCCATTTCCTTGCCAGAATTTCTACCATGAGAAACATAGGTGTTGAAGATCAGTTTATAGGTATTGAGATCAAGGATGAATAATCTTTTTTTAGATGACGGCAGACTGAGGTCAATGATAGAAAGTATTCCTGCATTCCGGATATCCCCTGCAGATACCAGCAGACGGAGTCCGGCAAGACCTTCTTCAAAGGCCTTCTTTGACAAGCCAAAATTACCCAGATGAAGGCTGTCATAGATATCATTCCTGCTTACAGGTTTATTTAAATTGACCGGCGAAGAAATAAAAACCTGGCTGGCCTGAGTATGAGGCAATGGATGCATGCTCAATATTGGAATTGAGCAAATAACCATCACAAAAAAGTTTAGAAAAGAAAAAGATAGTTTGGCTGTCCTTATTTGCGTTTTTCTCATTCGAATCATTTTGAATCGTGAATGCTTTCCGGCACGCCAGAAACACTCATAAGATATTTGGAATTTCGAAAGGTAGAACCAATTTCTTCAGGGGGTTGCTCATTTTAGAAACTTGGGATAGTTTTAACGAAAGTCGGGAACCACTTCCATGGGAAATAAATACGGTTGGTAATAAATACGCCGGTCAATAATTCTTGTGGAAATTTGTGATTCTTCCGAAAGGATACAGGCAGGTAAATTGAATATTTGTACGGAATCTTCATGCGCCTATTCATTTGAGGATTTGATGCCTGGAACCCTGGTTTTAATAAGGGCAATCTGACCCTGATGATGTGATTCATGTTCACAAACATGAAACCACTTACAATAATTATTAGTTGGCCCCCAGGCCCATGTTTTATCGACGATCATCATCCATTGATCATCTCTTTTTTTAAATTCTGCAAGCGTTGTTTCTCTGGTTGCCTGCAAAAGGTTCAGGTAGAAATCCAGGCTATTCCCTTTTATAGCTTTTCGTGCAGGATCACCTAAATTCATGGCAACTTCATATTTTTTAGCAAAACTATCGTCCCATTTCCCCCATTCGACGCCTTTAAAAGTTATCTCGTTGAAAATTGCATCAAGTGCTGCAAGATGATATAGTAATGCTCCAATTGAATTTGCTTTGTCATCCAGCAAAAAATCTAATTGATCGGGGCTCAATCCCTTCACAGAACGAACAACAGCGGACCTGCAAAATGCCATCATTGAAACGAGTGTTCCTATTTGTGGCGTATATCCTTCCCGGGGGCCAATGATAGTCAGGCCGGGATCCGGGTCGGCAGGATTTGCAAATCCTGTTTTCGGAAACATCATCATTCCTGTAAGTCCTGCCGAAACGGCAAATGAAGTTTTTAAAAAACTTCTTCTTTCAAGGATTCGTTTTGCCATATTCATCGTTTAAGGTTTAATGGTCTTTTAAATTATCTGAATCTTGATATTTATGATCCCTGCTAACATTTTTTAATAGACTCCGCCAATCGTTCTGCCATTAAGTTTTGCGTAAGGAGGATTAAATTGTGGTAATTGAACAGGCACTTTTGTTGACGCGCTGGTATCTGTCAGAGTTTTCAAAAAGGAAACAAGTTCCTTTTTCTCCGTATCAGTGAGTTTAAGTTCTACAGGCAAGATAGTAAAGAAAGGAAGTCCGGTCATATCAGGCCGCATATCTTTTGAGAATTTGCTTCCCGCCGCATGATCATAAAAATCCACTACCTGCTCCAGGGTCTTAAATAATCCGTTATGCATATAGGGCGATGTGAGTGCGACATTGCGGACAGTTGGTGTTTTAAAAGAAAACCTGGCAAATCCGTCTCCGTTAATTTTCATCAATCCCAGATCCTTATCGACAACATATTTAACTACCGAATCCTGAACCGGAACGCCGATTGAATGGTTGTCCGAAACATCATAAAACGGTGGCAGGGATCCATTGAACAGCGGAGCAAAATGACAAACGCCGCATTTTGCTTTTCCCATGTATACATTGAAGCCATTGATTTCTTCCTGGCTCAATTTAGTTACATCGCCCTGCATATATTGATCAAAACGGCTGTTCAATCCCGTCAGGGTTCTTTCATACACTCCGATCGCATACTTCACGTAAGCTCGCGTGATACCTGTCTTTTTAGTGTTAGGGAAAGCCTTACGAAAAAGACTTACGTATTCGGGACTGGCGTTCAGCTTATCAATCACTCTATAGAAGGAACTGTGCAGTTCTCTTGCATTATTAACAACAGAATCCAGCTGGTCTTCCAAAGAACCGGCCCTAAGATCCCAAAATAACCGGTTCTGGAATCCGGCATTTATGACAGTAGGTGAATTACGTGGCAGTGTATCAAATTCAAAAGCAACACTTTTTATTTTTCCATCTGTAAATGCCATTGCCGGCTTATGGCAGGATGCACAGGCTCTCTGGTTGTTATCTGATAAAACAGGATCGAAGAATAATAATTCTCCCAGCCGGGCTTTTTCAGGAGAATAATAAGCTTCTTTATCAGGCGCAAAATAATCAGCATTGAATACATCCTTATCATAGATATACCTCGCATCTGATTTAAGAGCCGAATTTTTCCTGAGAAATGGAACCTCGAATGCAACCTGCATATCATTCAAAAAACCGGACAAAGGGATCAGGTAATTTTTTATAAAATACATTCGATTGAAAGCATGAAAGTCTTTATTAACCGCTAAATATTGTTTGGTACCGGCATATAAAATTGCCCATTGTTTTTTCAGTTCACTCTTGGAAACTGGTAATTCACTGGCTAGTTCTCCCGTAAATAATAACCAGCTATCCATTGAACCATTCAGGCCGGGAATGGCTGCTTCTTCAATAATAAAATCGCTATTGGCGATATCGATTGTACTGATTCTAAATATCTCTTTTCGGAGTGCGTCGAAGAGCTCAGATTCATTCATACTCCTAAGGTGATCAGCATATTTACAATCCTGTAGTGTCTTACGATAACTGACCACTGCCTGATTGATAAATTCCCTCTGGTCAAGAGTGTCCTGCCTGGTAAAATACTTTGACATCATACTATCCGGCTCATTGCCAATCGGACCCTGAAACAACCAGGCATCAGGCAATCCATTATAAAAACCCTTTTTGTCATTTTTATGAAACTGGAAGGGCCCAGTCAGTTTACTATAATAAAGATTTGGTTCAAAATAGATGATAAAACCAGCAGTCTGCCGGAAATAATAAGCTAACTCTTCATATTTATTCTCCCGTACTGCAAAGCTGCTGTCATAAAAATAATGTGGATAAGCCTGAAGGAAGGAATCCAAAATATTCACCCGGCCGATATATAATTGTGCGATCTTTGAAACAGTACTGGAGAGATCTTTCTTTTTTTCTGTCAATGTTGAAGAAAATCCGGCAATCAACAGGATAAGCACCGGTAACAATGCAGCCTTTTTCATTAGTACTTTCCTTTAAAAAGATTTTAAAAAATCAAATTTCCCCTGTCATTTCATTAACCAGGGAATTAGTCGTCAAACATCCTTTTAAAATCGACGGATATCCTGACGCTCGATTATGGAAAGGTCATTTAGGTTGCACAGTAGAGTGCTGACCGGTTCAATAAGAGCTTTGGGATTTGACTTTATCCGGCAGCGCTTCAAGTAATGCCAGATCTGCCCAATTGGTAGCGGCTGCAGAGATGAACTGGCTTTCGTCATTCGGTGGAAAATCGCTCGAGAAAAATGGTTGTATGCCGTAGGACTGGGTCTGTACATACCAGACACCCGTGGACTCCTGCGTTTTTAGCAGGTAACTTATACCTCTTTGATAAACTTCATCCGACGGTTTCGCCATCCCGCTTTCAAAGAGTGCATACAGGGCCTGACCCGTTGCATAGGCGTCTGATCCGAGTGTTGTCAGTTGTGACCATCCGCCATCAGCGTGTTGCATACTGAACAATTTCTGTGCTACAGGAAGTTTTTGATCATGACTGCTTCCACACCATTGCATACCCAGCAATTGAAATACGATTTCCTGCTGCTGATCTGGATTTTGTATTTCGAGCCAGCGACGGGTCTTCTTTACTAATGCATCTACACGAAGTTTTTTAGCGGGTGAAGCATAAAGCTGTATTGCACGAATGGAGAAAGTAGCACAATGGATATCGCCCGATTCCAAAGGCACCCTTCCTG
>Ga0207060_10423_pt1 | contig 11381 bp, 8 predicted proteins | sample Alteio_BWMinCont_30_FD_153270 | JGI IMG/M metagenome (GOLD analysis project Ga0207060, IMG submission 153270) | Enriched cells from forest soil in Barre Woods Harvard Forest LTER site, Petersham, Massachusetts, United States -... | ecosystem: Environmental > Terrestrial > Soil > Temperate forest >...
AATCCAAGGTTCTATTTGAGTCGTTGTTTTGTTACCCCCAATCGAATGTAATAAAAACAATCCTTGTTTTTTAAGGTTAGCACTTGCAATTTTCATCAGGGTCTTATAATTTTTATAGCCAACATGTTCGCACATACCAATACTAACTACTTTATCAAATAATTTATGATCTGGATTATAAGCATGAACATCACGATAATCCGCTAAGTGAACAGTGACTGGCAGATCTTTACTCATTTCTTTAGCATAATTCACTTGTGCTTCAGAAATATTAACTGCCGTCACCTCACATCCATAATGAGTAGCAGCATATTTTGCAAAGCTACCCCATCCACATCCTAACTCTAATACTTTGTCACCTGCCTGTAATCCAAGCTTGCGACAAACTAAATCATGTTTATTATGTTGTGCTTCATCTAAAGTATTGGCATTTTTCCAATTGGGATAAATTAAAAAACCGTTACGACGAAAATTTTTATCGGATGTGGGAATATTACTTATTATGCTGTGCTGCTGTATTTCGTTCCAGAAAAGCACAGCTTTGGCAAATAGTGCTATCTAACGATGGGTTACCGGGGGGTTACGAGTCTGTTCGATAGTGTCATGGTGTCACTAGACATCATTGCAATGTCAATTTGACACCATGACACCGCATGGTGCCAAATTTTTGACGTCACAAACAGGGCTTTAATCAACGATTCAATTATGAAGAGTTGTTTAGTATCAAGATTTGACTCATTTCTATGCGTTTACCTAAAATCAAATTACTCCAAATACCTCGCTATTATATACTATAATAATGTTTAATAACCTTAATTATTTCAAATAGTTTAATCACTTTCTGGTAGGTAGGTCATGGGTCGGTCATGTTAAAAATAAACATAAATAAAATTATAAATGTAAAAGATATTGATACTATAAGACTTTATAGAAAATTGGAACTGACAGAGGCTCTTTATCGTAGTCTCCCTACCAGTCTTACAGCTTTGTTTTTAGTGGTTTCAGTTATTGTTTGGGGATTAAATGATAATATTGAAATAAAATATTTGTATGAATGGTATTTTATTTTATGTGGAATTATAGTTTGCAGATATGGCTTGCTTATTTGGTACAATCATACTAAGTTACAAATAAACTTGCAGAAGTATCATTATTACTTTTTTGTTCTAGGTTCATCTTTGACAGGCATTTTTGTAGGAATGCTTGGTAGTTTTTTAATGCCAAATGATATTATGCATCAAGCATTTGTTCTTATTTTAATATCAGGCATATTGGCTGGATCTGTACAAAGTTTAAGTGCAAGTTATTTTGCAAATATCATGTATATTTGTTTGATAATGATTCCAATGCTAACTTGGGAATTTATTCAAATTCTTAATAAAATGCCAATTTTTATTGGTGTGTTTATCACCATGGTTCTTTTCTGTACGTTTTCACTTGTCGTGGCACGTCATGGATATTTGATGTTGGTAAAACATCTTGAGCTTGAGTTTAACTATAAAATCCTATTGCAAAGAGTAACACGCTTAAAAAATAAATATAAAGAACAAGCCACTCATGACTTGTTAACAGGGCTTTATAATCGTCAATTTTTATATGAGTATTTTGAAATAGAATTAAATAGGGCCAAAAGAAAAAATTTAAATATTTCTATTATTATGTTAGATATTGATTTCTTTAAAAATTTTAATGATACATATGGGCATGAATGTGGTGATCAAATACTTCAATCAATAAGTAATTTATTAAACCAAAACATACGAAAGTCTGATATTGCTTGTCGATATGGAGGAGAGGAATTTGTTATTCTTATGCCAGAAACTACTCTTGAAGCCGCGAGAGAGGTCGCTGAAAAGCTACGAAAAGCTATTAAATCAATTTCTTTATTTAGAGAGAGCGAGACAGTTAAAAATATAACACTCTCATTTGGAGTGTCATCATTTCCTAGAAACGGTTTAACTAGAATGAAAATTATAGAATCTGCTGATAAAGCACTCTATAGAGCCAAGCGAGAAGGTCGAGATAAAGTATGTATAGCAACATGATGAGAGATAACCATGGTAAAGATCCTTTATATATCAGTGGGATTGTATGAGTAATAGTCGAAAGATAGGAATTATTGCTTACAGTGTCCTAATTATTTTTCTTTGGGGCCCAATATTAACTTCAGCAGATGAGACAACAACACCTCCTAGACGGGCAAAACTTAGGGGGTCAAGTCTTTTTTCGGGATAGGCCCCTAAGATATATTCAAGAGAAGAGGGTGTCCTGAAAAAAGACTTGACCCTTGAGACCCCTTTCATCATTAAAGCCGGAGGTATGCCATTAATTAATATCGCTGTTAAGATAATGATTATACAGATAATAATTGCTTCAGCAGATATCGTAATCATAATTTTTTTTACACAGGGATATCCAATATTTTTTTTATCGCTTGCCCAAATTCGGATGTGCGGCACTAAAACAAAATGATTGATGGTTCCTAGTATGATCAGCAGTGTAACGAAAAAAAGTTTTGTTAGTAATATGTTACCATATTCAGTATTGATAAAAGATTGAAAACTGCCCAATAAGCGCCAAGCATTATAGATGCCAGAGATTAAAACACCACAGAGAGCATAAGTGCAAACAATAGAAAGCCTATTCATAAGGGTAGCAATCATTATTTTGTTTTTAATAAATTTTTCAATTAAATTAGGAAAAATGATTATGCTCATCATGATAATACTTCCTCCCCATGTCAAGCCGGAGAAAATATGCAGTGAATCAACAAATTCATCCAATGTAAAATCACCAGCACGGGCCGCATGAGAGGTTGCACTATAAGTGAAAATAATACCAATCATGATCAGGAATAATGTATAAGCAGTTGTATTAGTAAATTGACGATGATGATTGATCCAAAAAAAAGTGAAGCCCGCCAAAATTAATAACATCATGCGAATAATAAGTATATGACCATAATGTGTTTTTAATAATACAGGTTTTAAAAAGTAAACTGTATCAAAAGTTGAAGCGCTACTCATTTCCATGGTTCTAATAAATAATATACATAAAGATGTAATACCTATGCCATATAAACCTATCGTTAGTATTTTTTTCCATTGGGTTCGAATATTATTTTGCTCAAAAAATGAACTTGGAAATATCCATAATCGACAAATAATAGCCCCAATAGCAATAAAAAGAGACAAAAACTCAATGGCGTTTAAACATATATGTAAAATTTGCATTTTTAATTATTTTCCTACTATTTGACTGTAAACTCATATTTTCCTTCAGTTTGGTGACCATCACGAGATATTACTTTCCAATACACATGATAGATCCCCGCAGGTAAGGAAGGTAAATTCAGTGTCATTATTTGAATATTATCGGGGTTAAGACCACCTGATGCAATTTTTTGATTGTTACTATCGGTTATCCATAGGGTACTAAATTCAGGCTCCAGTTCTTCATTAAATGTAATAGTCACAGTTTTAGGTGCTTGTACAATTGAATTAGGGCGAGGTTCTTCTTGTTTTGGAAAAGCATGAGCCAATACACGGGGTAAAAATAGTAGTGTGGAGATAAAAACCAAACAAGTTAAAAATATCTTCAAAATGGCTTTGCTCATAATATCCCCAGAAAAAATTAAAGAAATACTTAGAAACTAAAGATAAAGTTAAACCACTCTATTTAAAAATGCAAAGTAAGAGGTCGACCACTCTTCTTTACTTTTTTTAAGTTATTTGAGATAATTGCACCAATTGGATTGGAATTAAGTAAGTTATTTTGCTTAATGTGGTGAAGGGTGTTACCAAGCTTATTTTATTGTAGATACGATTATCATTATTATGTGTAAATCAGGAGAATTCATATGTCTATTTCAGTTACAGATTTACTAAAGGGTATTACGCAAACAAATATACCGGAAGGAGTAGTCGCTTATGAACACTTTGGTCTAGAAGCCAAAATGACTCATGAGGGGATGCGAGTCCATGAAGGTTTACGAAAGCTAATATATGGACAGATCCTTCCAGAGACATACTTGTTACCAGAGGGGGTCCTAGGGGCAGAGGAGTTGCAAGATGACATTATAGAAATTATTATTGCACTTGCAAATAAAAGAGCAATATCTGACATTGGATTACTGTTGAATAATTGGGGTGGCGAATTCTTACCAACCGATACAGCAGAGGCTCTTGCAAGGAGAGCAGCAGCTAAAGAAAATCTTGCGAACCTGATATTAAATAAGATTATTAATGTTGTTTCTTTTAATAGACTAGAAACTGCTTTATCAGGGGTACATTGGGGTCCTGAACCTCTCATGCCCCCTATAAGAACTCTAATAGCCGAACGCAGTTCTTATCGAAATGTAACTGATACTACTAAAGAAATTTTATTATTTTCAATATTACTTTACTGTGGTCAGGAGGGAGGTAGACCTTTTGCAAGATTGGTAGAACCACTATTAAAAATGGGTGTTTCTGCAAATGCCGTTTTTGCGACTGAGAGTGTCTCTTTTAATGCATTAACTCTCGCTCTTGAACGAGGAGCTCCGCGGGACGTTTACGATAGTTTAGTAGCAGGAGCGAACCTTCATGATGGATCATCTTATTTTATCCTTTCAGCAGTTAGAGCATGTTGTCATCTCAAAAGGGATGAGGGCAGATTTCGCTCGGAGAGACAAGATATCATTTTTAATCTCTTAAAAAGAGGTGCGCCAGTACTTCCTCCTCCTAATGCTAGTCAAAGGCAGCCCGCTTTGTGTGAATACACTCAATTTACATATGTAAGGCCCGACACATTTGTTCAATTCCTTCGTCGTCATGCTGGTCTTGTCATGCCTCAATATCGTTTTAATAGTACATTGACCGAAATTGAAAAGAAAACAATGACCGAAGAGACGCATAAGAAAAGACAAAATGAGCCCTGGAGAAGGTATTTAACTCTTGACAAGATTGTAGTCCCACCTAAAACGCGGTTGCATACGGCTGAAATTCTTTTTATCTGTTTTGATCCTAGAACAGGACGAGACACTCTAGTAACTTCATTAAAAGACTTAGAAATTATATTAAAATTAAAAGGAAACAAAGTTGATATAGGTAAGTTAGTGCAAGAGGTATGGGAAGCAGATCCTGGAAAATTAGCGCCTGGTTTACACGCAATCCTAGAACCTTTTAAATCGATCCATGAAGCATCTGTGATAGCAGAGGCGGGGTCATCAGCTGCAGGACAACCAAGTCCTCCAAGCTCGTCACAGGCGTCCTACTCATCTGGTGCTTCAAGCTCGTGGAGCTCATCCCGCGCAACAAGTGATGTTTGGAGTGCGTCAAGTCTGGCTGTATCAAGTGGTTTGCCACCGGTTAGTGGTTCATCAAACGACCCTCTTCTTGTGATGTATGCTGCTGCTGCTGGGAGTACGTCGATGGCTGCTGCTGTTCGGAGTACGTCGGTGGCTTCTGCTGCTGGGAGTACGTCGGTGGCTGCTGCTGGGAGTACGTCGATGGCTGCTGCTGGGAGTACGTCGATGGCTGCTGCTGTTCGGAGTACGCCGGTGGCTTCTGCTGCTGGGAGTACGTCGGTGGCTGCTGCAACGTCCTCGATGCAGGTAAAAAAACCAATGGGACGATAATATTAACTTCAAAACATTAATTGTTACAAAGTTGCCGGTTAAAGGGGCTCTATTCGTAGAGCCTCTCAACTGCCCAACCGCCTTTCAATATTTGTAAATTAACCTTCAATATGTTTCAAGCGATGATCTAATTTGGAAATTAATTTATTTCGTATGGAAAAAGAGATTTTTTCTTTGCGCCAAAGTTCCAGCAAGACTGATTGTTCAATTTCAACGATTCGTGTTAACAACAAGCTTTCTTGTTTGCTTTCTTCTTTGGTATCATGCTCAAAAAACTCTTGATGATCTGTGTGATCTGAGATTCGCTCTTTTAGCTGATTTCTAAGCCATTGATACTCGTGTAGATATATCTTAATTTGTTCGATCTGTTTTAGATCTGTAATCTCTTGTTTATAGCTTTTTAGCCAACGTACAACAGCTTTAGTCATTGCCAATCTTGCTGATAATTCAGTAAGATGTTCGTTATATTCTTCGTTTTGACTAATTTTATGTATGTTCAATCGTTTGATGAGCCAGGGGAGAGTTAAGCCTTGTATTACAAAAGTTGCAGCAATAACAGAAAAAACCAGAAAAATGAGCAAATCTCGAGGATTAATCCCATCTTGGGTATTCGGTAGCAAGGGCACTGCTGTTGCTGCTGCAAGTGAAATACTCCCTCGCATACCTGCCCAAGAGATAATGAATGGATATTGCCAAGGTGGATAGGGATCTTTTTTCTGAATAGAAGGAAATAAAAATCTTGGTAAAAACAACACAGCAACATATACCCAAAAAAAGCGACCGATAATAATCGTTAAAATAACAGCGCTGCTATACAGTGCCAGATAATTGATTGGTAGCCCACTCACGTTTTCTAAGATATTACGAAAATTAAGGCCAACCAATAAGAAAAGAATACAGTTCAAACTAAAGCTTAGTGTGGGCCAAATCGCCCGACTCATTAATCGAAATTGGGGTGAAAAACGTATGGCATAATGATTGCCTATTAAAAACCCAACAATAACTGTTGAGAGTACGCCAGAACTTCCGAGTAATAAGGGAGGTATATAGGCTAAGAAGGGTGTTAAAAGTGAAGCAATCATATGTAGACTGGTATTATTTACTTTAGATCTTAAAGCTCCGAGTAAATGTCCCAGCGCTAAACCATAGAGACCTTCGGCAATAATAAGTATCAGAAATGTTGTTAAGGTTTGAGTCAGAAAAAATTCATGAGCTAAAGCCGCAGCTAAAGAAAATCGAAATACAATAAGTGCTGTGGCATCATTTAATAAACCTTCCCCTTCAAGGATGGTGATAATCCTCGCAGGAAGGCGAGTTTTTTCAGCAATAGTTACGATTGCAACGTCATCTGGGGGAGAAATGACAGCGCCTAAGACAAAGGCTAATGGCCAGCCTAATTGTGGTATAAGAGTATGAATAACAATCGCAATTAAAAGAGTAATAAATAAAACATGACCAACAGATAATAAGGAAATAGGGCGAACATTTTTTTTAAAATCCTTCCAAGAGGAAAAACTACTGATTTGGTATATTAATATTGGGAGAAAAATATGTAATACAACATTAGGGTTCAAATGTGGGTTAGGAATACCGTCTACAAAACTTAAAATCATGCCTGTGACCACCAAAATCAAGGTGATTGGCACATTTGATTTATTAAAGATATGTCCAATAAGAACTATAATTGAAAACAGTACAATATAAGCAATAATGTCGTCCAAGCTACAACACTCCAACTAAACTGCGAGTAAAATCTACTTTGTTGTATTCTTTATATTCGGCTACTAAGCGAAGCGACATAACTAGGAAAGGCCACTTTGTGACAGTTGCCGGGTCTTGATGCCTCTAAAAACTCCAATAAAGGCGCCTGCTGCACGATCTTGCATCGTGATGTCTCTATAACTCAAGTTCCTTGCCATTTCTTCCCATATCGCTTAAAATCCTAATTGTTGGATATTCAACTAATAATTGCCCAGAGGGACAATTATTTAATTTTAATAAATTATAGAACTCTTTCTAATATTATGTTAGGTAGCCGGGGTCCGTTAATCGGGATCATGAGCAGAGAGTGATGACAACATTATATATACAAATAATTGGAGAATATTATGGCAGCAGTAATTACGCCAGATCCTAAAAGCTTTAAATTTGATGCAGAGGTAAAAAAAGTAACAGAAGAATTAAAATTATCATCAGATCAAAAGGAGTGTCTTCAATCAGCTACTGTTAGAAGTAGAATTATTGATGGTCCATTAGAAGATATTCCCAAAAGTGTAAGAGAAGCTGCAAAAGAAATATTAGAATTATTTGCATCAATTAAAAGTGTAATATCAGGTTCATCTTCGAGTGCATTAAGTACAACAAGCACATCGAGTGCATTAAGTACAACAAGCACATTGAGTGCGTCAAGTACAATAAGCACATCGAGTTCATTCTCGGACACATCGAGTAGTGAACGTCTTTGTTACGCAGGAGCAAAAAATGCAATTATACAAGAAAGGATATCCCCAAAAATAATCCTGGACTACATAAAATTAGGTTTTTTAAATAAATATCGTGAAACCTTATTTAAAGCTCTTTTTATGATAGTTTGGAACCGTTTAAAGCCTGAAGAACTTGAATTCCTATCGAGATGGGACATTGTGGTCCTACACAGCAATCGAGAAATCACAATAAAAGAGATACAAGATTTAACACTTCCATTGGATTTCGATGATGCTGAGTCTTTGAGACGCGATACCCTAAAACCAGGAGAAACAGAAGTATCTTTCCAAAATCTCGCACAATTAAATCTTCGTGAACATCGTGCTTTATTTCGTGCTTTATATCGTTCTGGATTCTCAGGGGATGAAGCAATCGCAATAATGTCTGATAATGTAATAAGACCAGAGGATCCTCTTCATTTTGAGCAAATAAAAACAACTTTCTCAGAGGGGGGGTTGAGACATGTTCTTCTTGACCCTGGTTTAAGAAGAAAAATAATACCCATATTGTTTCCTCGACTTGTTCCTGCATCAAGTCTAAGTAATCAGGCACGGTCAAGGGAAAATTCCTTATTTTTATCCCCAGGTAGTGTAGCAGCATTGACAACTGGAAGTGCTATGTCACTCCCAACGCCATTATCTGCATCTTCCTCGGTTGCGTCAGTTGGATCCACCTCGGTTGCACCAGTTACATTTTTATCAGCTGCGGCCACATCTACGATGAAACAAGCAGGAACAAAACCCCGAGATCGCTGCCGTTGGAATCTGTGCCGGACGAAGAAGGCATAAATCGCTCTTTAAGGAAAGGCTTAAATGGTCTATATTATAATTTAGAGTGAGGAGAAACGCGGAAACGGATAGGGAAAAAGGCAAAACAGCAAAACAGCAAAAAACGGAGAAACAGGATGAAACTCTATTTAATTCAACATGGAGATAGTTTAGATAAAGAAATTAATCAAGAAAGACCGTTAAGCGAAAAAGGAAGTAAGGATGTTGAACGCTTAGCCAATTTTATTTCAACAATAGATATTCGAGTTTCTAGTATATTCCATAGTGGAAAACTAAGGGCACAACAAACAGCTGAAATTCTTGCAAGGAATTTGAACTTTAAGAAAAAAATTGAATCTCACGCGGGAATGGATCCGCTCGATCCTGTTGATCCAATTATGGATAAAATAAAAAACATGCATGACGATATTATATTGGCGGGTCATTTACCATTTATGGAAAAACTAGTAAGCAATTTATTAATTGAAGATGAAAGTACCAAAATAGCTAACTTTGAGCCAGGAAGTATGATTTGTTTAGAAAGACAAGAAGATAATCATTGGGTAATTAATTGGATGCTTCGACCAGAATTATTTTATGGCCATTGAGCTAAATAAAAAACAGCGAGGTATTTTATGAAAAAATTTATCTTAACTATAACTACGTTTTTAATCTTTTTTATTTCTATTTTAGCTTTTGCTGTGGAAATGCAAAATTTCAAAAAACCAAGTGATGAAATACTTAGGCAACAACTTACATCAATTCAATATCAGATTACTCAAGAAAAAGGTACTGAACCCGCTTATAACAATGCCTATTGGAATAATGAAAAACCTGGAATTTATGTTGATATAGTTTCAGGTGAACCTTTATTCAGCTCAACCGATAAGTATGATTCAAAAACAGGATGGCCCAGTTTTACTCAACCATTAGTACCTGGTAATATTGTCCTTAAAGAAGATAGGGATTTGTTTATTACTCGTATTGAAGTTATTTCAAAACATGCCCAATCTCATTTGGGTCATGTATTTGATGATGGTCCCGCACCTACATTTAAGCGCTATTGCATGAATTCAGCAGCTTTAAAGTTTATTCCTGCTGAGAATTTGCAAAAAGAAGGCTATGGAGAATATCTATATTTATTTCATTCAAATTAATATAGAATTTAATCTTTATTAAAGATTGTGGCATAGCCACACACTCATTCGATACTATAGATTGCTCAAGAAAGAAACAACTTTTTTGAAATCGATTGCCGACAATTAAAGAAATCCTTCCAGGGATCTTGTTTAAGGCTTTTTAAGCGTGATGATATGTTTTCTATAGTGTAGGTATCAGCACTTTTTATGGTTTTTAATTCTTCCCAAAATATGGGTACAGAAATAGAGGCATTTTCTCGAGCTCGTGTAGAGTAAGCTGCAACAGTTGTAGAGCCGCGACCATTTCTTAAATAATCAATAAATATTTTTTTCTGGCGCTTAGCTTTACTCATGCTTGAAATAAATCGCTCTGGCAGCAACTCTTCCATTCTTAGAGCAAATCTTTTTGCAATTATTTTGACATCTTCCCATTCTAATTTTCTATTGATGGGTATTACGATATGAAAACCTTTGCCACCCGTCGTTTTAATAAAACTTTCAAGATTATATTCTTTTAAACGATCTCTAATAAATAAGGCGGATTCAGTAAGTTCTTCCCAGGTAACAGAAGGTCCCGGATCTAAATCAAAGACAATCATATCAGGTTTTTCAATATTATCACAACGACTACCCCAAGGATGCAATTCAATAACGCCCAGGTTGATCAAAGTTAAAAGCCCTTGTTCATTTTTTATATAAAAATAGTCTTTTTTTTGGTTTGGTATGGAAATAGGGTAGATGTGCTTCGAAAATTTAGGATCAAAGTGTTTTTGGAAAAAACACTCAGTTCCATAACCATCAGGACATCTTAAGATAGATAAAGGTCTTTTGATTATAAAGGGCAAAATAGTCTCGCTGATACTATTATAGTAATTAGCCAGTTGACCCTTTGTTAGACCGCTTTTTGGATACAATACTTTATCGGGATGATTTATTTTTACACCCGATATCACAACAGATTCATTATTGACGAAACGTGAATGTGTAGGATGCAAATAGATTTCCTTTTCCTTGTGAACTTCTTCTGGGTGTTTATCCTCCCTTAATCCTACAAATGAGGGATGTCTTAGTATACCTTCCTTTGTAAATTCTGTGAACTTTATTTCACAAATCAGTTTTGGTTTGGTCCAAGTAATCTCATTTTTGTTTTCAATTAGGGAGTCATCAAAAAAGGGTGTTTTAGTTTGGACAAGTTTTGAAAAAAGCTTACTATGGTTTTCTAACAATTTATCAGAAAACCCAGTACCAACTTTGCCTGAATAAATCAATTGATTTTTGTCATTATAATATCCAATCAGAATTGCACCAAAATGTTTTCGATTGCCTTTGGGTTTAGTATACCCTCCAATCACAAACTCTTGTCTTTTGGAACAT
>Ga0207060_10424_pt1 | contig 11345 bp, 6 predicted proteins | sample Alteio_BWMinCont_30_FD_153270 | JGI IMG/M metagenome (GOLD analysis project Ga0207060, IMG submission 153270) | Enriched cells from forest soil in Barre Woods Harvard Forest LTER site, Petersham, Massachusetts, United States -... | ecosystem: Environmental > Terrestrial > Soil > Temperate forest >...
CCGCCAGTATGATAAAGGTGAGCATTCAGTGCGGGCTTATGGATAAAATAGAGAAAGGCGAAATCCAATACGCTCAGAAGCTGGTCTACCGCGATTCGTTATTATATAAGGGCGAGGATATTTTAGGGTCGTTTAAGGATGGGGATACCATTGAGGTGAGCAAAGTAGCGCTGCTGATGATCACCATGAGCGATAATACGGCAAGCCTTTGGCTGCAAAAGCTGGTGGGCACGGATTATATCAACAACTGGCTGGAGACAAATGGGTTTAAAGTGATGCGCGACAACTCGCGGGCTACCGGCCGCGATGCCATGCACGAAAAATACGGCTGGGGTGTAACCACGCCCTATGAAATGTGCCGCCTTTTTACGATGATCAACGAGGGAAAGGCCGTTAGCCCGGCGGCCAGTGAAAGAATGGTGCGTAATATGGGAAGGATATTCTGGGATAATTATGCCCTATCGCAGATACCGCCTTATGTACATACCATATCCAAACAAGGTGCGTTAAACGAATCGAAATCAGAAACGGTACTGGTAAACGCCCCGCACGGCGATTATGTTTTTTCCATCATCACCAATCATAATAAAGACCAGCGCTGGGTGCAGGATAATGAAGCTGATGTACTGATCCGTAAAGTATCAGCCCTGCTATGGCACTATTTTGAGCCTAAAAGCGACTGGAAGCCTGCTGATGGGATGGATAAGTTTATGAAGGATGAGTAGTAGTGATTAGTCCGAAAGTCAGTAAAGTCCGGAAGTCAGAAAGATGAAAATTTAGCCCAAAGTAAAAAAGTCTCCCCACCAACTGGCGGGGGAGATTTAGAAGGGGCTGAACCTCAATGTAAGAATGAACCAATATATTATGAAACATAAAATCCACATAACTGCCTTTTTCATCTTGCTGATATTAACTACGCGCCTCTCTGCCCAACCGGCTCCCGAAGGCCGTTATTTCACCTCCTTCGATAGCACCAAAATTTATTACGAGGTGCAAGGCACCGGTTACCCTGTTATTTTGATTCATGGTTTTTCGGGGACCAGCCAGGGCTGGAAAAGTTGTGCGGTTTACGGCGATTTGCTCAAAGCGGGTTATAAGGTTATCATACTTGACCAACGCGGCAACGGCCGGTCGGATAAGCCGCACATAGAGGCCGCTTACGCAAATGATGCCGAGGCTAAGGATATTATGGAGCTGATGAGCAGCCTGAGTATAAAGCAATATGATGCGGTCGGCTATTCGCGGGGCTCTATTATTGCCTCAAGGCTGCTGGTGCTGGATACCCGGCTGCACAAAGCTGTTATGGGCGGCATGGGCGATGCTTATACTAACCCGGAATGGCCGCGCCGTGTTCATGCCTATCGTGCATTGATGGGCGATACCACCCTGCATGATGTGGATGATATGATGAAGTACATCCACAGCCAGCATTTTGATAACCTCGCGCTGGCTTTACAGCAAAAATACCAGCCATCAACCAGTGTGAACGAATTAGCTGCCGTAAAAATTCCCGTTTTAATTATCCGCGGAACTGAAGATAAAGAAAACGGATCGGAGACCGGGCTTCATCAACTGATCCCGAACTCGGGGCTGGTTTATGTTCCGGGCAATCACAACACCGCCATAAGGACGCCCGAATTTTCGGCCGCAGTGCTTAAGTTTTTAAGTAATTAAATTTCCATTAAATAAAATTTAGCAGGGATATTTTCTTTTTACGCCCTGTTTGAATTACTTATTATACCCGGTTTCAAAACAAAAAGCCATTTTTTTCTTTTAGTAAATAATGGTTAAAATTTTAATACTGCCGCTTTTTTGTTTACTGCCCTGCCTGGTGATGGCGCAAACCCCTGTAGACACAACTAATAACGTTGATATTGATACAACCGGGCAAAAAGATCTGATAGATATCGCAAGGTCAATTGTTAAGGACCAACCCCGGAAATTATCGCGGAAAAAAAAGCAGGTATATTTTTCCTTTTTACCCATTTCCACGGCAGTGCCTGGCGGCAGTTATGCTTTGGTTACATCCACAACAGCCGGTTTTTACCTGGGCGACAGAAATACCACTTATCTTTCAAGTGTTACGTTTGCCCCTTATTTTAACTTAAGGGGGCGATATGGCCTGCCTATCCATTCAAGCGTCTGGATGCGCGATAACACTTTTAATATTCAGGGCGATACCCGCTTTTTAGTATACCCGCAATATACCTGGGGCTTAGGCGGCGGGCAACCCGAGGCCGACAAAATTTTAGTTAATTACAGCTACATCCGTTTTTACCAAAGCTTGCTTAAACGGGTAACGCCCTTTTTTTATGCCGGTTTAGGGTACGATATGGACTATTATGTTAATATCAATACCAACGGCAGCCCGACGACCCTGAGCGATTTTACAGGCTACCAGTATGGCACAGCGCCGGGCAAAAATTCTTTTTCTTCGGGGCTTACTTTCAATTTGCTGTATGATACACGTCAAAACTCTATAAACCCAATCCCCGGCGTATTTGCAAATATAATTTACAGGCACGATGCGGAGTTTATAGGGAGCGATAACAATGCCCAATCAATTTACATTGACCTCCGCAAATATATTTCGCTCACCTTCGCCGGTCCAAAAAATCAGTTAGCTTTTTGGGCTTATTACTGGACGACCATCTCAAGCGGTACGCCATATCTCAATTTGCCGAGTATAGGGAACGATCCTTATCAGCGTTCGGGGCGCGGAATCGAGCAAAACAGGTACCGGGGGCAAAGCCTGCTCTATTTTGAAACCGAATACCGGCGTGATATTACCAGCAACGGTTTGCTCGGCTTTGTGCTTTTTGCTAATGTAAATGCAGCAACCCAGGCTGATACCCGGCAGTTCGCCTATCTGAACCCGGCGGCCGGCGCTGGCCTGAGGATAAAGTTCAACAAAAAATCTAACACCAACATTTGTATTGACTATGGGTTCAGTAAAGACTATTCAAATGTCACATTTGGCCTGGGCGAGACTTTTTAAGCAATAATTTTCGGGCTATATGATTACTGCAACATTTAGTGATCAAAAATGAAAATTTATTAAACAATTTGATAATACCCCGGTTTCAATTACTTTAATGCATTTAGATAAATTTGTCTTACGGTTCGGAACGATAGAATAGGGTAATAATCAAATATCGAATATGGTAGTATCATTAAATGGCAGTGATAGGACTATTAAAGGTGAGAAAAAAGTACATCATTGCCCCAGGTGTAAATCGGAGCTTACGAGGGTACGCAGGAGTCTTTTTGTTAAGAGCTTTTTTTTCTGGCTTCCATTGAGACGGTACGCCTGTTACAAATGCAAACGTAAAATTTATTTTTGGTCTTAAATTGCGTACGGGTATGCAGTTCGGTTTAATCGCCTGAAAATCTTTTTTTTCAGGGGTAAATTACCGGTATTTTTCAGCGCTCCATTAATAAAAATATTTACTTTTGCAGGTAAACCCTATTAATTATTAAGCTACGTTGACTGAAAAAAAGAACACCAGGGAAATCTATTATTGTTCAAAATGCGGCGCTCCATTTCATTTTCGGGTGCACCGGCATTGGCTTGTTAAACAATTGCCGTTTTTATCTCCGGTCCGGAGGTATTTTTGCGCCAAATGCAAAAAGTCGTCTTATGTATGGGTGAAAAAAGAAAGAGACTGAAAAAAGTTGGCAGTTTATAGTCGGCAGTTTGCAGATTTTAGCTATCTGCTGCAAACTATGCCATGCTCACACTGCAGACTGCCCACTGCAAACCGCATACTATTAATACAGCCCCTCCTTATATCCTTTCATAAACTCTTTATAGTCTTTTTTAACCTTTATGGTGTATTGCAGCGCGTATTTTACCATTTCTGCATGCCAATTATCGCTTTGCCCGTAAGCAATAAGTTCATCGGTTATTGCTGAACCCTGGCGGCCGCCGCTGCGCAACTGCGCCGAAGCGCTTAACACTGCCATATCATTAATTACTTTATCAATTTCATTATAACGGTATTTAAGCAGCTCGAAATTTATTTTATCTTCGGTAGGCTGCATCTGCTTCAATACATAAGGTTCATCTTTAAAAACCACGGCGCTTAACAGTGCCGGTGATACATTTTGCATCCGTTCCTGTATGGCAATAACCCTTTCAGCCTCCGATCCCCATTGCGGCTGCCTGATCTTTATATAAGGGTGGAGCGATGAAGGCAATGACTGTTTCATATCAAGCAGCAGGTATTTATTTTTGATGGTTTCGCTTTTTAACAAAAACAAATACCTTTTTACGCCCACGCTCCCTGTACCGGCCAGCCTGAAAATACAATCCTGTACTTTATACTCAAACGATGCATATTTATTTTGCTGCATCCGGGCATTTATAAAATTTTCCAAATCTTTCTTCAGCGGCTCGTCTACTTTAAAATGCCGGCTATCGTCAAGCAACAGTGTAAGGTTGCTCTTTTTCCCTTGCGTGCACTTTTTTAGCAGCTCTTTTTGTTTGCGTTTTTCAACCGCAGTTAAAAACGTATGCACAATGCCATCGGCAGTACGCGGGTCGATGCTAATTGCCTTTCCATTTTTTAAGGTTGCCGAGTAGCTGTTTAAAAATAGGTGCACTGTTTTTAAAGCTTCCTCTTCGCTAAGTCCCAGGCTGTCGAAAGCGATAAATATACTGGTTAACATGCGCACAATTTCCCATGCGGCATGGGCCAGCAAGGCCTCGTCAAAATCATTCAGGTCAAAATATTCCTGCCGGTCATCTCCTTTAAAGCTGCCAAAGTTTTCGATATGCAGGTCGCCGCATATCCATGTAACCGGTGATGGCGGCAAGGTATCGGCAGCAGCCAGGTCCTCGTAAAACAAGTGGCAGGTGCCCCTGTAAAATCTGAATACATTTGCCGACATAGCCTGGTATTTTAATTTCACCATACCAGGCAGCCGGTTTTTATTAAATGCTGTTAACCGTTCGTAAATGGTGGGCATGGGTTGGGGTATTTGTTGGAATGTTGTAATGTTGAAAAGTTGTAATGTTACTTGATAACGGCATAAAATTACTAATTTTTACCCTATTTGTTATGACTATTAACCGATGCTAATTCCTTATCAATTCGTTCATTCCATTTTTGTTGCGCCGATGAATCATCGCCATGACGGGTTTCGGTATCATATTGTTTTTGCATGGCATCCATTTCACGATAGGTTTCCAGGTATTCAAAATTAATAATGCCTTCGTAATTGTCGACAGTCAAATTTTCTGCGTTTATTTTCTGTTTAAAGTGCTCGGCTACTATTTTTGCGATATCGAAATGCCTTTGTTCGTGGTTAAGGGTATAATCATTACGGCGGTCATCCCGTGCCCAGGCTGCGCTTTTTGGCAAGGATACCTTCATTTCTATCTTAACATGGATTATGCCATTCACGATCTCTTTATGTTCATCATACCCAATACCAGGAAATACTTCAGCGTCAAACCGCCTCACCGGTATAGTTGATTTAAAGTCATCCCAGGTCAATGGCCTTTTAGCCGAATAATAAATACTATCGCCTTCGGGTTTTTCTTCATAATCTGCAAACGTCACTTTTACGCCCTTAGCCAGTTTAACATTGGTACCGGCCTGCTGGTCCATCCATGTATTTAGGTAAACCAAACCGTTTTCCAGTGTATGCCTTAAGGTTGGTTCTACATCCTGGGGTGGCCCGGCATTGCGGGTATAGGTGGCATTGCCTTTGTAATCAAGCAGGTGTATGGTTGTATCTTTCTGTTGCAGGTTAAATGACATTATAACAGCAATATGTCCCTCAACCAATCCGCTTTGCAAAGCAGACTCCGTTACCATAAATTTTTTAAGGCGGATAATCACCGGACTTAATGCTTTATTACAAGGCAAATTGCGGTTGATGAATAGCCTGATAGCTGCGAGGCCGCCACCCTGCAGGTCAACCGGGTAAGTTTTAGGCTGGATTTCTTTGCCGGCAGCGGGCAGCAGCCACGCAACGGCGCTGCGGTCATCGCGCTCGTCAATTACATTAGCTATATAAAATTCCTTAGGCGTTACAGGCACCTGCTCGTCTTTCAAAATAATAATCCCGGTTTGTTTGGCTGCGGATGGAAAGCCTGTAAAAAGCAAGGCAGCTAATATCAATAGGAGGAAGTATCTTTGCAAACTAAAATCTTTCTTTATCATTATTTAAAACAATAACGTTTTGGAGAGACGCAATATTTTGCACCCAATCACACGTTTCTTCTGCAAATTTCGTAGAGACGCGATGCATCGCGTCTCTACCAGCCCATTTCCTAACAATCCTTAAAGTTTTCCACAGCCATACCATATACTATTTGGCCTTCGTTAAAAAGCCAATGTTCTCCACATAATGTGAATTACTATTGTGGAATTCGTTTTTGCGTTTCGCTAATTTCGCCAATCGTTAGTTCGCACTTTATGATCCGACTTAAATACATCATTTTTTTTGTTCTGATATTTTTTGTTACTCAACTACACGCCCAGCAAAACCCGTCGTTCCAGGTTTACAATGCTTTTCATACCGGTACCGAACTGCTTAGTAAAGGTAAATATGTTGCAGCAGCCGAACAATTCCGGCTGGTTGAAAAATCAAGGCTCCAAACAAGTACGCAACCCCAATTTGAATCGGCTTTATCATTAATGAAAGAAAACTCCCAATATTACGAGGCCGTATGCGCCCTTGAATTGGGGAACGACGATGCCGAGAGCATGTTCCTGAAATTTATTAAAGAGCATCCCGAAAACCCGCTTACAAAACTGGCATATTTTCAGATAGGAAGGTCATACAGCAAACAGGAAAAGTATACCGAGACCTTACAATGGTTTGATAAAATACAGGCCGATGATTTAACCGGCAGTGAAAATATAGAATATAAATTCCGTAAAGGCTACGCCTATTTTGCTACCAACGATTACAAAAACGCACAGTTGCTTTTTAGCGAAGTAAAAGGCCGGCGTTCGCCTTTTATGGATGACGCCATTTATTATTTTGCCTATATAGCCTACCTGAACAAAGATTACCATTTGGCGCTGGTAAATTTTGAACGGTTGAAAAACTCAAAAAAATACGAAAGCAGCTATCCCTATTATATAACAGCGGTATATTTTTTAGATAACCGCTATGACGATGTAATAAAATATGCGGTGCCAATTATTAACAGTACCCATCAGCAAAATGAAAAAGAAATGCTGCGGATCATAGCTGCATCTTATTTTGCAAAAGCCGATTATCCCAATGCGGCTAAATATTACAGCCGTTTTGAAGATGAAGACCAGGGCCAGACCCAAAATACGCAGGATAGCTATCAAATGGGTTATACCTATTATAAGGTGGGCAACAATGAAAAAGCAGCGACGGAGCTTGAAAAACTGCAGCAGGCAAATGATGTTTACAGCCAGAACGGCAACTACACACTGGGGGATGTTTTCCTGAAATTGAATGACAAACAAAGCGCCCGCAACGCTTTTTTTGCAGCTTCGAAGCTTGATTTTGATAAACAGCTGCAGGAAGATGCCTTATATGAGTATGCGAAGCTATCCTACGAGCTTGATTTTAACACACAGGCGCTTAACGCGACGAGATTATATCTAAAAAACTATCCCAAATCGAGGCGTAACGACGAGGTGAAAATTTTATTGGGAGAGGAACTACTCAACTCCCATAATTACGCGGAAGCGGTTGACATATTGGAGCCGATCCCAAATAAAACCCCGAGCGCCATTGCCGCCTATCAGAAAGTAACCTATTACCGGGGCCTTGAATTTTACAATGAGCGCGCGTTCGAAAACGCAATCGGGATTTTCCTTCGTTCATTGAAAAACACGGTCGATCCGCATATCCAGGCATTAACCACCTATTGGATGGCGGAGTCGATGTACGAGGTGCGCAAATATGATGAATCGGTTGAAACCTTTGAAAAATTTTTGGATCTGCCTGACGCGGCCGAAACCCCGGTTTATAATTATGCAAATTATGCCCTGGCCTACGCTGCTTTTGGCGGCGAAAAGTACAAAACAGCGGCAACCTATTTCCAGAAGTTTTTAAATGGTGATGAGACCGATCCTAATACCATCAACGATGCGGTAACCCGTTTAGGCGACAGCTATTTCGTGTTGAAAAACTATAGCAGGGCTTTGGAATATTATGATAAGATAATTGCACAGCATAGTGCGGGCGAAGATTATGCGCTGTTTCAGCGCGGGATGATCCAGGGTTTGCAGGGATCGCCGGATACCAAGATCAATACTTTGGGCGATGTTTTAAATAAGTTCCCAAAATCCGACTATGCCGACGATGCTTCGTTTGAAATAGCTTACACCTATTATTTAAAGAACGACAGTCTTAAAGCCAAAACCGGCATGTTGGACATGATACAGAAGTACCCCACCAGCAGTTACGTGCCGCGAGCCCTGGTTACCATCGGCCTTATTGATTACAACGCAGGGAGCGATGACCTTGCTATCGAATCGTTTAAACGGGTAGTGAAGGATTATTCATCGACCGATGAAGCGAAACTTGCGCTTAAACAAATTGAAAAGATATATACAGATAAAGGTGACGCAGCGACCTTTATTAATTATGCTGCGACGGTCCCGATAGCCAACTATTCAGCGGCCGACCGGGAAAATATTATGTACACTGCCGCAAATAACCTGTATTTAAAGGGTGACTGGCAGGGCACCGTCGGGGCGGTAAATGCTTATTTTGATAAATTCCCCACCAAACCGATCTATGAAAAGGAATCAAGGTTTATCCGGGCGCAGAGTTTAGTTAACTTGAACAGGCCCGATGACGCCATTGTAGATTATAACGTAATACTGAACGACTGGACAAGCACCTACACCGAGCAATCGTTGATCAGCATGGCAAAACTTTATATCGGTCAGAAAAAATATAACGAGGCGGTGGTCTTCCTAAAAAAACTCGAAACAAATTCGGAGTACAAAGCCGACTACACTTTTGCTATTAATAACCTGCTGATCTGTTACGGGCAGATGGAATTACCTGATGATGCGCTAAACTATGTTAAGCTGGTGCGCGAAAATGAAAAATCATCACAGGAGGATAAATTTAAAACCGGGTTATATGCAGGTCTTGCATACCTCCAAAAAGGCGATACGACAACTGCGGTAAAGGAATTTAATTACACGGTGACTAATACAAAAACGATTGCGGCAGCCGAAGCAAAATATAATATCGGCAGGATTGAATATTTGAAAGGTCATTACAAAGCTTCGCAAAAAACCTGTTTCGATCTTGTGAAGGACCTGCCAAACTATGATTACTGGGTAACCAAGACTTTTATTTTGCTGGCTGATAATTACGTTGGGCTTAAAGACACCTTCCAGGCTAAGGCTACGCTGCAAAGTGTGATCGATAATTATAAAGGCGACGATGACATTTTACCAACCGCCAAACAAAAACTTGAACGATTATCACCGCAGGATAAAACAGATCAAAAATCTGATAGTACGAAGGTGAAGAAACAGGATATTAAATCCATAGTCAGGATAATATAGCCAGGTTTGATTAGTTCCGTCTAATAAATTATTTACGTTTACAAAAACAGATATTTTGTTGGTAACCTTATATTCAATGCTTCCGCTAAGGTCAACAAATGAACTTACCTTGGTTGGCGCCAAACTGCCCGCAACCGAAGGGTAAGGGTCAAATGTTGAACTCCTGATCAGCAGGGTGCCTTTAATGTCGATTTTGTCGTTGATATGCAATACAGTACCGCCGGTAATTTTATATTTTGGCAGGTTCCACGGTTCGGCCACGGTAGCCATTTGATAGTTTCTGTATTCAACGCGGCCAAAAATATCCACGTCTTCGGAAGCTTTATAGTCCAGTTCGCCATTTAAGCCGTTTATGCGCGAACTGCCGTCATCATATATTACCTGGAACCTATTATACCCTTTAGTGAAATCAAAATTGCTTACAAACAACGGCATGTCCTTTACCATATTGCGGAAAATAGTAGCTTTAAAGCTTAATCCCGGTGCAATTGTACCCTTTAAACCTGCGGCAAGGTCTAACTGGTCAATAGAGTTTTTGATGTTGATATCCTGGCCAAGAAATGGATTTGTTGTATAAAAATCGCGCAGGGATGATTTGTTAACATCTCCTTTAGCCTCGACAAACAGCCTGACATATTTTGGGATCACCTGGAATTCCAGCTTTGCCGCCGGGAAAATATGGAGCGAGGAAGTGTATCCAAATTGGTCGACTATGTTAATCCCCGCATCAATTTTATAGTTATCACCCTGAAATTTTATATAGGGATTAAGCCTGATAAGGCTGTTGTTATAATTATACAGGCTATCCTGTTGTGTGCTAAGATCAAGCGAGCCGCTTAAACCGGCGTAAAATTGATGGATAGTCTCGTTTAAAAAACCAGATAACACCACATTGCTTTCCTTGGCCTGGTAGGCATCGCTAAACGAGTAGCCTTTTAGCTTTAAGGCATAAGTAAAATCATTTTCAACATCCTCGTAGTTTTTCGCAAGCTCGCCTTCGGCCCCGATGGTGCTGAAGTGTTGTTTATCTGCCTGCAAATTTACCGGGCGCACATTCGACGGATCAAAGCCGTAAAAATAATTGCTGCTGTAATTGTAATCAATCCGCCCGGTTAATGAATTTACTTCGCCTATGCTTTTGCCAAACACCCCGGCTTGCTCTTTACTTGAGTTTTGGTCGAGTACAGAGCCCTCCTGGGCAAAATGTTTCAGGTAACCGCCCACTTGTAAAGCCTGGTCGCGGCCATTATTAAAATAGGCTTCGCCAAAAGTTGTTTTTAAATTACCCAGCCCGGCTTTAATATAGTTATTCGTAAGGTCCGAATCCTGTTCGGCGGGCCTTTTCATCGGGTCCATCCGTTTTATATCGGTATTAAGCTCCAGCCGTTTATCTATTGGTGTATAAGTTAAAGGCGCTTTAAAAGGCGTTTTATCTTCCAGGTCGGGGTTGATGCGTATTTTAACCGCATCTGCCAAAACAGGTTTGTAAGCCGTTGTCACCACAATTTCTTCCGACAAGCTGCCGCCAGTTGCCGGGTTAGCCTTTTTTGCGGTATCCACCTTCACTTTTGCTGCCGCTTCGCCTAAATTTTTAGCATTTGATTTTTGCTTACCTTAATATATTGGTTCATTCTTACATTGAGGTTCAGCCCCTTCTAAATCTCCCCCGCCAGTTGCCGGGTTAGCCTTTTTTGCGGTATCCACCTTCACTTTTGCTGCCGCTTCGCCTAAATTTTTAGCATTTGATTTTTGCTGACCTTTATTAACTTTCCCCGGCTTTTTCGCAGCTACTTTTGCCGCCGGCTTTTTAGCTTT
>Ga0207060_10425_pt1 | contig 11334 bp, 9 predicted proteins | sample Alteio_BWMinCont_30_FD_153270 | JGI IMG/M metagenome (GOLD analysis project Ga0207060, IMG submission 153270) | Enriched cells from forest soil in Barre Woods Harvard Forest LTER site, Petersham, Massachusetts, United States -... | ecosystem: Environmental > Terrestrial > Soil > Temperate forest >...
GCACGAGACGACAGAATATTTATTGTTAACTCAACCAAGAATTCTCAGATTTTTTTTCGAAAATTCGTGAAGCAAAAAGGAACATGTTAGACTTTGGAATCTTGATATGTTTCAGCCTATTAGGTAACTATCTTATTCCCTTGTGCCTAGGTTTTCACTTGAGGGTGAAGACGGTGCAGCTTCTGACTCGGTACTAAACAAAGAGTCCAGCCAGTTTACCAATTCCTCTCTTCCGCACTTCGAACATTTCACTCGAGCGGTGGCCGGAACGTTTGAGGGCTTTGTGCCATTCGGATAGTTGATAGAATCACAGTTAGAGCAAAAATAGAACCGCACTTGAGATTCTGATTCGGACAATTTTCGATCTCAATCGACCCTGCTGTTCCATACCTTCACGATATCATCAGTCTTTGGAACAATGATCGATCTTTCCATCCATTTCATGGTCTCATCCATCCACTCTTGGACTCTCCCAGATACAGCATCCTTTGGAACGACTACAAAATAATCCAATAACTGTCCCGTGCGTGCAGTCGGATCTATTCCTACTTCAAGTGCTATGCCAGAGCTGACTATAGTTTTGATATGGTTAGTCTGCAATATACTGTCAAAATTTGTCCCGATAAAAGTATTCGTCCTATACTTGTAGATGCTCACTTCATTCGGGTAGGGCTTCAACTCATCGATGATCTGCCAACCCCAGGTATTAATTACGTTTGTAATTGGTTTTGTATCTTTGTCAGTGCCAACTCGATCAGGATTCTTGTAAATCCAAAAATCTCCTATGCTCTGCCAGTCGGGTTGGTTTGTGTATTGTGTGTACATCACTCGTACTCCCGCCTTGCGAGCCGCGTCACGAAGTTTCAGTAAATTTCCGATGATTCTATCGCAGTTAAAATGACCGATCATTTTCGATTGTACACTCTCGGGATTACAGGGATCATTCTGCATATCATGAATAACTAGTGCGGTGTGCTTAGGATCTATTATTTCCTCGAGAGTTTCTGGGATTTTCCGATTCCTAAAGTCAATCATTTCGGTAGGCAAGGCTAAGTGATCGAATTTAAGATATTTGGCTCTCTCGCCGATTTATGCCGGATGTCAAGCATTTTGTAGCGGAGAATCGGGAATTTTCTGAATGTCCTTAGTTAACTTCCTAGACGAAGCAGCCATTTTCCGCATGATCCGATTAAGCTGAGTAGTGAGCTTACATGAAATTCGCGTAGTCACCATCAGTAGCATCTCTCAGGGTATCGGACGTGGATACACTGCTTTCCTCGCAACAACTAAAGTAATGATCAACCCATCGAATCGCGGGACTTGGCTGGCTTATTGTTCGAGCGAAAAAGGCGGTAAATCAGACTATGAGGCTTTTTAAATACGATCAGGTCCTAGTTTCAATGATACAATGGAAGCTCGGTTCAAGAGGATGCCTTCCAAGTCCCTTTCTTTCTCATTGAATGTTAATGGCAAGGATTTCAAACTGAATCTGCTAAGCCGTACAACTCTAGCGGAAGCTCTGCGAAATAACCTAGGGCTGACTGGTACGAAGATTGGGTGCAATCGAGCTATGTGTGGAAGCTGCACAGTAATTATGGACAATCGTCCGATTTTTGCCTGCACCGTCTTGGCAGCAGAAGCTTTGAACAAGAAAATTGAAACAATTGAGGGTCTAGAAACCGGGAATAAACTGCATCCAATTCAGGACGCGTTCATAGAATATGACGCGGTTCAATGTGGAATTTGCATACCTGGAATGGTCATGTCTGCAAAAGCTCTGCTTGACACAAATCTTGATCCAACAGAGTCCGAGATAAAGACCGCAGTTTCAGGAAATTTGTGCAGATGCGGAACCTATCCAAACACTGTGAAAGCTGTGATTGCTGCTGCTAGGCAAATGAGAAATTCTAGGGTTGGTGGGATGCTCTCTGAGTAAGCAAGAATTCAAACCAACGCTACCCGTTGAGGGTTGGGTTCCCAGTTCATTACCTCGGGAACTCAGCGTCATTGGAAAGCCACTTAATCGTAGGGACGCAAGGGAGAAAGTGAATGGACAAGCAAAGTATTCTACGGACATGATCATTCCCGGAATGCTGTACGCCAAAGCGTTACGTTGTCCGCACGCGCATGCGAGAATTAGGAAAATCGACACCTCGAAAGCAGAGGCTTTGCCAGGTGTCAAGGCAATAATCTCGATGAACAATTGCAAGGAATGGATGACTTACTGGTATATGATCCCGCAGCCAGCTTTTCCGGAAGAGATTGCATACTCGGGACAGGATGTCGCAGTTGTAGCAGCTATCGATATCGAAGCAGCCGAACGAGCAATCCAATTGATTGAAGTTGACTACGAACCTCTCCCTGCAGTCTTCGATCCTCTGGAAGCTAGAAAGTCAAATGCACCTGTCGTTCCCATATTGGATGTAAATGTTAACGCAACTCGCAGCGGCAACGTTCATAGCTCTGATGTTTTTCAGCGAGGAGATATATCCAGAGGCTTCAAAGAAGCAGATGTTGTCGTCGAGGATAATTACAAACTACCAGGCCAATTTCATGCGGACATTCAGACAAGGTGCTGCGTGACAAATTGGGATGGGGAAAAACTGACTGTTTATGAATCATCCCAAGGCGTATGGAACGTAAAGTTACAGCTAGCAAAATCATTGGATCTTCCGGTCGACAACGTTCGAGTCGTCGTCAACTATATGGGTGGCGGGTTTGGGTCAAAAGCCGGGGCTCAAAGATACGTACATTATGCTTCAAAGCTTGCGATCATTACAGGACTGCCTGTCAGGTTCGAGCTGAATCGGCGCGATGAATTTGTGAGTCATCCGAGGAGGTATGGAGCTCACGTTAACCTAAAAGTTGGAGCGAAAAAGGACGGTACAATTTGCGCTGTCCAGTGTAAGTGCATTCTCGATCTAGGTGCCGGCAGTCTTTACGGCGGGGGCATCAGCGATATGATTCTCCACCACATTGGAGAGGCCTATAAGTGCCCCAACATGCACGTCGAAGTGACTGGTGTATACACTAATACTGTTCCGACTGGTCCACAAAGAGGAGTTCTCAATCCCGTTGGAGTATTCTGCATGGAATCTTCGATCGACGATCTGGCTTCCAAATTGAATATTGATCCCGTTCTGCTTCGTCTGAAGAATTACAGTCAGTATTCGAGCGAACAAAAGAAACGTCCTTACTCATCAAAGAATTTGGACAAGTGCATTTACCAGGTTACGAAAGAAATCGGCTGGAGTCAACGTGATGAGATCGCGAGGCTGAATCTTGGTAAGACTAAGCGCAGAGGTATCGGCATGTCTAGCTATGTTCTTGCAAGAACGGGTTATCCTCCTTACAATGCCAAGGCGCAATTGGCGATAAGAAATGATGGCAGTATTGAGCTAAAGACAGGCGTTGTGGAAATCGGCAGCGGTCAGATCACAGTTTTGTCAATGATTGCCGCAGAGGAGCTAGGTGTTTCCTTGGACGATGTGAAAATATTATGGGGCGATACGGAGGGTTCATTGTACTCACCGTCAAGCCATGCTTCCAGGATAACGACGGAGATGGGTCCGGCGGTATTGCAGGCGGCCGCTCTCGCCAGAGAAAAGTTGTTTCAGCTCGTCTCTCGGAAATTCGGTCTCAAGTCTGATGAGCTCCTCTCGGTCAATGGCAAGATATACGTGAAATCAAATCCATCTTTGTCCATTTCATTCAAAGAAGCTTGTTCGCTGATTCCTCCTGATGAGGAGATTTTCACCACCGGCAGCCGAGGGTACAACTCTGAGATGGAGGTATACAGACAGTTTGGTGCGCAGGCAGCCGAAGTTGAAGTAGACTTGGAAACAGGAGAGATTAAGATTGTCAAGATCGTCTCAGCCTACGATATCGGACGTGCTCTAAATCCCAAGCTCGTTCAATCTCAGTTTTATGGGGCGATAATGATGGGTCTTGGAATAGCATTGTACGAAGAAGGAGATTTTGACCCGAAATCCGGTATTTTGTTGAACTCAGACATACACCAATACCGAATTCCTTCAAGTCTGGAGACTCCAGACATACAGACGTTTACTGTTGAGGCGGATGACGTTCATTATCCTTATTCTGGCAAGCCAGTCGGTGAAGCGCCTCTAATGGGCGTACTTCCTGCGGTGAGAAATGCGATATTTCACGCAACTGGAATCAAGGTAAACGAATTACCGATTTCGTCTGCAAAGATTCTAGAACTAGAGGCGAACTAGCCAAGTGCTTTCAGAGCTTTCGGACTTTGAACATATCGATGTTGAAAGTCCTGAAGAAGCGGTCTATTGGCTCACGAAGTACGGGGACAAAGCGAAGATCATTGCTGGAGGCACTGATCTGCTCGGGTTGATGAAGGACAAGATCGTTGGACCCAAAATGCCAATGCCCACTCTGATTGTTAACATAAAGACGATTCCCGGATTTGACAGAATTGAATACGTCGGTGGAAAAGGGCTAAGAATCGGTGCCGCAACCACACTTTTTGACATTGAATCTGATGATAAGATAAAAGAAAGATTTCTTGCGTTGTCACAGGCGGCTGAGTCAGTTGCCACGCTCCAAATCAGGTACACGGGCACGATAGGAGGGAATCTGTGCCAACGGCCATGGTGTTCGTACTTTAGGCACCCGGATTATGTCTGCTTTAAGAGAGGGGGAAAACAATGCTATGCGATTACAGGAAACAACAGGTATTATTTTTCCATCTTGAAGAGAGGGATTTGCGTAATGTCGCATCCCTCGGACATTGCACCGGCGTTGATCGCGCTTGATGCAAAGATACACGTATTGCAACAGGATGGAGAGCGAACCATTCCCATCGAAGAGTTCTTTCTGGGACCTAGAAGTGTTCAAGAAACGGTCTTGAAGGATAATGACTTGATTACCTCGATAGAGGTTCCCGAAACCGATGAAGGATCCAGGAGTTTGTTTCTGAAGAGCCGTGTAAGAAATAATTGGGATTTTGCCCTTTCTACTGTTGCAGTATGGATCAAGAACTCGGCCGGAGTTTGTGATGATCTTCGGATTGCACTTGGTGGAGTAGCGGTATTTCCATTTCGAGCAAAAGAATCCGAGGAGCTTTTGCGGGGAAAACGGATCACGAAAAAACTGATTGAGGAAGCGGCAGAAGCAGCGGTGCTCAAGGCAGCGCCGCTAAAGATGAACACCTACAAGGTGAAGCTAACAAAGTCTCTGGTAAGGAGAGCTTTGCAGTCAGTTTGAAGAATAAAAGGAAGAGGAGAACCCATTCGGGCTCAAATAAGTTAAGCTAGTCTCCTCTACGGTGGAGTAATTGGAGAAATGTAGTAGACAGAGAAGTAGCCCACCGAGTGACAACCTTTCGTCCCCCCTTCGCCAAGATTTGTTTCATCATGCGCAAGTCCAAAAGATCAGTTTCCCTTACCGAGAGTATACCTCCCGAACGAGCGGCAATTTCGGCGTATCCCTCTAAAAACAAAGCATAGATTTGAGCTGAGAGTTCGACGCTAGCTCCGCTCTCCAGGAGATCTACAATCTCGTCATCTGACCTAATCAGATCCATTCACCCCCCGGAAGATTCACGGCCTGAGTCCCGAAAAGAGGTGAACGCACTCTCTCCCTTGGGTCCGCCCTGGTATACTGCGGAAGCTTTCTCGCTCTTTGATTCTTCAATACTAGAAATCGTATAGAGACGACGAGAAAATGACAGAAAAGATAGAAGAAATGATTCGAAAAATCGGGTTTAACCGCGACGTTCAGATGACATGAATCTCTGAAAGCTGATGAACCTTACATTTCACTGATATTCACATAGAAGTTGGGTAGAGTCCCGTACATCGCTCGCGCGAGCCTGGGGAGTGTAGGCCAAGCCCCAATCGGGCAAAAGAAGGATTCAAAATTACATCGGCAAGGTGATAGTTAGTTACTCAGTTTTCGTTACCTAGTTCTTTGAATGATTATGAATAGTCGCAGCAAATTTGATCGTCAGGTCATATTCAGTAGTTATCGCAAGCACATGAGCTAATGGAAACATTTGTAGAACAAATGAGTAAGGAGAACCCGAATCTCAAAATTAGGGCTGTATCCAATTCTGAGGAGTCTGTATCGGGAATTGACACTGTGTGTGCTCGCACCCGGCCCCGTTTCGTCAAAAATGGATGGATTCAAGACGGCATTCATATCAACGCCTTTGGTGCTGATGCCAAGGGAAAAGCAGGAGCTCGATCCTTCGATCCCAAAAAGATCCAAGGTTGTAGAGGACAGCCTTGATCAATGTATCGTCGGAGGTGAAATCAATGTTCCTTTCTGGCAGGGGTTATTGAAGACCGGCGATGTGTTCGCGCAGATGGTCAAAATAATCAACGGCTGGAAAAAGGGGAGACTAGGCGATAGAGAGATTACTGTTATGAATTCAACAGGTTTGAGTGCTGTAGACGCCGTTTGCTACTACGGAGCTTACGAAAAAATCTGTAGACTCTGAATCCTCACGACTTGCTAAGTTCAGTTCGTTCTACCGGCTCCCCTAATACTTTACACGCCATCATCAATCAGGTTAGATGGCACCGGGGATCGATTACCCAACTATATTGTAAACCGGAGTTTCGTCATCCGACTTTTCTCCACCGTCCAAATCCATAACTAATTCTTTGGTGGGTGGTTTTTCTTCTACAGGCTGTCTCTGCTGCTTGATTCTACTTGTTCCACTCCGCTACTAACGAGGGAGACTTGATCCTCGATCTGATGTGCGTCGGAGGTACTACGCTTGCAGCAGATAGGATCAAAAGGAAGACGCATTTATCTGGGGTATCAGAGCGTGCCCGGGATTCCATTTTCGGGACCGGCCCATGCGAAGACCATATTCTTCTCGATTCCTTGTTGATCCTTCACCAGGAAAAGTAAAAATTTCGTCTCCGAAGTTCGGAAGAAAATTCCTGCATCCGTGCCCGTAGCAATTTTGATGTGTGCAAGAGTTCACGGTCTGTCAATTTACGCAGCTCCTCTGGCGTCATCACCCGCGGAGACACTATAACTTCCCTTGCGATTGGAATTTCCATGAACTGGTCAATCTTCATCCCACCGGACTGTTCCAGCGCCCTTGTCCTTGCCGCGAACTCTGACAGTACTTGCCGCACTAGTTCCGTTACGGTACAGTTCTGATCCCTTGCTCGCTGGGTCAGATAATCCAGCAGTGGGAGATCCGAATTTCGAAAGTTAACCGCGAGCGTAGCGCGCGCCAGGGTGGTCAATCTCTGGAAATCAACCTCCAATCAGTTGATCCGATGCGATGCAGTGGTGCGCGCACGCACAGCAAAAATTCCGGTGAAAGGGCATTGGCACATGTCATTGAACTCTCTCTTCAACGACTTCGGCTTCGGCAATCTCGATGAGAGCTGCGCGGGTGGTAAATTTTGGAGTCCATGATTGCCCGTCGCGGATAGCCCTGTCTCTACCAAGTGGCGCAAGCTTCCACCAGCCTTGCTGGCACTCTCCCCCTATAGGGAATAATTGTCTCTTCAAGATCAAATCTTTACGTGCGAATTTAATCGTCGTGTCAAAAATCGATTTCCTCGAGTGTGGATAAACTCCCCTGAAATCCTGTGATTTCAATGCCTCGCCGTACCATGTGCTGCCCCGGAGTTCTCGCAAAACATCCGAGGTGCGCATCTTCCCATCCTCCGCTATGGACAAGACCAGCAATACCGGGATCTGTGGATTGCTTGGGACTGGACAGCGGACGATAACCTGCCGGAAAAGTTTCACGGCAGGCCGCCGTCTCGTTGTTTGATTCATCCCCGCTACCCCTTTCAGTTCTTGCTCCACGACTGCCGACAATTCGTTACGCGGAACCTTTCTCGGCCTACCCTTCTCCTTGTTCCGCGCTCAATTTCCTCTATCGCTATTGACCATCCGATGGGCATGAGTCGCGGAAACACGCGAGTTCAGCTATTTATCACGTGTCCTCCAGAAGGAACGACTTATTTCAGTTGGGAAGGAATGCTCTGAACCGAGGAACAAATGTCGAAGCATTTACTTTTTTGCAAATCGTTCCCACTTTTCCCTCGTCTTCGTAGTTGTTACGCGTCTCTCGTTAGATAGGTATGTCTCTCTGTGGCGCGACCTTGTTCAAGAGCACGTCGTGATGCACACAAGCCCTGTTGGGAACAAAACTGCGGGAAGTGACATGTCAGTTTTCAACGTATCATGCCCCAATTGTTCCAATGCGATTTCATCATCTCCTTGTTCAACTCTAAACTTGCCCAACTAAATGACGTGAGTCGGTATCGCAACGACTTACTCATCCTTCACGAGATCGACAATTGACTTAGAGATGTTAGCAAGGAAGAAAATTTCAATCGATTTGGAAAAAGTGCTTTTTGAGGAATTATCATTGCAAGTGTTTCCCGATCATTTAGGTAGAGAGAACATATTTGGGGCGTTTTTATTTCAAGTCTTCCTCAAAATTTCATATTCGAAGTTTGGAAAAAGTTATCTGCACCATTCTGACTTTACTATGCAATGATCTACAAATGAAGACAGATAGCATGAATTTAGCGCAAGAATGCTCAATTAGCTGCATTGCGCCGACAATGAGACTGCAGTTAGTAGCAAACGCCGACGTTTGCATGCCAATATAGCCTGAGGGAGGTCTCTAGCGAAAATGGGCAGATACACTCCAGAATTTATTCGACAGGTGAAAGAAGAATACGCCAAGAATCCCAGTTATTCGGTCGTGGCACAAATCTTCCAGAAGAAAGGCTACGATCTAGATCCGCGAACGGTGAAAAAGTTCGTGGCCGATTCCGCTTTTGCGCCCCCTTCCAAATTAGATGTCGCGGCGGAGAAAAAGTCTCGACCAGAAACTCCAGTCGAGAAAATTGCTCCGACCCTCGGAAAGTTAACCGACGGGGAGAAGACTGTTCGAGCGCTTGAGATGTTCCGAGCCAATGAATCTCTCGTGGAGGTCGCCATCACTCTAAAACTCGATCCCGACACAGTCATGAAACTCCACGAATGGTATCTAAAACTTGAAGGCAAAGACGCTGTGAACCGCTTTTATGAAAAACACGGGGAAAATGTTAGGATTCTAGAGGAAAACTCCAACTTCCGAACAGAGAATCAAGAATTGACAAAAGAGAACCAAAGACTACTCAAGGAAAAGGGCGACCTAACCTCAAAGAAAGAAACATTGGAGAAAACAAATATTGATCTCAGCCGCGACAATGCCACTGAATTTAGTAAAAAAAAGTGGCTGCTTGACAACAACCGGCAGTTGCGGGCCTCTTACCAAACTCTGGTGCGCGATGTCAGGAATTTGAGACGGAGGGAGGATGAACTGAAACGACGCATCGAGTTCTACACGTCGGACGTGAACATGTCGCTTGCAGACGAAACGGTAGCCCACTGGGCGAGAGATATTATCAAAAAACAATACTTCAGCGTTCTTTCGAGCACCATGAGAGCCCTAAGTGATGAAATCGTTTCCAATCCAGCCTTCGCCCAAGAAATGGACACTTTCGTTAAAGCGCCAGAATTACGCAAGAACTTGAAACCAAACATATCCTCTGCCGTTTGGCGCTCTGCCGTTTCACTCTATTCGAAGGAGTGGAGAAAGGCCTTCCAAGAGATGTACGAAGCCCACCGGAAAAAGTTGACGCAGCGCGCATCCGCTGGTTCTCTCCGAGTTTCCAACGAACAAACTCAAAGAACGATAATGGCAACTCTATCAAAAGTTCCGCCTCGCGCTCAAGCCGCCGCGCCCTCCCACGCCATTATCGCACGCCCATCGACTCTTCCAAGCTCTCAGAGACCGGGGACGCCGCCCTATGGCTTTCGCCAGAGGTAGGGGATCCGGCCCCTCCTTTCATCTCTCGTCATTCCACGAGAACATACCGGGCCGATTCCACTTCCGACGCACTGATCGAAACGCCCTTCCAGAAGAAAGAGCCTCGACAATGATCTTGAGCCCCTCGTGCACTTTGAGAATCTCATTTTTATTTCCAGTCACGGTGACAAAGACTCTTTCCTCGCCTCGGCACGACTCTTCTAGGACACCTTGCTCTTTCACGGAAACTATCGGCTCGGATAGAGAAAGAGTGGAAGGATAGCTACTCTCAGGTGGAAGAGCTAGTTCTGAGGCGGCGGGGGAATTAACGGCCTCTCGCGCCGGTAAATGGGTGACATCAGAGTTCGTTTTTTCGTCTCCTGCCGCGTTCTCCAGCGATTCATCCCTACTTGACCCTCTCCTCGATCGCCGGATCGCTTTCGACGACACCCTTCCGCCCCCGGTAGTTTTGGCGCCAAAACTTTTCTTCCAATCCTCGTACTCTACAGGATGTGTGCTCGGATCCGGTCTTATTCCCAAGAGTTCAAGCGCCACCGAAAATGAGATCCGACCTCGTTCTACCAATTCAGACAGGAACGGTTCGTGCAAGACCCGCATGTGGTTACTAACGTAGGACTTGCTTCTATCAATGAGTGAGCCAAGCTCTGCCTCTTTGTAGCCGTAATCTCCGATCACTCGCTCGAAAAAGCGGGCCGCGTCCATAGGATTCGGATCCTCGCGCATGTAGTTCTCAGCCAGTTTTAACTCGAGAGCTTCTTTGTCGTCGAGGTCCATGACTATGCTCGGGATTGTCGAGAGACCGGCCGCTCTTGCGCCGAGATACCTTCGATGTCCCCACACCAGCTCGACCTTGTCGCTCCCGCTGATATGGCGAACGCCTATTGGCTGAAATACGCCTCTTTTTCGTATCAATTCGACAAAGTCCGCGTCGACAGTGGGATTTCCTCGCAGGGTGTCGGCGGAGATTATGATATTATCCAGCAGTATGTTTTCCATAAACTTTCTTTCGGTGCTCATTTCCTTTGTCGCCAGGATTCCCATGCTATCAAATTGTAAGAGGCGGGAGAGAAATTTTCTCTTATTAATCTATCGACAATGAGCATAATAAATCTTTGTAAAATCTTTAGGGCGTGCGCACACGCACGTACCTGAAGAGTGGGGAATAAGGAAGGGAAAAGAAAACGACGCCCTAAATTTGAATACAATCTCCCTTCTCTCACTCCAGAGCAAAAACAATTTGTGAAAAAGCTGAGGTATATCGAAAAGGTCGGTGACAAGATTTTCTTCAGGACGCGAAAATCTAGACAATCATCAAGGGGGATAGTAACCGGACTTTCCACTTCGATTTGAGGATGCCTTTCAAGGCGATTCAAAAATCATGCGCGTGTACGCGGGTCGAAGGGAAACATTCACGGTTTGAGAAGCCGAATTCCATGTACCTTAATCGTTCAGAACCGTCAGTTTCTCCTTAATCAATTAGTCAAACAATGTTA
>Ga0207060_10426_pt1 | contig 11304 bp, 9 predicted proteins | sample Alteio_BWMinCont_30_FD_153270 | JGI IMG/M metagenome (GOLD analysis project Ga0207060, IMG submission 153270) | Enriched cells from forest soil in Barre Woods Harvard Forest LTER site, Petersham, Massachusetts, United States -... | ecosystem: Environmental > Terrestrial > Soil > Temperate forest >...
AAGAGAACTACCGGATCGTGCGCGATCTGCAGATGAAAAACATGATCATTCCTCTGGTGGGCGATTTTGCGGGGCCAAAAGCCATTCGCAAGGTTGCGGAGTATGTCTCACAGCACAACGCGATCGTCTCTGCCTTTTATCTTTCAAACGTGGAGTATTATCTGTCGCCCGTGGGCGGAGGCAACGATGCGACAACCCAGCGTTTCTACGAAAATGCCGCTGCCTTGCCGATGGATTCTTCAAGTCTGTTCATTCGCTTTGTTGGATCGCCGCAAGCTGGAAATCTTCACTGGTGGCGAGGAGGATGGCTCCAGACGGTATCGCCGATGGTGGATCTGCGCGACAAGGTCAAGGCCGGCGTAAAACTGACCTATCCCGATGCGCTCCAACTCATCCCTGATCCGAAGTCGCTGATGCCGTAGTTTTTCAACGACACTCCGTTTCTTTTTAGAAAATTCGCAAACAACCTTGTTCCTGCGGATGCTGATTTGAAGAACCAACAACAACCTTGCTGTTGCCAATCCAAGTTTGAAATTTCAGGAACAGGGTTGTTCCTGTAAACCCAAACTTGCAGCGCCAGGAACAACGTTGTTTCTGCAAAACCAGATTTGCAACGCCAGAAACAACGCTGTTCCTGAAAAACCAAACTCGCAACGGCAGGAACAACGCTGTTTCTGCAAAACGAAATTTGCATCGTCAGGAACAACGTTGTTCCTGCAAAACCAAACTTGCAGTGCCAACAACAACGCTGTTCCTGTAAACCCAAACTTGCATCGGCAAGAACAGCGTTGTTCCTGAAAGATCAAATTTGCAGTGCCAGGAACAAGGCTGTTGTTGTCAGATCTCCCTATCTCTAAGAAAACACTCATCAGCTTCGAAGCGCATGTTAGGATGCCAGCCATTAGAGGTCGTTTGAATGGCAAGACGGTTCAAGGTAAGGCTGAATTTCGCGCGGGCGAAGGTTGGCCATCTGATCACCCAGGCGCATGGTGTGTATGAGGGTCTGAAGAATAATCCTTACTTTACGAATCTGCCGTTCGGCATTGAAGAACTTCTGGCCCAGATCGACGCCTTGCAGGCTTCGAGCATCGCAGCGATGGACGGCGACGTGAAGGCGCGTGCCCAGCGGGATAGCGATCGGGAAGCGCTGGTCGACAAGATGCGCACGCTGGCGCACTACGTCGAGGCCAACTGCAAGGGGGAGGACACGATCTTCGTAACCAGCGGATTCCAGCCTGCGCCGACGGGCCGAACGCAAACCCCGCCATTAGGCGAAAGAATCCGCAGCATCAAATCGGGTTTTCTCCTTGGCGAGGCGTTTGTCACGCTGATTCTGGATCCGGATGCTTACAGCTATGAGATACGCTGGAGCCTTTATCATCCCGCTACAGGGACAAGCGACTGGACATCGGCTCCCGTCACCAGTATGAGACCGCCTGCTTTGATCACAGGCCTGACGCCTGGTGCGACCTATGCCATTCAGGTTCGTGCCGTCGTTAAAGGGGGGTATACGAACTGGACCGATTCCGTGATCTGGCTGTGTTCTTAGGCGCCTTCCGGCTGGAATACCCCTGCGTCCTTTATTTCTGGCCCAATCCGTTCTTCGCGAGAAAAGCCTTGATCGCGATGTAAATCGTTAATCGTTGATCCGCGGTGAATCCGCCGTGTCCGCCACCGGGAACCGTGATCAGTTGGTTGGGAACATTCACTTTCGAGAGCGCCTCGTGTAATCGTACAGCTTCGGTGTAAGGCACAGTTCGGTCGGAGTCGCCGTGAACGGTGAGGACCGGAGGAAGTCCGGCACGCACATAGGTGAGTGGAGATACTTTTGTTGCAATTTCCTTAGCGGTCGTCATCGGCATGTCTCCGAACCATCGTGCAGCGGCGGGTTGCTTGTTGGGGCCATCGATGACGTCGGGAACATCGGTGATGCCGAACCAGTTGATGATCGCGGCAATTTTCGGTACCGGAGGAAGAAAATAGTCTGAAGAAGATGTCGTTGCTGGTGCAACCGGCGCGCCCCCTCGAGCGGCTGCCGCTGCGGGCGGCGGCGCTTCTCCGGTGCACTGTCGTCCGAGTCCCGCGCTTTCCGGAATGATTCCCATCGCCAGTGCAAGGTGACCGCCGGCCGATTCACCCGTCACGACGACACGGTTCTTGTCGATGTTGTAGTTTGCGGGAAGCATCGAAACATACCGAAGTGCGCAAAAGCAATCGTCGACGGCTGCCGGTGCCAGTGTCGTGGCGTCGGTGGCGATTCCCAGACGGTATTCCACGTTGACGACGTTCCATCCCATTTCGAGCCATGGTAGCAGCGCGGTGATCGCGGTCTCTTTTGTGCCGGCCACCCAGAAGCCGCCGTGCATGTACACCAGCGTCGGCTGCGGAGTCGTCACATCGCGGCGGTAGTACACATCCATTTTCAGCTGCTGATTGCTGGCAGTGCGATACGTCAGATTGGCATTCGTGTTGTATTGCGCCGCGGCCTGTGCGGCCCACGTTGCTGACGGCGAAAGCTGGGCATTGGCAGACACCGCAATGACGGCAAGCAACAAGACTGCGAGCAGGAATTTGATGCGCATTGCGCCTCCTCTTCGAATCGGGATGTGAGGGAGTATACCGCCTGTTCGCACGAACGGCTCTGCCGACCGGAAGAAAAAAGGCCGCGGATTACACCGATATACGCCTCTCTTTCCGCGGTTCACGCATCTGGAGCTGCCGCAGCGCGTCGCGGACTCCTTCGAAGCCCCGGTTCTGCATAAAGCTTGGGCGAGACGTTGTGTCCGGGAGTCGGAATATACTCCCGACCGGGCGCCTGAAATTAATATCTTCACGTAAGCCGGCTCTGCATCCTGCCTTCATATCGGAGTTTTGAACGCATTCAAAATAATGTTGACATTGATCGTTGAGGCGCTCATATTTGAACGTGTTCAGAAAAGGAGGGCGCGATGTACGTTGAAATGTCTTATGCGGTTTATCTACTGATCAGCGTGGCGGCTACCGTGTTGGTGGCCCGAACCCTGCACCGGAATGGCAGGGTGTTTCTTGTCGACGCGTTTCATGGGAACGTCGAACTTGCCGGATCGGTGAACCACCTGCTTGTCGTGGGGTTCTACCTTATTAATGTCGGATATGTGGTGCGGTCGCTCACCACGGACCGCACTGTGGAAAACCTGCGGCAATCGATGGAAATGGTGAGCGACAAAATCGGGACGATCCTGTTGATTCTGGGGGCCATGCATTTCATGAATGTGTATATATTCAATCGGTTGCGCCTGCGCGGTCGCGAATTCATGGATGCGCCGCCCGTGGCGCCGAACAGCCAGATCCGGATGACCTAGAAGGAGGGCGTCATGCAAACTTTTTACGTTATGTATGACCCGCATTGCGGGCTCTGTACCGAGGTCCGCGATTGGATGGGAAGACAGCCAGCCTATGTGAATCTCCAGCTCCTGGCTTCGGATTCCGACGAGGCCAGGCGGAGATTCCCGGACTTGCCTCCCGGTGAACTGTCCGTAGTGAGTGATTCCGGGCAGGTCTGGCTGGGCGACCGGGCGTTTATACTATGTCTGTGGGTTTTGCGCGCATACCGTGGCTGGGCGCGTAAACTGTCGAGTCCGATGTTGTTGCCGATGGCCAGGCAGGCATTTGAAATGGTGTCGCGAAATCGCAGGAATGTTTCAGACCTGCTGAAACTCCGGAGCGAGGCTGAAATGAAGCAACGTTTAAGCGAGGTGGAAATACCCACGTGCAGGATGAAATAAAGCCGGGGGGCAAGAGCGAGGAAACCCGCGCGCGGATTTTGCAGGCAGCGCTGGAGATGTTTCACGATCGTGGTTTTGAACCGACCACGATGCGGGATATTGCTGCAAGGGCGGGCGTGGCCACCGGCGCAGCCTACTATTACTTCAATTCCAAGGATGCTATTGTCCTCGCGTTCTATGACCAGGCCCGGAAGGAAATGGAGCCACAGCTGGAGCAGGTTCTCGACGAGACACGGGACCTGAAGGATCGTTTGAGGAAGCTTATCCAGATCAAGCTTCAGTATTTTGCGCCGAGCCGGAAATTGCTCGGGGCGCTCAGTGGCCACACCAACCCGGAATACCCATTGTCTCCTTTCAGCGAGCAGACACGGGAAATTCGCGAAAATGATATCCGCATTTTCGAGCGCGCGCTGGAAGGAAGCCGCACTCCCGGTCCCGCGGATTTGAGGGCTCATCTGCCGCGATTGTTATGGATGTTTCAAATGGGAATCATTCTCTTCTGGATCAATGATTCTTCAAAGAAGCAGGCCAGGACAGCTGCGCTGCTGGACCGGAGTGTGGATCTCGTGACGCGATTGATCAAATTGTCCGGGTTACCACTGACTCGTCCCATACGCCGGATGGTGATTGACTTGATGGAAACAGTCATGTCCTGATTTCCACGTGAGGCTCGCCGAAAATCCCGCAAATTCACCTCCCCACAAACGCTGGTTCCGCGACGCTGAACGGAGTATATTTCGGGGGAGGGTGGCTATGTTTAAGGTGATGTCGCTACCGGCAAGGCGGCTCCTGAAATCGCGGCGCGTTACTGTTCTGGCGGCTGCAGATGGAGACGGCCACGCTCCGCTCAGGTGCAATGGAAATCTGCCGAAGGCCACACGCGACAAATAAATATCGTTCTGAATGAAATCCGATAGATGAATTATGGTCAATTCTGCGGCGTTCGAAGCGCTGGTTTGTAATTCTGATGATGCCGTTAGGCCGTCTGCGGACGTGGAAAGTGTCAGAGCGTTTATAAAAAAGGCGGTTCTGGGCACGAAGGCCCGTGATTCGCGTTCGTTGGACATACTGTGTGCCGTGCTGGTGCGGATCGCTTTCATTGCCCCGGAAGCGGTCGACCTTGTTTACGATGCTTTGACCTGCAGTTGGTTGGGTCTTCCTTTCGACGCCTTTCCGACGCGTTCCGATTATCCGGATGCCGCTTTACGATTGTGCGAGAAAGCCGAGCTGCCTGAACAATTCTGGAAGTCGTTCTGGAGCCTCGTTCAGGACGGCGGTAAACGGATTTCTCCCGGCGAGGTCACCGCAAGAGTTGCTGCGCTCCGCGCGGATTTGCCCCCGTCCTACAGCGAGCGCGCAGAAAAGATCGCGCAGTCCCATCCGCGTATGAGCGGGGCGGCCACGCGCGGTATTTCGGATTTACTGAAGCTGGATACACTCACCTCTTTGCCGCCTGGCTCGCTTGGTCATGATTTTTCCCGGTTCGTGATTGAAAACAATTTCGATCTCGAAGTATTGGACCGTGAGGCGGATGGATTGCGAAACCTTCCGCCAGCGTTGCGCTATCTCAATTTGCGAGTGTTGCAGATGCATGACATATGGCATCTTGCAGGCGGCTACACCACGTCGTTGCTCCATGAAAATGCGATTTCTTCGTTCCAGCTTGCACAATGCGGACATGACTATTCGGCAATGTATCTGGCGACTGCTGCGATGTTTACCAGAGTTTGGTTCCCGGATGGGCGAGGTGTCCTGCTTCAGGTTATTGCCGAAGCCTGGCAGCATAGCCGGAAGTGTCCATCCTTCATGGAAATCGAATGGGAGCGGGAGTGGCACCTTTCCGTGGCAGAGTTGCAGCGCCGCCATGGAATCCCTCCCTTCGACAGCATTTACGCACCGGATGTTATCGAACAGGGGTTCGCTATCCAGGATCATCCCATTATCAGAGGCGTGCAAAAACTGGACCGAGCTCTAGGCACCCGATTCGAGCGTGTGCTGCAACAGGGACTTCTCGCTCTGCATGTCAAAGTCTTAGCCATGCAAAAGAAGCGCAGGCCCCAGCTTGCCGAACAATGAGCGGTCCTTACAGTTCAAAGATTCGAATCCGTCTCAGCAACACGTCCACCAAGTAAAGCGCCAGAGCAAGGGCCGCCAGCCATGGCCACAAGACGAATGGCATCAATGCCGTTTCGCCATTCGAGTCGAAAATCTCCGGACCTGCGGGTTGAAACGTTCCGCCGGTTTCCCGGCTCAACAACCGCAGCATTTCGAAGTTCGGCGGATAGAAATGGTATTCCGCCGGATAGGAGTAAGCCAGAGTGCGGGACACGCCGTCCGAATCGTCGCTGCTGGTGCGGAATAAATACGTTCCATCCTGCGTCAATGGCACTCTGGTTTCGTATTCGCCGGGCCCGGTCTGCGGAACGTCAACAATCGAAGTGCTCTGGTCCGGGGCCACGATGTGGGCTTTCAAATGGAGATGGTCGCGATATTTGCCATCCTTGCCAACAGCGTTTGCCGATATCCGGGCCACATCTCCCTGGCGCTGCACCACGAGATCGAGATCCGTATCGTTTTTTCGCCGCATGGTCTCCCGGATAAGTTGCGACCAGAACTTGGAATAACCACTCCAGTGCAACCAGTCGACGGCCCACCGGTCTTTCAAATCGGATGCGAAAAACACCGTCTTTCCAAGCCCGAATTGCCAGCGCGCCAGCAGCGGTCTGTCCTTGTAAGCTTCAAGTGCTACTTCCGCGGTGGGCCGGACTTTGGTTTGCACGAAACCCTGCAGCGGCGGGGCCGTGTTGAAATCGATGCCCTTGAACGCATCGATTTTCTTTTTCAGGACCGCGCGGAACGCTGATTCATTTAAAGCATCTCCCGCGGAGTCTTCCATGTCCTGATTGAAGATCTGCGGCACTTTGGAAGCATCCTGGACGTAGTACGCTTTCCCGTTGCCCCAATCCGCGATTTGCTTCAATAGTTCCTGGTCTGCATCGTTGCCCAGGGCGACAGTGGATACGGTTATTTTTGCTTTCACCATCTCCTTCGTCAGGCCCTCGAAATCCTCAGACAGTGTGCGTCCGTCCGACAGGATAATGACGTGCTTGATCTCGTCCGTCGATTTTTTAAGCTCGCCGAAAACTTCCTCCATCGCCGGATAGAGATTGGTTTCTCCGCTTGCGGTGATGCCTTCGATGGCTTTGACTATTCCAGGCCTGTCGGTGACGGTGGTTGGATGCACCGCCCAGGAAAAATTGAAATTGAACGTCAGGACGCCAAAATGATCGCTGTCCTTTAACATGGTCACCGGCGCTTTGCTGGCTTCCTTGGCAAACAGGAGCTTGTCTTCCGCTGCCATGCTGCCGGAGCGATCGAGAATGACCATCGTGCTGACCGACTGCTTTGGCTTCTTGATGTCAAACGTGACCGGAAGCAGATCTTCGATCGGAGTCTTGGAATAGCCGCTGGCGCCATAAACGTTTTCGCCGCCTGCCAGAATGAAGCCTCCACCCAGTTCACGAACATAGGTATTTATGGCATCCATTTGAGGAAGTGAAAGCAGCTTTGCATCGACGTCACTGAGGACGACGGCGTCATAGGCATCGAGTTCTTCTGCGGTTGACGGAAGTTTCGCCGGATCGGCCACCTCCACGGCAAATCCTTCAGTGGTGAGCGCATCCTTCAGATACTGTGCACTTGGCGGATGTCCCTCCACGTAGAGGATGCGGGGCTGTCCCAACACCATCACGGGCTGGCGGAAAATATTATTTTCCGGGAAAGGGTCGCCAGTCACAGTGACGGTCGCTTCCAGCATGGCGGTCCCCGCGTCGGCCGGCAGTTTGGTCTCCAGAGCGACGCGGTTCAACCCTTTCTTCAAGGGAACCTCACGCTCCGCCAAAGTTTTCGCGCCGTAGCGAATCTGAACGTTACCGGATCCTTCCGTTTGGCTGTAAACATGAACCTCAACTGGAAACTGTTCGTTCGCATTGACTTCGCCCGGCGCCATTACGGTTTCGATCCAGGTGTCTCCGGAAGCCCGGACCGCAAGCGGCACGCTGTCCACGCGAATCCCTTCCTGCTTCAGACGCGGCAGCAGCGCAGACACGTCGCCGGAGTTTTCATTGCCGTCGGAAATAAGAATGAGCCGCTTTAAATGATTCGGCGCAAAACTGCGCATGGCGCTTTCCAGCCCGGCGGCAATATCCGTTTTACTCTGATCGATCGCATCGCGGCCCGCCCGATTGGATACCGTAACGTGACTGAGATCATCGAGCTTCTCGAACGTCATGGAATTTGCCGCGAAGGCGATGAAGCTGGAGTTTTCGGGCCTTCCCGCGTCATTCGTTTTGCGGATCCAATCGATGGCGTTCTGGACAGCAGCGGGAGCCACGCTCCGGGAAACATCAAGAAGATAGACTGCGGATATCGCAGAACTCGCACGGTAAAGCGTGGGCTGCATCAGAGCAAACATCAGCAGCGTTACGATTACCGTGCGCACACCTGTGGACAGGTTCAGTTGTCTGGGGTTCAGGCCAGCAAAGTCGGATTTCCGCATCCGCCACAGCCATGGAGTGACCGCCGCCAGAAGCAACGGCCAGTATGTTGCGAAGGTCAATCGCATCGAGATTTACCGCTCATTGCGTGATGGTAAGTGAACCACTCCAGAATCAGTAGAACAACAGCGAGACCTAACAAATAGAACCACGGTTCGTGTTGAAAAAAAGGCAAAGCCAGCCGTACGGCTGGGCTGGCGGTCCACGTGGAACGATTGATATCCAGGTACTGCCGGTTCGTTAGATTCACAGCAATGTATTGCCGGTGGCCGCCTGTGGTGGCCACATAGAGTCCAGTTTCCGGTGCGTCAAACACCGTGCGGTCGATGTAGGCTTGCGACGCGACGGCCTTGCCATCAGGTCCGGAGATCTGTGCATTCAGAATCGGGACTTCCACAATGCCTGTTGTCCGGGGTAATGCGAGTTGGTCTCGTCCGAACCAGGTGAGGACATTGTCGATAAACACAGGAAAGCTTTCGTGACTGGGAAAGTCCGACGATTGAAGATCGAAAGTCAGCTCGATCCACCGCGGTCCGGTTGCGGTTGGGCTGGACGCCACGATCAAGGGAATTTGGGGCTTCTGCCCAGACGCGGCAAGTACGGTCAGGTTTGCGGCATCGATTTTGGCGGCCCTTGAGATCGAGACATCGTGAAGTGACAGGTATTGCATGACGGGGTGGTCTTCTGTCCAGGTGCTGAATTCAGGTTTGTCCACCATTCCTGTGGGACTCTTCAGCCACGGGACACTTTGAGCGCCAATGATCAGCGCAGGCCGTGCGGGCTGCACCGCAGGCGCAAAGCCATCGAAGACGTAGGCATCCACAGCAGGATCTTCGCGGTACTCTTTGGGATCGACAACGGAGAGATCCACATACGAATCCAGCCTCAATGCCGTCTGCAGGTAGGTATTGCCCTTCGTTACAAGCAGGGTTCGAGCCTTCTTATTAAGCGGTAAATAGGCATAAGCCACGTCGTCGGCGGCCAGGGCGTCGCCATCGGATTGAATCGCCGCGCGAATACCGCCGCCAGCAAACTTCGACAGGTCGAAGAGATCGGAAAAGCTTTGGCCGGGAGGAATGACCGCGTCGCGGGTAATGCGTTCCGGTCCGGCGCCGCTGATGGTGATCGACGTCTTCCGCGCCTCCTTCCCAAAGTTGGTGACCTCCAGGTACGCTTCAAACGCCAATGGCGCAGACGGCGCGGATCGCACTTCGAAGGCCGTGATACCCGCATTGGACGCCGGTTCAAAGACCGAAATTCTCCGGACGCCGTTCGGGACTGCAGGAAGCGACACTCCGTCGGAGATCAGGATGACCTGAGTTCCGGCTTCATCCACCTCTGGAAAGCTCGCGGTAGAGGCCACCGGCCGCATATTGTCGATGGTGCGCTGCGCAGCGGCGGCGTCGCTGGTAAACGGCATGTCGAACTGGCCGGAGGTATCGGCGACACGGAATTCGAGACCGGCTCCGCCAGTCTTCAGCAACGCCTTTGCCGCCTCTGTGGCGTGCTGCCATCGCGTCCTTCCATCGCCCATGCGGGCCAGCATCGAGGGCGACGTATCGAGCACAATTAACGTTTTGGCCGCCGCACCGGTGAGCGAGGCAATTTGCGGACGGGCTACAGCAAAGACCATCAGCAGCCCGATCGCTACGGCGAGGAGTACGGATAAAATCCGGCGGAGCTTCTCCCACAACGACCGCTCCTCGCGCCGCTCGAGCACCCGCTGCCATAAGAGCGAAGAGGGAATGACAAGGCGCCGGTGGCGCAGCTTCAGGAAGTACAGCGCGACAATGGCGCCGGCTGTGGCAATAGCCAGCAGTGCGGTTTCCAGCCCGGTGAGCGCCAGAAATTTCATTTCAGGAACCTGCCCTGCCGGAAGACTTTCAGAACCAGTTCCTCAAACGGATAGTCGGTGACCGTGCGGAGATATCCCAACTGGTATTTTGCACAGTACGCTTCGAATTCTTCACCGAAGCGGGCAAACTCCGCGCGGTAAGCGGCAAGGACGCCCGGCGTCACGGTGATTTCACGGCTGAGGTTGCTTTCGGAATCGACGAGCACCAGTTCTCCCTTCAGGACCGGCGCCACTTCTTCGTGACTGGTAACTTGAATGACAAAGATGTCGTGCCTGAAATGGCGGAGGATATCGATGCCATTTTGAAATCCGGCAGGATCCATGAAATCGGAGATCACCACCGCCAGGCCCCGCCGGCGCGCTTCCGTACAATAGGTTTTGAATGCTTCCCGGGCGTTGGTTTCGCCGCCCGGTGTGACGTCTTCGAGGAAGCGAAATACCTTGAAGATTCTGCCTTTGCCGCGCTGCGGTGGCAGTTCGGAGCGGATTTTATCCGCGTAGGTGACCACATAGGCGCGATCGAGATTGGCCAACCCGATGTAACAGAGAGCTGCCGCAATCCGGCGGGCATAGTCCAGCTTCGAGGGCGAGCCGTAGGTCATCGACTGGCTGGTGTCGACGAAGAAGTAAATGGGCAGGTCCTCTTCTTCTTCAAACAGCCGGAGGATCAGCTTGTTGAGCCGCAGATAGGCTTTCCAGTCGAGGTGCCGGAAATCGTCTCCCGCAACATAGGCGCGGTAATCGGCGAACTCCACTCCGGTGCCGTGCCGCCTCGCCCGCCGCTCGGCTTTGAAGTGCCCGGCGAAAACCCGTTTGGAAATGATGCTGAGGTATTCGAGCTTCTTGAGAAACTCGTCATCGAATAACGGCATTCGGTTCCGCGGTCGTGTCGAGAATTCCCTTTAAGATGTTGTCGGTTTCCACTCGTTCGGCTTCGCCTTCAAAATTCAACAGAATGCGATGGCGCAATGCTCCATACGCCACGGCACGGATATCGGCGCAGGAAACATAAACCCGGTTGTTCAACAATGCGTGAATCTTGCCTCCCACCACCAGCGCCTGCGCCCCGCGTGGGCTCGATCCGTAGCGCACGTACTTTGTGGTTAGGGAATGCGACAGCGGATTTCCC
>Ga0207060_10427_pt1 | contig 11281 bp, 10 predicted proteins | sample Alteio_BWMinCont_30_FD_153270 | JGI IMG/M metagenome (GOLD analysis project Ga0207060, IMG submission 153270) | Enriched cells from forest soil in Barre Woods Harvard Forest LTER site, Petersham, Massachusetts, United States -... | ecosystem: Environmental > Terrestrial > Soil > Temperate forest >...
GTTTTACCCGGGTGGTAAGATCCTGTTTCTGATACCATTCGCGACTCAGCACGGCTCCTTCACGATCTCTGGCTCTGCGCTTCACGTCAAAATGCCGGGCCGAAACCCCGAATTTAGATTCGAGCTGACGGATAATCTCTTGACGCTTTCCGAGCCGGAAGGCCGTCATGAAGATCGCTATGCACGCTACTGAGCATTGGCGGGTGCCCCACCCTTGATCTAGCTTTTTCTACACCGGCCACAGATCGGGGCACCCCATCTCTCGACAGGATGAGAAAGTGCAAAGACAAGCGTGAGTCACCCGCCCGGAATAGAGATACAAGAGCCAAACGATCCATTGAACTACTAAGCTGGTGAGAATTGTGATAACGAAGATTGCGCGCGTCTATGTAGTTGGTATTTTCGTGATCGAACTCTTACTACTCCTTGCATCTCTGCTGGTTCATATCAGTGTTCGCATGGGCTTTCAGAAACTCGATGAAGAGTTTGGCAATTTCCTAATTGCGGCTGCTGTATTGGTGTGTTTCGGGTCAGCGGCTATTGCCAAGGATAGAAACATACGGGAGAACGAGTTCGCTAGTTGCCCTTGGTGGGTGCAAATCCTTGTCGCTGCCTTCGCACTCTACGGATTTTCGATGGTTATCTCGCATATTATGCATTCTGCAGACGCCGGGAGTTCTGGAGATCGATTAAGAGCTTCTGCGATGCCCTTGGGTTTTGATGCGTTGTCCTTGTGTATTCTTTACGCTGCTCTTTGGACGAATACTGTGCAGGATGCGGAACTGGTCAAGCGCAGCAAAATCTCGATAGCGGCTCTAATCATCGGCGTCACGATGCTCTTTTTTAAGTGGAATGCATTTTTCCCACATCCAGTCAGATAAGGTTGGTGCCCGCCCATCCTTGACGCAGTTTCGTCGCGACGAGGGTGGGACGCCACGAAAGCTGGTCCGTCGGGTCTCTTGTATTTCGCAGCCTGACCAGGAAACCACTCGTAGAGTAGACTTTTTTTCACTGCGCCCAGAAACCTGACTCGCTACCACCACTGTGGACATCCCGCAAGCGCGAACGTAATACAAATGTCTCAGACGGAGATCAGTGAAGCCCACCCTTGCCGCAAACCCGGCGGCAAGGATGGGGCACCCTCATCTCTCGACAGGACGAGAAAGTTCAAAGACAAGGGTGAGCCACCTGCCATTTGGTACAGGAGCGCGTGGCTGGCTTACGTTTGCGGGTTGGCGCTGGTCTTACCTTTAGCACTCCACACTGCACAGGCACCGGAGAAATACACTAGACTTCAGGATGATGTTGATGCGAATTGGTTTCCGTATTTCTCCGCTTGCTGTTGCTGTTGCGCTGCTGGCGTTTGGCTCCTCGATGCTGGCTCAGGACAAGCCTGGGTCTTCTTCCGGTTCAGGCAAGCCAGGGCAGAGCTCTTCTTCCTCAAGTGCGCCGGCGTTTGCGCAGGAGAAGGCTCCGTCGCTGGTGGACCCGGCTGGGCCGGCGATCTCGCTGGTGAACTCGGAGACGCTGTTTACGATGGCGGCGGCGTTGAATGCCTGCGGCTACGACGAGGGTCTGGACGAGAGCGACGTGATCCGGAAGCGGGTGCGGGACGAGATCGCCCAGGTGATGAAGTCCAGCGAAGATGCGCGGGACAAGCGCGATAAGGTCTGTCTGTACATTGCGCAGCACCGGATGACGGGGACGGTCAAGGACATTTCGCAGTACATTTCGTTGGCGCTTTACCTAACGCCGCCCCCGGCGCTCGAAACGTCAGTGGAACTGCCGGAGATGCCGCCGGATTCGACGCAGGTGGTCGAGATTTTGCCGCTGCTGCGCGATTTTGCCGAGGCGACCGATCTGCATGGAATCTGGGTGACTTCGCGGCGCGGTTATGACGAGGCGGTGAGTCGTCTGCATGAGCCGCTGACGCAGATGATCGTCAACACCAACTTTTACCTGAAGATGCCCGCGTCCACGTATGACGGGCGGCGCTTTCTGGTGGTGGTTGAGCCGCAGCTTTCGCCGCGCACGATCAACGCTCGTATCTATGGGGCGGACTATGTGGTGGTTGTGTCGCCGGTGAATGGCGAGATTCGCATGGGGGACGTGCGGCACACGTATCTGCATTACCTGATCGAGCCGCTGCTCTACCAGCGGGCCAACGCGATGGACCGCTTTTTGCCGATCCTGAAGGATGTGCGCGAAGCTCCGCTGGACTACCTCTATCGTTCGGACATTGTGGCGCTGACGATTGAGTGCCTGATCAAGGCGATCGAGGCGCGGACAATGGATACGGGGATTCCGAAGTATGTGGCTCCTGCGGATGCCAAGCGGTCGGAATTTGCCGAGATTGAGACTGCCCGCAACGCAGTTGCGCAGAAGATGGAGGCGGTGCGGCAGGCGCGGGTGCGGCACGAGATGGCGCAGGGATATGTGCTGACGGCGTACTTCTACGAGCAAATGACGCATTTCGAGAAGGATCCGGCGAGCCTCAAGGACACGATTGGCGAGCTGGTTTATGGGATGGACGTGGATCACGAGGAACACCGGGCGCGCGCGGTGAACTTTGACCAGCAGGCGGATCAGGATGTGCTGCGGCGTACGGCTCCGCGGAAGTTGACGGGGCTGGATCTGGCTGAGGTGAGGCTGGGCGCGGGGGACTACGCGACGGCTTCGGCGCTGGCGCGGCAGGCGCTCACAATGGAGTCGAAGGATCGGGCCGCCGAAGCGGGCCGGGCGAACTTCATTCTGGCGCGGGCTGCGATTATGAGCGGGCATCCGGATGAGGCGATCAACGGGTTTGAAAGGGCGGTTGCGACTGCGAAGGAGACTCGCGTTCTGGCATGGTCGCATATCTATCTGGGCCGCATATTTGACCTCGATTGCAAGCGCGATGAGGCGGTGGGCGAGTATAACAAGGCGCTGGCGGTGCGGGATGGGCAGCAGGATACGCGGATTGCCGCTGAGCGAGGCGTGAAGGCGGCGTACGCGGTCAAGGGCCATAGCTGCGATGCCGATGCGGATGACGACTCTGGGGACCCGGGGCTGGATCCGGGTCCGGGTAAGGGGGATTCCGGGAAGCCTGACGGCGGAAAACCTCCTGTAAGTCCCGGGAATGGACCCACTTCGGCCCCAAAGTAGAGGTTGGGAATGACCGGCAGCAACCTCTCCGGAGGGGTTTTGCGTCTACCATAAGAAGTGATGCAGCAGTCCCTTTTGATCCAATCCGCTGATCTGGCCAAGCTGGAGTGTGCTCTGGGGCATACCTTTGCGCGCAAGGAGCTGCTGATCCACGCACTGACGCACCGCTCTCAGGCGTATGAACTGGCGATGGAGACGGCGAACAAACCCGACGACGGAGAACGCGCGGACGGCGAACGGGCAGATAACGAGCGCCTCGAATTTCTCGGGGACGCCGTGCTTGGGCTGGTGGTGGCTGAGGGGCTGTACAAGAGCAATCCGGACTGGCAGGAAGGCGAGTTGACTCGTCTAAGAGCTCAACTTGTGAGCCGCCGCCATATGGCTGAGGTTGCGCAGGAGATCGGGCTGGGGGAACATCTGCGGCTGGGCAAGGGTGAGGAGCGATCCGGCGGACGGAGGAAGTCGGCGATCCTGGCCAATGCGATGGAGGCGGTGATCGCGGCGATGTATCTGGATGCCGGGTCGTTCCCCGATGATATGCGCCCTTCTGAGTATGGGCCGAATGGAGCGTTGTTGCCGGTGCGCCGGTTTGCTCACAAGTATATTCTGGGATCTGCGGCGGACGATCTGGCGCGGGAACTGCGATCCGGCGCGGCGCTGGGGGATCACAAGTCGGCGCTTCAGGAGCATTTGCAGGCGACGCATACCGGCGTACCGGTGTATCTTGTCGAGAGCGAAAGCGGTCCCGACCATCGCAAGCGCTTTCAGGTGGAGCTCCGGCTCAGGAGTGTTGAAGGGCGATTGAGCGATCCGCTGGCCAGAGGTACGGGAAGCACCAAGAAGAAGGCCGAGCAAGAGGCGGCGCGACGCGCCCTCAAGGTGCTGGCGGGTCAGGCCAGGGAAGAGGAGACGGCCGAAGCATGAGCGCGACGCCTACGGTTCAGACAGATGCGGCGCAGATTGCTGAGGCTGAGCGTGTTCCTGTGCCTTCCGGAGTGGCGGCGGGGCAGCAGGTTCCGGTCAGAAGCGAGGTCAGAAGCGAGTTCAGGCACGACGTCAGGCATGAGATGCAGCATGGGGTGCCGGAAGCGGCTTCGTCGCTGCTGAGGACGATCATCGTGGCGCTGTTTGTGCTGACTTTTCTGGCTCAGCCGATGGTCATCCCTTCGGAGAGCATGGAGCGGACTCTGCTGGTGGGGGATTTTCTGCTGGTCAACCGCTCCGCCCTGGCTCCTGGCGGCATCTGGGAGCGGATTCTGCCCTATTCGCACATCGAGCGTGGCGATATCGTAACGTTCCGCTCCCCGGGTATCCCTCAGGAGTTTTTGGTCAAGCGCGTTATCGGCCTACCGGGGGATCGGCTGCGTATCGAGAATGGGCAAGTCCTAGTGAACGGTGCTCCATTGAACGAGCCCTATGTGGCTTTTGAACCGATTGCCGATAATCCTTATCTGGACCGCTTTCCGACGCAAGTTTACAGTGATCCCAGCGTGCGGCCGGATTGGTGGAGACAGTTGCAGCAGGATACGCGGAATGGCGAACTCGTGATTCCGCCAAATAAATACTTCATGCTCGGGGATAATCGCAACCACAGCACGGATTCGCGGTTCTGGGGATATGTGGATCGCAGCCAGATTTTCGCTCGTCCGCTGGTGATTTACTTCTCTCTGACGCGACCCTCCCGCTACGATGTGCAGCAGGCCCTGGATGATAGACTGGGGCACGAAAGCGATATTTCTGCGCATATAAAGGGCTTCGCCCGCTGGAAGCGCATCTTTCATGTCGTGCATTGAGATACGGTGGACGCGGGGAAACGGGATGATGGCCAAGGTCGATAAGCTTGTTGCGGAGAAACCGGTTCTGATGCCGGTCGAGGCTGTTCCTTCCGATGCCAAAGGTGAACCGAAGGACGAGGCGAGGGTCGAGGAGACGCCCTTTGAGGCGCTGGCCAGCATTTGCTCGGTGCTGGTGATTGGCCTGTTCATTCTCACATTTCTTGCGCAAAACTTCGTCATACCCTCCGGCTCGATGGAGAAGACTCTGCTGGTGGGGGATCACCTGCTGGTGGATCGCATCACGATTGCGCCGCGGACGTCGTGGATGCCGCTGGTGCATTACCGCGAGCCCAAGCGGGGGGATGTGGTGGTTTTCCTCGGGCCTGGACAGCCGGATGTGTTCCTGGTGAAGCGCCTGATCGGTGTTCCTGGAGATCATATTCATCTGCGCAACGGCGTGGTCATTCTCAATGGCGTGGCTCAGAACGAACCCTACGCGGCGCCATGGCCGGAGGATAGCTACAACCCGTACATCGACGATTTTCCGTCGGTGCCTACTTCTGAGACCAATGGAGTGACTTCGGAGTGGGCTGTCGATTTGCCGAATCACATTCAGGGGAACGATCTGGTGGTTCCCGACGGCATGTTTTTCATGATGGGGGACCATCGGCACTTCAGCAATGATGGGCGCTTTTGGGGATTCACGCCGCGCGCCAACATTGTAGGCAGGCCGCTATTTAACTACTGGTCTTTCAAAACGCCTGAGTCGCAGCAGGACAAGACCGATCTCTCAGATCGGTTGAAATGGATGGGTCATGTGGTGCTGCACTTCTTCGGCGACACACGCTGGAGCCGTACCCTGCATCCGATTACGTAGCCCATGAAGAGCGAGCGATGACGGACGAGGCCCTCAGAGACGGGACCGAATCGACCGAGGCGAAAGCGGCGAGCCCTGAGTCCGAGTCTCCAGCAGAGGGAGAGCGGATGGATGCGGACTCCCCGGCGAAATCGATCTGGAGACGCCGGATCACGCTGATTTCAGGGCTGGTGGCGGTTGTCACGGCGGTGATTGTCCTTCCTCCGCTGATCAATGTGGGCCGCTATCAGCGCCAGGTTACCGCACTGATGAGCAGGTCTCTTGGACGCCCGGTTCATCTCTCCGGCGTGGAGATCCGGCTGCTTCCCAGACCGGGTTTTGTGCTGCACGATCTGACGGTAGGCGAGGATGCGGCGTTTGGCGCGGAGCCGGTATTGTCGGCGCGAACGGTTGTCGCGTCGGTGCGCATCTTTTCCCTGTGGGGCGGCAGGACGGAGATCAGCCGTATCAGCGTCGATGATGCGAGCCTGAACCTGGTTCGCTCAGAGCAGGGCCGCTGGAATCTGGAATCGCTGATGCTCGGTGCAAAGCCTGTGCTGACTGGAGGACCAACGGGCCAAAAGCCGGCGGTATCCACCAAGGCTGCGCCATTTCCGTATCTGGAAGCGACGAACTCCCGCGTGAATCTCAAGAATGGCGTTGAGAAAAGTCCATTTTCAATCGTGAACACCGATCTTTCGCTCTGGCAGGACGAGCCTGGGCAATGGCGGGTGCGCCTGAGCGGCCAGCCATTCAGGACCGATGTGCAAATGAGCCAGGCGGATACCGGCGACCTGCGCCTGGAGGGCAGCCTGCAGACCGCCACGCAGTTACGGGACATGCCCTTGAAGCTGCAGGCTGAGTGGAAGGAGGCGCAGCTGGGAGAACTCTCGCGGCTGATGCTCGGCTCCGACTCAGGATGGCGTGGGGATTTGACGGCCGACGTCGATGTGCAGGGTACGCTCGACAATGCGCAGACCAAGGCGAGGCTGCGGGCCAGCGGGGTTCGCCGCGAAGAGATTGTGCCGGAGAGTCCGCTGGATTTCGACGCGAATTGCAGCTTTCGTTACCAGCGTTCGGAGAACGCCGTGCATGATCTGGGCTGCGATACGGCTATCGGTGGGGGGCAACTGCACCTGAAGGGGGAGATTCCCGCGAACGGCGGACAGCCGACAGGGATGCTGGAGGTCAGGCAGGTTCCGCTGCAGGCAGGACTGGATCTGCTTCGCACGGTGCGGAGCGGCTTCGCTCCGGGGATTGCGGCGACGGGTGTGGCGAATGGCGATCTGACCTACAAAGTGGCCCTGCCGGAGGAGAAACCGCAGATGGCTCTTAGACGTCATTCTTCGGCGGGCAGATCGGCCCGGAAGGCTGGCGGTTCCGAGACGGTTTCGTCCGGTCTGCAGGGAACGATTACGTTGGACGGAGCCTCAATCAGAGGCGGCGAACTCAAGGAGCCGCTGGTGCTGCCCAGGATGGTTTGGGAGCCTGTGCGTGGTGCAGTGACTGGGCGTGAGTTGGTTGGATTGGGAGCGCGATTTACGATTCCGATGTCGGCGCCTATGCCTGTGCCTGTGGCGAGGGCTTCTTCGGCGGTGAATTCACAGTCTGCGACGCCGCAATCGGTCACTGTGCGCGTGGATATTGGCATTCAGGGATATCAAGTAGTGCTGGGCGGCGGGGCGTCAACAGCCAGACTGCGGGAGCTGGCGTATGCGCTCGGCGCACCGCATCTGGATGCGGTGGACAGCCTTACCGCCGGAACTGCGGACCTCGATTTAGCCGCTGCTGGTCCGTGGATGGCTGCTTCTGAGGTATTGACACCTTTACCGTCGGTTTCCGAGGCAAAGGCGCAGGATAGCGACTCGGCTATTCCTGGCGCGGATTCGCTGACGGGGATTGTGCAGCTCCATCATGTCGAATGGAAGCCGCCTTACCTGGCGAGCGCTGTTGAGATGCCGCAGGGGTTGATCACTGTTTCAACCACAGGCGTGGTGTTGACTTCGGATTTTTCTTTCGGTGGCCGGAACGGTCTGGGGGACGATTCTGGTAAGGAGCCGACGAAAAGTTCGGTACAGGGTTCTATACAGGTAACGGCTTCTCCGGCCTGCGGCTCGGACGACTGCCAGCCCCAGGTCACGATTCGTTTTGCGGCGCTCGATGCGGGAGCGATGCAGGCTGCGCTGCTGGGGGTTCCGGCGAAGAAGTCACTGCTGTCGCCGCTGATCGATCGAATGCGTTCTCCTGACCGGCCCAAATGGCCGGCGCTTACGCTCAGTGTGCAGGCGGAGAGCCTGGTGCTTGGCCCGGTTACTCTGCGCAAGGCGAGCGCGCGGATCAAGATGCGGGAGCGCGATGTCGTGCTCGACCATTGGGATACCGGCCTGCTCGGTGGAACTGCCAGCGGCACTGGGCACTTCAATTGGGCGGACGATAGCCCGAAATTCGCCGTGGAGGGTAGCTTTTCGGGAGTGAATGCTGCCGAGGCCGGAGCCCTGTTTCAGACTAAGTGGGGCGGTGGCCCGTTGAGCGGCAGCGGCAGTGTTCAGCTTTCCGGCCTGACAGCGAAGGACCTGGCTGCCTCGGCGGCTGGTGATCTGCGATTCAACTGGCAGCGCGGGACGATGGTACTGAATAATTCGGGGGCAAAACCTGCTTCTGAAGCTGATGCTGAGGGTGGGAATGAGACTGAGGTGGCGGAGCAGGTTCGTTTTGAGAGCTGGACCGGCTCGCTGGCGATCAAGAACGGCAGGGCTGAGCCTGGGGAAAATGCGTTGCTGCAGGGCAAACGCAGCATGACGGTAACGGGGGCGATTCCGTTTGGCGGGCCAGTCAAGCTGAGCCTGCGTCACGGAACCGGGCGTGAGGAGCAGGTCGCTGAAAAGGCAAAGAAATAGGCCCTCGCGGCCGGCCTGGCAGCAAATGCGACCGATGCATAGGAATACCGGATACGTACAATAGAAGGATGACGGACTCTTCCCTGATTACTTCTCCGCCTGTTCCGGTGGCCGGTCCGGCTTCAAATCCGGTTACCGTTGTCTGCAAGGGCATTCTCTTCGACATGGATGGGATTCTGATCTCTTCGCTCGGGTCGGTGGAGCGAAGTTGGAGGACGTGGGCGATTTCGCGCGATATCGATCCGGCGCTGGCGATTCGCATCGCGCATGGCTGCCGCGCGATTGAGACGATTCGCAAACTGAGGCCCGATCTGGACGACGAGGCTGAGCTCAAATACATCGAGGATCTTGAAGTGGCGGATGGCGAGGGGCTGGCTGTGCTGCCAGGCGTGCTGGAGCTTCTGGCTGCGCTACCCAGGCATCGCTGGACTGTTGTTACTTCGGCGACTGAGCGGCTGGCGCGCATACGGCTGGCGGCGGTCGGGATTGCGGTTCCGGAGCGCATTATTACCGCTGATTTCGTGACTAACGGCAAACCCCATCCCGAGCCTTACCTTCGGGGGGCGGAGATTCTGGGGCTTCCCCCATCGGATTGCGTGGTCTTTGAGGATTCCGGTTCGGGGACTAAAGCTGGCCGAGCGGCAGGCTGTACCGTGATTGCGACGACCTTTTCGCACACCGTTGAGGAGTTGGCGGCGGCGCATTACCTGGTGACCGACCTGACCGGGGTCGCTGTTGAGGTGCTGCCGCGCGATGAAGGGCTGGCGCTGCATTTCACGCCGCTGGCTGTTTAGGCGAGTTAGCGGTTTCTAAGAATGCGGTCGACGCGCTGCAGATCCTCTTCTGTGTCTACGCCGATGGTGTCTCCGGTGGCGTTGCCGACGTAGATGTCGATGCCATTTTCAAGCAGGCGGAGCTGCTCCAGACGCTCGATTTGTTCGAGGGGCGAGGGAGCCAGGGCGGCGAAGCGCTCTAGCGCGGACTTGCGGTAGCCGTAGAGACCGAGATGCTTGCGATAGCCGGTGAAGTTGACCTTGTCACGGTCGAATGGGATGGTGGATCGCGAGAAGTAGAGCGCGCGGTTGTCGGATGCGGTGACGACCTTGACTGCGTTCGGGTTGGCGACGTCGTCCGGAGGGCAGGGCACGGAGATGGTGCTGACTGCTACTTCGGGCCGCGAGAATAGTTCAAGAAGAGGCGCGAAATGCTCCGGGGTCAGCAGGGGTTCGTCGCCCTGGATGTTGACGTAGATTGCGGCATCGATCTGACGGGAAACCTCGTAAACCCGATCGCTGCCGCTGGCGCATTCCGGAGAGGTCATCACGACCGGGATGTTGCGTTCGCGGCATGCATCGGCGACTTCATTCGAATCTGTGGCGACGACCACGTCGTCCATCTGTCTGCTGGCGACGGCGGCTCGCCAGACCCACTCCACCATCGGCTTGCCGGCGATCTCGCGCAGCACTTTGCGGGGTAGACGTGTCGAAGCGAGACGGGCGGGGATGACGCCGAGGACTCTTACTTTGGCGGGGAAGCGATCGGTCATAAGGCACAAGTGTAAACGGGTTGAGGTTAAGCGCGCTTCGGCGCGTAAAATTTTATGAACACGTTCAAAAATCTGTAGACAGCGCGAAAATTCGGCGTATGCTGGTAATTGAACACGTTCAAAACTGTGAAGAGGAGGGAACAATCATGTATGTCGTAGCCTGTTACCTCAGCTACTTGGTTATCAGCGTCGCACTTACCGTATGGGTTGCGCGGACCCTGCATAAGAACGGCCGTGTATTTCTGATCGAAGCTTTTCACGGCAATGCGGAGTTGGCGGACTCAGTGAACCATCTGCTGGTCGTAGGTTTTTACCTGATCAATGTCGGCTACATTGCTGTGGCACTTAAGACTACTCAGGCTTTGACTACGACGAGGGAAGTAATTGAGCTGGATTGCGACAAGATCGGAGTGGTGCTGCTGATTCTTGGCGTTATGCACTTCTTTAATTTCTTCGTGCTGGGCCGGTTGAGGCACAAGGCGCGCAGAAGCGTAAATCATGGGCAGTCGATACTTGCGTAGTTCCTTGGGCGGATGCTTCGGGACAAACCGCTGCGATGCATTGGCATGGCAGCAATCATGGGAAGGAGGAGGAGATGAATGAAATCACTTTTCGGCTGATCTATCTTGTGGTTGGTCTTACGCTTTCTGCCTGGGTGTTGTGGAGGGTGCATCGGAGCGGCCAGATGCTGTTGACGGAGAAGCTTGACAGTAGTCCTCAATTGGCCAGACTGATGAGTCACGCGGTGTCTGCCGGGTGCGTGCTGGTGATGTTCGGCTATATCGCGGTTTCGGGCTGGCCGGTGTCTGGCCTGAGCGACGATCCCCGGATCTTCTTTGAACTTGAGCTGCAGAAGATCGGGTACCTCTGCATGGCGCTGGGAGTTGTGTGTTTCTTTCATGTCTTTCTGGTGACGCGTGTGGGCAGGGTTGCGGGGCGGCGCGATCTGCGCAGGGAGTCGATGCCGGTATGACGGTTGCATCGGCAAAGCCCGGATTGAAAAAGTCCGCATTGAAGAAGTCCGAGGAAACCCGGGCGCGCATTCTCGAGGCTGCGCTGGCTG
>Ga0207060_10428_pt1 | contig 11251 bp, 9 predicted proteins | sample Alteio_BWMinCont_30_FD_153270 | JGI IMG/M metagenome (GOLD analysis project Ga0207060, IMG submission 153270) | Enriched cells from forest soil in Barre Woods Harvard Forest LTER site, Petersham, Massachusetts, United States -... | ecosystem: Environmental > Terrestrial > Soil > Temperate forest >...
TTTTTCTCGAGGAATCAGATAACGTAAAAGCTGTAAAATCAATAGTAGGCTGCGCAAATACTTCCTGCATCTCCTGCCTCCCGGAGCTTATATGTATAAATTTTTGCGCTTCATCAAATGCCGGCAGATCAGTTTGGGCGCCAACTACATACCACACTGGTATTTTACTTTTTAAAAGATTTTGTATGATATTGCTGCCCATTCCCGAAACCTGGTAAAAGATAATGAGACTGTAATCACCTGGCTTTATAGCAGTAAGGTCAGACACCAGGCTTGTCTTTACTTCGTAATTCTTATTGTTTTCGATAGATTGGCGGATCACGCTGATGTCAGGGTGGGGGCTATCGTACAAAAGCAATACCTTTTCCTTGGCGTCCAGCACATCTATGTAAATAGTTTCGGAATTGTTTTGGGTTGATATTTCGTTTTTAACCGGTGCTATATTGATATTAAATTTGCGTGTGCCTTTTTTATCAGCACTAAGCTTTAACGTTACTACCTGGTGAAAATCGTTTGAACCAACCGGGATATTTTGCATGGCAACCTGCCGGCCATCTTCAGTAACAGTTAAATGTATGTTTTCCCCCTTGCTTTGATAGGCTTCTGCCAAAACCTCTATCTCAAAATCATTACCCAAAAAGGCGGTTTTGTTATAGTTAACATTGCCGATCAGCAGGTCGCGTTTGGCAACAGTATCACCCAAAGCAACGGTGTAAATGGTGGTTTTAAAATTTTTCGCATCGTATTGCGGGTCGCTGCCCTGGTTGTACAGGCCGTCGGTAGCCAGTACTAAAGCGCCAACATTTTGATTTACAAAGCGGTCGTTAAGTTGATGAAGCGCCTTAGATATATCAGTTTGCCTGCCGTTGAAATTTTTTGTGAGGCCATCGGCAACATCGCGGTTAAAATGAAATTCCTGCACATTATATTCATCGCCCAACTGGTTTTTTAGTGCGGAGAGGTCGTCGACAAAAGCGCTGGGTTTAGCCCCGGCATCGCCTTTTTTAAACATCGCAATGGATTGCGAGTTATCCTGCAAAACTAAAACGATTGGCTTTTGCGGATTGTAGTTGACGGATTTAACCAGCGGCGAGATTAATATAAGCGCGATAATGGTTACTGCCAAAGCCCTTATTGTAAATAACCAGTAACGAAATTGTTTACCCAGGTTTACAGGCTGCTTATATAATAGCCACGCGTACAGTAAACCCAGCGCAAGGCAGGCAGGCACCCACCATCCCGAAACTGTTCCCCATGTAATTGAAAATAAAAACTGCATATAGTTTGCGTACTAAGATATACGCGTTACGATGACTTGCAAAATGCGAAATTATTGTGAGATGGCGTGTAAAAGTTTTGCTGGTATCAATATTCAATTCCGAAACCGAATTGCATAAATTGTCTGAATCAGAATTTACAGAATTATAAAATTTTCAAAAGGCCTGGGATTCAAATTCTGTTAATTCTTAAATTCAGAAAATTCTGATTCAGGCAAATAAATCTGAAATCGTAATTCGTAAACGGCGAAGCCCTCAACGAAGTTAATCCGAAATCAATCTATAGCATTCCCCCGTCAACAGGAATTACCTGCCCGGTAATATATGAAGCCATGTCAGATGCTAAAAACACGCAGCAATTGGCTACGTCTTCGGTTTCGCCGCCGCGTTTAAGGGGGATGGCCTGTGCCCAGCCCTCGACAACTTTGGGGTCAAGCACTTCAGTCATTTCAGTTTTGATGAAGCCTGGGGCTACTACGTTGGTGCGAATATTCCGTGAGCCTAATTCTTTTGCTATCGATTTTGAAAAGCCGATGATGCCTGCTTTTGAAGCAGCATAATTGGCCTGCCCTGCATTGCCCTGTACACCAACTACCGAGCTCATGTTAATGAAAACGCCATAACGGTTCTTCATCATAATTTTTGAAGCGGCTTTGGTTATATTGAAGATCGATTTCAGGTTCACGTCCAAAACCTCGTCCCAGTTTTCTTCAGTCATGCGCATCAGCAGACCGTCTTTAGTAATACCGGCGTTATTTACCACAATTTGTAAGGTACCGAAATCAGTAACAATATCATTTACCAGTTTTTCGGCTTCATCAAACTTCGAGGCATCAGAGCGATAGCCTTTTACCTGTGTTCCAAATTTTTGGAGTTCCTGTTCAAGAGCCTCGCCTTTTTCAACCGATGATAAATAGGTAAAAGCCACGTTGGCGCCATGTTCAGCAAATTTTTCGGCGATCTTGCGGCCTATGCCTTTTGATGCGCCGGTAACCAGCGCGGTCTTTCCTTCTAATAATTTCATATATAGTATGATTTCGGGTTGCGAAGATAGGTATTTTAGTCCGAAAGTTGGAAAGTCCGGAAGTCCGAAAGAAATTAGTATACCGGCAGACTTACGAAGTTTTTGAAACTTCGATTTCTATGATTCATGCAACTAATTTTTGATAATTATTTTGATAAGGTGAATTGTGATTAACGCAAGCAAATATTCTTAATACAAGTTTGTTTCTTATGGCGTTAATCACACTCATTTTATTCTTCTTTTCCTGGTTTACTTTTCGCTCATAATAATGTTTGATATCCTTGTTGTGTTGTATAGCAATCAGTGCCGACATATGTAAAAGCGTCTTCACCTTTTTATTTGCTATGTGAGATACCCGGGCTTTCTTTTTTATCTTGCCTGAGTCATCGGTAAACGGTGCTACTCCTGCATAACAGGCGTATTGTTTAGGATTACGAATATCCTTAAACTCGTTTGTGGTAATAAGGATTTGTGTAGCTGTAACTTTACCGATGCCACTTACCGATGTTATCAGGTTAAACAAGCGCTTAAGTTCGGCATCTGCTGCTATTATCTTATCAATGCTTTTTTCGGTTTTTTCTAAATCAGCGTCAATGGCCTTTAATGTATGGCTGCACATGGAATTACTTTGCCTGGCTATCTTTTTGCTACTGAAACTATCATGCTCCTGAAGAGGTGTTTTTAACATCTTTTTTGCTTCTATTAATCGTGTACGGGCGGCTGTAAGATGGGATAGCTGCTGAACAGCTTCACGCTTAGGTCTCCATAAACGCACTTTATCCCGTTTGGTATAAGCATAATCAGCAATTCTTATAGCATCTACTTTGTCATTTTTTCCCCGTAGATTACCCCAGGAGTTTTTGATCTGCAAAGCCGCTTCCAACCAAATATTTGCTTTCTTTTTATATAAACAAGCCAATAAATGATTGTTGTAAATACCAGTATGTTCCATACAAAATACCGCATTGGCTAAATTAAATTCAGGCAGCTTAATCAATTCTTTGATAAAAAGAATGATATCCTGTTGTGAATTAGCGATTTCCTTATGAAACAAGAGCGTATTACCACGCATAACTGCAAAATCCAGTTTGTTTTTTGATACATCCGTACCGATGAAATAAGTGAATTCCATAACTTTGTTATTGATTGTTAATAAATCAAGATTAACCTGTTTAAACACAATCATTACCTTACTAATGAGCCTGAGAACTCTAATTTCTATTGGATGCTTGTTTAAACAAACTGACAGCGGATTGAATCGAAGTATAGGCCTTATGCCTTGCAAGTCTTATAATGAGCCGCTGTCAGTGTTAATCTTTTCAACAAAAATCATAGTTATTAACAAAGAAAAAGAAGCAAAAAGAAAGCTTCAACAATAATAACAACCTGTTTATTTTGTTGAAGCTAATCTAAAGGTAAGTCTCAATAAGTAGCAGCCTCGTCTTCGTTTTTCCTGATCCAAACTGCGCCATCCGGCTTTAACTCCAGCAGGTCGATGGGTTCGCTTACGGCGAGGGGCTGCATTTTTGCTTCTATTTTAACCAACGCCTCCACATATAGTTCAGGCCGTTGTTCCATAGTTGCGGCAGTGGGCAGGTCTTCAGGCTTGGCATTGGTAATGTCCCTGGAAAGGCCGATGACGGTAAGCGCCATAATCGGGTGTATTTTGTATGTTGTTACCACCCTGCCCTCTTTATCCAGGCTGCAAAAAAATTCTACATCAACCACGTTGGCTGTCCCATTATAAAAACCAAAGAAACTTACGTCAGCCAGCCCGTCCTTTAAAAAATGCCTGAACTTATCCGGGTAAAATAATTTTGCGTCAACCATCAGGTGCTTGTAACGTTTTGACATTGCAGTCCCGAAAGATTTGATGGCAGTATCAATATTCGAATTTTTCTGCAATGCAATGGTAGCCGCCTTCAATAAGCCGCCGTCGTCAAATCCCGAAATAGCGAAATAATTGCTCCCTACGTTGTGGATCTTGCAAATGGACTCGGATTTATTATCGTCCTTGCCGTCATTAAAAAAGAAAGTTCTCCGGCTATCTGCTGCGACATAGATATGACCGTTTTCCGCAACATAAATGGCAATGCAGGTTGAAAAACTCCGCAACGAGCAGAAAACTAAAAAACCGGTTATTAATAATTTGTTCACCTTAACTTTATATAAAGTTAACAAATTAATAACATTAAAATAACAATAATTATTGTACTAAATTAATTTTTTAAGAGGGGAGGGCGGCTTAGGCTGACACCTCTGCCGGGGATGGGCCAGGCCCGGCTGTGATGGCAAAAGTGTTCACGTTAGCGCTCACTTCGCAACAACACAGGCCTTTTAGATTGCATTATCGACTGATAATGAGCATGTTGATTTTTGTAAATGCCTAAAAAATGCAAAACTAACAATTGGTAATATGTGCATAATCCTGGAATAGGTTGACACTTCAGCCAGGGGCGGATATGGCCAGGCGGCGATGGGAAAAGCGTTCACGTTAGCGTTCACTTCGCAATAACACGGGCTATTAAAATGCGTTAGCGACTGAAAATGAGTTAGTTGATTTTTTTAAATATTAAAAAAATGAAAAATGAATATTCGCAAAATTTCTAAAACCTGAAATAGGTTGACACTCTCGACAGCGGCAGACAAGGCCCGGTGGTGACACAAAAAGCGTTCACGTTAGCGTTCACCTCGCAATAGCACGAACGTTTTTTAAAACATTAACGTCTGATTATCAGCTATATAAAATTTAACTATTCGCAATTTTTACATTTATTGCACACACGTCTCTCACCGTGGGATATACTATTTCCAATCTGTATACACTACGCCGTTAAAGCTGTAGTTCGTCAGCATTAAACTATGCGTTACGTTCTCGCCTATGAAAGTTGTGGTTTGCCCCGGGCCGGCATATATTGCTGACGGCTCTACTAAACCGTTGTTATTGGCATCCGCAAAGCCACCCACTATAAAATTTATGGCACTATTGTAAACAGGTGAACACCCGCCGCTATAAGAGAGCACCGGCGTGGAATTAAGGCCGGTAAAAACGTCTATCTGGCTTTCAGCACCGGAAATGGAACCAGGGTCGCCGTAGCCAACAGCCAGGTCCTGCTGATTGGTGGAGAAACAAACATAATTCATTGTCGCCTGGTTTGGGTCGGTATACGAGATACTTTTGCCGTTATTGGCGGGGTTGATCACCAGCGAGTATTGGTCGCCGTTGTTAAAATCAAAGGTGTGCACTACGTAAGCAAAGTCGCCCTGCATGGAAACAGATGCAGATAAAACCTCAACAACGGAACCAACAACGCCACCGGGACCAGTGAAATCCGGCAGGTTTAACGAAGTTCCGTAATAAGCCATTGCGCTATTGTTCAGGATATATAAAGTCTTGTCATCTGCAGTCCAGTCAAAACTTTTAACCTGCGTATATTGAGGCAAAGTGGTGACCAGGGCCCCTTTATTATCAACAATCTCAATCACATTTGAAGCATTCAGGTAAGCAAACTTAGTATGATCATGCGACATGCGCACAAATTTGGAAGCCGACCCGTCTGACGTGATTTGCGTTACAGGTTTGGTGAAATCGGTCGCGTAATAAATATTATTTTTATAAATGAAGGCAACATTGGTGATCGGCGGCTCAACCAGGCCGGCAAGCTTTTCAGCATCCTGTTTTGAAATATACGGATCGGGGCCTTTTTTACAGCCGGCAGCAAGTAAAATAATCCCGCAAACTAAAATGTAATATATCTTCTTCATCATCGGTCACTTAAAAATTATACATTAGCCTTACCCCTGCCGACCAGGAGAAATAAGTTTTTCCTACCAGGGGATTAAAGTCTGCATCGCCGGTCGGTGCAAAAAAATTATATTTAGCCTCAAGGCCAATACCAGCATTATCAGTAACCATACAGGTAAATCCCAGCCTGGCCGCCAGATACACGTCCTTCGAGCTAATGTCTTCATTATCATCGGTTGTGAAGTCGGACGTGTGGAACACATTATGTGTGGCGTACAAACCAAGATTTATACCGGCATTAATTTTAAACTGATCGGTTACCGGGTAATCATATGTTCCGCCCAGGTAAGCTGAGATCACTGTCAAGTTCTGGTACACAGCAGTGCCGTAATCAACGTTTGTTTCCGCGTAGTAAAACGTATCCATTTTAGGTTTATAGGAATGATAACCAAAACTTATATTGGCTGTAAAATCGCCGGAATGCTTAAGCAGATTGAGGTTATAATTAATAGCAGGCTTAAAAGTATAAGCTAAATTACCGAGCGGCGTATCATAATCCGTCCCAATGGAAATGCCATATTTGGAATCGGAGTCGCCATTAAAATATTGCGCTTTTGCAGATAAACAGGAGCAAATGAATATAACGAAAACAGCAGGTACCAATTTTTTTATTGATTGCAGGCACAAGGGTGATGGGTGTAGGTTATTCAAGATCAAGGTTATTATTTCCCTAAAAATAAATTAAATAATCCGGAAATCCAAAAGTATTATGTATTTAATATTGCATTATACGCCTCCTTCAACTCCCCCAAACACGCTGCGCACATACACCCTTCATAATTCTTGCTGATGTACTGCGTCAGAAACAAAAGGTTGAATCGTTTGTCATTTTTGATATAATATTAAGTGCTATTTTTGTCTATGAGTACTCAAGAAAAAATTTCGGAATATTTAACACAAGACGGCAGCGCTTATTGGCTGCTGGACGATTATCACGTTTGCCCTAATTTCATAGAGGAGGCTGGAGATGGATATATCTACAGAATTGATTTTAATCACAAAGAATTAAATTGGCAAAATGTTAAAGGCTACGGCGTAAGTAATTTTTACAAAATATATTACGATCTGTGTGGGAATATAATTTTGATGAAGCTATACGCTCAAATCAATAGGGGGCCATTGTACTCTTCCTTTAATGCCGACAGACACCCCGCACATAAACACCCCTCATAATTTTCACTGATATACTGCACCTCGTTCAAATTCAGCTGCACTTTGCTGCACTGGCATTTGGTGAAGGCGTTTGCCTTGCACTCCATGCTTTTGCCGCAGCGTTCGCAGCGGATGATCTCGTGTTTGGTCGTTAGGGAGTCCATAGTCGATGGACCATAGTCCATGGTTTATTATTTCACTGTAAAGCTGCAATAAAAGCTGCAATATAAGCACAAATTAAAAGACCATAGCCAAAACAGTAAGATTTTACGCTTATATCCTGGCTATGGTCTATCGTCCATGGACTATGGACTTAACTATGGTCTATCGTCCATGGACTATGGACTAAAAACTTACGCAGAACAAGTAACGCACCCCTCTTCCATCGAGCAGCTTGGCCCGGCTGGTATTTCATCGGCAATCTGGTCAACCAATTCGGGTATTACAGGTTCCATGTTTTTACCGCCCTGGTTCTCAACGGTAAATTTAACTGCCTGCGACGCCGCCTGTGTGCGCAGATAGTACATCCCTGTTTTAAGGCCCTTCTTCCATGCGTAGAAGTGCATTGAAGTTAGCTTGGAAGCATTCGGCGAGTTAATGAACAGGTTCAGCGACTGCGACTGGCAGATGTAAGCACCCCTGTCGGCAGCCATATCGATAATGCTGCGCATCTTTATTTCCCAAACGGTTTTGTACAGGTCCTTTATCTCTTGTGGTATCTCCGCAATATCCTGAATCGAACCATTGGCTGTGATGATCTTGTCCTTCATGTTATTATCCCACAAGCCACGGTTAACCAAATCGCGCAGCAGGTATTTGTTTACGATGATAAACTCACCGCTCAATACCCTGCGGGTGTATATGTTCGAGGTATAGGGTTCAAAACATTCGTTATTGCCCAGTATCTGCGATGTTGATGCAGTTGGCATGGGCGCTACCAATAGCGAGTTACGTACGCCGTGGTTCATTACATCTAAACGGAGGTTTTCCCAATCCCAGCGACCGCTATCTGGTTTTACACCCCAAAGGTCAAACTGGAACTGGCCTTTTGATAATGGCGAGCCTTTAAAGGTTTCATAAGCGCCTTCTTTTATGGCCAGGTCTTTCGAGGCCGTCATGGCGGCAAAGTAGATGGTTTCAAATATCTCCTTGTTCAGTTTCTTAGCTTCTTCGCTTTCAAAAGGCAGCCGCATCTGGATAAAAGCGTCAGCTAAACCCTGCACGCCCAAGCCAATCGGACGGTGCCTGAAATTGGAGTATTCAGCCTCTTTAACCGGATAATAGTTATTATCGATGATCTTGTTAAGATTGACAGTTGCCTGGTAAGCTACCTCGTACAGTTTAACATGATCAAAAATGCCTTCCCTTATATAGCGTGGCAGGGCCAAAGAGGCCAGGTTACAAACGGCGATCTCATCAGCCGAAGTGTATTCAATAATTTCGGTGCAAAGGTTCGAGCTTTTTATAGTACCCAAATTTTGCTGGTTCGATTTACCATTGGCGGCATCCTTGTACAACAGGTAAGGTGTCCCGGTTTCCACCTGCGAATCCAATATGGCAAACCATAGTTCCTGTGCCTTCACCACTTTACGGGCACGGCCTTCTTTTTCGTATTTGTTGTAAAGCTTCTCAAATTCCTTTCCCCAGCAATCGGCTAAGCCCGGCGCTTCATGCGGACAGAATAAGCTCCAGTCTTCATTGGCTTCTACGCGCTCCATAAACAGGTCGGGAACCCAAAGGGCGTAAAACAAATCGCGGGCACGCATTTCTTCCTTACCGTGGTTTTTGCGGAGGTCTAAAAATTCAAATACATCCGCATGCCATGGTTCAAGATAGATGGCAAAAGCGCCTTTGCGCTTGCCGCCGCCCTGGTCAACATACCGCGCGGTATCATTGAACACACGCAGCATCGGGATGATCCCATTACTGGTACCATTGGTGCCGCTGATGTACGAGCCTGTAGCCCTTACATTGTGTATGCTTAAACCAATACCGCCTGCGCTTTGTGATATTTTAGCAGTTTGCTTTAATGTATCATAGATACCTTCAATACTATCGTCCTTCATGGTCAGCAAAAAGCACGATGACATTTGAGGTTTTGGCGTACCGGCATTAAACAGCGTTGGTGTAGCGTGGGTAAACCAGCGTTCGCTCATTAAATTATAGGTTTTTATGGCGCTATCGATATCTTCTTTATGGATGCCGATAGATACGCGCATAAACAGGTGCTGCGGGCGTTCGGCTATCTTCCCGTCCAGTTTTAACAGGTACGATTTTTCGAGTGTTTTAAAGCCGAAGTAATCAAAACCAAAGTCTCGGTCGTATATAATAGTGCTATCTAAAAGTTCGGCATTTTTTTCAATAATATCCCAAACATCGTCAGCCAGCAGGGACGCGTTCTTCCCGTTTTTAGGGTCGATGTACTGGTGCAGCTTCCGCATCGTTTCGGAAAACGATTTGATGGTGTTTTTGTGCAAATTCGATACCGCGATACGCGATGCCAGCAAAGCATAATCAGGATGCTTGGTGGTTAACGATGCAGCAGTTTCAGCCGCCAGGTTATCCAGTTCGGAGGTGGTTACCCCGTCAAACAAACCCTCAATTACCTTTTTGGCAACGTCTATCGGGTCGACCAACGCGGGGTTTAAACCATAGCATAGCTTTTCAATCCTTGCGGTAATTTTATCGAATTTTACCGTTTCCTGTTTTCCGTCTCTCTTGATAACGAACATGTTGACCCCCTTATTTAATTAATGTTTAACCGTTGATTTATTTGATTATTGGATTTCGTTGATTCTTCAGTTCAATCCTTTTACCTTTCGCCTTTAACCTTTCACCTAAAAGTCCTCATCTAAAGAAAAAGATTTGCTCTCCTGCGAATTCAGTACCCCGCTTTTCTGGTAGTCCCCCACCCTTTTTTCAAAGAAATTTGTTTTACCCTGCAGGCTTATCATCTCCATAAAATCAAATGGATTTGATGCGCCATATACTTTGTCATAGCCTAACTCGCCCAGCCACCTGTCGGCCACAAATTCAATATACTGGCTCATTAGCTTGGCGTTCATACCTATCAGGTTAACCGGCAGCGCGTCGGTAACAAACTCTTTTTCTATTTCAACCGCATCGGTGATGATAGCGGTAGCTGCTTCTTTTGATAGCTTATTTTCCAGCATCCGGTACAGCAGGCAGGCAAACTCGCAATGCATGCCTTCGTCGCGCGATATCAGCTCATTACTGAAAGTTAAACCTGGCATCAGGCCGCGTTTTTTTAGCCAGAAGATAGAGCAAAAGCTGCCCGAGAAAAATATCCCCTCAACGGCCGCGAAAGCGATCAGGCGTTCGGCAAATGATCCGTTGTTTATCCAACGGAGAGCCCATTGCGCTTTTTTGCCTACGCATGGAACGGTATCAATAGCGTGGAACAAACGGTCTTTTTCGGCGGGATCTTTTATATAAGTATCTATCAGCAGTGCATAAGTTTCCGAGTGGATATTCTCCATCATGATCTGGAAACCGTAGAAACAACGGGCCTCGGGCAGCTGCACCTCGCTCATAAAGTTTATGGCCAGGTTCTCGTTAACGATACCATCGCTGGCGGCGAAAAATGCCAGTACGTGAGATATAAAATGCCGCTCGCCATCGTTCATGGCCTCCCAATATTTCATATCATCCCCCAGATCGATCTCCTCGGCAGTCCAGAAACTTGCTTCGCATTTCTTATACATTTCCCAAATCTCGGGGTACTTGATTGGTAGTATAACAAAGCGGTCCTTGTTCTCTTTTAATAATAGTTCGGTCTCCTGTTCCATGTACTGCGTTTCTTTAATATGCCCTCTTGTAAGCCTCCAATCAATGTTTTTACCTCCCTGATATTAGCCGACAACGATGCCTCAGCGTTAGTTTTACTTGTTGTGATAACCTTTATCACTGCTAACTACTTAAGCGGCTTTTTCACCAATCCCCGTCAAACTAATTTATCAATTTATGCCAGTT
>Ga0207060_10430_pt1 | contig 11215 bp, 10 predicted proteins | sample Alteio_BWMinCont_30_FD_153270 | JGI IMG/M metagenome (GOLD analysis project Ga0207060, IMG submission 153270) | Enriched cells from forest soil in Barre Woods Harvard Forest LTER site, Petersham, Massachusetts, United States -... | ecosystem: Environmental > Terrestrial > Soil > Temperate forest >...
TTATCTATTGGCGTATGGTTTAGGATTTTTGTGGGTGACCTTTCAAGCACAACTTCATTTGGATAAACAATTACCTGAAGATTTACAAGGTGTGCCTTTAACGGTTATAGGCACCATTGCCAATTTGCCTGAGTTTAAAGATAAAGGTGATACAGGTAACGAAGAGGAACCCGCTACTCGCTTTGAATTTGATATTGAAGATTTGGTTTCGCCCCCTGGGCAGTGGTCGAATCTCACAAGTTTTGAGAAAGAGCAAGAGTACGAACGAGGACGAGGGCAGGGGCATGGAGTTGGATATGGGCAAGGACAAGCACTGTGGAAACAGCAAGCACGAGTTCGATTGCATTGGAAAAAACTTGAAGAAAATTTAGTGGTTGGGGATAAATGGCAATTGCGGATTAAACTGAAGCGTCCTCGATCGTATTCAAACCCGGGTAGTTTTGATATAGAGCGTTACTTTTTTCAAAACCGATGGGTTGCTGAAGGCCATGTTTTAGAAGATGACACACAAATTCATCTTTTAAGTTCATGGTGGAGTCATTCAATTGATCGGCTGCGAACAGTTATTCGTGATGCAATTTATGACTGTCTTAAGGGGCGCGCATTGGGAGGGTTGGTAGCTGCTTTGGTAGTAGGGGTAAAGGATCACATAAGCAACGAACAATGGCAAATCTTTAGAGATACGGGCACTGCCCATTTGATGGCAATTTCGGGTTTACATGTAGGGTTGGTCGCAAGTTTTGCATTCTTTGTGGTGCGTTTTTTATGGTCTCGTTTACCCAGCCAATGGTTACGTATCCCAGCCCCTTGGGTAGGGGCAGTGGGAGCATTGAGTACCTCTCTATTATATGCCTTGTTAGCAGGATTCTCGATTCCCACACAACGTTCGGTTGTGATGGTTGCTCTTTTTATGCTTGGATTTTTAACGAGACGAAGAATATCTATTTGGCGGAGTTATTTTTTAGCATTAGCTTTAGTTTTAATGTGGGATCCTCTCTCAACTTTAACTGTGGGCTTTTGGTTATCTTTTGGAGCAGTTGGGATCATTTTATATGGCATGAAGGGGCGGATCCAACCCCAAGGAATCTGGTGGAAATGGGGTAGAACGCAATGGGTAACTTTTATTGGCTTAATTCCAGTCACTTTGGCCTCTTTTCATCAGATGTCTATAGTGTCGCCGTTTGCAAATAGCATTGCTATTCCTTGGGTGAGTTTTTTGGTTGTGCCCTTATCTTTGATGGGTGCGGTTATTGCCTTAATCAATCATTCTTTAGGAAGTTTATTATTAAACGCCGCTGAGCGTTTGCTAGCAGTGCTTTGGCCCTTTTTAGAATTCCTTGGCCATTACTCTCAATCCACTTGGGTGAATGCAGAATTTACGCCACTTGCACTAGTCACAAGCAGTATTGGGATTTTATTATTGTTAGCCCCCGAAGGATTTCCTGGGCGATTTATGGGTGTTATTTGGATGTTCCCTCTTATCTTTTGTAAAGCGCCTGTTGTTGAAGAGGGAACTGCTCGCTTTACACTGTTGGATGTTGGCCAAGGTCTTGCGAGTGTTGTAGAAACGAAAAATCATGTGTTGGTCTTTGATACTGGGCCTAAGTTAAGTCCAGACTTTGATACTGGAGACAGAGTGGTTTTGCCATTTTTGGCGACTCGGGGGCGTAATCGTGTAGATACATTAGTGATAAGCCATGGAGATAATGATCATGTGGGTGGTGCATATTCTATTTTAAAAAAAGTGCCTGTGGGAGAAATTCTAACCAGTGAGCCCCTACTTTTTCAAAATTTAGAATTCAAGAATGACCCTGATTTAAAGGATGGGCATGATAAACGCAATTTAAAGCCTAAAATTTGTCGAGTAGGGCAAAAATGGCAGTGGGATGGTGTTAGTTTTGAAATGATGCATCCAGATGCATTAGTAACACGTAAAAGAAATGATCATTCTTGTGTGTTGCGTGTATATACGAAACAACAAAGTGTTTTGCTGACGGGAGATATTGAAGTTAAAAGCGAACTAGAAATGTTACAAAGGGATAAAGAAAAAGTTAAAGAAGTTAAAGAAAGAGATAAAAGTGAATTATTGTCGACGATTCTTTTGGTACCACACCACGGCAGTCGGACCTCGTCCAGCTTAGAGTTTATTCGGGGCGTTAATCCAAAATATGCAGTAATTCCAGTGGGTTATCGAAACTCATACGGACATCCTAAGCTCGATATTGTAGAGCGATATAAAAAAGAAAACATTAAAGTTTTAGACACAGTAAAAGAAGGTGCAATTACATTCACTTTAAAGAACGAAGAAGAGGGTGAAGATCCCTATTGTTATAGGGTTAAAACGCGTCGCTATTGGAGTGCTTCTTAAAAAATTGTTTTTGTATCGTTTGTGTATCATTCTGCGTTGATTATGTATCTACACTAATTGCCTAGATTTTGCTGTGTATCTGCACATTCGTCATTTAAGTAAAAATTCGATCAATTATGAATCGTTATGTACCTACACTAATTGTTCTAAATTTTGCAGTGTATCTGCACATTGAAGCAAATTCATTTATTTAAGTGTAATCTCACTTAAATAATTAAAAAATTTTTTTTCAGAAAATGTCCCGGTTATTCCTTCAAAAATAAATATTCTGCTTGTTTGGTTGAGTGTGCATGCGTTGACAGAGATCGGCACTCTATTTAGCATCTGCGAGCTTAGAGTATAGAAAACAATTTTTAATACAATAATTTATGGTTGGAGTAATAAAATGCCGAAAGAGGAAAAACCGAAGAGGATTCGTAAAGCGTTGTCTTATAAAAATCCTGGAAAAGGTCTTTATGGTCGTTTCCGCGAGACAGAAAAAGCTGCACATGCTTTGTTCACTGAGAAACCTGATGGTTCTATAAGTTGTAGACAGTTCTTTTCTTCTGATACTTCTGCTAATTCTTTTTACCGTCATCTAAAGGTAACTCGCAAGGGTTATAAAGAAGGGGAGCCAAAGAAACCTGATGCCTCAAGAAGGGACTTAAAGGAAGTGAGGGAATTTGCAACAGCACCAGTGATACCAGTGATACCAGTGATACCAGTGATACCAGTGATACCAGTGATACCAGTGATACCAGTGGCACCAACGACGCCAAAAGCAACACGATCATCAGTGGTATCCCCAGCACCAGTGACCCCCAAAAGGTCACGAGCTGCCCCAACAGCAACGGCATTTGGATCACCTGAAAGCTTCGAATCCCTATTCTCATTTAAATCACCTGGTGAGACAGTATTTAATTCTAAAAGAAGTGTGGATTTTGATCTTGATGGAGAACGCTCAAGATTATTGATACTTTCTCCTGCCGGAAATATGCGGGAGGGACTTTCACGAACTCATTTTTCACGAACTCATTTAGGTGATTTGAGTGCCACAAGTGGATTATCTCTTTCAAGTATTCCAAGAAGCACCTCAGAAAGTAGTTCAAGGGTTGGAGTAGGTAAAGAAAATATAATGGGTAAGGAAAATATAAAAGGAGGCCTTGAACATACTCTGCGACCTGTTGTTGTTGACAGAAAAAAAGCACCTTCACAACGAAGAGTAATGGGGAGGTCTGCTAGCGAAGATTTTAGAGCATTATTAATGGATGCCATTAGTTCTAATAATAATGAATACGATAAAACCACCATTGAACGGATAAAAGCATTTGTTGGAAACCATTTTGCTATCGAGTGGGCACATTGTATGAGATTTGAGGGGTCGCATTCACAAGTACCTGAAAATTTAGGAGCTATGGTAAAATGGATGAACACTTATATGATTGTATTAGAAAGGGTATCTAGAGATTTTTATAAAAGATTAAAAGATAATCCAGGATCTGTTGTTAAAGTTACACCCACTTTTACAATGTTAGGAGATACTGATATTGTTAAAAGAATTTCTTATAAAATTACAGTTTTACACGAAAGAAAGGAGCTTATTATGGGATATACTATCGATGCAATAGCACCCCCTGATCGCGCTCATTGGGTTCCTGATTCAGATTCCGTACAAATCACAACAGCTGGAATGGGGGTGATGGGTTTTGACCCCTCAATTTCTATTGAAACTACAGTTTTTCCTCCGTCATTGTCTTCTTTACCATCATCGGCTTCACCACCGGTTGCATCAAGATTGAGGTCGAGGCCAAGTTCATCTGCTTTTCGATAGGAAGAGGGATGGTGTCTGACACCACCAAGCATCACTCCGTCACCTTAGTTATTCTTCTTAGACCATTGACAACTGTATAAAGATCGTGTAAATCATCTGACTTTAGGGACAGGAAATTTTCATGTCATTAGAGAACTCGTCTTCTATTAAGGTATATAAACGATTACTGATTGCAGCGCTCCCTTATTGGTGGGCCTTTGCTTTAGGTGTATTAGGGAATGCCTTGATTGCCACTTCAGATGGTTGGCTCGCTTATTATTTTGAACCGCTATTAGAAAAGGGATTTATTGAACGAGATGAGTTATTTATTCGTTGGATCCCCGTTGTAATTATTGGTTTTTTTCTTGCTCGCGGGGGTGCATATTTCCTTGCTACTTATTTTATGTCATGGGTTGGACGTAGCGTTGTAAGAGATTTTCGCCGTAAAATGATAGCACATCTTTTGCGCTTGCCTGCTTCTTTTTATGATCATAAAACAACGGGAGAACTTGTTTCTAAGATTAATTATGATACTGATCAAGTGGCAGAAGCCATCAGTGAAGCAATTACCAGTACCATACGAGGTGCATTGACAACGATAGCGTTAATTATTGTGATGTTTAAGCAAAATTGGCAGATCACTTTGTTGCTATTAGTTACAATACCTATTCTCGGCATGTATATTAATAAGATCAGCCGAAAAATGCGCAGGCACAGTGGTCAAATACAAGTTACAATGGGAAGAGTCACCCATGTTGCGAGCGAAGTCATTGGAGGATATAAAATTATTCGTACCTTTGATGGTGGTGATTACGAAAACCAACGATTTTCTGAAGCAACTGCAGCTAATTGGTCGCAAGAGTTAAAGATGTCAGCAACTTCTGCTTCAAGTGTGACCGGCATGCAATTAATTGGAGTATGTGCTTTAGCACTATTTTTATTTTTAGCTACTTTAAAACCAGGCCATGTTTTGGGAACCGCAATGACTGCAGGTGCATTTGTTTCTATGGCTGTTGCGATTTTAGGCTTACTACGCCCAATTAAACAAATTGCTGTTGTAAATAGTACTTTACAAAGAGGCATTGCTGGCGCACGCAGTATATTTACCTTATTAGATGAAAAACCCGAACAAGATACCGGAACATTAAGTCTACAGCGCGTTGAAGGGGAAATTATTTTTCAAAATGTCAGTTTTAGCTATGATCATTGTAGGGGCGGGGTCTTGTCCCCGCCCTTGGAACTAGAAAATATTAATTTTTCAGTAAAACCTGGAGAAACCGTTGCCTTAGTCGGAAAATCTGGGAGTGGTAAATCCACCTTGGTCTCCTTATTGCCAAGGTTTTATGATTATCAAATGGGATTGATTACATTAGATGGACATGATATCCGGCATATTCGAATAGAAGATTTACGACGCCAATTTGCTTTGGTAACGCAACAAGTGATTCTTTTCAATGATACCATTGCCAATAATATTGCTTATGGGGGTTCGAAAGGTGCAACTCGAGCAGCAATTCTCGCTGCCGCAGAAAAAGCACATGCTTTAGAATTTATTGAAAAATTACCGAATGGATTAGAGTCTGAAATTGGTGAAAATGGTGTACGTTTATCGGGCGGACAACGTCAAAGATTGGCCATTGCACGTGCGATATTAAAGGATGCACCGATTTTAATTTTAGATGAAGCAACCAGTGCATTAGATACTGAGTCCGAACGACATATTCAAACTGCACTTGAAACCTTAATGAAAGATCGAACGACTTTTGTGATTGCTCATCGTTTATCTACAATAGAAAGAGCAGATAAGGTGTTGGTTCTAGATGAAGGTCAAATAGTGGAATTTGGAACTCACCAAGAATTAATGGCAAATAATGGTCGTTATGCAACTCTACAACGGGCGGAATTTAAAGATTTAGCGTTTGAGCAAGGATGAGCTCTGATGATTTTAGACATTTGGTATCGAAAAAAACTACCTATTTATTTGTGGCCTTTAATCCCTTTATCATGGATTTACTTAATTATTATCACAATTAGAAAAAAACTGTATAAATTGGGTATTTTTCGAATAAAGAAAGTTTCTCTACCTGTCATTATTGTTGGTAATGTGACGGTGGGTGGAACAGGTAAAACACCATTGGTTATGCATATTTATGAACTTTTGAAACAACGAGGATTACGGCCTGGCATTATCAGTCGGGGTTACAAAGGCAAACGTAGCGGTCTTGCTACAGTTTGGGTGGATAATCGTAGTTTAACAGCAGACGTTGGTGATGAAGCCATATTACTTTTTAAAAAACTCAATTGTCCTTTGGTTGTGAGTAAAAATCGTCTTAGAGCTGCGCGTCGATTACTAGACTCTGGCCAAGTAGATGTCATCATTGCAGATGATGGCTTACAGCATTATGGATTGGCGAGAGATATAGAAATAGCAGTATTAGATGGGGAACGTCAATTTGGAAATGGACACTGCTTACCCCTAGGTCCTTTACGTGAACCTATCATGCGTCTTAATAGCGTAGATTTAAAAGTAGTCAATGGGCAAGGATTTGGAAAGGACGGATATGATATGGAATTAAAACCATTGCCACTTCATAATGCTGTTCAGCCTAATTTTTATCAGGAATTAATTGATTTTCGAGATAAGACGGTTCATGCAGTGGCAGGCATTGGTCATCCAGAACGATTTTTTCAAATGCTGCGCAATTATCATATCTCGGTTATCCCTCATGCTTTTCCCGATCATTATTTTTTTCGTTCAGAAGATATACACTTTAAAGATAATTTACCCGTGATCATGACAGAAAAAGATGCGGTTAAATGTAAAGAATTGATGACTTCTCGTCATTGGATTTTGCCTGTTAGAGGAGTATTAAATCCACTGTTTGACGCTCGTTTGGTTGTAATGTTGCAGGAGGTTATGAATGGATAAAAAATTATTGGATATTTTAGTATGTCCTATTTGTAAGGGTCAATTGGTCCATTTACGGACAGAAAATGAATTAATTTGTAAATTTGATCGTCTTGCCTATCCTATAAAAGAAGGCATTCCAATTATGCTCGAAAATGAAGCACGTTCGCTCTCGAGTGATGAAGTCGAAGCTGTTCGGTAATCTAGAGATATTAACTGAGACATTAATATGAGTTTCCATATTATTATTCCTGCTCGTTTTGCTTCTACTCGATTGCCGGGTAAGATGCTTAGAGATATCGCTGGAAAAACTTTAATTCAGCGAGTTTATGAACGTGCCATTGAATGCGGTGCAGAATCCGTGGTGATTGCAACGGATGATGAGCGCATTCAAAAAGTTGCTGAAACTTTTGGTGCAACAGTTTGTATGACATCAAAGGATCATATTTGTGGAACTGATCGCTTAGCCGAAGCTGTTTCAAGTTTAAAATTTGATGATGACGCAATCATTGTCAATATCCAAGGAGATGAACCCTTATTGCCTGTTTCTGCAGTCAAAAGGGCAGTCCAAGGATTAATCGATAATTTGAAAGCAAAAGTTTCGACTCTTTGTACACCGCTGTTTGATCAAAAATCAATTCTTGATCCCAATATTGTGAAAGTGGTTATCGATAAAGAAGGCTATGCTCATTATTTTAGCCGTGCGCCTATTCCTTGGGATAGAGAAAACAAAGCTTTGTCAATGAATCATGCTTATTTTCGTCATGTGGGCTTGTATGCTTATCGTGCAAACTTGTTAAAGCAGTATCAACAATGGGAACCGTCCCCTTTAGAAAAAATGGAATTATTGGAGCAATTACGCATTCTTTGGCATAATGAAAAAATTCATGTTTCCATTATTGAGGAAAATATTCCTCCTGGTGTTGACACCGAGTCTGATTTAAACCAAGTAATAAGTGCATATATGCTTAAAAGGGAACTTTGTTAAAATAAATAAATCATAATAAGATATGCATCAAATCTATTGAAGCAATAGAGTGAGCTTAATATGACAGTAATAAAACGAAGTGAAATAGTTCCTTATACAGCTGCTCAAATGTATGAGTTAATTACTGCCATAGAAAAATATCCAGAATTTTTACCTTGGTGTAAAGAAGCTAATGTCCAAAATAAAACTCAATATAAAGTTAAGGCAGAGTTTCAGGGATACAAAGCAGGCATCAATTTTTATGCTACTGTACTTTATAATTTACAACATCCGAATAAAATGATAGAAATTCGTTTGCTTGATGGCAGAGTTTTTCGAACTTTTGAAGGATTTTGGCGTTTTGAGACTTTAGAAAGTAAAAAAACCCGATTCAGTTTTGAATTAAAATTTGAATTTAGTAACGCCATATTGGGTTGGACTATTACCCCTTTCATAAAAAGTGGTTCAACCGAGCTTTTAGAAAACTTTTGCGAAAGAGCCAAAATACTTTATGGCTAAAGATTTGACTAATAATTTCACTTAAAATCCACAAATCCATAAATCCCTATCTACGTTGCAGTAACTTGACGGTTGTATTTTACTGAACTATAAGTTTGATAATCCATATGTAGAGACTAAAGGAGCTCTGTTATGATAGATCATAATTGTAAAAAATTATCAGTTTTCTCTTTTGCTATTGCAGTTGGTGTTGCAGGAGGACTGGGTACTTTATTTGTAGGATGGATGGGACATTTTTATGGATGGGGCCTAGAAGTCATCAAGATGATGGGCACAATCTATAAAGGCTATGAACCTTCAATTGCAGGAGGAATAGCAGGTGGTTTGTGGGCATTTTTAGATGGGTTCATTTGGGCATTGATTGTTGCAATTATTTATAATTTTTGTTGCCGCTGTTGCAGTCATTGTCATAAACCAACTGAAAAATAAGAGTTTATCCTCATTTAAGGGTGATTTTAGTGAATCACCCTTAATTTTTTATTATTTTATTTTTGCTTGACTTTAATTAAAAAAAAGGTATAATGTAGGTCATTCTTTTGATTTTTAGCAGATTTCTTTAGTTTTTATTGTTTATAACTTCTGAGGCAAACTTTATGTCTTTCTGGAAGATTGATTTGAAAAATCCTTTAATACCCCTTTGCTTTGTTATTTTAATCGATCATATAGGGATGGGCATTATTTTTCCGATACTAGTGCCTATTTTTATGGAATCCAATGGAATATTGGGAGCGGGCATTGCAGAATCAACTCAAAGCTTTTGGTATAATGTAACGCTTTCTATTTACCCCATTTTTGCTTTTTTTGGTGCAGCGATATTAGGGAGTTTATCTGATCAATTTGGTCGTAAAAAAGTTTTGGTATTTTGTCTCTTGGGATCAGCTTTAGGATATTTTTTGTCAGGATTTGCAATTGATATTCAAAATATCCCGTTATTAATTTTTTCAAGAGCTTTAGCTGGGCTTACGGCCGGAAGCTTTCCGGTTGCGCAAGCTGCAGTGATAGATATCAGTACAGAAGATAATAAAGCTTCGAACATTGGACTCATTTTATTATCAGCTTCTATTGGGTTTTTAGTGGGGCCATTATTAGGAAGCTTTTGTTCAAACTCTAATATTCTTGATTGGTTTTATTACTCAACACCACTGTATTGCGCAAGTATTTTGGCGCTTATTAATATTGTATTACTGAGAGTATTTAAAGAAACCTTTGTTCCAAAAGCACCCCTTAAAAAGAATGTTTTTAAGAAAAGCATAGAATTGTTATTAGCACCGATTCAATTAAAACATATTCGATATTTATCTTTAATCTTTTTATTCATGCAGTTCGGTTGGGGATTTTATTTCCAATTCATTTCAGTTTATTTGCTCAAGAAACATGATTTTTCTTCGCAAGACATTGGTTATTTCATGTCTTTTATGGGCGTTGGATTTGCTTTAGGTTCTTGTTGGATATTAAGAATATTGAGTAAATATTTTAGAGACGTTTCACTTGCTATTGGAATATTGATAACAGTTATGTTCACCATGTTCATGACCATTATTGAATTACCCTGGTTTATTATTTTAGGTGCTTCCGTACTATTGGGTTGTACTTGGGCCGTGGCTTATTCCATATTAATTAAACTATTCTCGAGTCTAGTATCGGAAGAAGAGCAAGGATTTATCATGGGGGTTGCAGAATCCCTGGTGTTTGTTGCTTTTGCGATTACCCCAATGTTAAATACATATTTGGAGTCTTTAGATATCTCTATACCTTTGATTGTTGCCATCCTATCAGTAGGGATAGGCTCTGTACTATTGTTTAGATGGAAATCGGTTAAACAGACGCGTATTGCGTTAGGACAGACTCATTAATTATATTCCTCTTTGATGAAGATCTTTTCATAATTCTTCCTTTTCATATTTTTCTTGTTTTTGAATAACTTGATTATAAAAGTCTCGAGGTAATACAATTTTTGTTTTATCATATTTTTTATTGGGAAAATCACTAATGTTTCCTGTTATTAAGTAATGGGATTGAGTGTCAAGCGCTAAAGAAAGATATTTGGTATCTTCTGGATCGGGTAATTTATATGGACAGTCAGTTACACTTTTTATAATGGATGCATCTGCATATAATTGTATTAAATCTTCTAGCTTCTCAATATATTTTTTGAATTTTGGCCGCCTAATGACTAATAAATATTCCAGAAGTATTTCTTCAGAGGTATAGATTTCACATTTCTGAAGTGTATAAATAAGAACTTTACGACATGTTCCGTCAGTGAGGCCTGCAGAAATCAATACGTTACAATCAATGACTATTTTCATCAAAAACTTTTCTCTCTGTTTCTTTGTTTTTGGTTCTTATTTTTTTTCTTTCTTTATAGACAAGTTTCAATAGTTCATTCTCACTTATATCGTTGATAAGATTTTTTGAACGCTTTAAGAATTCAATTAAACGCTTTGCAGTATTTTCTTTTTTGACTGTTTTTAAAGGTCGAATGATGAGCTCATCATCTCGTTCTACAAATTCGAGCATATCCCCGATTTCAAGGTGGAATTTATCCCTATATGTTCTTGGGAGAGTTACTTGGTAACCTCTACTCACTTTTCTAAGCTCAAGCATATATTAACCTCTTACTATTTATGTATTTTAGTATATATGAAAATTAGGATATTTGCA
>Ga0207060_10431_pt1 | contig 11164 bp, 9 predicted proteins | sample Alteio_BWMinCont_30_FD_153270 | JGI IMG/M metagenome (GOLD analysis project Ga0207060, IMG submission 153270) | Enriched cells from forest soil in Barre Woods Harvard Forest LTER site, Petersham, Massachusetts, United States -... | ecosystem: Environmental > Terrestrial > Soil > Temperate forest >...
TAGATGCGGATCCACAGGCAAACAGTACCACGGGTGTTGGTTTTGATCTGCATAATATTACCCAAAGCCTGTACGATTGTATGGTAAACCAGGTATCTGCACGGGATGTGGTGCTGAAAACAGAAGTACCGAACCTGGACCTGATACCTTCTCATATCGACCTGGTAGGTGCGGAAATAGAAATGATTAATTATCCTGACCGGGAAACAGTTCTGAAGAATATTCTGGAACCACTCCGTAAAAGTTATGATTTTATCATCATTGATTGCTCTCCTTCGCTCGGATTAATAACTGTGAATGCCCTTACGGCTGCCGACTCAGTGATCGTGCCGGTACAGACTGAATTTTTCGCGCTGGAAGGACTGGGTAAATTACTAAACACTATTAAAATAGTTCAAAGTCGTCTCAATCCTGCACTTGAAATTGAAGGCATACTTATGACGATGTACGATGGTCGTTTACGTCTTTGTAACCAGGTAGTGAGTGAAGTGCGCAAACATTTTGATGAAATTGTTTTTAATACCATTATTCACAGGAATTCAAAAATCAGCGAAGCACCCAGCGTAGGTAAGCCGGTAATCTTATATGATGCCTACAGTAAAGGTGCCATGAATTATCTGAACCTCGCCAAAGAAGTATTGCAGAAAAACAATATGACAAAAATGAGCCAGGAAGAACGTATCCTCGAATAGCCCTATTGAAAATGAATTTACCAGCATGACAACTCCGAATAAAAAAGATAAAGAAGCGCTCGGAAAAGGAATCCGATCCCTGCTTCAGAATATTGATGCAGATTTAAAAACCGCTGCTGGCAGTCTCAGACCTGCAATTGCGGAAAATATTACAGGTATTCTTCGCATTCCGCTCGATCTGTTTGAAACAAATCCCAAACAGCACAAATTAAAGATTCGTGAAAGTACAAAAATACCTTCCCTTTCCTGCCACCTGACGCGTAAAAATACAAACTTGCCGGCCGAGTTCAGAAAAATACCACTTCGTCTTAACTTGCATCCCCATGTATCTTATAATTTCAGGCACTAACCGGAAAGATAGTTTTACCCTGCGCATTGCCAAACTGTATCAATCAATTCTGAAGAAAAAAAATATTGAAGCCCATGTGCTTTCCCTTACCGGGCTTGATTTAATGGACAGGAATCCTGCCGTGATAGAATTGGAGAAAAAATGGCTCCTGCCTGCTGAAAAATATATTTTTATCAGCCCCGAATATAATGGATCTATTCCTGGCGTACTGAAATGCCTGATTGATGTTTCGGATGTAAAGAAAGTCTGGAAGGGAAAAAAAGCCCTGCTCACAGGTGTTTCAAAGGGGAGGGCCGGCAACCTTCGCGGCATGGATCATCTGACGGGCATTATGCACTATGTGGGTACGGTGGTGCATCCGAACAAACTTCCTATTTCCGTTGTTGACACCCTGTTTAAAGAAGATGAAATGTCCCATCAGGAAACCATTCGGGAAATAAACCGTCAGTTAGATGAATTCATACATTTTTAAGAATTATTAAATCTAATCCATGCGAAGTACAGGTTTTATTTCGGTCATAGCCATCTTTATGGCAGCTATTGACCTGTATGTTTTCCAGGTGGTAAAAATGCTTTGTCAGGGATCTTCATCTCGAACAAAATCTATGGTATTCACAAGTTATTGGGTTTTGTCCATTTCTGTCATCATTATATTCATAACACTGCCTTATCTCAGTCCGGAGCGCTGGCCTAAAAACCTGAGGAACTATCTTTTTGCGACCATCGTCGGATTTTTCTTCGCCAAATTGCTTGCATCTGTTATTTTCCTGATGGACGATCTGCGCCGTGCTATTCAATGGGCGGTCGCAAAAATATTTTTCCGGAATACGGAAGGAGAAAGCGAAGTGAATGGAGGAATTTCCCGATCCGTTTTTCTAAGCTGGCTTGGTATTGGAATCGGAGGCACCCTGATAAGTTCTCTTATCTATGGGTTTTCGAATAAATATAATTACCAGATACGGCGTATTCCGCTTTCCTTTAGCAACCTCCCTCAGGCATTCCGAGGATTAAAAATTGTTCAGATATCAGATATACATTCCGGAAGTTTTGATAATAAGAAAGCAGTGGAAAGAGGTGTGCAAATGGTGCTGGATCTTGAACCTGATCTGATTTTATTTACCGGCGATCTGATTAATGACCGTACAACAGAAATGCAGGGATATGAGGATGTTTTCAGCCGTTTGAAAGCACCTATGGGTGTTTTTTCCACATTGGGAAATCATGACTATGGCGATTATGTGAAATGGCCGAGCGAAGAAGCAAGGAATCAAAATATTGAAGATCTGAAAACACTGCAGGCTAATATGGGCTGGCGTTTATTGATGAATGAGCATGTAGTACTGGAAAAAAAGGGACAGGAGATTGCTCTGATCGGAATAGAAAACTGGAGTGCCAAAGCAAGATTCCCTAAACATGGAAAAATGTGGGAAGCGTATCCGGGTGCGGAAAAATATCCATTTAAAATTTTAATGAGCCATGACCCCAGTCACTGGGATGCCGAAGTCAGACCTAAATATGGAGATATTGACCTTACGCTGGCCGGACATACACACGGCATGCAGTTTGGCATTGAGATTCCGGGATTTAAATGGAGCCCGGTAAAATATGTTTATGATGAATGGGCCGGATTATATGAGATTGGGAAACAAAAATTATATGTAAACAGGGGATATGGATTTATCGGTTACCCGGGAAGGGTAGGAATACTTCCTGAAATCACATTAATTGAACTGGTATGATTTTTTAATAGAACATCTTATACTCTGTTAAAAAGGATATTCAATTAATTAATAAGCTGTTAAAATCAATTTCACACTGACCAAAATACAATATTAAACGTTCCGGATAAAAGGAAGTCAATAATCAAAAAAATCACTTATGAAGAAAATATGTTTTTTAGTTCTCGTAGTTTCTATCTTATCCGCTTCCGGAATCCAGGCCCAAGGTTTTCATTTTGGTGTAAAAGCAGGAACCAATCTTTCACAAATTTCAGGTAGATCCTTTAATGAAGGATTTCAATGGGGCTTCAGTGCAGGTGCATTTGCAGAACTCAATTTTACCAGTAAATGGGGTATTCAGCCTGAACTATTATTTAGTCAAACCAAAACACAAACAGCAAGCGATTTCAATGAAGTATATAACGAAGGTTTTAATAGCACGAATGTAAATTTGAATTATTTAAATATTCCGATTTTACTATCCTATAAGATCATTCCTATACTCAGTATTCAGGTAGGTCCTCAATTCGGAATTCTGATGAATACGAGTCAGAATATAACATCTAACACTTCAAATGCTTTTAAATCGGGCGATTTTTCCATAGTCGGCGGTGCACAAGTCAATCTTGGAGGGTTTAAAGCAGGTGCCCGGTATGTATCCGGTCTAACCAATATTGACAATGTGACCAATGTGGATACCTGGAAAAACAAGAATTTCCAGCTTTATATTGGGTTTAGAATTATATAGAAGAGGCTTAAGGCGTAAAGCGTAAGGCTTAATGCCTTAGGCAAAAGACTCAAAGCTTTTTAAGATTGAATTTAGATCTAGGGGAAGAAATAAATTTCTTCCCCTTTTATTTCCCCCTGTTGTGCCGCTGATAATATTCTATGAAAATATTATTAAACCAGGGAAAAGCCCTATGCCTTTTGCTTTAAGCCTTCCGCTTTACGCCTAAAATGGTGGCACTAAACTTGAGCCTAAGGGGTTCAACTATAAAAAGATAGGATAATTCCCAAAGAGGTGTTATTTTGTCACCCCTTTATAAATATGAATGATAAACTCTTTTTTCAGCGTGGTGAACAGGAAATGGATTTTATGCCCATTATCCCTATAAATGAAACGGAACACGATAACCTGGCAGATGCTGAGATTCCCCAAGAAATTCCAATCCTTCCTTTAAGGAATACCGTACTTTTTCCCGGAGTAGTCCTTCCGATCACAGTAGGCAGGGATAAGAGCATAAAGGCAGTTAATGATGCTTATAAAACTGACAAATTGATCGGCGTTTTGGCACAAAAAGACAGCAGTGTGGAAGACCCTTCATTGAATGAATTGGTTACTGTCGGAACAATCGCCCGTATCATCAAAGTAATCAAAATGCCGGATGGCGGCACCACCGTCATTCTTCAGGGTAAGCGAAGGTTTAAAGTGGGAGCAATAACAACTGATGATCCTTATTTTAAAGCACAGGTAATCCTCCTGTACGAAGAAGAAGCGCCAAAGGACCAGGATTTTGAAGCCTATGTTTCAAATATCAAAGATCTTGCTGCCCAGATCATTCAGCTTTCACCTAATATTCCAACCGAAGCCTCCATCATCCTGAAAAATATTGAAAACCCTTCCTTTCTGATTCATTTTATTTCAAGCAACCTTAATTCGGAACTCACCGATAAACAGGAATTGCTTTCTACAGATCATATCAGATCAAGAGCCGACCTCCTGATGCAATTACTTCAAAAAGAACTTCAGTTTGCCGAATTAAAAAATAAGCTCACCAACAAGACAAAAACAGAACTCGACAAACAGCAGCGCGATTATTTTTTGCAGCAACAGCTCAAGAGTATCAAAGATGAACTCGGTGGCGATAGCAATGAACGGGAGATACGCGATATGCAGAAAAAGGCGGAATCAAAAAAATGGCCGCTGGCAGCTAAAGAGATATTTAAAAAAGGGATTGAGAAACTCGAGCGTATGCATCCGAGTACGCCGGACTATTCAATTGTATATAATCACCTTGACCTGATGCTTGACTTGCCATGGAATGATTATACAGACGATCAGTACGATCTGAAAAAAGCATCGAAAGTGCTGGACCAGGATCACTACGGAATGAAAAAAGTGAAGGAAAGGATCCTTGAATATCTCGCCGTTTTAAAGCTAAAGGGAGATATGAAGAGTCCGATCTTATGTTTTGTCGGTCCTCCCGGAATCGGAAAGACTTCTCTTGGCAAAAGCATCGCTAATGCCATTGGACGCAAGTATGTACGCATCAGTCTCGGCGGGCTTCATGACGAGAGTGAAATACGAGGTCATCGTAAAACTTATATCGGGGCGATGCCTGGAAGAATTTTACAGTCACTGAGGAAAGTAAAATCATCTAATCCGGTCATGATCCTGGATGAAATCGATAAAGTTGGAACTGATTTTCGGGGTGACCCATCTTCTGCATTGCTTGAAGTACTGGACCCTGAACAGAATAATACTTTTTATGACAATTACCTGGAACTGGAATATGATCTCAGCCGGGTTTTATTTGTTGCCACTGCAAATGACATAGGTCATATACAACCAGCTTTACGCGACCGTATTGAGATTATAGATCTTAGCGGATACGCCATTGAAGAAAAAGTTGAAATAGCAAAACGGCACCTTATTCCCAAACAAAAAGAAGCGCACGGTTTAAAAGGATTGCCGCTCAAATTATCTGATAAAAATCTAAGTAAAATCATTTCAGATTATACAAGGGAAAGCGGCGTCAGGGAACTGGACAGGCAATTAGCTTCCATCATGCGCTATGAAGCAAAGGAATTCGCCTTTAAAGCCAGACTCAAAGCTTCTATTACAGAAAAAGATATTGAAAAAGTTTTGGGTAAACCAAGGTATAATAATGATCTGTATAAAGTGGCCAATATGCCGGGTGTTGCTGTAGGGCTGGCCTGGACCTACGTGGGAGGGGATATTCTTTTTATCGAAACCAGTATCAGCGATGGGAAGGGCGAGCTCAAACTAACAGGCAACCTGGGTAATGTGATGAAGGAAAGTGCAACCACCGCCCTGACCTATTTACAATCGAATGCGAAAAAATACGGATTGAATCCGGATATTTTTGCCAAGAAAACCCTGCACATCCATGTTCCGGAAGGTGGTACGCCAAAAGACGGACCGAGTGCCGGCATTACTATGATGAGCTCACTGGCTTCCGCTATTACAGGTAAGAAGATAAAACCTTATCTGGCAATGACCGGTGAAATTACATTACGCGGACAGGTATTACCGGTTGGCGGCATAAAGGAAAAAATTCTCGCAGCAAGAAGAGCTGGCATTAAAGAAGTAATACTATGCTGGCAGAATGAAAAAGATATCAGTGAAATCGATTCAAATTTCATCAGGGGATTAAAATTTCATTATGTGAAGACCATGCAGCAGGTTTTAGATCTGGCTTTGGTATAAGCCTAAAGCTTAAAGGCCAAAGCCTAAAACTATTTTTATGTGGTTAATGTGGAATTGTATTACCCGCCGCAGATCCAGCAGAGGGTTGAACATGAGAGAAAGTGAAAATGGAATAGTTAATGATAATTTGAAAATTAATATTACTCACTCATCTAAAAAGAAGTTTTAGGCTTTGAGCTTTAGGCTTTAAGCTTATTAACAGGACGTTCACAAAACTGGATTAAACCATTGGAAATTCCTTGCGTTATAATTATAACCACAAAGATTTTCATGTTGGTTGTTTTAAGGGTTAAAAAAAGTTCCTCCATTTCTATGGAGGAATTCTTTTTTAATGCCTAAAACTTAAGGCCTAAAGCCGAAAACTTCTTTTTGGATTAGGGAATATCTATTTCATTTTTGAACCTTTTCATTAGGAATTCCATTTTCACTTCCCTTCATTTATACGATTACATATTCGCCACATTAGCTGGTTTTAGGCTTTGAGCTTTGGGCTTTAGGCTTTTAAAAGCCGGCATAGCATTCAATCCCAGCAGATCAAACATGGCATTATCCTCTTCGAAAGAGGGATTTGGCGTTGTCAGGAGCTTTTCGCCTGCAAAAATTGAATTGGCACCTGCCATGAAACAAAAAGCCTGCTCAGGAATATTCATTTCAGCACGACCGGCGCTTAACCTGACCATGGATCTGGGCATTAGAATTCTGGCAGTTGCGATCATTCTTACCATATCCCATATATCAACCCTGGGATTATTCTCCAGGGGTGTTCCTTTAATCCTTACCAAAGCATTTATGGGTACACTTTCGGGGTGCTCCGGAAGGGTTGCCAGGGTACAAAGCATTTTTATCCGGTCTTCATGCGTTTCGCCCAGCCCGATAATGCCTCCACAACATACACTGATACCTGCTTTCCGGACATTTCCCAGGGTATTCAGCCGTTCGTCGTAAGTGCGTGTTGTAATGATTTCGTCATAGTATTCTGCTGATGTATCCAGATTATGGTTATAAGCATAAAGTCCCGCCTCTGCGAGCTTTTCAGCTTGGGATTCGGTTAGCATACCCAGTGTACAACATACTTCCATGCCCATGGCATTTACCCCTTTTACCATATCCAGTACCCGGTCAAAATCGCGATTATCGCGGACTTCACGCCAGGCAGCTCCCATACAGAAGCGGGTAGAACCGGCTTGTTTGGCTTTTTGGGCATATTCAAGCACATCTTCAGTCTGCAATAGTGCATGTATTTTAATATCAGTGTGGTAACGTGCTGCCTGAGGGCAATAAGCACAGTCCTCCGTGCAGCCTCCGGTTTTAACCGAAAGAAGTGTACAGACCTGAACTTCAGCAGTATTGTTATAATTACGATGCACAGTTGCTGCCCGATAAATTAACTCCAGCAGCGGGAGCTCATATATTTCCTGTATTTCTTCGTTTGTCCAGTTGTTGCGGATCATTATCCAGGTTTTAAGGTGAACCGAATTTATAAATGATAACTGAAATTCGTTTTAGGAGTCAATGCAAGCAATGTTTCATATATCAGCAATATAGTTTGTTCAATATCATTGCGATTTAGCATTTCTACAGTAGTGTGCATGTATCGGAGTGGTATTGATATCAAAACGGATGGACATCCTTCATTTGCATAAGCAAAGGAATCAGTATCTGTTCCCGTACTCCGGGAAACAGCCCGGAGTTGAACGGGGATATTTTTTTTAGATGCTGTATCCCTTACAAAAGAAAGGAGTTTGTTGTGTACTGCCGGGCCAAAAGCCAGGGAAGGGCCTTTCCCGCAAGTAATATCTCCTTCCACCAGTTTATTTACCATAGGGGTGGCCGTGTCATGGGTTACATCCGTAATGATAGCCACATCAGGTTTAATTCTGCGGGCAATCATTTCAGCTCCCCGCAGACCTACTTCTTCCTGAACAGCATTTACAATGTATAATCCATAAGGTAGTTTCTTTTTATTTTCCTTAAGGAGACGTGCTACTTCAGCAATCATAAAACCTCCGATCCTGTTATCGAATGCCCTTGCAATCAGGGTATCATATGCCAGTTCATCGAAGCCATCCTGATAGGTAACCACGGATCCTGGATGAATGCCCAGGGTTTCAATATCCTTGCGGTTACGTGCACCACAGTCCAAAAACAGGTTATCCACTTTGGGATGCACTTCTTTGGCATCGGGATTTACCATACGGGTATGAATAGCAGGCCATCCGAAAACAGCTTTTACCGGTCCCTTGTCACTGTGTATTATTACTCTTTGCCCGGGTGCAACCTGGTGATCTACACCACCATTTCTTTTAAGGTACATGAGACCTTCGGGATTAATATAATTGACAAACCAGCTGATTTCATCAGCGTGTGCTTCTATTACTACACGGAATCCGGATTTAGGATTTATCACGCCCACAGCTGTTCCATATGTATCTGTAAAATAGCTGTCGATATAAGGTTTTATATATTCAATCCACACTTTCTGCCCGATAGATTCAAACCCTACAGGTGAGGGTGTATTTAGATATTTCTTCATGAAGTCGAAAGAAGCTGATGGCAGTATGGATTTTTTTGAGGGTACCGCAGGTTTGGCTTTGGCCATGAATGAAATTTAGGGCCAAAAATAATCAAATTGGGAGTACCGCCATCAGCAAAGCTGAAAGCATCATCAGACCATCCAAAATGAAATAGTAAAGATAATCGGAAGTATTTTTTTTAGCCAGTGGATAAATTGAATACAGAATGATTCCCGGGATAATCAATATTAATACGGATAATAAAGAAACACCTGAAAACAGAAGACCAATCGTAAAAATAATACAGGCGATGATCGAAAAAACGAATAACCTGTTTACTCCGGTTTCATCAAAATAATTCACCATCGTGCGTATTCCTTCCTGTTTATCATCTGCCCGGTCACGGTAGTCAAATAGTATACAGATTCCATATATCAGAAAAAAACGGCTGGCTGCAAACCATTTCATTTCGTGACTGAAATGTTCTCCGGCAATAAATACGGGCATAATGGCTGTCACATATGTCCATACTGCAGAAAGAAAAATTGTTTTCCCTATGGCCACCTGTTTAAGAAATCTAAAATAGGGAAGGGGTATCTTGGGAGCTGAATACAGGAAAGTGAGAAGCGTAGCGAAGAAGAGTCCAAACCAGTGCTGGCGCAGCTTATAAAATAAAATCAATGACCCGATAACGCCTGCAAAATAGAAAAGCAGGTGGGCGTTTTTATGGCGCAGGGACCATTGAATACGGATGGCTGAGCTAGTGGACTGATGTGTCAGATACCAATGAAAATTATAACTGCAGATGGTTGCAAAAAAAACAAACCAGTAATAGTCTCCGGAAATTGTCAGGTGCAATAAATGACAGCTTTGCCAGGTCATCAAAACCGCGCAAAGAGAAATATAGAAACTGCTAAATAGAAAAAAATCGAAAACTTTCCGGATCCAGATCAACGTTTATCAGTATTGATATATAATAACAGTACCCGTGGCAGCCGTATCACTGTGTTTCATATTCTGGTCTATCAGCACGAAGCGAAAATCACAGGTGTCGTTTTCTCCATTAATACCATATTCGATATCCTGCCATGCCAGGGATGCGGAAAATTCAGCATTATCCGTTGAAGGTGTAGTGGGAAGCCGGGTGCTAAAGGTATCTCTTGGGTTAGAAACATAAGATTGATTAAAGCGGCGGCGTATAATTACCAGGGAGTCTCCGGAAAGATTTCCCCCCTTTTGTGAATATGAAAGGACCGCATTGAAATCATTACCATCATTGTGTACCGAACTTGTATAGGATTTTATCGAAATGGACGGGCCTCCGCCGTTGTTATCTTTAGTGCATCCAAGCGCGAGTAAAAAAAATAACGACAAAATAAAAATCCTTGATTTCATTCAATTGATTTGGATAGCACAAAGTAAAGGATTTTCGCGAAAAGCTTTAGTATTGCACCGGTTAAACTTTTGATTTGGAATTCCATCCCTAATTCAGGAAATGAAAAGTCATTCTTCCATATATCAATACGACAGGATCTTAACGGGGTTGCCCCGGGAATTTAATGACAGGGTGATTGAGGTTTTTAAATACCAATATCTGAATAACCCCCTTTACAGGAATTTTTCAAATCGTTTTCAAAAGGCACCCGAGCATATTACAGAATTGAAACTTATACCTTTTCTCCCTGTTTCTTTTTTTAAAACCGATGAGGTTAAATCGGGAAATTTCGTCCCGGAGATCATTTTCGAAAGCAGTGGTACTACTGGAATGGAACCGGCCCGCCACTTTGTAAGACATACCGGATTATATCGTGAAAGTTTCGTTAAAGGATTTGAATTGTTTTATGGAAATATCAGTGACTTTTGTGTCCTGGGATTATTGCCCGCTTACCTTGAAAGAACTGGTTCATCCCTTGTTTACATGGTGGATGAAATGATCCGGCTAAGCGGAAGAAAAGAAAGCGGATTTTATTTATACGATTACGATAAACTATACGAAGTATTAATAAAACTTGAAAAAAATAAACAGAAAACGCTTTTGATAGGTGTCAGTTTTGCCTTACTGGATTTTGCCGAAAAATATTCGATTCAATTATCAAATACTATTGTAATGGAAACGGGTGGAATGAAAGGACGCAGGGAGGAAATTACACGCGTTGAATTACATAATTTATTGAAACAAAAGCTGGGTGTATCAATGATCCATTCTGAATATGGAATGACCGAACTCTTATCACAGGCATATTCAATTGGAGAGGGTATTTATAAACCAGTTCCCTGGATGAAAGCCCTGGTAAGGGATGAAGATGACCCGTTGAGTATTCATAATTCCGGGGAAGGGATATTAAATATTATCGACCTGGCGAACCGGGATTCCTGTTCATTTATTGCAACGGATGACGTTGCAAGACTTTATGAAAATGGAAGTTTCGAAGTATTGGGAC
>Ga0207060_10432_pt1 | contig 11164 bp, 10 predicted proteins | sample Alteio_BWMinCont_30_FD_153270 | JGI IMG/M metagenome (GOLD analysis project Ga0207060, IMG submission 153270) | Enriched cells from forest soil in Barre Woods Harvard Forest LTER site, Petersham, Massachusetts, United States -... | ecosystem: Environmental > Terrestrial > Soil > Temperate forest >...
GTATTGAATCCCGTCACAAGTAATTATTTACATTTGTATATGAGGCCACTCAAAACAAACCACCCAGCTAAAAAAATCGGCAAAAGCAAAATCCCAAATGCTTTAACAGCAATAACAATAGAAAATGCACATAAGGGCGTTGGTTTGGGTAAACCGATTAAAAACGTGAAAGATTTTGTTAAATTTTTATAACGTTTAAATAGTAAACATTCTGTATTGTAATTTGTAATTTAGCAACATGAAAGTAGCTGATGAAATTGAAAGTTTGGATGAATTATTAAAGGGCGCAGATCTATCCGCCAAGAGAAAGGCGTTTCGCAACAATTTACCTTATGCTATCCTGAAGGACGGAGAGGTTACACTTGTATATCCCGACAAACACACAGAAATTGCGACACCGCAACGCTTGGAAGAACTACATTTTACCGATGTATAAAGATGAACCCAAAATTCCGCTTATTTGGGGGGCCAAATGGTTCTGGGAAAACCTCGCTGTTCGATTATCTTAAGAAAAATGGGGTCATAAATACAGAATTATATATCAATGCTGACCGATACGAGCGTGAACTAAAAGCAAACTTCAGTTTTAACTTTAATGCCTACAGAGTAAAAGTTTCTCAAGAAGATTTTTTGGCGTACATAAACTCATCGTCTCTTTACAAAAAGATGAAAGACCAAACTTTTATCAAAGACATAACAATTCAAGCGGGCGTATTAAAATTCAATCTTCCCGGCGAAGAAATAAATTCTTATCATGCTTCATTCATCGCATCATACCTTGCAGATAAACTTTTTGAAACTAACCAATCCTTTTGTTTTGAAACTGTCATGTCTCACGAATCGAAAATAGAGTTACTGGAGTTGGCCAAATCCAAAAATTACAAAACCTATCTATATTTTGTTTATACCGACGATCCTGAACTTAATGTTCTTCGCGTAAAATTGAGGGCTTCAATGGGTTTACATAATGTAAATTCAGAAGTGGTAAGGAAACGATACAAACGATCATTTGAATTATTACCAAAAGCACTAAAATTTGTCGACAGGGCTTATATAATTAATAACTCAGATGTGTTCAAAGTTGTAGCCGAAAAAAGAGATGGTTTACTATTTATTAAGGAAAAGATATCTAATATTTTACAGCGCTTGTTAAAGTGAAACCATGCTTGCATAAAGCTGTATTCGATAATTCCTACGTCAAATTCCTGTCCCTAAACCAAACCTCATCGGGCTCTACCTTGCAATCCTCCATCAAATTAACCAGTTCAATTGCATCTCCGGATGTGATCACCAGCTTGCGGTTGGCGGGTTTTAAAAAGCGCTGCTCCACCATCAGGTCCAGTTGTTGCAGCAGCAGGTCGTAAAAGCCGTTTACATTTAATATACCTACCGGGTGGTTATGGAGGCCCAATTGCAGCCAGGTTAATACCTCGAAAAACTCTTCCAGCGTACCAAAGCCGCCGGGCAGCATGATGATGCCATCGCAAAGATCATTCATCAATTGTTTGCGCTGGTGCATATTTTCAACCACGTGCAGCTCGGTTAAACCTGTATGAGCGACTTCCTTTTCCACTAAAAACTGCGGGATCACACCGATAGCCTCGCCATCCATATTCAAAACGGCATCCGCCAGGATACCCATCAACCCGACTTTGCCGCCGCCGTAAATTAGTTTAATGTTCCGGTTGACCATAATTTCGGCCAGTTGCTCAACCGCTTGTTTTAGCAAAGAGTCGCCATTAAAATTAGCGCCGCAGAAAACGCAAAGTGCCTTCATGTATGAATTATTGAATTAGTGAATCGTCGAATTGGTAAAACTTTTGATTGTCCAAATTATTAAATCCGACATCGAACATCCGACATCCGAAATAATAGTACAATTCTCAAGCAACCAACATTTCTCCATGTAATGGGAAAATTACGAAAAGTCCAAAAGTTTATGGTATTATTTTATTAAAATTGTGAACCCCATATACCTGCATTAAGTTTGTATACTTTTTAAATTTTTTTATGAAGAAATTAATACTTCTCGCATTGTCCTGCTTTGCAGCACAATACGCATTCAGTCAAAATGAAGAAACAGAAAATTATCGCGTGTTTTTAAAAGAAGGTTGGACCATGCAATCGGCGGCTACTGACGCTGCGACGGGCAAAGCCATATCAGCGCCGGGTTTTCAAACGGCGAACTGGTACAAGGTAAGTGTGCCAACTACGGTAATTGCAGGCCTGATCGCCAACAAGGTATATAATTTCGATCCTTTTTATGGCCGGAATTTCGAGAAATTGGCCGATACAAGGATGGATAAACCCTGGTGGTTCAGGAAGGAGTTTACATTGCCGGAGTCTGAAAACGGCAAAAACGTTGTGTTAAAGCTGCACGGTATCAATTATAAAGCGAACGTATGGTTAAACGGTGTTTTAATAGCCGATTCGACACAAATAATCGGCCCGTTCCGCATCATCGAGCTGGATATTACCAAACAAGTAAAATATAAAGGCGAAAATATTTTGGCTATAGAAGTAAAACGACCCTTTAATCCTCAAAAACGGGGCGGCGACCTTGCCATCGATTACGCCGACTGGATACATTACCCGCCCGATTTTAACAATGGTATTATCAATAACGTGGAGCTAAAGACCTTCCGTAAGGTCGGTATCGAGTACCCACTGGTAACCACTAAATTCGACCTGCCTTCGCTCGCCGTTGCCCATCTACAGGTGGACGCTATGGCGGTGAATTATACAGACAAGCCGGAAGACGCGCTGATAAAAGGAAAAATAAACGGCACGATCAATTTTGAGCAAAAAGTTCATTTGCTTCCGCGACAGAAAAAGCAAATTACCTTCACCCCTGCCGCTTATCCCCAGCTTAACGTAAAAAACCCGCCTATCTGGTGGCCCTGGGAATACGGCAAGCCCGAATTGAGTCGTTTGGAAATGTCCATTACGCACGGCAATGAATTGAGCAACAACATATCGGAAAACTTTGGCATCCGCCAGGTGACTTCTATTTTAATCGATAATCAAAAAGGGCGCGAGTTTATTATAAACGGTAAACCTATTATGCTTCGTGGCGCTGCATGGTCGCCGGATATATTTGAGCGCCGCTCGAAATTACGCGAGGAACAGGAACTAAGGCTGGTGCGCGATATGAACATGAACATCGTACGCTCCGAAGGTAAGTTGGAGGATGATAATTTTTATGACCTATGCGATAAATATGGCCTGCTGGTAATGAGCGGCTGGATGTGCTGCGGCGCATGGCAATATCCCGAAAGGTGGGATGTGGCCAAAAGAAGCATTGCCATGTCGTCGGACAGCAGTGTAATGTATTGGCTGCGCAACAAACCGTCCATGCTGGTATGGTTGAACGGCAGCGATATGGTGCCAAGGGATAAAACGGTTGAATCCGACTGGCTGGCCATTGAGGCCGACCTTAAATGGCCCAACCCGACCGCCGGTAGCGCCGCCGAAAATATTTCGAAAGTCTCGGGCAGTACCGGCGTAAAAATGGCGGGGCCTTATGATTGGGTACCTCCCTCCTATTGGGAAGCCGATACCGGCAAGTATGGCGGCGCATGGAGCTTTGCGACAGAAATTTGCCCCGGTCCATCTATCCCGCCTTATGAAAGTCTCATTAAATTTATTCCTAAAGATTCTATATCGAACACAAGCGCCGACTGGCTATACCATTGCGGCACCGGGAATTTTGGAAATACCAAAATTTTTGATACCGCCCTTTATGCCCGTTACGGCAAGCCGGCGTCGATGAAACAATACCTAACAGTGGCACAGGCGCAGAATTATGAGGGTCACCGCGCCATGATGGAAGGCTATGGTTTAAAGAAATATACCAACGCTACCGGCGTGGTGCAATGGATGCTGAGCAACCCGTGGCCAAGCATCATCTGGCATACCTACGATTATTATTTATACCCTGCCGGTTCCTATTTCGGTATGAAGAAGTCAATGGAGCCACTGCATATTATGTATTCCTATAAATCGAATGCGGTTGATATTATCAACTCTACTTTGGAAAAATATAGCGGACTAAAAGTCAGTGCAACTATCTATAACCTGGACGGCACGCAAAAATTCACAAAAGAAACAACTGCCGAAGTTGGCGAAGACGGCACAAAAGAATGTTTTGCCCTGCCCTCGGCTGACGGATTATCGGATGTTTATTTTCTGCGGTTAGAGTTGAAAGATGCCGCCGGTAAAGTAAAAAGCATCAACTGGTACTGGCTGTCGGCTAAAAAGGATGAGCTGAACTGGAAAAAATCAACCTGGTTTTATACGCCGCAGTCTGCATTTACCGATTTCAGCGCTTTACAAAATATACCGGCAACAGCGGTGGATGTTCATCAAACCACATCAAAAACCGAAGGCAGCACCACGCACAAAATAACCATTACCAATACCGGGAAATCGGTAGCATTTTTTGTGCACCTGCGGGCTTTAAAGGATAAGGGCGGTGATGATATATTGCCGGTTATTTTTGAAGACAACTATTTATCCTTAGCCCCCGGCGAAACCCGCACTATCGATTGCAGCTACGAAAACAGGTATGCTGGCAGCAGCGCGCCCTATATTTCGGTGAGCGGCTGGAATCTGGATACCGGGAATAGTAAAATTGGTGAGAGTGTTGGCTTTGAGAAATAAGTGTTAGAGGTTAGAGATTCGTCAGACTTACGAAGTTTTTGAAACTTCTAAGTCTCAATTGACGTTTATTCATAAATTTGGAAAAATAATCCGCTTATGAAAATCTTAAAAACATTCTCCATAATAATAATGCTGACCTTATCGATTTCACTGGCGTCGGCACAAAAAACCGCAAATACCAATATTGATAAGATCACTACTGCCTATTTGGGTGTTAAGAATGCGCTTGCCGCAGGTAATGGCACAGCGGCTGAAAATAAATCAAAAGAACTTTTCGACGCCTTATCAGCGCAGCCTGATAAAGGCTTAAACCCTGATCAGCAAAAACTTCTCGCCGGTTACATCGATAAATTAAAATTCGACAGCAGGCATATCAGCGAAACTACTACTGTTGACCACCAAAGAGAGCATTTTGCCAGCCTTTCAAAAAACCTTTACGAAGTTTTAAAAGGGCTGAAAATGAACACTTCGACCATTTATATGGACTATTGTCCGATGAAAAAAGCCTACTGGCTGAGCGAAACGTCAGTGATAAAAAATCCATATTATAACAACGAAATGACGACTTGCGGAAGGGTAACCGCTACATTAGCGCCGGCTAAATAAGAGCAATCAATTTGGCATTAGAGGAAGGCCGTAGAGACGCGATGCTTCGCGTCTCCCACATGCAATTCGCAATCAGGCAATTCGGCGGCATGTTATTTTCCAGCCATGTCGCAGACGCGAAGCATCGCGTCTCTACGATTCCTGCTAAAACCGCGTGAAGGGGATTTTGTGCCGCTCTAATAAATTCACGGGAAAAATTATACATTTATGTGAAAATAAATAAGCATGAAATCCCTCAAAACCTTTTCATTACTGGTGGTATTTGCATTTTTAGAATTATCGGCAAATGCCCAAAAACTAACGCGGGATTATAATATCGGCAAAATATTTTACACTTACTTAGACATTAAGAATGCATTAGTGGACAATGAAGGCACCAAAGCCGAAATGAAAGCAAATGAATTATACACCCTGTTAGCATCAGAACCTGCCAAAGGCCTAAACCCCGAACAAAGCAAACTGGTGGCCACTTACCTCGAACCCTTACTAATTAATAGCCGCCATATTGCTAAAACAACTTTTGTAGACGAACAAAGGCCCTATTTCGCCAGACTGTCAGCGGCCCTGTTTGAGCTGTTAAAAGGGTTAAAAATAAATACCCAAACCATATACCAGCAATACTGCCCTGCAAATAACCTGTACTGGCTGAGTGACTCCCCAACCATTAAAAATCCCTACTACTACAGTAAAGACATGGTTTCGGAAGGCAAAATAACGGCGAAGTTGGCACCCGTTCGATAGTTTGCAGTTATTAGTTTGCAGTTTGCAGCCCAATTCAACTGCAAACTGCCCACTAATAACTGCAAACTGCCCTACCACCACTTCAGCGGGAACTCAATTTCATCAACTGAGCTTACGATCAGGTCGGGCTTGAAGGCGTAATGACTTAAATCTTCTTTTTGTGCGATACCCGAAAGTACCAGGATGGTTTTGTAGCCCATCTGCACGCCGCCTTGTATATCTGTCTCCATGGTATCGCCCACTACGGTAGTTTCTGCTGTTTCCAGCCCCAGGAATTTGCGGGCCGAGCGCATCATTACGGGGCTTGGTTTACCGGTAACAAATGCTTTCCGGCCCGAAGCTTCTTCTATCATGGCCGTAGTTGCCGCTATGCCCAAATTGTTCCAGCCGGGTTTTTTTGGGGAAGGGTCGCGGTTGGTGGTGATAAACTTTGCACCGCCCAATATCATATCTACTGCGCGCTGTACCATTTCGAGGGTAAAGTTCCTGCCTTCGCCTAAAACCACAAATTCCGGGTCGCTGTCTACCAAAGTGATACCGTTTTCATGCAAACTGGTTAATAAACCGCCTTCGCCAAGTACATAAGCCGTCCCGCCGGGCCCCTGTGCGCCCAGGAACTTCCCGGTCGCCATTGCGCTGGTGTATATGTGCTCTTCGCTGACCTCAATACCCAGCCGTTTTAGTTTACGCACCGCTTCAAGACTGGTGCGCTGGCTGTTATTGGTCATAAAGGCAAATGGTATATCGTTTTTAAGTAAGTGTGCAATAAATTTATCGGCGCCTTGTATCATCTGTTCGCCGCTGTAAATAACGCCGTCCATATCAATCAAAAGTCCTTGTTTCATATTATTTTTATTAATTAATAATTTATCAGAACAGATATTATTTTCTGTCTGCTTTTATCAAAGATAAGCAAACAGAAATTTAAATAAGAATATATCAACGAAAATGAATTAATATTAACGATTTGATAACATTAATTGCAATAAATTGCTAAATTGTCATTTACGATATAGGTGGTGAATTTCGCATTCAATAAGCCGAAGATACAGGAACTTGTTAAATTTTTGCAATGATCTGCACTAATAATCCGTTAAACTCCCGCAGCTTTGTAATTATCGGAAGTGCCCTTTGGCATGGATATAAAATACCTGGTGTGGGATATGGTGTGTTTTGAAACCGGCTGTGTCAATCGGGGTATTGTTCAGGAAAGCTTTACCAATAACTGCTTCACCAGCCTTACATTCAATTGCGGTTCGTAACTAAATTCCTTTTGAAGTATGGTGATATTTTGAAAATTACTCACCAAAAACCTGCAGGTATCAACTGCCAAGCCAATGCTGAAGTATTTTGCAATACAATTATGGCCGCCTGCACCAAATGTGAGGTGTACATCGTTATTACTTCGCATCAAGTCGAATAGGCCCGGATCTTTAAATACACGGTCATCAAGGTTAGCCGCAGCGAGCATGATCAGTATGGTTTCCCCCGCTTTGATAGTTTCACTGCCAAGGGAAATGTCTTTATTCGCAATGCGCCTGGTATTGTGAACCGGCGGGTCCCACCGCAGCGTTTCAGCCACCAGCTTATTATAAAACTCAGCGTCTTTTTTATTTATAGGCTGTTTATCCTGCCCCGCCAGGCTTAAAAGCACATTGCAAAGTAATCCCCTTCCACCATCGTAACATTGAATAAACAAGCCGATAAGGTTACAAATCATCAGCACATCCGTGTCAGGTTCGCCGGTTGCAAGGTGATGTGTTACTGCATATTGTTCGGCAATAGCATAAAATCGGCTAACCACCGGGTTAAGTTCTTCAATATCCTCCACGGTTTTGCCCGGCAGCATAACGCGTACCAGCATAGCAAGGTTTGCGGTTATATAAGCAGAGTCCTCCTCATTAAAGCCTAATCCTTTTAAAATAACCAATATTGGTAACTGCTTTCCAAGTACCGCTACCCAATCAAACTCATTTTTAATATCTATACCGAGCAATAGTTGTTCAAGAAGATCGTCAACGGCAACTTTGCTGATGTTTTCATATATCCGCATAGTCGCCCCGCGCGATGCCAGGTGTTGTTTGCCATTGCTGATGCGGGCTAATTTATTCAGCAATAATTTCAATTTATCATTCATCGGACCATTATCGTCGATAAAAGGCGTGGGCACGTGCGCATTTTCACTTAGTAGTAAGGCTTTGCAATATTCATAGCTGTAAGCCACCCATATTTTAAGGTCGGGATCATAACAGAGCGGCTGCTCTTTTAGTTGTTTTAAATAGACTGACCTAAAATCGGCGTTGTTCCAGTTTAAAATGGTGCTGTTCATTTTCTTGTGTTTGGATATTTCAAAAGTATTTACTTTTAACACCTAATACTTCAGCTTAAACTGATGTATGGAATAATAAAATTGAACTCAACAAGGTGCCCTCAATGAAACAACATATCGCCCATATCGCAGTGGTAGTCAATGATTACGATGAGGCCATCCATTTCTATACCGAAAAGCTGAATTTCGATCTCATTGAAGACACAGTTTTAAGCGGAACCAAACGATGGGTACTCGTAAGGCCAAAAGGCGCGGTGGACTGCTGTTTACTATTGGCAAAAGCCGTTGACGATGAACAAAAGAGCCGGGTAGGCAACCAAACCGGCGGGCGTGTTTTCCTGTTTTTGTATACCGATGATTTTTGGCGGGATTATCATCAAATGCTTGAAAAAGGGATCAATTTTGTTCGGGAACCAAAGGAAGAAGCATATGGAACGGTGTCCGTTTTTGAGGATCTGTATGGTAATTTGTGGGATTTGTTAGAGGGAAAGAAATAACGATTACCCGCTTTTTAGCAGTTCGTCAATAAATTGCAGCAAAATTCGTGCATGGTTATGCTGCTCATCATGGGCCGCATATAATAACGTAACCTTTTCGTTTTTGCTGATCATATCCAGCAACTCATCAACAGCCGGATTTTCCTTTAATTCGAGCAGGTACTTTGCTTTAAACTCGTCCCATTTTGTGCGGTCATTATCCTGGTGGAACCATTTCCGTAACGCTTCCGACGGTGCTATTGCTTTCATCCACTCATCAAGCTGTGCCGATTCTTTTTTAACGCCGCGCGGCCATAAACGGTCGACAAGGATGCGTTTGCCGTCGGATTTATCGGCTGGCTGATAGATGCGTTTTATTTGGATGGCGGCCATGGGTTAAAGTTAAGGGTTATCCAAAGATTTATGAGGTTTTTAAAAACTTAAGCCTGATTTGTTTCGGCTGCTTAACGATATACATTTCCTCACGTTTTGTTGTTATTCACTTCTAAGGCTTTTAACCGGGTTTAACAAAGCGGCTTTAATAGTTTGAAAGCTTATTGTAAGCAATGCGATTATTACAATCATAATGCCAGACATTGCAAACACACCCCACCCAACCGCAGTGCGATAAGCAAACCCCCTGAGCCAATTATTTGAGGCATACCAGGCCAAAGGCGAAGCAATAACAAGTGCGATAATAACCAGGCTCAAAAATTCGGATGATAATAAGAAGAATAGCGAACTTACGCTGGCGCCCAAAACTTTACGGATACCAACCTCTTTAACACGTTGTTCGGCGGTAAACATGGCAAGTCCAAGCAGGCCCAGGCAGGAAATAAAGATGGCCAGGAACGCGAAAGCATCGGATAATTTGCCAATTACCTGTTCGCTCTGATATAATTTTTGATATTGCTGGTCAGTAAAAGCATAAGTAAAAGGGAAATTTGGATTGAGCCTTTTGCAAAGCGCCTTTAAACTGGCCAGCGCTTGTTTGGTCTGTCCGGGTTGTGTCCTTACCAATAGTTCATAACCATACGTTTTATCAAACCGGAGGATCAGGGGTTCAATCTGTTTATGCAGCGATTCAAAATTAAAATCTTTAATCAGGCCGATAATATGGCCTTTAATAGGGCCGAACGTAATACGTTTACCGATTGGCTCTCTGTAGCCCATCCTTTTCATGGCCGCCTCGTTAATTAAAAATCCGGTTGAATCTGAAGAGAAATCAGGCGAAAAATCACGCCCCTGTAAGAGTTTCAGCTTCATGGTCGAAACAAAATTATACCCCACAACCGTTGTCGAAAACTGAACTTTGGTTCCGGGGTCGCGGCCATCCCAATCAACTTCGTTATTTTGATTATCCAGGTCAGTAGGGTTATCGGCTATATGGCTGACTGCTTGTATGCCCGGCATTTTCATGGCTTCATCTTTAAATACCCTGAACTGGCTGCGCAATTCGCCGTCCATTGGAATATCGATCAAATTCTGCCTATCATAGCCTAAATTCCTGTTTTGAATAAAATTAATTTGCCTGGAGACAATTACCGTACCGATAATCAACACTACAGAAAGCACAAATTGAAATACCACCAATCCTTTCCGAAACCACACCGCGCCCGAAGTAAGTTTAGCTGCGCCCTTTAACACTTTTGCAGGGTTAAAAGAAGACAAAAACAAAGCCGGATAACTTCCTGATATACAGCCAGTCACAAGCGTTAATACAATAATATCCAACCAAAAACTAAACCGGCCAAATGGTAAGGTAATATGTTTTTGAGTAACACCGTTAAACAGGGGCAGTAATATATCTATCAACAACAAAGAGAAAACAACGGCAACAATAGTCAGCATGACAGCTTCTCCAATAAATTGCAAAATCAAAACCGACCGAACCGCCCCTGCAACCTTGCGAACACCAATTTCCCGCGCTCTTTTAACAGAACGGGCGGTGGTCAGGTTCATAAAGTTAATACAGGCGATCAATAAGATGAATATCGCAACAAGGCTGAACAGGTGAACATATTCAATTCGCCCTCCAGCCACTTTTCCGTTGGCAAAGCTTCCGTGAAGATAGCTTTCTCTGAATTTTTGCAGGCCATATTCCACATGATAAGTACTATCCTGTTTTTTATATCTATCCAGGAAATGGGTGATCTTTCTCTCCACTACCACCGGGTTTGCATCCTTACGTAGTTGAATATAGGTCTGCGGCCCGCTCAATCCCCATTCATTCATATAGGGTTTGTTTTGTACAAAGGCGTCCCAATTCATTAAGTAATCAAACTTACGTGATGTGTTTTCGGGGAGGTTGTCAAAAACAGCTGTAACCATAAAGTCACGCTGGTTATCA
>Ga0207060_10372_pt2 | contig 11159 bp, 8 predicted proteins | sample Alteio_BWMinCont_30_FD_153270 | JGI IMG/M metagenome (GOLD analysis project Ga0207060, IMG submission 153270) | Enriched cells from forest soil in Barre Woods Harvard Forest LTER site, Petersham, Massachusetts, United States -... | ecosystem: Environmental > Terrestrial > Soil > Temperate forest >...
GTCTTTTGATGACCCAATTCACTGAGTAATCGACATAGTCGTCTTTTTGAATATACTATAATGATTTTAGCCTCTAATCGTTCGTCAAATTGCTATGCTTCAATGAAACCTCTTGCCTATCGTGATTTGATTTGCTTATAATGAATTATGTATTCATCCTCGCAATTCTTTCAGTTTTGATTTTGAGCTTTTTTTTGAAGGCCTCGTTACTTTCTAACAAAGGTTGGGTCGAAATGGATTCTATTCATCACTTGTCTATGGGACTGTGGGTAAAGCAAAATTGCGGCTTGCCTGATATTATCGCACGTTACAATCAAAACGAAAAATACACATATCCACCATTATTGCATATTATTATCTCCAAGTTTCCAGAAAAGAAAATGTGGTACGCCCAATTTTTGGGCCCCGTTTGCGATTTCGCAATAGGCTTGATGATAGGAATTTATGCTGGGCATGACTTTGGTTGGACTATTGCTTGGATAGCTGTTACAAGTTACGCTTTTACTCCGTATTTATTCAGTGCTTACATCGGAGCATCTGCAGAGGCGCTAGCGGTCACGTTTCTTGCATTTTCCCTCTTCATTCTGTCACTAGCACTCAATGCTCAGCTATCAATCCAGTTCCCCTTGGTAATCTTATCTGCTTCAGGAATATCCGCTGTCATTTTGACACACAGGTCAACGACTGAAGCATTGCTCGCAATAGTACTAGTGGAATCGATAGGACTGCACCAGCTCATTTTTGTCGAAGCTACAATACTTGGATTAATTTTTTCGCTTACATTGTTACGAGGTAGACTAATCGTCAATCTGGCAGATCAATTCAGAATGATCCAACTCTTTGCTCTTGATAAATCGAAAGTCTACACTAGACTCCTACGATCAGGGAAATTTCTAGATTTCATAGAAATGGTATGGGAACCTCGGTCAGTTTTCGTTAACTTTCCTCTAGTTATCTTCATTCCAATGGTTTTCTACTTAAAATTGATCAACATTTCACCATTTTTATTTTATTGGATGCTGTCTTTATTGATTCTTTACGTCTCTTGGATTCCTGGAAAGGGCTTGCGGAGACTCGGAGCAATTGGACCTCCACTGTCAATAATGGTCGCGGAAATAGCCAGTAAGGTTCCTTGGGTTTTATTTTTCATTTTCATTTCTGTGGCAAGCGCCCTTACTCTGAAATATGTTCACACCATCAAGCCAAGAAAACAATTTGTATCTGATAAACTGATAGAAGCCTGTGAATTTCTCAAAACCATCGAAACCTGTCGATCTGGTACTAGTTATTCCTACGAGCAAGTCGTACAGTTTACTGTTCTTCACTAATAATCGAGTGGTAATTCAAGGCGGAAGCTCAGTTGGGGTAGAGTTCAATTACAGAATCCAAAAAGAAATCGATAGAAATCCAGATATCTCAAAAGAAATTGAGCGGTATAGAGTGAAATATGTGATCAAAACGAAGTCATTAAAAAATAAAGTACCCGGTATCATTCGCTTCGATAACGGAACTTATTGTGTTCTAGAGGAACCCGAGATAGTTACTTGCTAGTATTTCTTGTTTCGAGAATCGTGACTCTGGACGAGTAGAGTTCGGAGATTTCTGACGCTGTTAATGCTCGATTGTAGACTCTAACGTCGTCAGCCTCTACTCCTGGATTCGTTGATCCCCTTCCAAATCCATCTAATATATCCAAATGAGTCTGAGCAGAGAGGGCATTAGAAAATAATCCTCTGGCTCTTAGGACACCATCCACATACAATGTGTAAGTGGTTGATGTTGCAGTAAAGGTCACCAGGTGAAATTGGGAGTTATTATACGTAGAATTGGTCGTGATATAGTTGTCGTGACCATCAATCCAGCATCCCGCACTTATTCCTCCATTGAGGTACTCGATACTACATTGATCTGAATTAGTGCCTATAGTTGAATTAACAGTTGTAAGTATGAGGCCATTAGTTATATCTCCTGTCTTATTTCCCCAAACGGACGTTGTGAAAGGAAAGCTAAAACCAGAAACATTTGCAGAAGCGTACCCTATATCACCAGTCTTTTGCTCGAGAGCTTCACCAAATTTCCCATTTACCCAAATAGGACCGCCCACTAATATCGCCGTGTTGTCATTACCACTCAGATCACATGCTGATGTGCCCGAACCCTCATCCAACGGCCAATATCCTAACAATCCGAACGATAAGGATGCAATCGAACTCGTTTGCATTGAAGTTACGATGTCCTTGCATTGAAACGTAGTGGTGCTGGTCGACGATACCGGAGCTTCTGTTATGTAAACGGCGACAAGAGTACTTATGGCGAAGATAGCAAATACAACCAGCACCCTCATTAATTTCGATTTGGTGACCACGTTCTATCGTCCCTGCATCTTACTAAGGTGCATCAGATGAGAATCAAATCTAACCAACTATATTGGTCACGTTGTAAATTTTGACGTCGGGATTGCTGTAAATTAAAGTCACATTAGCAGCGTAAGGACCCGGAAAGTAATTCCAAGGATACTGAGAAGGATTCAGGGGGACTTGATACGTAACCACATTGGTTACAATAATATAATTGTCACCATCAATATTCGCCATTTGTATTGCGGCCTCCGGTGTTGTGGTAACATTGGCGTAATCAATTACTTGACCAGTGAGCACATCGCTATACGTAAACCTCCAGTCGGATACGGACAAGTAACCAGAGTTATTCGCTGGGGTATTTTGATTGAGCCAGTAGATGGCATTATAGACGTCAGATTGGGATTGGGCAGACAAATTTACGTTGGTAAGAGAATCCGAAACAACTGTTTGAGCCCAGGAACCGATCAAAATCGGGCCAACACAGATAACGAGCACCGCTATCGCCTTCCATGAATTTGAAATTGTATTTTGTATTTTTCGCCGATCCTTTTCTCCTTGCCGATTGGGAATTAAACTTGCGATCGCGAAGCCTGCCATAATTGTAAGCGGAACCAGTGCTTCGATCGAAAATCTCCAAGCGTCCTGACCGCCGCCCGCCGCGATCCAAAGAGAAAAGAACCAGACTACTGGAACGGAGAGCATTGGTTTTTGAATCTCAAGTGCCCTGTACAGGTAAACGGTGCTAAGAATAAGAAGAACGATGAACGCAAGATCATTGTTCAATTGAATATCGATATATTGCAAGAAGGGAACTCTTGAAATAAAGTTGGACAAGGTTGTACTGCCGCTCAGACTAGCCTGTCCTCCAGCTCCGCGAAGCGAAACTAAAAGCTGAATGAGGGTAGGGAACAAAATCACCCCGACAATAGCTGGTATCAGAATTATTATTGACGAAATGAGGTAAGGCCGTACTTCCGTCCACCTGTTCTTTTTGATGATCACGATCTGTATTATGGGAAGGAGGATTATCGCCAGGAGTAAAGTTAGGCTAGAGTAATGCGACATGTACAAATTAATCGTGGCAATTACAAGTACGATCCAGGACGACACTCCTTTAGGCTCAGATATAGTTAGGGCAATAGCCACAATAAGAAACAGGGAAGCCAATATGCCAAAGAAATCTGCGTATAGTCCAGAATCAAAGATGGTAGTGAACCAGACCGTTGCAGAAAGAGCATAAATCAGTGTGGTAATGACTGCCGCCTTTCTGCTCGCCGTGATTTTGAATGCCGCCAGATAAATCAATGGAGAAGAAAGGACAGCCAGAATAGCCATCGTCTTTTGCGCGACAATCAAATCTTCCCCGTTCACAAATTGAAAAGAGGACGCAAGCTGGTAATGTACTCCTCCGTAGAGTATTCCACCGATGGGATAGTAGTAATCAACACCACCGGCGCCATTATACTGAACGATGCCCGATAGCAAGTCTTCAGCGAGCAAAACGTGACTATGGAAATCATCGCTCGTAAATGCTGGAAAGATCGGGTATTTCTGAAAGTAAAGCAAAAGGATGACAACCTGTACTGCCATGATTGCGAATATCGCAAAATCCGATCTCGTGGGTTTTGTGGGAAAGAACACCTTTCGACGAATTAGGATTGACAGAAAAAAAGCAAGAATCCCGAACAAAATTATGGCATACAGCGTTCCGAAATCAATACCTACTAATGATAGACCACCAATGCTCAAACCGGAAGTACGAATCATCAGCACAACAGTATCTACGCCGAGGCCGAGGCCGAACGCCATTGCGAACCTTTCGACTAGGAAACTATTGGGCCGCCAGAGTCCCAATAGTTCTCCAAACCCGACGCCGGGAGCGAAAATCATGGCAAGATATAGAATGTATCCCTCTAATCCCAAATTCTACACTCTCTCCGTGATTTACTCGATTTAGTTCTCGATCTTACGGATATCGGAACCCTCTGCGAAGCCAGCATTCATGACATATCGATTTTCGAGTAAACTCCGTCTCACCAGAAATGGAAATAACCGCTCTCAAATAGTCGATCAAACGCTCCAGCAGGTTTTTAATAGAGATCACCGATATATCCGAAGGCGTTAGATTTGAGATTTGGTATGTTAGTTTCGAGTATTGCTTTAGGGTTTCTCTTGATTGGCTTGGCCGGAATTAATGTTTTTGCTACTTCGCAAACAGCAACGACCCACACGCAAACTTCATCCACCGTTACTGCAAATCCTAGCCACGATCATCACCACCATGATCATGACCATCATGATCACGATCATCACCACCATCATCACACCACCTCTAGCTCTAATATTCCGTCGCTAACTGCCACTCCCACAGCCTAGATTTTCAAGTAGTTAGCTTAGAATCTAATCAATTCGTGTAGGACTCGGTGGATCGGCAGCCGTCGTCGATCTAGATCGACTTTATTTTCTACAAATTCCCGATGTAACACTGCTTCACCCGTAAGTACTTTGTCCACAATTTCCTAAAGGTGTTAGAATCGGATGGTTTACGCAACAATTCAGGTTCATTATGTTACTTCCAATCAAAAGATTTAGAGATTAGAGCGCGGCATTAGGAAAGAGGCAACATAGTCTGAGAGCGAGATAGGTTCGAAGGGGAATGATATTTGAACCTATTTCAAATTACTACATGCCCGCTGCTCACTGGTTTCACACATTAAACTCAAAAATCCTGTTCGCGACTGTCACGGGATCGCCGACGCTGTATTCAATGTTGGCTGTGCGAAGAACTCTCAATTTTCTAAGAAATTCCTGGTACTCTAAAACTGCTTCTTCCTCGTTTGATAAAACTACCCACGGCGAAGTCGGATTGACCAAGACGAACTCAGCCCCATAAGTTCGTCTGATGTGCGACGCGAGCTCAACGACCGAGCTCAAGGAGCTGCCGCCCTTCCAATGGAAGAGTCCTGATATATAGAGAATCGCGGGCCTTTCGTCGTCACTACCTCCACGAAACACATCAAGTATAGTCTGCAGGTGCGCATCGTCTCCGCGCAGCGCCTTTTGCAACTGCAGGCGACCTCCTTCCTCAATGTCTGCCAAAGTAGCGGATCCCCCTTTGTTAAGTGTCGTAGCACTCGATCTGAGCAAGTAGCTAGGCAGCGGCATCAACACGGATGATTTAGTTCCAAAAATATCTTCACTCTTGATATCAGCAAACTTTAGTGCTACGCTTAACGCAAAAGACAGCGACAGCAGCGGAAAATCAACTTTCTTCAAGGCAACTATCCGGCCTGCCCCATCGTGCACAATGATCCCAAATCTCGCTCCCGCCATTGCGAGGGAGTTTGCAATTTGAAGAAAGGCGCTTGCTAGTCGATCCCTATCAAAGTAATCTGGGGAATAGGCTTCCAGTACAACGTAGTAGGACGATCCTACCTCTCGCATTTTTTCGTTGACGATCAACTCTCCTCGCCTCGCAGTCGCCTTCCAATTTACCTGCCTGTAATCGTCACCAAGCTGATAATTTCGCATCTCATAAAACTCTGTTCCGATTCCGGGTTTTTCGATCGGAATTTCTCCAATTCCTCCCCTCCCCAAAAGTCTTGAACTTGTTCCGGCGACATCGAGGACTTTTGGGAAAACCGTGTAGTGAAATGTGAGTGGAATGGAGCAGTTCTCACTGAATAAATGGAGCGGTCCGTCTACTCTAATTTTCAATATCTCTGAAGAGTACTCACCCGCGAAGGGGGTAGAAAATTCTGCTGTAATTTTCGAGACAAGTTCTTGGGGCATCACTTTTGAGGGATTGAAATGCAAAAATTCGTTGTCAGAAGAAATCTCCAGCGCGCCCCTGCCGTTCTTCCTCAAGATGAAATGTTCTTGGACAGCCATACCAGGGTATGATCGTCTTGAAAATGAGGGACTTTCATTGCCATCCGCTTCCTTCTGTTCATAAACGTTTGAAACTCTGAACCATCGGTCTGGATTTCTCGTTACAATCTTAAGCCAGATTGCTTCGCCGATCACAATCCAAACTAAGATCAGCAATACAGCTGTAATAATCAGGTCTCCTTGGAACAAAATCGCTGAGAATGCGAGAGCAACCGACGCGGCAATAACTGCGCGGCCTCGTTGAGTTATCTGCATATTTTTTTTCGTCTTCTCGATCGGCTAGCTTATAGTGCCCAAAGCAATTCTACAATTACTCTTTAGGAACTGGAACCTTCTCCACCGTTTCAGATACCAATTGCACCGGGGAGAGCTCCTCCGAAAGAGCTTCAGGCGTCAGAAAGATTCTGTGCAAGAATACAAAGGGCACCAGGAATTTTACGTCGTCCGGAATCACGTGGTCTCTGTTATCCAAAAGCGCCATGGCGCGAGAACCCTTGTGCAGCGCAATCGCGGCCCTAACGCTTGGCGGAGCTTTTATGTTCGGGGACTTTCTGATAAACTCACAGAGAGATACAATGTAATTCTTCACGGCCCCAGAGACAAATACCGCGCGAGAGGTACCAATTTTAGAAACAACTTCTTGTGGCTCAAGAATTTGTCCGCAAACATTCGTTTCAATTTCATCTATCCTACTCAGAATGCTAATTTCTTCTTGCAAACTGGGATAACCCATGTGTATTGAATAGGCAAACCGATCAGACTGCACTTCACTTAGTGGATAAGTTCCAGGCGAGCCATATGGGATCTGAGTTGCTATCACAAGATAGGGGTCCTCGAGTTTCGTTGTTTCCCCTTCGAAGCTAACCTGTTTTTCCTGCATTGCTTCAAGCAGTGCCGACTGGGCTTTTGGAGTGGCTCTGTTCAACTCATCGACCAAAATCACGTTGCCGAATATTGGCCCCTTGCGCAACTCGAACCGACGGCTCTTCTGATCGTAAACTAGAGTTCCAAGGATATCAGCGGGCAGAGTGTCCGGAGTCATCTGAATTCTTTTGAACACGCCACCTATCGTTTGTGAGAATGCCTTGGCTATTGTTGTCTTGCCCAATCCCGGGCTTCCTTCAAGCAGAATGTGCCCCTGGCTCAGGAGAGATACAAGCATCACCTTGATCACTTCTTCTCTTCCGATTACCGTCTTTGAGATCTCGTCGGTAAACCGCTTGCTAAGGTCAGCGTATTCCATATTTCTCCCTATCCTTTCTGACACGGGCTAAAATATCCTTGTTAAACGATGATGTTTCACTGCTAGACGAGGCTTCGAAGCTCTTCACCGATCTTTTTCTTCTTTTTCCAGCACCTATTGCCCCTGTGTATACAGGCAACAGCAAGAGAGCTGCTCCAGCAAAGCCGAGAGTGAGCAGATAATCAAGCGGGAACCGTGATATCACTGCAAAAATTGAGGCGATTTCAGTTCTTAAGACCCCTTCAGTGTTCACCTGCCAGTGAGACGAATCCAAGTAAACCGTTGAATTAGAAAACAGATTGCCGATAAGGATTTGATTATTTGCTATCTTCCAAATCGGATTGGTGAAGAATTGGGAATCGCCGACGACAATCACAGTCCCTTTTCCAATTGTTTGCAAAGCAGCCAGGGGAAGTGGTCCCTTCGCGATAGGCTTTAGAGCAACAGAGGCTGCACCATTTAGTATCTGGAGCAAGTTTGGTGAACCAAGCAATTCCGTTCTATTTGCATCAAAACTTTCAGGGCTTGAGCTTGCGACCACCAACGCGGATGATCCGCGTATGATCGTTAGGGGGCTAGGTTCATCCATCGCAATTCCCACGACTCCAGCGAGAAATCCGTATTGATTTGACGTTAAATGCGGCACAATTGCAGTTGGCAGCGAGGGCGCCTTCCAGTTGTACACAGGGTCATTGACAGTCAAATTCGTTAGAATGCGTATGCCGAGGCCCATTTGATCCAAGAGATAATTGGATGTTCCCAAATTATCCGCAATTACGAGGGTTCCACCCTGCCCTACAAAATTTTTCACATTGAGCGCATCCGATTGGCTGAACTGTAAGATTGGCTGAATTACTAGCAAAACGCTCCTGTTCGTTCCTTGTTGCTGTGGGAGAACGACTCCGGTTGAACTTAGATGTATGTCGTATTCGGAAAAAACATCGTGCAGGCCATTCCAACCATAATTGTTAGGGCTGAAGGAAACTGCGTCGGGAGCATAGGATACTAGAAGGATGAAAAGTATGATAGAGATAACAAAAGATCCAATTATCGATCTTACTAGATCTGGATGAGGAATTCTTCGGTTCTTCAACATAATTTTAGCTCCCTTCATTTGTTGGAAGTTTCAGATTTTGATATGCCAACGTTCCACACCGTCTTTAACTCTGCGAGCATTTTCTCAGCTTCATTTACTCTGGATTCATCAAAATCCTTCGAGTAAAGATAATCTTCAACAATCAAAGAAATCCAATAGAAATTGTCCTCTAGAATGTCAAGTGCCTTCACCTCATTCATGATTTCTCTTATCGTCGAGCTATCTTTGAATGCAATGTGAAATCTGTTCGTTGCCAATAAGAGCGCATCCTTATAGATCCAAATCAGATGAGATTGCCGAGTGGTGTCATTTGCCACCGTCTTGTTCAAAAAATCATCAACAGAATGGCTCTCCAACTGGTTCTTTTTTGGTTCATCTTCCATAGGCTTCTTAGCCAAGCGCATGCTAAGCTTTGGCAGCAGATCTAAATTTCTTGCTTCGTAAACTGTAATGCCTAAAACAAGAACTGGAAGAAAGACCCATAGAAGATTGAATACGCTCAGCTTAAGCTCAACTTTTCCGGAACTTACATATGGTTGAGCTGCAGCGACGCTCGCTGTCAAGTTTCGACCAAACGCAAAATCCCAAATTGAAACCGGGACTATGATGCTAAACCCTCCTGATCGATTCGTTGTCGCGGGAAAAGTTCCCCACGGCGAGTTTATAGTAACTCGTGCGTCTGCGAGCGCTGAACCATTTGCTTCAACTTTTCCCAAAATATTCGCGCTAAAGCCGGAGAGGGAATAACTCGGAGCACGTACAGTGATGTTGATTGGTTCATGATAGACTTGGATCGAGGTCAGGTTAAACGACGGTCCGAAAGCACCTTGAGGAGCAAAAGCTGCATACACGTAAACGGTGCCGTCAGTTGCATTTGCAGGTACGGTCAGAGTTTTTGTGAAAATACCTTTCGTGTCTGTCGTGGTGGAATAGGATTGATTGTAGAATGTAATCCTCACAGGAGCATTGGGAAGAGGAACACCCGATTTTGAGCTGAGATTACCGCTAACGGTAAAGTTGAAAGTTGGCAGATAAGCAGGAGGATCTCCAATAATTATCTGCGTTTGATTGAACAAGATCGTGAAGTACAAATAATTTGAAACCTTGCTCGCAAGTTTGATTGTAGAATTGCTTGCAACAAAAGCCCAGATCACTCCAACAGTTTTGTAGACAAAGGGAATGCTCAGATTAGCCTGCAAGTTTCCATTATTCGAGGTAACAGTCGTTCCAATGAGAGTCCCATTAAAATAGAACAAGACAGATTGTCCAGCTAACCCAAAGTTTCCTCGAGTCAAGTTCCCATAAATTATCACGCTTCCACCGGTCTGAATTGTCTTCTGTGGAGATGAAATGGTGAGATTTACATCGGGAGAGCTACCGGTGCCATAAACAGATGCAAGTATGACACTAAGATTCGAACACTCTGCGAGTAATGAAGAGATCTCTGCTCTCACCAATCCTGCTCCACTCGAATAAAGTAAAACTGGAACGCCTAGGTTTGATAGGGCCGGCGTCGTAGAGTTTTCAAATTGAGCAAATGTGCTCTCCGAATTATTTGCCTGTAGACAGCCCGCTGCTAGTTCTAGGCTTGCGTTGGTGAACTGCTTTTCTTGGATGGATTGATTTGTTTGGTTAAGATATCCTAGAGCAAGTGGAATTGAGATGTTCAAGTTAGAAATTTGGTCAATGCCTTGAGTCGCGGTGTGATTCACGGTACTCGGTATGTTTAGCAGTCCAAAACTTTCTACGCCGGAAGAAACGTTATTGAATTGTCTTTCACCCAGCCAGGTAAGAGATGAGTTGTAATAGCGCGCGAGACCGCTAAGATCGTACTGTTGTTTAATGGAAGCGGGGTTTTGAATGTCCGCCCACGGTGCTGGAACGTGGAGTCCGGTATAGGCTCCTCCGGCAACTATCACAAGCAAAAGAAACGCAATGATCACCGATTCAATAACAAGTTGTTTTGAGCGTCCTCTCGAATTTTTCATGATCAGTGACCTCCCAGGATCGCCAGCACCCTCTGCGCCACGTAGAATGCAAAAAATGCCAAGAGTATGAACCCCAGGACGTCAACCTGGATTCTGAATTTTGGATTTAGTATCAATCTCAAAGCAAAGTAAAGTATGGCAAAAGAGCTTACGAACAATCCAATATCGCTAGTGTTGAGGAAGGTAAGTACCGTGAACGGAATCATTGCGGCAATCGCGAAAATAATAACAAAGCGCCCCCGCGAATCCATCTCGATCCCCGGATTAGATCAGAAATGCCCGAAAATATGAGGGTTACTCGACGTGACTCTCTAGTCTCAAGAGACTAGGTTTCAATCAATAACTTCAAGCGTGAGACGAATTAGAGCAGGATCAAATTTTTCATCGATAATTTTCACTGGAAGTCCCCTCGCAGCGGAAACTACACACGCAGCAACGCAGCTAACAGGCGTGCCGAGGCATTCGTTGAAAAACGGTGATTCTGATGAGAGCGCGGGCTTTTTTATTTGGATCTTCACAAGATCTCTCTTAGGCTGTTCAATTTCAGATTTGTTCAACGCTCCCTGATTCACGTCTTCCTC
>Ga0207060_10433_pt1 | contig 11153 bp, 7 predicted proteins | sample Alteio_BWMinCont_30_FD_153270 | JGI IMG/M metagenome (GOLD analysis project Ga0207060, IMG submission 153270) | Enriched cells from forest soil in Barre Woods Harvard Forest LTER site, Petersham, Massachusetts, United States -... | ecosystem: Environmental > Terrestrial > Soil > Temperate forest >...
GAAAGCTTACATGCACAATGGATACCTTAAGTCGCTCAAGGAGGTGGTCCATTTCTACAACACCCGAGACGTGCTTCCACGGTGCAAACCGGGAGACCGCGGAGAGAAGACAACGTGCTGGCCGGCGCCCGAAAATCCGGAGACAATCAATCGAAAACAACTCGGCGATTTGAAACTGAGCGACAACGAGGAGAACCTGGTGGTGGCATTTCTCAAGACCCTCACCGACGGCTATTCGGCTCCCGTAAAGTAGTTCAGATTCAGGGACATTCGACTCGGGAATTTGCAGATTAGACGTGACGCGTTAGCAAGACGATCGTGCTGGTCCCATAGCATACTGGCCGTTTTGGAGCGGCGGCCGGGAGATCCCGAGCTTTTCCATCTTGTGGATCAGCGTGGTGCGCTTCAAGCCAAGTTTGGTGGCTGCTCCTTTCGGGCCACCGATGACCCAACCGACCGATTCGAGCGCACTCACGATCAGCGTGCGTTCGGAGTCTCTCAACGTAGTTGTCGTTGGAGGGATCGCATCTTGAGTTTCTGTCTTCGGCAAAGGATTGGGAAGCACTCCCTCGTTTGAAAGAATCACGGCACGTTCGATCATGTTCTGTAGCTCGCGGATGTTTCCGGGCCACTGGTAGGAGCTAAGGGCAGACAGAGTTTGCGTTGGGATCTCGTCGATTTGCTTGCCCATCCGGCGAGAATAGATGTCGACAAAATGCGCCACCAGGGCGGGGATATCGTCGCGGCGCTCCCGCAATGGCGGTAGCGCGACCGGAAAGACATTCAGCCGATAGTAAAGGTCGATGCGAAATTCTCCATGCTTCACCATCTTCGGCAGATCACGGTTCGTCGCAGCCACAAGCCGGACATCCACTTGGTGAGTCCGATTGCCGCCCAGCCGCTCAAACTCCTGTTCCTGCAGAACACGGAGAAGTTTAGGTTGCAATGCCGGCGGAATATCGCCCACCTCGTCCAGAAAAAGCGTCCCTTTGTCGGCCATTTCAAAACGACCGACCTTTTGCGCGATAGCGCCTGTAAAGGCGCCCTTCTCATGACCAAAAAGTTCGCTTTCCAGCAGATCTAGCGGAATGGCAGCGCAATTGAGCTTTACGAATGAGCGTCCACATCGCGAGCTGATGTTGTGAATTGCCCGTGCGATCAGCTCTTTTCCGGTGCCAGTTTCGCCCTGGATTAATACGGTGGAATCAGTGGGTGCCACTCGCTCGACCTGTTCGAGCACCGATTCCAGCGCAGAACTGTTTCCTATGACCTGCTCGAATCTGCGCTCATCAGAAGTTCGATCACCACTCGGGAATCTTTCGAAAGCTCCCACAGGACCTCCTGGAGGCCGCGTCCACGCGTCCTATCGGGCTCCATTTTTCAGAGCCGCTCGAACGTTCTCGAGCAGGACTTCATCGTCGAACGGTTTTGCCAAGAACTCTACTGCGCCTGCTCTCATCGCCTGCATCCGCATTTTTGCGTCGCCGTGGGCCGTGATGAAGATGGTCGGAATCCTGCAATGCTCAGCGTTCAGCTTCGTCTGCAAATCCAGACCGGACATTCCCGGCATGCTGATGTCCGCGATCAGACATGCAGTCTGGCGTAGCTCGCCCGACTCCAGGAATTCCTCCGCCGATGCAAATGCCCGCGCCGGCAGTCCAACTGATTTCAGGAGGCCCTGCAATGCGCCGCGCACTAAATCATCATCATCGACAATCGCAACCAACGGGATCTTTGCTTGAGTGTTCATGGCGCGAAGTTAACAGCCTCGCCAATGGGAGCGCAATTATGCTTTGGTATAGGGGCCATAATACCGCCTCATCAGCGACGTGGTCCCGATTTTTAGGAGTGAATACGTGCAAAGGCGGCAGTTCAAAAAGGGAGAGTTGCCAAGCGGAAAACCATGTTCTAAAGCGGGTTAGGCTACTTTTTGCCGGGCGGAAGCTCAAGCTTCGCTGCTATCCTGACCAACTCTGCCAATGATTCAGCCTGCATCTTCCGCATCACGTGCCCGCGATGGATCTTCACGGTGATCTCGCTGGTCCCGAGCTCTGACGCAATTTGTTTATTGAGCATCCCCGACGCCACAAGACCCATGACTTCACGCTCACGTGCAGTTAGCGATGCGTAGCGCTTTCGCAACTCTGCAAGCTCACCTTGCTGTTGACGCACCAGCCGGTCGCGATCCAGTGCCTGATGGATCGCATCCAGCAGATCCTGGTCCCGGAAGGGCTTGGTCAGGAACTCCACCGCACCGGATTTCATGGCCTTCACTGTCATCGGAATGTCTCCATGACCGGTGATGAAGATGACGGGTATCCTCACGCCTGCGTCAGCCAATTCGCGCTGAAAGTCCAGACCGTTGACCCCCGGAAGTCTCACGTCCAAAACAAGACAACTTGGTCCGTCTGGTCGCTTGCCGTCCAAGAACTCCTTCGCTGTTCCAAAAACCTCGGAACGCAAGCCAACCGACTTCAGCATACCTTGGATGGCTGCACGCACCTGGGGATCGTCATCGATGACGAACACCGTCGGAGCGACTGTAGGCGTCATTCATGTGCCTCGACTTCGATCGGGAGAGTGAAATAAAAGCTCGCGCCGCACGGAGAATTGTCGCCAGCCCACAAGCGGCCACCATGCGATTCAACGATGGAACGGCTGATAGACAGTCCCATACCGGTCCCATTAGGCTTGGTGGTAAAGAAGGCGTTGAAGATCTGCTCTGTCTGTTGCAGGGGGAGCCCCATACCGGTATCGCTGACTAGCACGAGAAGCTGGTCGGTTTCCGCTCGCTGCGACTTGATAGCGAGCTCGCGCGTCCAATCCACATCCTTCATCGCATCGATGCTGTTGATCATGAGATTCATCAACACCTGCTGCAATTGAACGCGATCTGCTGTGACTTGGGGAATATCTCGCGCCAGCTCCGTCCGCACTGATATGGAGTATCGCGCTGCCTCGCTGCGCAGAAGAACAATCATGTCGCGAATCACTTCGTTCACGTCAACCAACTCCCGTTCAGGAGTACCCTTCTTGAAGAGCAGGCGGATCCGACTTATGATTTCCGCCGCACGCGTTGCGTCTTTGACTATTCTTACAGCCGTTTGGCGCGCTTCTTCCACATCTGGGTTTTCACGCATAAGCCATCGCAAGCAGGTGTTAGCGTCCGTGACCGCTGCCGCAATGGGCTGCCTAATCTCGTGGGCCAGCGAGGCGGCCAACTCGCTCATGGTGTTCACCCGGTTCATGTGCGCAAGGTCTGCCTGTGCCTGGCGCAAGGCCTCTTCCGCCCGCTTACGTTCCGTGATGTCGCTCGTGCTGCCGACGAATTCCACCAGATTTCGGGACGCGTCTAAAACAGGATGGCCAACCGATTGGATGTATTTGACCGTACCGCCCGGAAGAAGAAGCCGGAATTCGATATCGTAATCCGAATTTGCTGCTACGGCTCGATCGATTGTTGCACGGTATTTCGCTCGATCTTCCGGATGAATACGCTCGAGGCGTTGCTCCCGATCGGGCATGCCGTGTTTCGGGTCGAACCCATAGATGCGATACCACTCGTCTGAGAGATGCAACGCCTGCATACCCGCTACGCGCCAGACCCAGCTCCCGGTATGTGTGAGTCTCTGCGCTTCTGCCAGGTAACTTTCGCTCCGGCGCAGAGCGTCCTCCGCCAGTTTGTGTTGAATGGCCACGCCCGCGAGATGCGTGATCTGGCCGATGATGTCCTGGTCACGGGGACTGGGACTCCTTGGTTCCCGATAGTACATGGCAAAAGTTCCGATCACTTTGCCTTCCGCAGAAAAGATGGGCGTAGACCAACAAGCTCGGAGCGAATGGGCAAGAGCAAGCTCGCGAAACTCAGTCCAGAATGGATCGTTAGCGATGTCGGAGACGATCACTTGTTTGCCCAGGCAAGCAGCCGTTCCACACGAACCCACGGAAGGACCAATGACAATCCCATTGACGGCATCGTTGTAGGCTTTTGGCAGGCTGGGCGCGCCGCCGTGCCACAGTTGCTTGCCATTAGAATCAAGCAAAAGGATCGATGCCAGCACATCGGGGGCTTGCTCCTCCACCAGACGGCACAGGCCATCAAGGATCTGAGCAAGCGAGTAGCCGCCGGCCACCATCTCGAGCAGGCGTTTCTCGCCTGCGAGCAAAGCTTCGGCCCGCTTGCGGTCGGTAATGTCGGTAATCGCGCCGATAAATTCAAGCTCGCCTGATTCATCCTTGGCTATCGGATGCCCCACAACTCGAACGTGCTTGATCACACCGTCGGGCATCGACAGCCGATGTTCAATATCAAAACCTCTCCCGTCCTGTGAAGCGCGCTCGATGCTCTGTCTAACGAGGGCCGCGTCTTCCGGATGAACCCGTTGAAGGACCTGTTCGACGCCCGGTTTCGTCGCTCGGTCGTATTGAAAAATTCGGAAGGTCTCATCTGACCAGAAGATCTCACCAGTGGAAAGCCTCCAACCAAAGCTCCCTGTATGGCTGAGCCGTTGAGCTTCCGCCAGGTATGCCTCTTCCCGCTCAAGCTGCTTCGTCAGAGGCTTTAGGCTCTCAGTAGCTTGGGTCAGTTCCATAGTTCGCTTCGCGACTTTCACCTCAAGCTCTTTTCGCACTCGCGTGATCCAGACCATCATCAGCGCAAAAACCAAGAAGACAACATCATAAAGAATGCGAGACACGCTGCTAATGTCAGGGTCAAAGAAATAGCTGCGGGCAAGCGAAGCGAGCACAGCGGCGAGAATGCCGGGCACGGTGCCGCCATACCAAAACGTAATCGCAATTGCAGATAGCGCAAATGCGGCAAACGGCTGAGGCAAATGGAAACGTAGAAAGGTTTGCGCCAGACCGAGAGCTGCGGCGATGGACACCAAGGCCAATCCGTAGCGCAGCGCAATAGACGCTGCTGGCTGTAACAGCCAATTCGCAATCCGATCCGCCCTACGCAGATAGCCCATCGTTAGAGTTCTCGCGCTCCGGATAAAGGCACGTGGAGCGGCACTACGGACTTCGTAACTATAGCTCGGTTTCAGGGCACAGTTGAAATGCTGCCTGACCAAGAAGGGCGATGATGGCGCACGGAAAAACAGCCATGACGATTGTTGTTCGGCTTTCGTCCTTCCGGCTGCCTTGCATTGGCGTGCAGATCATGTGGAATGGAATCAGTACGTTACTCTCATCTGTTCACTTCAGGTTCGATAACCCGGAAATTGTTGGCCGGTCCTGCATTTGATCGGTCGGCGTCGCCAGCTATTCGCCCCGCTGATCTCGATCAGTCGAAATGTTGACGCTGTGTCCGCCGATGGACGCTTTCCTCCCTCAATGTGAAGTGTCAGAACGATCCCCTAAACCGCTTGCATTATTGGAGATGCGGAGCCACGCGCGATTCACGCTGGTTTGGAGAGGCGCTTGCATTTCTTAGTCTATCTGCATCGGGAGGAAACATACACAAATGCAAGCGACAAACGCGCACACAACAGACGAACAGAGATCTCAAATGAGCACGGGGTGCGAAAACGCTCGGCAATTCGATGACGTCCTCTCGCGCTGCTTGCCTTCGTTTCATAGAAGGGCCTTTCGACAACTAGGCAATAGAGCCGACGCGGAGGATGCGGTTCAGGATGCGCTCCTATCCGCCTATAAGCACTTGGACCAATTCAAGGGGGGAGCGCAAATGTCGACGTGGTTAACCACGATTGTCATCAATTCTGCGCGGATGCAATTGCGCAGGCAGTCGCGCCGCATCCAAGTGTCGCTCGATGAGCCACTCGGTGACGAGCAGAATTATTCCCTCTCGGAACGAATGGCCGACGGCAAGCCAAGCCCTGAAGACGTGTCCCGCGAATCGGAGCTGCATCAGCGCGTCAGGCAGTTGTCGACGCAGCTCTCGACTCCATTGCGCAGGGCATTTCAGTTGCGTGACTTGGATGGCCTTACCACCCAAGAAGCAGCGCTCATCCTAGGAGTGCCAACCGGGACAGTGAAAGCGCAACTCACGCGGGCGCGCGCGAAACTCCGGGAGCTTATGTGTCGGCCGCTCGAAGCAAAATCCAGCTCAGCTCCAATGTGTACTCCTGTATCAGTTGTGACGATTAAAGTCGCACGTCCTCGCGCGACGAGCACGGTACGACTTCGCGTTCGAAGAGCGCTACCGAGACGCAGAGTCTTGCGCGGGCAGGGTCCAGAAAGTCTAGTGGCCTAAGTATCGCGAGATAACAGGCGGGGAGCGTCCGATGTGGATCGTCAGACTTGCGTTGCAGCGGCCCTATACCTTCGTGGTATTGGCCATACTCATCTTGATCATGGGTGCGCTCGCTATCGTTCGCACCCCGACCGATATCTTTCCCAATATCAATATTCCGGTTGTCAGTATTATCTGGAGTTACAACGGCCTCGTACCTGAGGACATGGCTGATCGGATCGTCAGCATCACCGAGCGAGCGCTCACCACCACGGTCGACAATATCGAGCACATCGAATCGCAGTCGCTGTACGGAATAGCTGTTGTCAAGGTGTTCCTGCAGCCCACCGCAAGCATTCAGCAGGGCATTGCACAGATCACTGCGGTTTCTCAGACTCAGCTAAGGCAGTTGCCTGTAGGGACGACGCCGCCCCTCATTTTGGCTTACAGCGCATCGAGCGTACCCGTCCTGCAGTTAGCTCTTTCGGGCCAAAATATGTCGGAGCAACAACTCAACGACTATGGCCTGAATTTCATACGCACCCAGCTCATCACCGTGCCCGGCGCATCGGTTCCTTACCCCTACGGCGGTAAACAACGACAAGTCCAAGTGGACCTGAATACAACGGCATTGCAGTCGAAAGGGCTGTCTCCGCTGGACGTAGTGAATGCGATCAGCTTACAAAACTTGGTCCTGCCCACGGGAACCTCCAAAATCGGTTCCCGGGAGTACGACGTTTCCATCCCGAACGCAGCACCACAGACGATCGCCGATCTGAACCGAATTCCGATCAAGACGATTGGCGCGACTACGATTTACATAAAAGACGTCGCTTGGGTACGCGATGGTTTTCCCCCGCAAACAAATATCGTGAAGGTGAACGGGCAGCGCTCCGTGTTGCTGACGATTCAAAAAGCTGGAGATGCTTCAACGCTGAGCGTCATCGCGGGTATCAAGGCGCTTCTGCCTCAGATTAAGACAACTGTTCCACCTCAACTGCAGATCAGCCCTCTCGCGGACCAGTCGATTTTCGTCCAAGGCGCGATCAGCGGAGTGGTCAGGGAAACGCTGATCGCCGCATGCCTGACTGCTTTGATGATTCTCACTTTTTTGGGCAGTTGGCGAAGCACCCTGATCATCGCCACCTCCATTCCGCTAGCGATTTTGACCTCCATAATCGCGTTTAGCGCCATCGGAGAGACGATCAACATCATGACACTCGGTGGACTCGCTCTGGCGGTTGGCATTCTGGTGGACGATGCCACGGTCGAAGTCGAAAACATCAATCGAAATCGTAATGCAGAACCGGATAAAGGCATGGACGAAGTTGTCCTGGACAGCGCTTCGCAAATCGCGACACCAGCGTTCGTATCCACTCTTTCGATCTGCATCGTCTTTGCGCCGATGTTCCTGCTGTCAGGTGTGGCGCGGTACCTCTTTGTGCCGCTGGCCGAAGCAGTGGTGTTCGCTATGTTGGCATCGTATCTGCTCTCCCGAACGATCGTCCCCACTATGGCGAAATACCTTTTACGTGGAGATAAGAGCGAGACGAATGCTTCCACTAGCCGCAATCCGCTGGTCCGACTTCAAAAGCGTTTTGAAGCAGCCTTTGAAAGATTCCGTGGGCATTATCGCGGTCTGCTGGAGAGCTGCCTCCATCACCGCGGGATTTTCCTGGCTGCATTCTTCGCTATGTGTCTAGGCTCTCTTGCAATCCTGATCCCTTGGTTAGGCCGAGATTTCTTCCCGAATGTGGATAGTGGCACTTTCAAACTTCATTTGCGCGCTCCCACAGGAATGCGCATTGAACAAACTGCCAACTTATGCGATCTGGTCGAACAGTTCATTCGACGCGCAATTCCAGCAAACGAAGTCCAGAGCGTTATCGACAACATAGGCCTGCCCTACAGCGGCATCAATCTCTCCTACAGCAATTCGGCCCCCGTCGGGACATCGGATGCTGACATTCTTGTCACCCTGTCCGCCAATCACCATCCAACCGACAACTACGTACACCAGCTCCGTCTGACATTGCCCAAGCAGTTCCCAGGGGTTGAATTTGCTTTCTTGCCAGCCGACATGGTCGGTCAGATTCTGAATTTCGGTTTGCCTGCTCCCATCGACATCCAGATCGTCGGAAACGATTTGGCGGGAAACCGGCTTTACGCCGACGCGTTGCTCGAGAAGATGAGATACATCTCAGGTACGGCAGATCTGCGGGTCCAGCAGCCTTTCGATGAGCCCTACCTGCGCTTCAGAGTCGAGCGCACGAAAGCCGAAGAACTTGGCTTCACTGCCCACGATATTGCCCAAAATCTTTTGGTTTCGCTGAGCGGCAGCTTTCAGACTTCACCCTCGTTTTGGGTCGATCCCCAAGACCATGTCAGCTACCAGATAGCCACACAGACACCGCAATACCGAGCGGACACATTGCAGGATATTCAAAACATCCCGGTCACGGGGACGGATCCCAACGCGCCGCCGTCAATTATGGCTAGTCTCGTCTCTATGCAACGCGGAACGGGCTCGGCGGTCGTTTCGCATTACAACGTGGCACCGGTGATCGACATTTTTGGTGCGGTCACCGGACGCGACCTGGGTAGCGTGTCCGGCGATATCAACAAAACTATTGATGCAACGCGGCAACAATTGCCTCGCGGCTCTCAAGTCGTTGTTCGTGGGCAGATTCAGACCATGAAGGCATCCTACATCGGGCTTCTTAGCGGCCTGGCATTCTCCATCGTGCTCGTATACCTGCTGATCGTGGTCAATTTTCAATCGTGGCTGGACCCTTTCATCATGATTTCGGCTCTGCCCGCCGCGCTGGCTGGGATTGCTTGGTTTCTATTTGTGACCCACACGACGCTGAGCGTGCCCGCACTAATGGGAGCGATCATGTGCATGGGCGTCGCAACCTCAAACAGCATCCTGGTCGTGAGCTTTGCGACGGAAAAAATGGCGGAGGGAAGCGATTCCGTGAGTGCCGCATTGGAAGCGGGCTTCACGCGCTTCCGGCCGGTGCTGATGACCGCTCTGGCCATGATCATTGGCATGGTGCCCATGGCCCTCGGACTCGGGGACGGTGGGGAACAAAACGCTCCTCTCGGCCGCGCAGTCATTGGCGGATTACTCTTCGCGACAGCTTCGACGCTCTTTTTTGTCCCGGCATTTTTCAGCCTGCTGCAGCGTTCACGCCAGCAGGCGGCTAGTTAACCGTAGTCAGCGTTAGGCGCCACTTATGGGAGCCACTATGTTGAGCCAAACGGAAGGTGTCAGAGGAATCGCCGGACATTCCGGCCCACGGAATGACGCAAAGACGGAAAAGTCGGCTCGCACACGGTGGCTCGCTCTAGCGGTTGCGTCATTCGCGGTTGCCGCTCTGCTCGCGTACGGGATCTGGTCCCGCGTGAAGGCCAACAAAAACTTGGGAGCTGAGACCTCGCAACTCGCAGTCACTACCGTGTCGGTCGTAGCGCCTAAGCAAACGACTCCCGCCCAGGAGATCATCCTGCCTGGAAACGTGCAGCCCTTCATCAGTTCGCCAATTTACGCTCGCACCAACGGGTATCTCAAGAATTGGTATGCCGACATTGGAGCGCACGTCAAACAAGGCCAGCTCCTTGCTGTAATCGACGCTCCAGAAGTTGACCAGCAATTGGCGCAATCGCTGAGCAATCTCAACACGGCGAAAGCGAATCTCGCGCTTGCCGAGATCACCAGAAACCGCTACCAGGGATTGATCAAGACGAACGCCGTTGCCCAGCAGGACGTCGACAATGCGGTGGGCTCCTACAACGCAAACCAGGCGATCGTTGAAGCGGACGAGGCCAACGTCAAACAGCTTCAGGCGCTGCAATCTTTTGAGAAAATTTACGCTCCATTCGACGGCGTTGTGACGGCCCGTAACACGGACATCGGCGACCTGATCGATTCAGGCAGCAGTGGGGGCGTGAAAACCGATATGTTTCACATCGCGCAACCTGGCACGTTGAGGGTTTACGTAAATGTCCCCGAGGAATATTCACAAGGTGTCAAGGTAGGCATGAGCGCAAATCTGGCTCTGGCCGAGTTTCCCGGACGCAATTTTCAGGGCAAGCTGGTCCGCACTGCCGAGGCCATAAACGTGACCACCCGCACGCTGCTGATCGAAGTTGATGTGCAGAATCCCACGGGCACTTTGCTCACAGGTTCATATGCCGAGGTCCATTTACAAATCCCAACGCAGGCCTCCACATACCTCCTTCCCGTCAATACGTTGATATTCCGCTCCGAAGGTTTGCATGTGGGTATCGTCAAAGATGGAAAAGTCACGCTTTCGGCCGTCACCCCTGGCCACGACTTCGGGGATCAGATCGAGATTGTCTCTGGTCTCAAGGCGAACGATCAGGTCATCGTTAACCCGCCCGACTCGATAGTTTCAGGACAGCAAGTCCAAATTGTTCAGGCCACGTTGCCAGGAGATACCAAATGAAACCGGCTCAGAACACCGCGATCGGGAAGAAGTTACTTAAGCCAGCCTGGCGAGTAACTCTGCTGGGATTGGCTTTGCTCCAGCTCAGCGGCTGCACAGTCGGGCCTAACTACCACACTCCCACGGCGCAGATTCCCTCGGCCTACAAAGAGGCGGCGGGGTGGAAGCCCGCGCAACCGAACGACCAAAACCTCGGTGGCACTTGGTGGATCGTATTTCAAGATCCGCAGCTTGACGCGCTTGAGCTTCAAGTCGACGTATCAAACCAGAATTTGAAAGCCGCGGAGGCTCAGTACCAGGAAGCACGAGCCGTCCTGCGCTACAACCGCGCTGACTACTACCCTACTCTTACGGCCGGCCTGTCCGCATCCCGAACACGCGTGTCTGCCAATCGTCCGCCCCCTAACTCGATCTTCAATGGCATCACCGAGAACGATTTTGTGCTGCCATTCGACCTCTCGTACCAGGCCGATGTTTGGGGACGA
>Ga0207060_10434_pt1 | contig 11106 bp, 11 predicted proteins | sample Alteio_BWMinCont_30_FD_153270 | JGI IMG/M metagenome (GOLD analysis project Ga0207060, IMG submission 153270) | Enriched cells from forest soil in Barre Woods Harvard Forest LTER site, Petersham, Massachusetts, United States -... | ecosystem: Environmental > Terrestrial > Soil > Temperate forest >...
TGGTTTCGGGAGAAGTTACCATCTGTCGTTTTGCCTCCTTTTTATTAGTTTTTGTAAACTCTAAAATTTATATATTTTTAGGGCCAGTATGGAAGCAAAAAACAATAAGAAAACCATTTGGGCATGGAGCATGTTCGATTGGGCCAATCAATCGTATAATATGGTGATTACCTCGACCATATTTCCGGCGTATTATGTTTATTATACCACCTTCCACAACCCCAATCACGATATTGTTACGTTCTTCGGCCACAAATATGTGAACACGGTATTGCAAATAAATATGCTGGGCCTTTCTTATTTGATCATCGTAGTAACGTTGCCCATTTTAACATCTATTGCTGATTACCGGGGAAATAAAAAGCGCCGCCGATCTCTGTTGAAAATTCAGTATTTACCAATGGCGGCATCAGCTCAAATACTTTTATACCACTGGATTTAGCCAGCGTGAACCTCAGCGCCTGAGTGTAGGAGTGCAAAGCAGCCTTGCTCGCAGCATAGGTTGGCAAATTAATACCCGGAACAAATGCCACAATTGACGATACGGTTATTATTGCAGCCTCTTTTGAAGCTTTAAGAAGAGGTAATAATTTTTCCGTAAGTCTGATCACCGAAAGGTAATTGGTATGGATTTCTGCCGTAGCCTTGTGATAAGCGTCCAGGGCTTCGTCAAGATGATAAACAGAGGCGTGGCCGGCATTATTGATAAGGACGTCAAGACCGCCGTATTCCTTATTTATTTTATCAATAAGGTTGTCAATATCCGCCTCGCTGTTAATATCAGTCGCAATAAAGTCCACGTTAGTTAATTGCGCGGCTGCCTTTTGCAGTTTCGACGCTGTCCTGCCGGTAATAATTACCTTATTGCCTTTTTGGCTCAATAGTTTCGCTATTTCGAAGCCGATACCCGAGCCACCGCCGGTGACCAGGATTATTTTATTGGTTATATTCATTGTTGTTGTTTTTATTTTATAATTTTTAATTTTAATATCCTGTTTTATTTACTTATTTTGTTTGGCAAGTCACCCAATCAACCTATACTCAATGATCCGCAATAGCCACTTTAGGCGGAGCAATTTTTGGTCCTCTCATCACAAAAAGCAACAATGGAAGCGTTATGGCAAATAAAAGTCCTATCAAAAAATAGGCATCCTTATAGCTCAGCAATGTTGATTGTTTAACTACCGCTAAATCAATCACTTCCATAGCCTTTAATTTTGCATCCTGCAGGCCTATCCCTTTATGCTGGAAATAGGCTGTATATGCGTTGATACGGTCGATAGTTAACGGATTGCTGTTTGTTATGTGGGATATAAGGTCCGTCCGGTGTGATGCGATCCTGCGGGCCGAATAGGTATTGATGATCGATATGCCAAACGAGCCACCCAACTGCCGCATCATGTTGTTCAACGCCGCGCCTTGCGGGATATCCCTCGGCTGCAGCGAGGATACAGCCAGCACAGTTAGTGGTACTGTTAAAAAAGCCATCCCCAAAGCCCTGAACACCAGGTTCCTGGTAATGGTATTGGCCGAGGTATCCAGGTTCATCCCAAACATGCTCCAGTTAAAAAATATAAAGCAAAGGAAACCGGCAATTATAATTATCAGCGGCGATACCCCATACTGTATAAGCTTGCCCGATACGATGAGCCCCAGGATAGCTATGATGGCCCCGGGCAACAGCAGCAGCCCAGTTTGCGTAGGCGTAAAACCGAGCAGCCGCTGTGCAATTACCGGTGTCAGAAAAATGGAGGTGAACATGCCGATACCGGTAATAAAGGTTAGTATAGCGGCCACGCTTAGCGTTTTGCTTTTAAAAACGCGCAGGTTAACCACTGGATGTTCAACATGCAGCTCCCATAAAATAAAACCGGCGATAGCGAGTATTGAAGTGACCGTAAGGAAGGTTATATAGCCGGTTGCAAACCAGTCTTCTGTTTGGCCCCTTTCCAATACTGTTTGTAATGAGCCTATTCCTATGGCTAAAAGCACGATGCCTGTCCAGTCAACTGCGTGTACTTTTGCTTTGATCAGTGGTTCCGTAAGCAGGAAATAACAGGATGTGACAGCCAATATCCCGATAGGGATATTGATATAAAATATGAGCGGCCACGAATAATTTTCGGTAATAAAACCGCCCAACGTAGGGCCTATTGTCGGGCCTATAAATACCCCAACCCCAAAGATAGCGCCTGCTATACCTTGTTTTTCCTTAGGGAACAATTCGAAAATAACTGCCTGCGACACCGAAAGCAGTGCGCCGCCGCCTATGCCTTGTAAAAACCGGAAAAACACCAGCGTCCATATATCGGTAGCGCTGCCGCACATAAATGAGCAAACAATAAACAGGATGATGGAACCGATATAATAATTTCTGCGGCCAAGGTTTGTGGTCAGGAAACTGGTCAGGGGTATTATAATAACGTTAGCAATGGCATAGGAAGTAATTACCCAGGTAGCATCTTCAATGGTGGCGCCCAAATTACCGCTCATGTGCGAAAGGGCAACGTTTACTATAGTGGTATCTATCAGTTCCATCACGGCGGCGAGAAGTACTGTGATGATCAGCAGCTGTTTTTTTAAAGGGCTCATTTTTTTATTTTAATATTATTTAAAAAAAGACCGTTCGGTCTGTAAATAATCAAAAAAAATTTAGCTGCAGTTTTGCTCAATTTCGGCTTTCAGCATACTGGTGATCAATTTCATGTGGTCGTTACTGCCTTGTACGCGGCTTATCAATATAGCGCCCTCAATCATTGTAAACATTTTTATAGCAAATGTTTCGGGATCAAACGTTTGTTTAAACTCCCCTCTTTGCAACCCTTGTTTAACCACAGCCGCGATCCTGTTTTGAGAAGCTGCGATAGCTTCTTTTACCTTTTGCTTGATCACAGGGTTGGTATCATCGGCCTCAGTACCGAAATTTAAGATGGGGCAGCCACCGGTATTGCTTTTGGTTAAACGGCCGGTATAAAAATCAAGCAGTGCAAAAAGCTTTTCTTTTGCGGATGCCTTGCCTTCCATGCTTTGATTGATGGCGGTGGAAAGGGATTTGGTCAGGTAACTGAAAGCTTCCAGGCATATTTCGTCTTTGCTTTCAAAATTGCCATATACGCCGCCTTTGGCCAATTTGGTAGCTTCCATAATGTCGCTTATGGCTGTGCCGGCAATGCCTTTTTTATTAAAAATTGGCGCCGCCTGTTCTATAATAAATTGCCTTGTTCTTTCTGCCTTTGTCATTATGGGGACAAATATAAACCGTTCGGTCTAATTCACAAAGGAGATTTTAAATAAAAGGCGATTTTGACTTTCGGGTTACGAAACCTCAATGCTCTGTGCTAATGTCGTAGAGACGCGACGCATCGCGTCTCTACCAGATTGGCTACCGAATTTACGTGCATTGACTTCGTGAATAAACCTACTCCACCAGTGATGCCTTAAGCACACTAATATCTTTCCCGCTTAATAACTGCTGGTAATTTATCAGTTGAAATTTTTTACCCACCATGCTTCTGAACTCCGGCGATAGCAACATATTAAGCTCGGTTTGCCGGTGAATGCTGCTTAATGGTTTGCCGTCCTTATCGTTCATCATTTTGCTGTTCATATCATATAATGCATCCATTTCGGGGCTTGGCGTAGCGGTATGTATCACCACAAGATTTGGCTTGTCGGGGTTTAAATGACTTACGTATTCTAAAAACGCCGCCTTTTTGGTAGCGACAGGTTCGCCCCACATTTCTTTATAGGTTTCGCCAAAATAAGTTACACTGCTTAGCGTAGATATGCCTAATTTATATTTACGGGCCAGCTTTTCTGTTAATGCCCGCAACTCCGGGGTCGAAAGCGCAACGCCCATGTGCGGGTCGATATAAGTAATTTTTAAGCCTGATCGCAAAGCCCTTTCAATTTGTGCGGACAGTTCTTCTTCAACTTCATCGAGCTTATAACCGCTTTTACTAAAGGCCCTGGTCGATTGCGGAAAATAACCCACCGTATCAACAAGGCTTGGTACAGCAGTACGGCCGGTTACAGGCCCCCAGCGGTAGTTCTTCCACTCGGAAGTGAGCGTTAAATGCACGCCAACGCTTACATTAGGATATTTCTTTAAAATCTCCACTGCTTCCTGGTACCATGGGCAGGCAAATTGCACCGAGGCCGAAAAAGGCATCCCGGTTTCGGCCATTTTTTGGGCGGCCATATTCACGGAATGGTTCATACCGATATCATCAAGGCGCAGCAATAATTGAGGCAGTCTGCTGTTTGTATCCTGCGCTGATGTGGTACTTGCCAGGCCAAATCCTGCCAGCATAAAAACAAAAAACATAAAGTTCTTTTTCATAAAAGATTAAGTTTAAAGGATAGGGCAATTTACAATTATATTTCTTTTACATCCGTCGTTTTTATCCAGCCCTCATTACCATTGCCGAGCCTTATTTTTAGCCAGCCATTGCTGTTATCCAGGATATTTACTTTGGTGCCATCATGCAATACAAAAATACCGTTGGACTTTTCAAGCGGGCCACTTTTTACAACTACCGAACTGCTGAATATAATAGCCTGGCGATGCCCATCGAAATAACTGATCTGCATCCCCGCAATAAAAATTGTTAAAATACCCAGGAAGAATAATAGGATTGACGTATAAAAGGAAGATTTTTTTACTAAGACGGAATTAGTGAAAAAGTAAATGATCAAAACACCCGACCCAAGTAAAACGAGCAAAATACTTAGCGTTGATAATGTGCTAACCGAAAAGCTTAAAATAAAAGCCTTCCACCAGTTAGCGAGAAAAAACTCTGGTGCTTCGTCAATTTTATCGGTGGTTTTTAAATTGGCAAAGCGGATGTTAACATTAATATCCTCATCGCCGGGAGCAAGTTTATGCGCCTTTTCGTAATAAAGTAACGCTGAAGGAATATCATCCGTTTTATAGCTGGCATTGCCCATGTTAAAATAAATAGCGGCCGATTGGTAACCATCATCTAAAATTTGCTGGTAAGTATTCAAAGCCTCCTTGTATTGCGCTTTTGCATAATAGCCGTTACCTTTTGCAAATAGCGCTTGTATATCGTCAGTCCCAAATGACAAGATTGGTAAAACGCATCCAATAAATAACAATAATATTAACTTGCTAAATTTCATTTTCAATGTCATTAATAATTCCTTTAGCTTTTTCAAATACTTCCTGTTTCGAAATATGGGTTACCGGCGCATAGCGCGCCATTTCGCACAGGTCAAGCGTATCCAGCAGCCGGCCGACCAATTGTTCGCTCACCGGCCTCTTTTTCAACGCCGAAGCAATGGTCTCCCGGTCTAAATTCGCATACGGAATGTTTAGCTTATCGCTTAAATAACCGTATAAACCTTTAAACACATCTTCGTAAAATTCTTTGGTGTTGTTAGCAGCCAGCTGTTTTTGCGCATTGGCCATGTGTTTAGCCGCCACTTTGCCCGCCCTGCGGCTTTTTACTTTAACAATATCGCTGTTGTTTTTGATGGTCCAATTGCGGTAAGTATATGCCCCGTAACATAAAACCGGCCCGACTAAAAGCAGCAGGTAATATGCAAATGAGCCAAAAAACATGTCCCCGTCCTTGCTAATTCCGCTATCACTGATTTTAATATACCTGATATCCTTATCGAGCAATTTAATATCCTGTTTATCAGCAGCAGAGAAAGCGGTAACATTGCTTTCGTTTTTACCCCTGTCAACCTTTATATTAAAAGCCTTTGTAGTAAGGCTCACATACCTATTGGTAGCCGGGTTAAAATAGGAGAATTTAAGCGGGTCGATAGTAAAGTCCCCCTGGTGCCTTGGGATCAGCAGGTAGTTGTAAAACCTGCTGCCTGACACGCCGCTTTCACTATCCGTAATTGTATCTGTTATTTTGGGATCATATTTTTCAAAGTCGACCGGGAAACTTACATTCAGCGTTTTTAATAATTTGATATTCCCCGAACCTGTAACTTTTACTTTGTAGTTTAGGGCGTCATTGGCTTTCAGCTCTGTTTTATCAACCGATGCATCGATCTTAAAATTACCCACCGCACCAGTAAAGCTGCCAGGTTTACCTGCATCAGGTAACGGCTTTACATGGATAACCACCGGGGGGCTTTTAATTTTAAGCTTTTCCTCCTTAAACGAGCCAAAAAACTGGTCCATAATATCATGCGAAGGCACTGGCACTTTTGCCAGGAAGGTCATCCCCAATGGGTCAATGGTAAGGTTGCCTGCATGTTCGGGAAATAAAATGGTTTGCTTTATATCCGCAACGTTGTATTTCATTCCTTTATAGGTTTCGATATGCCATTGCACCTGCTGCTGCAAATTCTTAATATCCTCATTCCAAAAACCATTCAGATCTGGCAATTTATCAACCTGGCTCTGTTCAATATCAACACGGGTGTATAACCTGTAATTTAAAGTGATCTGTTCGCCCTGGTAAACATTGGCTTTATCCACTACTGCCCTCATAAACAGCGATTTGGAAAGATCGGCGGTATTCCCTTCACTAATACTATTGTCAGGTCCGCTTTGCGCCTGGCTGTTTTGCGGGACAGGCCTGCCTTTTACAACTTTAATTTTTATGGGATTTGTAGTCAGCCGGTGGCGGTTTACTACAGCAGTGGCTGGACCAATAGTAAACTCGCCCTCCTTTACCGCCATCAGGATATAACTGAGCGATGTGCTCACCGTAGTATTCCCGTTGATAGACGTCATGCTGGTTGACTCATTAGGCCCGGATAAAACCTGGAAACCGTTAAAGTTTGGCGGCGCAAACCCTTCGGCATTTCCATTTACCGAAAAATCAATTTGAAATTGTTCACCTGTACCAACCTCCGTTTTACTTACAGACGCCGTAAATTTTACATCCTGCGCAAAAAGCAGTCGGCTGCAAAATAGCAATAGCGTTAATATGTAGTACTTACGGTTCATTATTCTAAGTTGTAAGAGTTGTTGAAGTTGTAAAGGTTGTAAAAGTTACCATTACAACTTTTACAACCTCTACAACCTAACGATCACCAATCCTTGGTGATATTCAATTTAGCGCCTTTTAATTTCTTGTTCTTCAGCTTGTCCTGTGTTTGCTTTTCGTTGTTATTAAGGGCGTCAAGCATTCGTTCGGCATCCTCTTTCGATATTTTATCAGGCTGTTGCTGATCTTTCTTATCCTGGTTCTTTTTATCCTGGTCCTTATTGTCTTGGTTTTTGTTGTCTTGATTTTTCTTATCTTGATTCTTGTTATCTTGACTCTTGCTGTCTTGATTCTTTTTATCCTGGTTTTTATTGTCTTTGTTCTGCTGCTGTTGCTGCTTCAGTTTTTCCTGTGCATAGGCTAAATTATAGCGCGTTTCGTCATCTTTAGGATTATTGACCAGCGCCTTTTTATAAGCGTCGATACTTTCCTCCAGCTTCTTATTTTCAAGGAACGAATTTCCGAGGTTATGCCAGGCGGCAGCTGTTAAAGCTTTGTTGTTTGAGGCCCCTGCAAGCTGGTTAAATTGTGTGCCAGCGTCGGCAAATTTCTTTTGCTTATACAGCGCGTCGCCTAAATTGAAGTTACCCTCTAAATTCTTACCCTTTTGGGCATCGGGGCTTTTTTCAACAGATTTGCGATAATCGGCTTCAGCTTCCTTATATTTCTGCTGTTTGTACAAGTCGTTACCCTTTTTTATATAGCTCTTTGCCTGCTGCGCCATCGACGCCGAACCAAACAGTAAAAATAATATGATTACGATAAACTGCTTCATGTGTTTTTCACTTCAAATAGTTTCAAACCGCTTAATCTTAAACTTTTACGGTTCGAGATAAAGAATTCAACAATTAACAATAAAAAGGCAAAACCCAGGAAAAATTGGAACCGGTCTTCAAAATCTTTAAAGGTTTTGCTGTCGTAGGTTTTCCTTTGCACTTTACCGATCTGATCCATTACTATATTCAGGCCGCTATTGGCATTGGTAGCCCTCACATAGGCCCCCTGTCCTGCCGCTGTTATTTCTTTACACATATCTTCATTCAGCTTGCTTACCACCGTATGCCCGGCGCTGTCGGTATGAAAACCAACCTGTTTGCCGTCCTGGTACAAAGGTACCGGGGCGCCATTGGCCGAGCCCATGCCGATTACATTTACCATCACGTCTTTTTCAGCCGCGTTCCTTGCCGCAGCTACGGCGTCATCTTCATGATTTTCCCCATCTGTTATGATGATCATTGCCTTGCCGGTGCCGTCTTTAAAATCAAAAGACTTCATACCCAAGTCTATTGCCGACCCTATAGCTGTTCCCTGTGTAGGCACCATACTGGTGTTAATTGTATTTAAAAATAGTTTGGCCGCAGAATAATCAGTCGTTACAGGCAACTGCACATAAGCTTCGCCCGCGAAAACGATAATGCCTATGCGGTCGTTATGCAGGTTGTCTATCAGTTGTGCAATGGCTTGTTTGGCGTTCTCTAAACGGTTTGGCGCCATATCCTGCGAAAGCATACTGTTCGAAACATCAAGCAGTATCATTAAATCGGCCCCTTTCCGTTTTTCTTCCTCCATTTTCGATCCGATCTGCGGATCCGCTATCCCGATGATCAAAAACGCATAAGCCACAGTAAATAAAATAAACTTCAGCCATGGTCTCGAAAACGAAACCTGGGGTATCATCATGGTAACAACGTTTTTGTCGCCCAATCCGGCAATCGCCTTCTTTTTCCAGCGGCTTATCCTCATAAAAAGCAGGATGAAGACCGGTATAGCTGCCAATCCCCACAAAAATTCTATATCTGCAAAACGTAACATGCTATTAGGTTAATGCTCCTTTCAGTAAAGTATTTTTTACGATAAACTCCGCCAGTAAAAAGAATAAGGCAATAAGCGCAAAAGGTAAAAACATTTCGGTTTTTTTATGGTACTGGGTTACGTCAATTTTTGCCTTTTCCAGTTTATCTATCTGTTCATAAATATGTTTCAAAGTTTCATTGTCGGTGGCCCTGAAATATTTGCCGCCGGTAATATCCGCAATCTTTGTAAGAGTGCCTTCGTCAACATCAACCGGCATACGCTGGTATTGAATACCGAAAGCGGTTTGTACCGGGTATGGCGCAAACCCGTGCGTACCTATGCCAACCGTATACACCCTGATACCAAATTGTTTGGCAATTTCTGCCGCAGTAACCGGTGGTATCGAACCCATATTATTTGAGCCGTCGGTTAGTAATATAATTACTTTGCTTTTTGCCTCACTGTCTTTAAGCCTGTTTACTGCCGTTGCTAATCCCATGCCAATGGCTGTGCCGTCTTCTATCATTCCATACTTAACATCCGCATATAGGTTAATTAATACATCATGGTCAATAGTCAACGGGCATTGGGTAAAGCTCTCGCCGCTGAAGATCACCAGCCCAATGCGGTCGTCGGGGCGGTTTTTTATAAAGTCTATCGCGATATTCTTACCGGCCTCCAGCCGGTTGGGCTGAAAATCTTCGGCAAGCATACTGCCCGAAATATCCGAGGCGATCATAATGTCAATTCCCTCTGTGGTGGTATTTTGCCAGCTTAATGAGGACTGCGGTCTTGCCAGCGCGACGATCAAAAAAGCGACGGACAGCGATCTTAAAATAATCCCCAAATGGCGAAGGCGGGGAACCACGCTTTTCACAGGCAATGAAAATCCCCTTATCGCTGATATACTGAAACTACCCTGCAGCTTTTGCTCCCGCCATATATAATAGGCAACCATTAAAGGAATAATAAGCAGCAGCCAGAAAAATCCGGGGTGGGCAAATTCTATTCCGTTAAACATCCTTGCTACCTCCTTCCACATTTACCGGCGTTTCAACCCGCTGCGTTTTCATCACGAAGCTGATCGCATTATCCATGCTTTGTTCATTGTCCGGCGGCAATGGCTTTTCTTTTGCGAATTTCACCAGGTCCGCAAGCTTCAGCATCTGCCACAGCAAGTTTTTGTTTTCTTCGGTAATATCCAGGTATTTTAAACCGGCGAATATCTCGTCGGTCGTTTTTTCATGAGCCTTTATACCATACCTTTTTTCCATGTACTCACGGATAATATCGGTTAATTCGCTATGGTATTGTTTTACTTCACCCTGCTGCCAAAGCTTTTTATCACGTAGCTCTTTCAGCTTGCTTAAAGCGACCTGATTGGGGGGAAGCACGGGTTGTCGCACTATTTCAATAACAGGCTCTTTTTTAGGTCGCTTCTTTAAATAATAAATCAGCCAGATAACAAACAAAATAGCCAGCAACGGCAGCGCCACCAAATACCAGTTATCCTTAAGCCAGTCGAAAAACGTATAGGATACTGCCAAAGGCTGTTTAATATCATAAATGCCTTTTGTGGTGTCAACCTTCACTGTAGCAACCTGCAAGGTTAATTCATTGGTTTTTAAAGCGCCGCCGCTTGTGCCAAATGTATAGGAGGGAATGGTATATGTCCCCGCGTCAAAGCCGGTAATGGTATAGCTTTGATCGATGGTAAGATTTTTAGAATCATTTTTATCGGCTGCAGTATCCGGTTTACCTGCACCAACTATCTGCACCTTCCCGGTTAAGGTATCGGCAAGTTTCGGAAAGTTAACATGCGTCCCGGCAGGCTGGTGAACAATCAGATGCAGTTTGGTCTGGTCCCCTATCCTGATGGTGGTTTGATCTATTTTAGCTTCAACTTGTACATTTTGAGCACCTGCCGTTAAACAAAAGGCCGTCAAAAATAGCAGTGAAATAAGTATATAAATAAAAAACTGTTTCTTCATTTTATCAACGCCTGCTTTCCCGTTTTTTAAATAATGTCATTAATGGTTTTACATACGATTCATGCGTACCAATATCAGCAGCATCCACACCCGACTTACTGAAAACTTCTTTTAATTGTGCATTTCTCCTTAAAGCATCGGCTTTAAAGGCATTACGTACGTTTTTATCACTGGTATTAACCCACAATACCTCGCCCGATTCTTCATCCTTTACAGGGATCAGCCCCAGGTCCGGAAATTCTTCCTCGTGTTTGTCAAACAGCCTTAAAGCAATAATATCATGCTTTTTGTTAGCGATCTTAAGCTCCGTCTCAAACTTAGGACTCATAAAATCCGAAATA
>Ga0207060_10435_pt1 | contig 11079 bp, 18 predicted proteins | sample Alteio_BWMinCont_30_FD_153270 | JGI IMG/M metagenome (GOLD analysis project Ga0207060, IMG submission 153270) | Enriched cells from forest soil in Barre Woods Harvard Forest LTER site, Petersham, Massachusetts, United States -... | ecosystem: Environmental > Terrestrial > Soil > Temperate forest >...
GCGGGTTGAAACTTTCGGATTGCCGGGATATTCGCGTTCGGGAGAGAAAACATAGACTCTCTCCCAGCCGGAGAGAGTCTATTCTTGTTCTCTTACACCGCCGCTTCCGTGTGGATCAGCTTCGGATCCAGTGCCTGTCCCGTTTGCTGTTCGTAAGCCAGGACTCCTTTCTGGAGAATGAGCAGCAGGGTGTTGGTGTCCTCCGCGGCGGTCTGAGTGCCATGCGGCCCATTCTCCAGCAGCGACAAGGCGAGTTGGGCGATTTCCATAATCAGATCCAGATTCATTGGGCTCCTTCGCCTTTGAACGCACGGATGGCGTTCGTCAGATCGGTTAGGTTGACGGTGAGTTGGTTGAAGTAAACATCGGACGGAACGTTCGTTGCAATCGCGCCGCGATACGCCAGCCAGGATTCATGCGCGACGTTGTAGGAAGCGATCAGCGCGTTCAACGGCGCTTTGGCGGAGCCGGGGAGTTGCCCGGTCTGCAGCGCGGTGCGCGCCTGATCGATGGTGGCTTGCGCGACCAGCAGCACGTCGTAAGCCGCGGAATCGCCGGAATTGAGCGCTCCGGGATGAATGAGGTAGCGCGGGGTGCAGGCGGAGGCGGGCAGCAACAGCGCCAGGGCGAGGACGATTAACGAAGACGCTCCGGGAATCCGGCGGCCGAAAACCGTGGTGAGATTGCCGGCCACGGTGTGGCAGAAGCGGTACAGCCACAGATAGCCTGGCGTGCTGTTGGAGGCGGGGTCCGGCATGGACGAGACTTCCTACAACGTCGCGCATGAATCCTGGCTGGCGTATCGCGGCGCGGAATAAAGCCAGTAGATGGCGGCGGCGAGAGCGTATTGATGGTGGGTTACGAAGTCGAGCATGGGTCTCCTTTCTGGTCTGAAGATTTCGCGCGCAGCGCTTCCGCACGTGTAGCGCGTGTCGGCGAGCGGAACGAGCGCAAGCCCGACAGGGCGCAGCCATCAGATAAGGACCGCGCGCGATGTTTCAATTACGCACGGTGTCTCAATTGATGGATTGTGCGCGGTCTTTGACCGCGCCTACATTTTCGGAAGCGCTACGCGCGAAATTCAGGGGAATTGTTACTTCCAGACGGTTTCGCGAATGAGGAAGGCCCAGGCGGCGGCGAGCGCCGCCCAGCCTCCTTTCAACCATGAGAGAGCGTTCTCCAGCCGCGAGACCCGCTCCGACAATTTGCGGATCTCGACCAGCTCGCCCTCGATTCGTCCGAGGGCTCTCAGGATTTCGCCAATGGTGTTGGTGGTCTTGGTCATGGTGCCAGGGCCTAGGTGCACATGATGGTTGCGGAATCGCTCCAATCCGTGAGGCCCACCGAACCCAGTGCCTGCACCTGGAACGCATAGTCGGTACCGCGCGTCAGGTTGGAAAAGGTGGTGGGCTTCTTGATGACGGCCACCTGGACCGTGGTCCACGGCCCCGGTAACCCGCCAGTCAGCGGGGCGTACCGGATGTTGTACGCCTTCGCGCCGGTCACGGACTTGATGGAAGCGGTCAGCTCGCCAGGCAGCAGGCCGTAATCCAGCGATTTGATTGTCGGAATCGCCACTGGCTGGCCCGCCGTTTTAGTCGACGCCTTGGCGGTGAAACCACTGGTGGTGAAAATAGTCATGTCGTCGTTGCAGTTGTTTTGGACATAGAGGGCGAGAGCCTTCAGGTCCTGGATGATCAGCTTCCGGTCCTTGTCCCGGACGGCTTTAGCGTTTTTACCTCCTTCCAGAGCCGCCGCGATGGAGGCGCTGAAGGAACTCAGCAGGGCGCTGAATGCGGTCAGATCCACCGGCGGATTGGGAAACGCGGCATTGCCGGTCAAATTTTTAGCCACGTTGATGCCAAGAGCCAGCAGCGCACCGTAGGCCAGAGCTCCGAGACCCAGCACCGCATAGATCGGCGATGCTTTCTTCGTATTGGTAGGCACAGTTTTCCTTTCGAATGTTGAAGGGTTTAGAAACAGGGGACGGTTGCGGACGGGGAGGGGAAATTGGTTAAGGGTTAAGCGCGTAGCGCTTCCGCACTAAGTCTGCAGTTCTGCGGAATGAGAGATCGTGCGCCGTCTTCGACCGCGCCTACAACGACGGAGGCGCTGCGCGCAAAATTCAGGGGAATAGTCTCTCTCGCACAGCGAGAGACTCCTTCGTTGTAGGGGCGGTCGGCGAGCGGAGCGAGCGCAAGCCCGACAGGGCGCAGCCATCGGATAAAGACCGCCCGCAATCCATCAATTGAGAAATCGCGCGCGGTCTGCGAATGTACTACCGCGCGGTCTCAGTCGACGCGTCCTGGCTAATCTCTTTGCTGGCGGTCGCCAATTGCTTGCCTTCCTTATGCGCCCGGCGCAGCGCGCGGCTTCCATCTTCGGTCGCCTGGTAGGTTTCTTCAGTCCTGGTCAGCAGCTCCCGCTTCACCAGCCGTTCCAGCGTGATGAAAACATCCGCAATGTCCAGTTCCGGCGCCCAGCTCTTCGTTGCCTTGTAGATGGTGCCGGCTTCGCCTTTATCGCCGAGCTCCGCAAGCGCCGCAAGCACCTGAAATTCCCGCTGATTGGTGGGCTTGGCGCTCCAGCCGTCGCCGTATAACGAGCGCAGCGACATGTCGGTTTTTGCCAGCTCCTCCTCGATGCGCGCCCAAACCCGTCGGCCGGCGTCCTCGACTTCAGCTTCGGGACGCTTTGCGAATACCAGCTGGACCGCCTCTTTGACGCTTGTTTTCCTGACCTTCATGTTGTTTCTCCACAATGCGTAGGATCTTCTTCTTTGCCACGACCCGGGCCCGGCATAACTGGACCCATACGGTAGTTGCCAGCTTGTCCTGCCGCTCCGCGATCGCGTCGCAACTGCAGTTCTGGATGTAACGCAGGTTCAGCAGCTCCACCTGCTCCGGCTTCATGGTGCTCAGGGCCACACGCAAGGCCTCAAGACGTTCGGCGTCGTCCGTGGCGGGCTCCGGAGCGGCGATTTCCAGTTCGTCTACGTCAACGTCGTCCAGTCCCAGCCGCTTGTGCTCGCGAACGACATTGAGTGCTTCATAGAAAGCGGCCCGCCACAAATACCCCTGAGGATTCCTGATGAACTCGGCCGATGGCAGTTTCTCGAACTTATGCAGGAAAACCCTCTGCATCGCGTCCTCGGCATTTTCCTTGTCCCCGGTGACGCCATATGCGGCGTTGTACATGCGGGCCTTATTCTCCCGAAACAAGATGTCGAATTCCTGCCGGATTTCCTCATTGTTTATTTCCGGATCCAATTTCATAGATATTGGCCTCTACTTATATGCCGCAGAAACCCACAAAACCTTACAACTCTTTTTGAATTATTTTTGCAATCAGGCTGCCAGGGCCTCGGGGAGCTCCGGTTCACCATCCGGAACGCCGATGATTTGACGGAACTTGGTGCGGGCACGGTATAACGCGTGGTTCACGTCGATCACGTCTCTGTTCTCCATGTCCGCAATCTCAAGGGAGGTGAATCCCTCGATGTAACGGAGGGAGAGGAGAGCGGCCTCTTCCGGCTTCAGTTGGCGCATTGCTGCGCGCAGCTCCAGAAGATGGTCCCGGCGGCCGAAACAGGGTTCCAGCGCCAGAATTTCAGCATCGGTCAAGTTGTTGTTGGCCGCCTTCAGGCGCTCACGCGACCGCAGGGCGCTCACGGCCTCGTAAAATGCAGACTGGTGTAAATAAGCCTGTGGATTCTCCAGAAATCTACTCAAGGGTGGGGCCTGGGCGATTTCCAGGTATCCGTTCTGAAAAACATCGTCACGATCCAGCCACGTTCCCACTTCTTGATGCGCGGCGTTATACACACGGTCGTAGCTGATCTCCCGTTCGATAGGCATGATCTTCGTCCTCCTACTTACATACCGGGAAATCAGGCAAAACGTTACAAGGTTTTCAAAATTTATTTTTGAGAGCTTCGAAAATCGGAAGAAACGAAAAGATCCAAGTCCAGATGGAATTTTGTAACTCGAGTTGGAATTATCCAAGTCGAGATGGAATTTTGTAACTCGAAATGGAATTATCTAAGTCCAGATGGAATTTTGTAACTCGAAATGGAATTATCTAAGTCGAGATGGAATTCTGTAACTCAAGTTGGAATTATCTAAGTCGAAACGGAATTTTGTAACTCGAAATGGAATTATCTAGGTCGAGATGGAATTCTGTAACTCGAAATGGAATTATCCAAGTCGAGATGAAATTCTGTAACTCGAAATGGAATTATCTAAGTCGAGATGAAATTCTGTAACTCGAAATGGAATTATCCAGCTGGAAATCTTCACATCGAGATTGATCGTGCCATTTTCCGCTTGACACCTTTTCCAACGCCTTTATACTTCCCGGCCAGCAATACGACAATTTAACCACAGCGTCTGGACTGGCGCTGAACAGGAATCCCACAGCCGTTCGGCAGGAAGCCTCGCGGTGCTGACGAACCTTGGAGGATTCACGATGAAGGCCCACATCGATCCACAATCCCACTTTGAAAGATTTGTTTTGTATTTGACGCCGCAGGTTCGCCGCCCGCAGATTGAGACTCTGTTGCTTCAGGCGCGCGCCGAATCGCCCCACAGCGGGATGCATTTAATAAAGGTTGCGGCGAAGCTTCTCCGCCTTACTCTGAGCGAGACGTCTGCCAGCGCCTGGCTGACGGCTGCTTTCGTCCTGGAGATCATTGTAGTGACCTCTGCGCTTTGTGGCTTTTCCTTTACTGCCGGCCTCGCTGCGGGAATCGTGGGCGGGTCTATTCCGCTGTGGTTCAATGCCGGGCACCACTATCCCAACCCCGGGCGGTTCGCCCTCTTGATCGACGCGGTGATGGCGGCGGCGTTCTGCGTGATGGTGGGGATTGTGGTTTTCCTGGTTCAGCCGATTCCGCATGTGCCGGGAACGGTCATGAGGGGGAGCGTGGTGTTTGGCATCTGGGGATTAACGATCCTGGGATTGGCGCTCCGTAATCCGCAAGGGGACCCCGCGAAGCACCGGCCAGTGGATCACGCCTATCGCTGGGCCCTCTACCTGAATTACGCCTGGGGGGGCGCCTGGGGGCTGCTGTCCATAAAGAGCCCGCATTTTCCGCAACCCATGCTCCTGCTCGGTGCCTTTTTTGGCTTCGCGCCCTGGCTGATTGTCTGCGCGATGTTTATGATTTCGAAGATCTCCATCGATTACAAGCGAGAGGACAGCATCATCGTGATTTCCCGCGCTGAAGAAGAGGAAGTTCAGCGTCTGCGCGGCCATTTGTTGCCAACCCGGGGAACCGCTTGTGAAATCCTGTTCGCGGCCCTCGCCGTCACTCAGTTTCTGGCGGTCCGCCAATTCATGCCGAATTTCGACCGGCTAAGCGTCAGCGCCAACTCGGCGGCGGCGCTGATGCTGGTGATGATCTGGAGATATATCCGCAAAACCAACGTCCTGGCCGACAACCTGCTCGCAGCGGAAGAGAAGAGGCTGGTCGCGCGCAGAGTCGCGGGAAACGGGATAGCTCCCGACCCGATCAGCTCACCGTTAAAGCTTCCAGATCTTCACGAGGATAATGAATGAACATGAGCGAACGAATCACCGACGTACAGATCGACTCGTACAACCTCTATCTGCACGAGCCGCATCGTCCGCCGAGTCGTGGCGGAAACACGAGAGCTCTCCATCAGCACGTCATCCACGTCGGCGGTGAACGTTACAGCTTCCTGGCGCTTGGCTCTCAGCAGTGGGTCTTCAAAAGTGACCGGGTCTCTTTCGACTACGAGCTCAACGGGTCGTATCGCAATATTATTAAAAAAACGCTCGTGACGGTGGCTGCCAATGGGAAAACGGTTGTTCGCGGCAACCGGGGTTTCAAGCGTCAGCTCCGTACTGCGCATTAGCGAGGGACAGCATCTCGATAAACGCCGCGTTGCGCAACGGCAAGCCATGCATCAAAGGGACAAGAATTACGGTTTACGACGTTTTGGAGTATCTCGCCGGTGGGATGAGCGAGGGGGAGATCCTGGACGACTTCCCGGATCAAACCAGAACGGCTGCAACGTTTTGTTAGCCGCCCGTCTCGCTGGGCGCTTCGTCCGGCGCCTTCTCAAGCCATTGAGATAGACGTGCTTTGATATGCTGGAGACGATCGGTCGCTATCTCTCCTGCAGTTCCCAGGAGAACATCAGGCTGGACGACTGCAAGGCGTCCGACACGAATGACACTGGCAACCTTCAGGCCACTGGACGCAAAATCCGAATCTTCTTCACCAACTATCTCGTCGAAATCGGGGACGTAGTGCCTCACCTGGGAAGAGATCATGCACATGAGCCAGTCGCCATGATCGCCGGGCAACTTGCCCAGCAGGAGCGCGGGGCGAAGTTTTCCTTCCTGTAAATCGGCTTGTGGAAACCGAAAGAAAACAATCTGTCCGGACCGCTTCAGAAGAGCGCCTTCAGGTCAGCGATCGTATATGCGGGCGTTTCTTCGTTCTCCATCCCGCGCATGGCAGACGTTAGGGACAAATTCGACCATGTTTCAGACTCGCGGCGCGCAGTGCCGCGTTCGGCCTTGGATAAAAGATACTCAACAAAATCGAGAACCTCTGACTGAAGAGGAGCGGGTAATCTTTGCACGTACTCCTGGATCTTTTCCGTGATGATCATGGAGTAATTTTACACAATCCCGGTGCGTGAAGCTCTATTTCTGAGTGCGGCTAACAAACATGGGACCTGCAAACTGCGGCGGAATCCGGCCCGCAATCCCGACTCTGCAGTTCTGCGCAATGAGAGATCGTGCGCGGTCTTCGACCGCGCCTACATGTGCGGAGGCGCTTCGCGCTATATCATCTGAAGATTTCGCGCGCAGCGCCTCCTTCGTTGTAGGCGCGCGTCGGCGAGCGGAGCGAGCGCAAGCCCGACATGGCTCAGCCATCAGACAAAGACCGCGCACAATGTTTCAACACAGCCAGCTATCTCAATTTGATGGATCGTGCGCGGTCTGCCGGACTACGCGTTTCGGTTGCGAATGATGCGGTCGACGGTGTCCATCAGCATATGGACCTTTTCTTCCGTCTCCCGGTGGAGTTCTTGAAGCGACAGGTGTTTCCGCTCTATTTGGCGCAGTCCTTCCTGGAACTGGCGCTGTCCTTCCTGCAACTCGCGAATCTGTACCTGATTTTTCCGCATGAGCGTAAAGATTTTGGCGCCGGCGGTGAACACCATCTCCTTAAACTGTTGATTGCTCTGGTGAGACTTTTGATTGGTCTGGCGGATCTCCTCCATTTCGACGGCGTGGCGAACGTGATGTTCGGTCAGGGTGCCCAGCAGGTTCTCGATCCGGATAAAGCGCTCTTCGGCAGACATGAAATCCCCTCTCGATGTGGAGCTGGGCCTGAGGCGACTATAGCATGAACATTTCCAGATTCTCTGGAATCTCCCCCGTCAGTGCACGGCAGAGAGCAAAGCGAACGTATTGAAATGGCTTTTCCATTGCACGATCTCAAATTATTTTTCTAACCGCTATTCCCGATTTTGTGCGCCATGCCAGAAGTACAGGATTTCCACCACATCCTCGGTCACGCGATACACGGCAATATAGGGCAGCGGCGACAGCACCAGCTCACGGGTGCCTTCCTCTCGGCCCATGGGAGCCCGGCGCGGAAATGTGGTTAGCTCTTCAACGCGGGCGAAAATACTGCGAACGGTTTTTAATGCGGCTTCGGGATTATCTTCAGCGATATGGTCGCTGATGCTTTCAAGGTCGGCGGTGGCTCCCGTAGTCCATCGGATTTTCATCGAGCCCTGGACTGCAATCGCCGCTCGATGCGTTGAACCACCGCTTCGTGGTCCATCAATTCCCCACGGTCGGCCTGCTCAATGCCCTTTCGCACGCCGGCGCGGAACTGCGCGTCCTCTTCCATGAGGCGCAAGGCCGCATCCTTCACCAGATGCTCGGTATCGGTGCCGGCATGGGCCGCGATTTGGGAAAGCCGTGCTTCTTGCTCAGGTGAAAAATGTACTTCCATAACGCCTCCAGATTAAGGATTGTCAGGCTTTCTGTCAACAGCCGCGCGGAGTATGCCTCGCGTAGTACGTTGCAGAAAACTTGAGCTCTTTCAGCGCTCGATATCCTCCGAGCATTTCGAGTTTCTACCGAATCTCCCTGATGCACGGCACCGGAAGACGCGAAATTAGCGGACTTCATTTCCGGGATTTTACCAGAGTAACTCTGCAGTTCTGCGGGATGAGAAATCGTGCGCGGTCTTTATCTGATGGCTGCGCCCGGGACTACGCGTTTCGGTCGCGAATGATGCGGTCGACGGTGTTCATCAGCATATGGACCTTGTCTTCCGTCTCCCGGTGGAGCTCCTGCAACTCCTTCTGTCCTTCCCTCAGCTCGCGAATCTGTTCCTGATTTTTCCGCATGAGCGTGAAGATTTTGGCGCCGGCGGTGAACACCATCTCCTTAAACTGTTGATTGCTCTGGAGAGACTGTTGCTGAGCCTGACGGATATCCGCCATTTCTTCTTTATGAAGACGATGCATTTCCGCCATCTCTTCCATTTTGACGGCGTGGCGGGCGCCATATTCGGCCAGGGTGCTCAGCAGGTTTTCGATCCGGACAAAGCGCTCTTCGGCAGACATGAAATCCCCTCTCGATGTGGAGTTGGGCCTGAGGCCACTATAGCACGAGCATTCCCAGTTTCTCTGGAGTCTCTCCCGCCAGTGCACGACCGAGAGCAGAGCGCAATTAGCGGACTTCATTCCCGGAATTCGACGGCATGATGGACGCGACCGCCGGGTTCATTGTTTGGAGTTCCGGCTTGAGGCGAAGCTTATTTGAGAACCCGCGGATAGTCCTGTTTAGCATGGATGAGGCGCATAATTTCCACGCCCGCCCGGCGAGGTTTATAGGCGATGAGGTATTCCTCGAATTCGCGGACTCGCCAAATGCGAACTCCCGCATGTTTTCGTTGGCGCACTCGTGCGGGTGCGCCCATGCCGGCGTTATCAGCGAGATAAATATAATGAATGATAAAGTCCCGCCGGGCGGCGGGACGTTGGACGGCGCGAACCATCGTTTACGAGGACTGAGTTCGTTCGCGGACCCGTTCAAGGGCCTCACGTTCCATGGCATCGAAATCCTCTCTGGCCGCCGGCATGCAATCGCCACTTTTCTCCGCTTCATCTAGAAGCACCTCGAGGCGCCGGTCGAAATGCTCGTCGAACGGAAGGGCATCGCCACGTTTAATCCGATCGAACATCGCCGCTTCCGTTTGCAGCAAGTCGGCAACGAAGGCATCAGAGTTTGCGTACCGGCCAGAATGGACTTGATCGACAACAAAATCTTTTAGAGAATCAGGAACATTAACTTTCATTTGTCCTTCCTTTATACCACTTGCACGATGCACGGCAGAGAGCAAAGCGAACGTATTGAAAATAAAGGCGAGGAGGGTGGGAATCGCCCGGAAGACGCGAAATTAGCGGACTTCATTTCCGGGATTTTACCAGAGTAAGTCTGCAGTTCTGCGCAATGAGAGATCGTGCGCGGTTTTTAAAGGAGTCTCTCCCTGCGGGAGAGAGTCTATTCCCTTGAATATCGCGCGTAGCGCCTCCGCACATGTAGGCGCGCGTCGAAGACCGCGCACAATGTTTCGATCCAGCCAGACGTCTCAATTGATGGACCGCGCACGATCTCTCATTCTGCCGATCTGCGGATTCACGCGGCCGTAAACTCTTATGCCCGCACGATGTTTCCGGATCCTTTTTTGACGTTCTTCGTCGCATTGCGCGTGTCAACCACCAGTGCGCTGTTATCGACGAGCCATTGATAGTCAATATTGGAGTGGTCCGTGGTGATCAACACAATATCGTGTTTCCCGAGATTTTCCACCGTCAGCGGCGTCGAACTCATGTGCGAGAAATCGTATTTGCGCATCCGATGCAGCTTCGCAATATACGGATCGCTATAGGACAGTTCGGCCCCGCGTTCCTGAAGAAGCGTCATGATCTCAAGCGCCGGAGATTCCCGGACATCGTCCACATCCTTCTTATAAGCCACGCCAAGGATTAGTATTTTTGAGCCGCGAATGGATTTTGAGCGATCGTTCAACGCGGAGCCGACGCGTTCCACAACATAGCGAGGCATCGAGGTGTTGATTTCCCCCGCCAGGTGAATGAAGCGTGTGGAGAAGTCGTATTCCTTTGCCTTCCACGAGAGGTAAAAAGGATCGATTGGGATGCAATGCCCACCGAGGCCGGGGCCGGGATAAAACGGAGTGTATCCGAATGGCTTCGTACTCGCCGCATTGATGACCTCCCATATGTCGATTCCCATGAGTTCGGAGAGAATCTTCAGTTCATTCACGAGCGCAATGTTGACCGATCGGTAGATGTTCTCCAGCAGTTTTACCATTTCCGCGGCCCGGGTCGAGGACACGGTGACGACGCGATCGATCACCTGGGCGTATAATTCACGGCCAACTTCCAGACAGGCTTCTGTAGTGCCTCCAACAATTTTTGGAATCGTGCGGGTTGAGAACTTTGGATTGCCGGGATCTTCGCGTTCGGGAGAGAAAACGAGGAAGTAATCCTTGCCGACTTCCAGTCCACGGGCTTTGAACTTTTCGAGCAGGATATCGTCGGTGGTGCCAGGATAGGTTGTGCTTTCGAGTGAAATGATCTGACCTTTCCGGAGTATTTTTGCAATGGCTTCCGTCGCGTTTTCGATATATTTCAGATCCGGCTCCATCTTCGTCGTCAACGGGGTCGGAACACAGATGATGATGCAGTCAGCTTCGTTCAAGCGGGCAAAATTGGAAGTCGCTTCGAACCGTTTCTCGCCTACCAGGCTCTTGACGCGATCCGAAGCGATATGCTGGATGAAAGATTCGCCGTTGTTCAGTTTCGATACCTTTTGGGGATCGACGTCGAAACCCATCACTGGAAATCCTTCCTCGCCGAAACGCAGCACGAGAGGCAATCCCACATATCCCAGTCCGATTATTCCAATTCTTGCGTGATGAGCGCGAATCTTCTCAAGCAATGCGCCCTTGATTGTTGAACTCATTTTGTATTCTTTATCAGTCAATAATACCTT
>Ga0207060_10437_pt1 | contig 11054 bp, 12 predicted proteins | sample Alteio_BWMinCont_30_FD_153270 | JGI IMG/M metagenome (GOLD analysis project Ga0207060, IMG submission 153270) | Enriched cells from forest soil in Barre Woods Harvard Forest LTER site, Petersham, Massachusetts, United States -... | ecosystem: Environmental > Terrestrial > Soil > Temperate forest >...
GCTGGCGCGACGGACCTCGGCCCGGTTTTGTTGCGGACGGCGTCTTGGATTTGCAGAAGTCGATGGCACCCTCGTATATTAGAATGAAAGAGAAGTTGAGGACACCCTCGACTTCTTGCAGGAGAGAACACGATGGCCCTTTCGCTTGATTCGAAAACCACAGCCCTTGTCCTGATCGATCTGCAGCATGGCATTCTGGGCATGCCTGTCCAGCCATATTCCGCCGATGCGGTGGTGAAAGTTTCAAGCAAGATGGCCAAGGCTTTCCGCGAGAAAGATGCCAAGGTTGTCTATGTGCGGGTGGATTTGAACAACCTGATGCCGTTGATTGTGGATCGCTCGCGCATGGATCCAAACGCCGGACCGTTCCCCGCGATTGCCTCTGAGCTGGTGTCTGCGGCTGGGTTTCAGGAGAGTGATCTGCTTATCACGAAGCGCCACTGGAGCGCGTTTGGCCAGACAGAGATGGAGGACACGTTGAAGAAGATGGGCGTGACGACGATTGTGCTGGGCGGTGTGGCAACCAACTTTGGCGTGGAGTCTACGGCGCGGCATGCGGTGGCCGTCGGCTTTCAGGTGGTGATCGCGGAGGATGCGTGCTCCACACTTGAGACTGACGCGCATACCTTTGCGATGGAGAAGATCTTTCCGATGATCGGGCGAGTTGGCTCGAGTCAGGAGATCATCAATGCGCTCGCCTGAGGTCGCGAGCAGCCGCGGGCCTGTTCGGCAGAATCTCGTGCTGGGGATATGCTGCATGAGCGTGCTGCTGATCGCCATGGATGTGACGATCGTCAACGTGGCGTTGCCAGCGATCCAGCATGATCTGCAAGCGAGTCTTTCGGGACTTCAATGGATTATCGACGCGTATACGCTGGTGATCGCGAGCCTGCTGATGCTGTCGGGTTCCATGTCCGATCGATTCGGGCGCAGACGGGTGTTTCAGATTGGGCTGACGCTGTTTGTAGCGAGTTCGCTGCTTTGCAGCCTGGCACATACTATTAATCAACTCGTTGCTTATCGTGCGCTGCAGGGTCTGGGCGCTTCCATGCTCAATCCGGTCGCGCTCTCCATCGTTGCGAATGTTTTTACTGAACCCAGGGCGCGGGCGAAGGCGGTGGGTGTGTGGGGCGCGGTGGCGGGGTTGGCACTGGCGCTGGGACCCCTGCTGGGCGGCGCTTTGACGCAGGCAGTGGGTTGGCGTTCGATCTTCTGGATCAACGTGCCGATTGGGATTGCGGCTGTCATCTTGGCGGCGGTGTATGTGCCGGAGTCGAAGGCCGCGCAGGCGCGGGCCTTCGATCCGGTGGGACAAGCGCTGGTGTTCGTCGGGCTGACGACGTTAACGTATGCGGTCATTGAAGGGCCGCATGCAGGTTGGACTTCCTCTCTGATCCGTGGGCTGTTTGCTGCGGCTGGGGCGGCGTTTGTCGGCTTCCTGCTCTATGAACCGCGGTGCAACGACCCGCTGGTGGACCTGCGGTTCTTTCGCAGCGTGCCGTTCAGCAGCGCTACGATCCTTGGGTTGAGTGCGTTCTCATCGTTCTCGGCTTTCCTGTTTCTGAATGCGCTTTACCTGCAGCAGGTGCGTGGGTTCTCAGCGTTCCATACGGGGCTATCCACGCTGCCGCTGGCGCTGGCGATGATGGTAGGTTCTCCCTGGAGCGGGCGATTAATTGGACGGTATGGTACACGGCCATCGCTCTACGCTGCAGGCACATTCTTTTTGCTTAGTACGTTGCTGATGGCACAGCTTACCCGTGGGACCCCTCTGGCTGTGCTGTTGGCGGCTTATGCTCTGTTCGGCCTGGGGCTGGGGATGGTGAATCCGGCGATTGCCAACAGTGCGGTTGCGGGGATGCCTCTTGCGCAGGCGGGTGTGGCCGCGGCGATCGCTTCTACCGCGCGGCAGGTGGGCGCGGCGCTGGGCGTGGCAATTGCGGGGACGGTGGTGAGCTCGAGCCGTGCCAAGGGATCCAGCTTCACGCTGGCGACGCACCCGATCTGGTGGATCATGACGGGATGCGGGGCGATTGTGCTGTTTCTTGGATGGGCTTCTGCGACCGCGTGGGCGCGTGAGAGTGCAGACCTTACGGCGCCTGAACTCACTGTTGCTGGTTAGCTAGGTACAAAGTCCCTAACAGCCTCTAAGAGTCTGATTTAGTCCGACTCTCTGATAAACACGCTAGTGTTCACTGATTTCTAGTGGGGGACTTTCCACGTGGACAAATAGTCGGCTTTCCGGACAAGTGACGCCTGGCTCAACTGTTGCCAACGGGGTGAGTCACTCGTTGACACGGCTTTGAATTGTACATTGGGGAATTTGCATCCGTCGAATCGTAAACCGCGCGTCCGAACAGATACCTATTGAAGCAGGCCTAAAGAATGTAGAGGAGCAGCATCCACCAGATGAGAAATAGTGCAGCAATGGCTGCGAGAATGTGCTAGTCGCGCTAAAACAACCCTGGCTTCAGCACCCTCTTCAGCACCCTCAGGCTCGTGAAATTGTCAATGTTTCAGCAGACCTGTGCCTCTATTCGGCAGAGGTCTGGAATTCAATACATTCGTCCAACCTCTGAAACTTGGTCACACATTGCCTGTGTTCAGCGAAAAGCCGGCTACATTGACATCGCGTGTCGCCGTCTTGCTGCGGCATCGAGATGATTGCAACATAAGGCCTTGAGACTTCTAGATTGCCTCTTTCCCTTGGAGACTTGAGGGCTCAAAAAAGCTGTCGGTTTCAGATGCGTTGGCTTGGGAGATTGATAATAGATAGATGTTGAGAGGAATGCTCAGCACCCTCTTGAGCACCCTCACAAATGAAGCCATAAACCATTCATGTTCTTTCGGTTTATGGCGGGGACGACGGGGCTCGAACCCGCGACCTCTGCCGTGACAGGGCAGCATTCTAACCAACTGAACTACGTCCCCACTTCTCTTTTCAGTCACTTACCGCAAACTGCACGATCCACTGGACTTTCCGTGCTGTCCACAATTTCTCCCGTTTCCACCATTTCTACCGAATATAACCAAATTCCGGGATTAATGGACAGCATGGACAGCATGAAGAAACGCCGCCAAAGCTTGTACTTCAGGAGATCCGCAACCCAGAACATCTGTCCCTGCTCTGTGGTCTGATTATAGCAAATAATTCTGGATAGCACTCCGCGGCGGACGCGTCAGACTCGGGTCCAATTCAAGGATGCCCAACCGGTTTGAGAATGAAGTGAAAACATGGACGAAGGAAAATATCGCATTGTGCCTTGCGTGAAAGAAAAAAGCGCAACCGCTGGACGCTCAGCCGATTCCGCGACATAGCACGAGTCGAGAACGGCCTCATCAAGCCTCCCATCGAACTGCACAGGGTTCGCCACAATGGCCCCCCGGAGTGACAGAATGCTTTCCAATCGCTCTGCCGCCCGGTCGCGACAATACCTCACAACCAACAGAGATGGATCCTCGGGGTAAGACTTACAACCCTTCGGTTAACAGAACAATTGCAAACGTAACATCAACGACTTACGCGGAATGGCTGGCAGCCTAAGGTATTGATAAGTAACGTTAGATAATCCTTATTGTGGGGCTAATGTGGGGTTGTAACTACCGAGGCAATAATTGTCCTCTATCAATGAGTTTGGCAAACCCTCCCATATGCTGATCCAGAGTTATCTTGTCTGGGGTTGGAATTCCGTCCAAGGTTTGCCGTTTGGAGTCCTATTATCAATCATTTGAACTGTGCGCCCGCACGGAAGGACTTGCAGGGATGAAAGCCATTATTGCCCATGTTGTTACTCGACGTTCTATGTCTTCCCTGACAAAAACCTGACATTCTAGAAAGCCTTCCAGCTACAAAGTTTCCTTCAATTGAGCCTCTTGATAACAATTAGTCTCGCGGCTATGCGATTAGTACGGTCTGACAGCTGCCGTTCTGCTTCCAAATGATAGATTCGCCCATATGATCCAAGACAAGCCGACTCGACGCGAAGTCCTGACGGGGGTTGCCGCCGCTGCTCTCTTTCCCATCGCCTCTCTTAAAGCCGAGTCCGAAGCCTCCCCGCTTTGCTTCACCAGCGCAGTCGAGATGGCCCAACTCATTCGTGTGAAGAACCTCTCCGCACGCGAAGCGCTCGACGAACATCTCAAGCAGATCGACCGCGTCAATCCCAATGTCAACGCTATCGTCACCCTTGTCGTAGAGATGGCTAACGCAGCTGCCGCACGTGCCGACGAGATGCAGGCGCACGGTGAAAAGCTAGGCCCGCTGCACGGCCTGCCCGTCGCGCACAAAGATCTCATCGAAACACGCGGCATCCGCACCACCTTCGGCTCGCCGCTCTTCAAAGACAACGTCCCCACCGAAGACAACATCGTCGTCGAACGGATGAGGCGCGCCGGCGCAATCATCGTCGGCAAGACGAATACTCCCGAATTCGGCGCCGGCTCCCAGACCTTTAACACGGTCTTCGGCGCAACCCGCAATCCCTACGACCTGAGCAAAACCTGCGGCGGATCTTCCGGCGGCGCAGCCGTCGCGCTGGCCTGCGGGATGGTCCCTGTCGCCACCGGATCTGATGCCGGAGGGTCTCTGCGTAATCCCGCTGCGTTTTGCAACATCGTCGGCTTTCGCCCCTCCATTGGCCGTGTCCCCAATCCCAAGGCAGCCTTTGGATGGTCCACTCTCAGCACCAACGGATGCCTTGGCCGTTCAGTCGCTGATCTCGCACTCTCGTTCAGCACCATCGCGGGTCCCGACCTCAACACACCGCTCGCCATCAACGAGCCCGGCGATCTCTTCGCCCGCCCGCTCGATCGCAGCTTCGAAGGTGTGCGCGTCGCATGGTTCAAAGACCTTGGCGGCGTGCCCTTCGACCCACGTATCCGCACCGCCGTCGACGCACATCGCGCTACGTTCGAAACCCTCGGCTGCATCGTCGAGCAGGCTGAGCCTGACTTCTCTCCCGCCGAAATCTCCTTCCGCACTCTTCGAGCATGGACAGCTGCCGCCAGCTACGGCAAGATGTTGCAGCAAAACCCCGATGCCTTCAAGGACACTCTCAAAGACGAAATCCAAAGAGGCATGAAGCTGACTGGCCAGGACATCGCCGGCGCCGAGGTTGCCCACACCCTCGTATGGCGTCGCTTCCAGGCTTTCCTCGAGAAGTATGAATACTTCATTCTTCCCACCACGCAATTGCCACCGTTCGATGTCAGCACTCCATATCCAATCGGGATCGCCGGCGTGCACTTCGACAACTACATCGACTGGATGAAGTCTTGCTGGTACATCTCGGCCACCGGAAACCCAGCAGCCTCTGTGCCGGCCGGCTTTACGTCAGAAGGTCTTCCCATCGGCGTACAGATCGTCGGTCGCGACAAACAAGATTTCGGTGTCCTGCAACTTGCGCACGCATTCGAACAAACAACCGGCTTCGGTAAGCGACGCCCGGCCATCGTGTAAAGGAACAGTAACTAGCCCGACTTGGATTCACCTATCCTTAAGGATGCAGCACGTATCGTCGACTCGCAGAAGAATTGGAAATCTATTCTCGACTCGAACAGTCCGGACAGCTGGGTGGGCGGGAAGTCCCTAACTGGAGATACCACCATGTCATGCAAGCTGCTCGTCGTAGCATCGCTCGCCGTTATACTTCCGTTTGCGAACCTCGTCCACGCTCAGGACAGCGGCCCGTACAAGGTCCTCAAGATTCAATTGGTCGGAGGCGATGGCGGATTCGATTACGTTACTGCCGACCCTGATGGCCGAAACCTTTATGTTGCTCGATCTGGCCCTGCTGGGCACATCGGCATCTATAACCTCGACACCCTCGCACAGGTTGGAGATATCCCGGGCATAAGCGCGCACGGCGGAGCGGTCGACACTGCGACTGGGCACGGATTCGCAACCTCAAAGCCTGTGACGATGTTCGATGCGAAGATCTTTACGATTCTGAAGAAGATCGACGTTCGGGGAAATCCAGACGGTTACCTCAATGACGCTTACAATCATCACTTCTACATTCTCAGCCATTCGGAGCCGAACATCACCGTCCTCGACGATAAAGATGGCACCATCCTCGGCGCCATCGACATTGGCGGAGCTCCGGAACAAGCGGCCACCGATGGTCGGGGCAAGATCTACGTCGACATTGTTGATAAAGCTGCCATCGCCATAATTGATGCGAACACAATGAAGATGATCGGCAAATACGACCTCTCCAGTCGAGGTAGCGGATGCGCTGGCCTCGCCCTCGACGCAAAGAACAACGTTCTCTTTGCCGCGTGCCGCGAGAAAAAGAACATGGTGATTCTCTCCGCCACCGACGGGCACATCATTACCGACCTGCCGATTGGAAACGGCTGCGATGGCGTTACCTTCAACCCGGAAACGATGGAGACTTTCAGTTCCCAGGGCGATGGGACACTAACTGTAATCAAGGAGAATTCACCCAGCAACTTTTCCGTCGAGCAAACGGTTCCCACACCAGCCCGGGCGAAGACGCTGACCCTCGATACAAAGACTGGCCATATTTTTTCGATCACTGCCGAGTATGGACCGGTGCCGGCTGAACCGGCGACGGCTCCGCCTCCGCAGCCCGACGTGCCGTCGTGGATGCGTGGTCCGCGTCCGCCGATGATTCCTGGTTCGTTCCAGATCCTAGTAATCGGCAAGTGAGGTGAGAAGGTTGTATGAAAGCTGCAGAAGAAAGTAATGCGAGAGCATCATCACTATGTTCCGGATTCAAGCTTCTTTCCATTCTCCTCGTCGTTTTGGTACTTACAGTGCCATGCTTAGGACAAAGCGCCTCGACATCCAAAACCCAAAATAGCAACCGCGGCATTCTGTTGGAAAACCTCTCATGGGACGAAGCGGAGCGGATATTGACGCCAGATCGGGTGGTGGTCATCGCGCTTGGCGCGGAATCGAAAGAACACGGCAAGCATCTACAACTGAACAACGACTGGGTGATGGCTGAGTACTTGAAAAATCGAGTGCTGGCTGCCGTCCCAGTGGTCATCGCGCCGACCATTAATTACAGCTACTATCCTGCTTTCCTGGAGTATCCCGGGTCAACATCGCTCGAATCAAATACGGCGCGTGACATGGTCGTGGAAATCTGTCGCACGCTTGCATTACATGGCTCGCGGCGTTTCTACGTCCTCAACACCGGAATTTCAACAATCAAACCGCTCTCCGAAGCGGCCAAGGTCCTCAGTTCTGAAAGCATAACTCTCACGTATTTCGACTTCGATGAGATCGATGACGTGGTTAAGCAAGTTCAACAAGAGTCAGAAGGCACTCACGCCGACGAAATTGAAACTTCGATGATGCTCTACATCGCTCCAAACACCGTGAGGATGTCGAAGGCTGTGAAAGACCTGCATCCTCATCATCGAGGAGGGCTCACGAGAGACCCGAACTCAGCTGAAAAGACCTACTCGCCGACAGGTGCATGGGGTGATCCTACACTGGCAACGAGAGAGAAAGGACGGAGGGTGGTAGAAGCAACTGTACAAGCGATTCTCCGCGACATTCAGAATCTACAAGAACTTCCGGTGAATCGTGTTGCATGCTGCTCAAGTCAACAACTTCAGATGCCTTCGACTAGTCAGCAAGTTTCCGCGGTCGCGGCGATGCACTAGTCGGAATTCAGGAGCTAGGTGATCGCAGAGCTATTCGATGGGCACATTGCCCTAGCATCACCAACTTTGGAGCAAGAGGGTAGAGGTCCGAGTGACCGTCTGGCCAGAACTCAATGGGAGAGAAAGAATAGCACCAGCATGGGCAAAGTGCTACGCACTATTACCAGGCCATTTGCCGCATTCGCTCAAGAATGAGCGCGCTGTAGCTATCCATGCGATCAGGATGTCGCTTCAGGGGAGCCGGCAGAATCGCGGCGAGCCGTGCTGCCTGTTCCGGGTCGATATTGCGAGCGGGAACTCGGTAGTAGTAACGGCACGCCGCGTCTGCGCCATAGACACCAGGGCCCCATTCGACCACGTTGAGGTAGAGCTCCAGAATGCGCTGCTTGCCGAGGACCACTTCAGCCACTGGAACCAAGATGAACTCAGCGCCCTTGCGGAGCACAGAGCGGCCCGTCCCGAAGAACAGGTTCTTTACGAGTTGCTGCGTAATGGTGGAGGCTCCGCGGGCACGACCGCCTTCTAAATCCTCGTCGGCTGCAATTTGGATCTGGCGCCAATCGAAGCCATAGTGCTGGTAGAACCGTGCATCCTCCGCGGCGATAACAGCGTGTTGGAGATTCGGCGAGATTTGACTGAGTGGAATGAATTTGTAGCGTTCGTGATACGGTGTGCTGTGAATCCAGGACTGCACGCGGCGCTGGATGTGCACAGCGGTGGTCGGTGGGTCGATCCACTGCGCGCCCACTAGGGTCAGCACGGCAAGCAACCAAAGAAGTGTCCCACCGAGGACAAGCCATCGAACCAATGATCGGATGAAACCCTTTCGGTGCGGGGCCCTCAGGTGGGGGTTTGGCCTTGCAGTCACATTTCAGAATAACGGCAGCGCCGGATTGCCATCTATGCCGGCAGCCTGAACGCAAAAGCAGCATTAGTCCTGATAACGCCCTAGGGTCCGGGAATCAGGATCGGTAAACACTATGCAACGATAAGCCGATCCATAGTCACCACTACTCATCAAAGCATAGGTGGTCTTCGTCCATATTTCCTTTGTCAGTCCAGGCGGAAGGTTCTGCGGGTCGCTGCGCCAATCCGGCGCGCCTTCGGAATTGCCCCAAATCTTCCAGGTCGCAGTCGATCTGCGCAGCTGGTCCTTGAACCAGGCCTTCTGGGTGGCGCCGAGGATCAGCCCTACGAGCACCAGCAACACGCCAACGATCAACCCCGTTTCCCGCGTCACAAACTTGAACCAGCGGTCGAAGCTCTCATCCTCCGACAGCAGCCCTTCCGTAATCGCAAATGCCTTCGCTAATCCGTTCCCACTTTCATGGTTTTGCAATTTCCTGTTCGCCAAAATTCTCAAAATCGGCAAGAGTGATGGAGGATGCTCTTAATGCGTCCGCCGAAAACAAGACCTGCGCGCTAGACTCGCTCCATGACATTCACCAAGCGGCTGCGGGATGGTGTCCGGCGCGGGGACATTACGTGCAGTGTGCGCTTCTGGCTGGGTCCGCGGGTAACGGTGCGCAAACGGTATCCGATGGAGGAAGGCGAGATTGAAGTCGATTCGATCGAGCAGATCGGGTTTCCGGATATTACTCCGGAGTTGGCGCGGGCGTCGGGATTTCTGGGTGTGCTGGATCTGCTGAAGGTTGCCAAGCACGGCAAGGGCGAAAAGATCTATCTCGTGAAGTTTCATTACATTCCGCCGAAGAGGATCGGGGTGAAGTCATCAGCGGTGGGAGATCGGCACTGAAAGATAGGGGTACAAGGAAGGTGCCAATGATAAGTCATTAGCTTTCAGGAAATACAACAGAAATTATTAATAGTCAGGGCGTGTTAACACCTGCAAAACGCATTGGATGCGAATAACATGCCGATCTCTCAAAACTTAGCCGGTGCCTTGCACGCGACTTAGATTCCGCTTATGCTGACCTCCTAACTCCATGCCGGAGGTGGAACGTGTCGAGCCTGGAAAAGCTCTATCAATCGCCCCTCGGAACGGCCGGGGAATTTGCCGTAGTGGTCTCCGGCGCTGTTGGCGCCGCCCGTCCAAAGCTCGCTCATGCCCCTCATAACCTGACCCTTATGCAGGTCTATGCCGGCAGGCCTGTTTATGCCAAATGCACAGCCGAGGCTGGATGCCTGACGATTGAAGCCACCAATCAAAGCACCGACGGCACACGGGTCTACTTCCTGCCCTGGTCCATTGGGTCCATTTACCGGATCCGGCCAAAGGTCGAAGATACAGTTGAATTGAATGGAAATCTCTTCTTCACCCCCAACCTCGACGGCTGCATGGTCACAGTTGAAGGCACTCCACAAAATCCCACCATCTATCACGCGAATTCGAAAAACCCGGCGCTCAATTTTTTCGAGAAGGAGCTCCTCAAGGAGGTGAAGGGCACGGAAAACGAAGGCAAGGTGGAAAATATGATTAAGATCGGCAAAATGAAAGCCGACCAGTTTGCGTTCAGTAAAATTCTACCCAAGAAGCCGACGACACCCGTGTTAGACTCTCCGCCTAAGGCTCACTTCGATCTGCTGGAATACGACCCCGGCTCAAAAACCGAGCTCTCTACGACTCAATTAGAAATTAAGGGCATGTCACCCTTCACAGGTCTTCCCGTGAGGAGCGAAGACCTCTACTTCGGAACGGTATTCGGAGTGCGCAAGAATGCCGCCTGGACCTTCTATAAGCAGTCGTATCGGCTTGAGAGACACACGTTCTGGAAAGAAGAGAAGGGTATGCCTGTGCCGGTCGAAACGTGTAAATACAGCGTGGCGAAAATCGAGCGGTTCTGGCCCTGAAATTTAGGAGTATCTCCTCAGCCATTCTTGCGCGCGACTTACATTCTAATTATGCTTGCTTTCTGATTCATGCCGGAGGCAGAACGTGTCCAGCCTGAAAAACCTCTATCAATCGCCCCTCGAAACAGCGAAGCAATATGCTGTCGTCGTGGCCGGCAACATTAATAGTACCCGCGAAAAGTTGACGGCTACTCCTCATGATCTGAAGTTTATGCAGGTCAAGGCGAGCGTACCCGCCTATGCCATATGCACTGCCGAAGACGGATGCCTGTCGATTCAGGCCAGCAATCAGGGTCTGGCCGGCACACAAGTCTATTTCCTGCCGTGGTCGAGAGGGCATATTTACCGGATCCGGCCCAAGGCTGGAAACACGCCGGGTTTCAATGGAAACCTACTTTTCACCCCCAATCTCGACGGCTGCATGATCACAGTCGAAGGCACACCGCAAAATCCCACGGTCTATCACTCGAATGCGGCCAATACGCGGTTCACTCCTCAGGAGCAGGCCATACACAACGCAAGCCGGCACGATGAACGCAGCGCCCTCCTTGCAGAAAACATGATCAAGATCGATAAAATGCACACCAACCGGACGATCTTCG